>Ga0210398_10001632_pt1 | contig 22759 bp, 12 predicted proteins | sample IncBWC4OmetaG_FD_161047 | JGI IMG/M metagenome (GOLD analysis project Ga0210398, IMG submission 161047) | Forest soil microbial communities from Barre Woods Harvard Forest LTER site, Petersham, Massachusetts, United States - Inc-BW-C-4-O | ecosystem: Environmental > Terrestrial > Soil >...
GTGTCGTAGCCGTAGGTGCTGATGCTGCCGTCTGGCGCTGTCAGCGACGTCCGGTTCGACGCCGCATCGTAGGTATAGCTATTCGTGAATGTTGGCCCGGACAGGAACGCGTACGACGTGCTCGTCCCCACCAGCCGTCCCATGTTGTCGTAGGCAAAGCCGTAGGTTCCGGTCGGATCGCTCACCTGCAGCACCTTGTTCGCCAGGTCGTAGGCGTACTCCACGGTGGTTGTGTCGGGATAAGTCTTCTGCGTCAGCCGGTATAGCGAGTCATAGAGATACTGAATCGTGTTGCCTTTGCGGTCGGTCTTCGAGAGCAGGTTGCCCACCAGGTCATAAGCATAGTACTCCGCCAGCGACGACGGGAAAGTGGTCTGCGTGACCCATCCGCGCGTGTTGTAGGCGAACTGCGTCGTATGCCCGTTGGCGTCGGTGATCGAGAGCATGTTGTCTTCCGTGTCATAGGCGTACTGCGTGGTGTTGTTGGCCGGGTCGGTGACCGCCGTGAGCCGGTCCGCGGCGTCGTAGGTATAAGTCGTGATCTTGCCGTTCTGGTCGGTCGAGGTGATGCGGCGTCCGCGCACATCGTAGGTAAAGCTCACGGTACTGCCGTCGGGATAAGTGATGCCCAGCAACCGGCTCATGGAGTCATAGGAGAAGCTGGTTGGATGGGCCGAGCCGTTGATGGGATCGATGACGGCGGTGCGGTCGCCGCGCGAATCGTATTGGTAGCTGGTCGTGTTGTTTTGCGCGTCGGTGATCGAGGCAATCAGGCCTACAGGCGTGTAGGCGAGCGTGGTGAGGTTTCCCTTGGGATCGGTGATTTGCGTCAGCTCACCCATGGAGTTGTATTGGAACTGCGTAACGCTGCCGGCCGTGTTGCCGTTGGGCGCGGGCGACGTGACGGTGAGCAGGTTGCCGTGCGCATCGTAAGTGTTGGTCGTGGTATTGCCCAACGGATCGGTGGCGGTGAGCACCTCGCCGAAGTTGTTGTAGGTGTACGAAGTCGTGGCCGTAGTGGTGGAATTCAACGGCTTCGAAACCGAGGTTAAGTTGTTATTTCCATCGTAGGTGTAGTTGGTGACGTTGTTTAGATCGTCGTAGGTGGAAAGGGTGTTGCCGTTGGCGTCGGGGATGTTGGTGATGCTGCCGCGGATGGAGCAGGTGACGCATCCCGGCCCCTGCGAGGCCGTGAAGTAGTAATCCCCAGCCTCGGCTGTTGCGTTGTACTGGGTCTGGTTCCCCAGAGAATCGGTGATGTGCACGACCATATTTGAGTGCCACCACTGGGGCGCAATGGCAGTGACCCCGCCCACCGTCACCGTGACCGGGCCGGTGTCGGCGCCAATCGGCACCAAAACTTCGAGGGAAGTATCGCTCCAGCTCGTGACGATGGCCCCATTAATGCCGTAGAAATTGACCGTGCTGTTGCTTTGCGTAGCGCCGAAGCCGGTGCCCGTAATGGTGGTGGAACCAAAGATTCCTCCAAGGCTATCGAAGGGCCCTGAATCAGGCGAGAGCGAAGTGATGGTAAGGGGATTCTCGACATTGAAGTCCACGCTGTTGCTACTAACACCGCCCACCACGACGGTCACACTTCCGCTGGTGGCATTGCTAGGAACCTCGGCGATGATGCTGGTGGCGCTCCATTGGTTGGGCGAAAACGAAACGCCATTGAACAGAACTTGAATCGTTTGACCGGAGTTAAGCTGAAAACCAGAGCCATTGATCGTAACGATCGCTCCCGGAGCGGCAGCGGGCGGCACGATGCTTCCGATAGCCGGATTCGTCACTGTGAACGCATTGTTTGAATTGCTTGGGATCGAGTTAACGACAACCGCCACAGGCCCCGTGGTTACGTTACTTGGCGGAACGGCATAGATAGCAGTGTTGCTCCATGACGTGATCGAGGCAGCCGGAACTCCGTTGAAGGTGAGAGTGCTGCCGCCTTGGGTGGCGCCAAAGTTGTTTCCTGAAATGGAGACAGGAGTGCCCGACACTCCCGAGTTTGGATAGACGTCAGAAATGCTCGGCGTCGGGATCACGGTGAAATTCAATCCGTTGCTCGCATCTCCGTTGGAGTCCACGGATACGCTTACACTTCCCAAGGGCGCGTTTGTCGGCACGACCGCAGTGAGAGAGGTTTCGCTCTGTACCGTGGCGGTTACGTAGGAACTGTTGAAGGCTACTTGTACGCTGTCCGCGCTATCTCCAAGATTGGTTCCCGTAATCGTCACGACCGTGCCCGCGGCCCCCGAGGTGGGTGAAATGCCTGTTATTGTCGGCGTCGCGAGCGCCGTGAACACAAATCCGTTGCTAGCCACTCCGTTCACCGTCACGACGACGGGACCAGAAGTTGCGCCGCTCGGCACTGGAACTGATACCTGAGTGTCGGTCCAGTTTGAGGGTGTCGCTGCCACTCCGTTGAAAGTAACCGTGCTGCTGCCCTGAGAAGTTCCAAAATAGGTTCCGTTGATGACGACGGGGGTTCCGGCGGAGCCTGCAGCTTGGACCACAGAAGCAATTGCCGGTGGTTCTGCCGGCGTCCCCTGTCCAGTTGCAAAGTAAGAAATGAAGCCGCCGCCAGACAGGCTTTGGCCTTCAATGTCGGTAATGCCACTCGTCAACTGCAGTTCGTACTGAGTCAGCAAGTCCAGTGGCTGATTCGGAGTAAATGTCGCCGATCCGCCGGTACTCGTTGCCGTTCCAGCCACGGGAATCCTGGTGCTCGTCGGGATCAGCTGCATTGTGCCGGTCGTCACCGTGAGCGGATCGATGCTCTTGCTGAAGGTCACCGTTATTGTGCTACTTGCCGATACTCCGGTTGCGTTGCTCGTAGGATTGACGCCCTCAACGGTAGCGGAGGTCAAATCCGCTCCGGTGCCGGTAGTAAAACTCACAACGGTCGGAGACGGCAGCACATTTCCGCTAAAGTCCTGCACTCCGGCGATCGTAAGCGTGTACGCTGTGCTTGGAGAGAGCGGCACTGTCGGAAGTAGAGTCAGTCTCTGATTACCGCCAGTCAACCTTTGCGATACATTTACCGTACCGCTGCCGGCGCTTAAAGTTACTCCGCTCAGGTTCGCAGCTGAGATGGGCTCGTTGAACTGAATAACAACCTGCGCATTGACCGGTACCGCTGCCGCCGCATTCGCCGGACTTACACCGACTACTTGCGGCCCGCCCGTGTTGGCCGTCGTCCCGGTCGTAAAGTTAATGGAGGAACTTCCCTGCAAGGAGTTTCCCGCCAAATCAGCAATACCACTCCCTGAACCAGCACCGGGGAAGCTCACCGAGTACCCGGTGTTTGCCGCCAGCGAGACTCCAGGAACAAATGTGATCGTCAGTCCATCGGCACTCACGGCATAAGTGCCGGCAACTGTCTGGCCGTTGCTGCTATTTGTTAATGTTAGCGTGCCGCCGTTCACTGTCCCTGGGTCTACTGGTTGACTCATCTGCAGAGACACGATGGCGTTAAGTGGGACGTTCTGTGCACCCTGTATTGGACTGGCGCTCACTACGAAAGGCGGCACTACGTCTGGGCCGGTGGCGGTCGTGAACTGCGTCGTCTGTGTAGGCACTGCATTACCCGCCACGTCGGTCACTCCCGAGATGGTCAAAGTCATCTGCGTTCCGTCTGGGAGCGGCGCGTGAGGCACCAGCAAGGCGGTTTGACTATTGTTACTGAAGCTGATCGAGTCCGGCACCTCCGTAATCCCTGCTCCGCTCAACTGGATCGTGCTGGCATTCACCGTTAGAGGATTGATTGATTTGCTGAACACTAACCGCACCTCCGCGTTATCCCCGACATTCGAGGATCCATTTGGCGGAGAAGTCGTCACGATCGCCGGCACCACTGTGTCTGGACCCGATCCTGTGGTAAACGATATCGAATTGCCCGAAAGTGGTCCCAGCGCGAGCCCGTTGAGTCCTTGAATTCCGCTGCCGAGCAGGCAACTTGTGGCGGCGTTGGGCGCCAACGGCAGCCGCGGTGCAACCTGCAAAAGTGTTCCTCCATTGAGCAAGCTCACTCCGGCCTGAAACCAGGTACCGTTCTGGCTACAAGTCACACTAGCCGGCGTCAGGGCGGTCGGGTCCAGAGGTTCATTGAAGGTGAAGTCAATCACGACATTAGTGGGCACGGTGCTGACCTGATTAGCCGGACTCGTACTGACCAAAGTGGGAGCAGTCGTGCTCGGATCTGACGTTGTTGTAAACGAGGCCTGGTAGTTGTTCACACGGGCGCCGCTCAAGCTCTGCGCTCCTGAAGTCAGAAATACCTGCACCAAGGCACTTGGTTGCCATTGTGCCGACGGCGTGAACTGTACTACTTGCCCGTTGTCGGTCACCTGCGTCGTTCCGCTCACCAACGCTCCATTCTGGGATACCTGCAATGCCGCCTGCACACTCGATGCTTCCATCTGCTCGCTCGTGTACAACACGACATTGGCGCTCAGCGGTACGCCTGTCGCTCCGTTTCCAGGCCGCTGCGACACCACGGTTGGGGCCGACGTATTAGCAGGTGCTGTCGTAAAGGTGCTTTGAAAACCCGCTGATGCATTCCCCGAAAGATCCATGACGCCACTGGTGACGAGCACGGTTATCACGCTCGAAGGAGGCAGCCCGTATCCATTCAAAGTCACCACCCGGTTGTCGGCCGAAGCGCTGATCGAGCTCGACAATGCGCTTCCGTTGGCTAGAAGCGCAAAAGTATCAGTGTTGATCGTATTGGGGTTCAACGACTCCGAGAACGTCAGCACGACTACGGCATTGGTTCCGATGCCTGTCGCCCCATTCTGCGGCGTCACCATCGTTATCACCGGGGCTGTCGTATCTGTGCTCGTACCCGTGGTAAAGGTGCTGGAGAACGAGTTAGCCGCGTTTCCTGACAGGTCGAGCAAACCCGAGTTCACCTGCACTGTGACCGTTGCATTGCCCGGCAATGGCGACAGGGGCGTGAACGTCATCATCGTCCCCGTCCCATCCAAGCCATAGCTACCCGCTAGCTCACCACCGACTCCATTTATTGAGATCGGTACCGTCGATTCGGTCACCGTCGTTGCATCTATCGCTTCATTGAACGTCAGCACAATCGGACTGCTTACCGCCACGGCACTCGCCTGGTTCGCTGGACTTACGCTCACCACCGCCGGTGTCGTCGTGTTCGCCACCCCCGATGTCCCCGTCGTAAAAGTGCTGGTGAAGAGGACCACTGCATTTCCAGCTTGGTCGCTGAACCCACTGGCCGTCACCGTGTACGTTGTGCTGCTGGCCAGCAAACCCGCAGGGATGAAACTCAGCGATGTCCCGTTACTGTTTAAGCTCACAGTACCTGGAACTGTTGTTCCGGCAGACGACACCACCACGGCATTGCTTCCCACGCTGGGGGCGCTTATTGGAGCACTCATCGTCAAGTCGATGCGAACATTAGCGGGAACATTCGTTGCCCCATTTTCGGGACTCACGAGCTGCACAGTCGGCCCCGACGTGTTGGTTGCAACACCGGTCGTAAAATTCGATCCGAAGGACGACAACGGATGCCCTTCGACATCTGCTATACCGGCCGTGGCTTGCACGTAATATGTGGTAAACGAGTCAAGCTGTGCGCTCGGCGTGAAAGTAGCCGTCTGACCGGTCGGCGAGATCGAAACCGTCCCCGATATCGGCACTCCTGTCGCGAACGTCACCTCAAACGTTGTCGACGTTACTGTCCAAGGATCGACTGGCTTGCTGAACTGGAGTTGCACGACTCCATTCACTGGTACTCCGGTCTGAGTGTTGCTTGGACTTACACTGGTGACGGATGGCGTTGTCGTGTCGTTTGCCGAGCCAGTCGTGAAACTGAACGTTCCTGGGTTGGCAAGTGCGACTCCCCCGATGTCCGCGAGTTGCGTGGTTGTGGCGATGGTGTACGTCGTATTCCCGGTTAGCCCACCCGACGGTGTAAAAGTAATCTGCTGATTGCTGTTGGAGAGCGCAATGGCGCCCGCAACCGGCTGTTCGTTGGCTTCGATCTGTAAGCCTTGCGCCACACTGATCGCGTTGAGCGGATCACTGAACTCCAGCACGATCAATGCATTCAGCGCCACCGAGGTTGCGCTATCCGCCGGACTCATGCCCAGCATCTGTGGGCCATTTGTGTCTGCGGAGAACGAGGTGCTGAAATCAAAAGATGTGTTGCTACTGCTCGTGAGGGTGTTACCGGACGAGTCCTGAATTGCCCTGAGGTTCACAGCAAATGTGCGACCGACTCCGAGATAGCCCATGGGAACATACGACGCAATCGTCGCCGTGGGATCGAGTTGAATCGTACCCGGCACGTCGTTCCCCGTCTCGTTATCGACGACAGTAAACGACTGCGGCGTAAGTGTCGCCGGATCCATCGCCTTGCTGAATTGCGCCACGACCGCTGCGTTGATCGGGACACCTGTGTTGCTATTCTGCGGGTTGGTCAGCACGAGCGTCGGTGCCACTGTGTCTGTGGCGGAACCGGTTGTAAAGCTGCTTTGAAATTCCGGTGTTAGCTGATTTCCTACGAGGTCCGTTATTGCTATCGTGTATTCCATGTTCGCTGTCAAACTCTGCGAAGGTGTGAATGTAATCCACAGTCCGTCATCTGAGAACGTCAGATTTCCTGTAAGGTTTGCCCCGCCTTGCAAAACGGTAAAAGCGCCAGGGATGAATGCGATAGGCTGGACCGCCTGGGAAAAACGCACGATAACACGCCCGTTTAATGGAAAGCCTGTGCTCTCGTTGGCCGGCAGCACTGTGGAAACCGATGGAAGCGACAGCAACGTGATCGAAATCGGCGCAGCATTACTCGATAGCCCATTGACTGTAACGATCACATTTCCTGTTGTTGCTCCGAACGGCACCGGCGTCACAATGCTTGATGGCGTCCAAGACGTAGGCGTGGCAGTTACTCCGTTGAACATCACTGTGCTCGTGCCCTGCGCCGAACCGAAGTTGGTTCCAACGATTGTCACGGACGCACCAATTGTCGCGGAGGTCGCCGAGAGGCTAGTGATGCTTGGATCTTGCAACACCGTGAACGGCACCCCGGTGCTGGCCGTTCCATTGACTGAGACGATTACGTTGCCGGATGTCGCCCCACTTGGGACGGGCGCTACAATCGTGGTTGCACTCCAGCCTGTTGGTGTTCCCGGGGTTCCGTTAAATGTCACTGAACTACTGCCTTGACTGGCGCCAAAGTTAGCCCCAGTGATAGTCACGGCTGTACCAGGCAATGCGGCGGCCGGGGACAAGTTCGTAATTGAGGGACCGAGAACCTCCGGTGCGAAACTCGTGGAGAGGTTGTCGAAGGTCGCTGTGGCCAACGCGGTAGTGTTGCTGCTAGTCACTGCCAGCCCCACGTACACATTCTGCGTCATGCTGATGGTTTCGCTCGATCCCACCTGCGTCCAGTTCACCCCGTCGGGGGCGATGTAAGTGGTGAACGTGCTTCCACTACGAGCCAATTGCAACCAATATGGAGGGGTTGCCCCGGAGGTATCGCCCGCCCATGATAGACCTGCACCCGCTGTGGTTCGGGTGTCAAAGTACACATATGGCGACCAGTCCGTCACATTCGCCGTGATCGATCCGGGATCCAGCGTTTGGCGAACCATTACGCCTGCCTGAGCCCCAGACGTTAAGCTCGCCACCCGGGCGATGATGCTTCCGTCCCCGGAAAGGGGTTGGTAAACAAAATGAAAAGCATCGCTACTGCCGCTTGTCAGCTGTCCGCCACCGCCACCGTTTACGGTAAAAACGCCACTTGCATAACTGGCATTGCCAGCCGTCCCGACCACGCCTACATCCCCGTCCAGCCACCCTGAGGGTAATGGTTGTGATTCCACCGTAAATACGATGGGGTTGCTGTCGTTCATGCTCGGCGCCACTGATACAGCAAGATAGCCTGAGGTAGAACCGGAAGGAATCGTAACGCTAATCGACGTGTCGCTCCACGAATTGATGGTCACCGGTGCATCGTTCAACAGGACCGTACTGCTGCCTTGAGACGCTCCGAATCCGGCGCCCGTAATGACTACCGTGCTGCCGATGTTTCCGGTGGTTGCTGAAACGCTAGCAATGAATGGTGCCGGCGCTGCCGTTGTGTTGATTGAGACATTGTCAAAAGTCGCCGTAGCCAAGGCGGTAGTGTTGCTGCTGGTCATCGCCAGCCCCAAGTACACAGTCTGCGTCACGCTGATGGTTTCACTCGATCCCACCTGCGTCCAGTTCACCCCATCGACGGCAACATAGCTGCTGAATGTGTTCCCGCTGCGCACTATCATCAACCACTGCGGTAGCGTCAGTCCGCTCGCATCGCCTACAAAAGATAGGCTTCCACCTGCCGTCGTCCGCGCAGAAAACTCCGCGAAGGACCCTTCATCCAACATATTGCTAGTGACCGATCCCGGATCCAGCGTCTGCCGAATCATCACCGCCGCCTGGGCCCCAGACGGCACACTCACCACTCGCGCCACGATGCTGCCGTCCCCAGACCACGCCTGATAAACAAAATGAAAAGCGTCGGCGCTTCCGCTATTCAACTGCCCGCCGCCGGCGCCATTCACCGTGAAGACCCCGCTTGCGTAGCTCGAACTTCCCGCCGTCCCCACCGACCCCACGTCCGCGTCTGACCATCCCGAGGGCAGTTGCGCAAACAAACCCTGCGACGAAACCATGAATACCAGGATGAGGACTGCCAGTTGCCATTTATCCCTGGATCTCATATTTTCAAAGTCCTTGTTTATTGCTGAATCGATCGCCGTGGTCGCTGGCCAACAATCACAATTAATCTTGAGAAAGGGAATACTCCAGTCCTAGAGTCACTCAAGGAAGAAACAATATGCCGTTGGGAGGATAGGTTACTGTTAACGCTTCTACCCCTCCGGCTCGTGACGAAGTTAGCCCTCTTCCCAGACTGTCGTAGGTGTGAGACTCAAGCACGGCACCATTCGAATCAAGCACCGCCGTAATCAACCTCGGGTTTGTGGCGTTGTATTGAAACGATACCGTTGTCTGGTCAGGTTTCGTGTACTGGATCAGTCGCCCCTGGCCGTCGTAAGAGTAGGAAAGGGATATGCCTACATCTGAAGTCACACTCGTCACTAAGTAGCTTGAGGGACTTGCATAGGAGAAATATAGATGCCTGGATGCGGGATCCGTCACGGTTGTTAAACGATACGAAGAGTCGTAAGTCAATTGTGTAATGTTGCCATTGCGATCCGTTACAGACAGCAGATTTCCGCTCTTTCCGTCAAAAACCCTTTGCTCGCCATTCTGAAAGATCAGGATCCAATTCGTGGACGTGTAGAAAAGGGTCGCGGGCGCGTTGGCTGGAGCCACTGCCTGATATGTAAAAAGGGTATCGGCGGGAGGAGTTGCCGCGAATGCCCCCCCACCAACAACAAAATTCCATACGTGCCCATCCCCTCGTGCGTATCCGACCGTATTATCGTCGTCAACGTATATTCGTTCTTCATAGGTGGAACGCCAATTCGGTCCAAACAAACCGATATTCGAAAGGCTGACTCGCAAGAGGCTGTTCCAAGTGCGAACAAGGGTCAGTCCATTTCCAAGTCCAGGAATTCGAACATCCTGCTGAGTAATGAAAGTATTTCCAGTAGCCACACAGATTGGACTACCGCCGTTAGGACCACATGACTCGCAATGTACAGAGCATTGAGGCAAAATGCAGATAGAGAAACCGTCTGGCGCGGCATTGTCGTTGTTGCACACCAACCCTGGCGGTATCGGGTCTCCCTGCCAATAAATGAACTGGAGTGAGCAACTTTGGCCTCCGGCTGCACCGACGCAACAACCACAGATCAAAGCGCCTACGGCCACAGCTACAATCAAGCGCCGAGTAATCACAGTCTTGACCTCCTCGTCTCGCTGCCGCAGATTCGATTCCGTCTAACTAAGCTACCGCCGGGTCCCACTGTGCTACTGGCATTTTTCTCGGGGGAAAAGTGAAGCGAAAAGCTAAGATGGTCTTTTTAGCCTGTCAAGCGCCAAAAATGTGGAAAAGCTACTGTTCGGATAAACAGTTGTGGCAGTTACTTAACTTCGAAGAAACGCAGTTACGAAAACCGAACAGCTCATAGCGGATACACTTCGCCCGTGCTAAGCGGTAATACACGCTCCGACTCGGCTCTAAATGATTCCCGCCTTGATTAGCCCCGCAGTTGTCTTTTACAAAATCAGAACAGATTGCCAGTCAACAAAAGTTTTTTATGGCTGATTCACTGACGGTCTTAACTTAAATGGTTGGCACTGTCTGAGCGCTACCCAATTCCCAGTCTGACTGGTAAGGCTTGATTTGTTTCCAGGACCGAGATCTTCGAGAACTGTCGGCTGCGAGTTTGAGGGCCTAGTTCCAGCCATGTCATCGTGTCGACGGCGCGTGCGACTGTGAGGTCGCAGAACAGAGCGGCCGGTTGGGTCGATGATGAAAATGGTTTCCCGACGCCCAAGATGCACGGAATGGGTGGTCTGCGAGAGGAAATTCACTTAGGAGTCTCTCACTAACGTAATCTTGTTGCTGCCCGCCATCCGGATTAGTCTGCGCCTGAGGATTCATCTTCCCGGAGGATCTTGTGGCCTACGGATTGCGCAGCAAACCACTAACGGACTTCCTGAGCCGTTATTTCGACACTGCTTCAACTCCATTCAAGGCCGGGATCCTTGCGCTGGCTCTGATTGGAATGACCCCATTCGTCGTCGCGGCAGATCAGAAAGCGAGTGCCAATCCGTGCAACCTCAGCGAAGCCGACTTTGCCGGGCTGAACGGGGACTTCAGCGCTGACGTGCGCGCAATCAACAGTTTCAAGTCCACCATTGCTCGCCTGCTGAAAGAAGAGAGATTTCAGGAACTCGATTGCATTGCTGACCATGCGCGATCGGGTAAAGAGAGGCTCCCCGGCGGAGACTGGAAACTGCACGCGCTGTATGGAGGTTTGTATAGCCCGAACCAGTATCCCGTCGCGCGTGCGACGGGGGTAGAGTGGAATGCTCATCTGCAGCGCCTGCAGCAGTGGGTCGCTGCACGCCCGGAGTCCGTGACCGCGCGCGTCGCGCTGGCCAGATCCTACCTAAACTATGCGTACGATGCCCGGGGACAAGGCCTCTCAAACACAGTCAGCGATAGCGGATGGACGTTATTCCGGGAGCGCACCTCTGAAGCAAGACGAATCCTCGAGGAGGCCAAGCACCTTTCCATCAAGTGTCCCGAGTGGTATCTCGCCATGCTGCTGGTAGCGCAGAACGAGGGCTGGAGTGCTTCGGATGCGCGCGCTCTCTTTGAGGAGGCGTTCAAACTCGAGGCCGGCTATTTTTATGACGCCCGAGTGCTAGCCGACTACCTGCAGCCGAAGTGGGCCGGCGAAGAAGGCGACACCGCGAAGTTTATGCAGGAGATCGCCGACCGGATCGGCGGCGACCAGGGCGACATTGTGTATTTCGAAGTCGCGACCGTTCTGATTTGCGGCTGCGACGATGAGCCACATCTGTCGATGGAAAGAATCGTAAGGGGCTTTGAGGCCTCCGAAAGGCAGTACGGCGTTTCGATGTTGAATCTGAACTTGATTGCTCACCTGGCTACCAACAACAAAGAGACCGACCCGGTCACAGCAGACAAAGTCTTCGCCCGCATCGGCGATCAATGGGACGAGCAAACATGGGATAAGAAAGAGGACTTTGACAGGACAAAACAATGGGCGGCTACTTGGGCGCCAATTGTTACTAAGACCCGCGCCATAGAAGCGAAAGCACTCGCCAATATGCAAACGCCTGAGGGTGCCCGTTACAAGGTTGCCTTCGAAAAACCTTATCGGGAAATCGTGCGGCAATGTGTGGGCAATGCGGGGACCTCTTCGGGCAAGATCGAGGCACTGGTTAGCGTGGGAACAAACGGCACAGTCGAGGACGTCCGAATCGGCGGTCCTGGCGGTATGTGTGTGTACCAGAAGCTGCTTGCACTTCAGCACGAAAAGACCCCAGTGTTTCCCCCACCGCCACAGGCGCCGTATTTACTAAAGGTCGATCTGGACTGGGCCGAGTTTCCCGCAGTTGCAGCCAGGTGAGCGCCGAAACGGAGGAGCCTTTGACCTACGAAAGCTTTCGCGAAGCACTCGCAGGCTCCTTCGCTCGCTGCTTCAGCCCTAAATCGAAGGTCCTGAAGAGCTTTGCCGCAGTGTCGCTGATTGCCGTAATCGGATTGAGCGGATGCAACAGGAATCGAGCTTGGCATAGCGCCGCGGCCAACCAGTCCCCGAACCCCATTTCAAATCCAAACACGTGCAAGATAAGCGAAGAGGATGCGGCTGGCTTGAGTGGAGACCTGAGCACCGATGTCCACGCGGCACAAGACTACGCAGCCACCGTTGCGGGCATGCTTAAGGAAGAAAAATTCGAGAAACTTGATTGCCTCGCCGATCGTGCGCGAACCACCAGGGAAAGATTTCCCGGCGGGATGTGGAAGCTCCATGAATTGTACAAAGGTTTGTATAAGCCTGTTCCTTATCCCATCCACCCCACACAAGAAGACTGGGACGCGCTGCTGCAGGAATTGCAGAAGTGGGTGACGGCGCGCCCCCAATCCGTTACCGCGCGGATCGCGCTGGCCTGGGCCTATATCGGATACGCGGCGGATGCGCGCGGGGATGGATACGCCAACACGGTGAGCGAAGGCGGATGGAAGCTATTCCGGGAGCGCACGGCGGAAGCTCAGCGAGTTCTCGAAGAGGCTTCGGAGCTTCCCATGAAATGTCCGGAATGGTACGTCGTGGAGCAAAACGTGGCTCAGAACCTCAACTGGAACGAGGCCGAAAAGCGCGCACTCTTCGAACAGGCAAGCAAGTTCGAGCCCGGCTATTACTACTATGCTCGCGTGCTTGCCACTGACCTGCTTCCGAAGCGGGGCGGCGAATCCGGAGCCACGGAAAACTTTGCGCGGGAAGTCGCCGACCGTATGGGAGGAACTCAGGGTGACATTCTCTATTTTCAGATTGCGAGCGCGAACTATGTGATGTGCGCTTGCGAGGACGATCCCCATTTATCGCTGGCGAGAATCGAGCGCGGGTTTGAAGCGACTGAAAAGCAATACGGAATATCGATGCTGAACCTGAACCGGATCGCGTTTCTAGCGGCCCGGACGCGCCCGGACGACGAACTCTTCGCAGACCAGGCTTTTGCCCGCATCGGCGATCAGTGGGACGAGGAGACCTGGAGGATTGAAAGCGATTTTGAATTGGCGAAGGCGGCCGCGAGTTTTCTGGGCGAGCGGCAGGCCATACAGCAGGCTGCGGACGCCAATATGAAAACTCCTGAAGGCCTTCGCTATAAGGCAATGTTCGAAAAGCCGTATAAGGAATTGATCAAAGAATGTGTACGGCCTTCTGATAGCGACCTGGGAACCTTCATGACCCTGACTAATGTAGGAGCGGGAGGTACGATCGAAGACGTCAGGATTGCCTCTCCCAGTGGAGTCGCTATGTGTCTTTATGAGAAACTGCACGCCCTTCAACTGGCAAAGGTGACGCCGTTCCCGCCGCCGCCGCAAGCTCCCTATTGGGTACGGCTCGATCTGGACTGGGCGGAGTTCGTTCCCGCCGCGGCCAAATGACGGGCAAAGGTCGAGAGATGAACATAACCGTTGCGGCTCGGCACCCAGCGCAGATGACTGACGTAACCAGGCTTTTACACTCAGTGAGTATTGGCCGCTTCCCGTCAGGGTCAATGAGTGTAGTGGGAATTTTTCGCCAACTTCGCCCATTTGCTTCGACAAAGGCGTTGCTACGACTTTGAGTCCAAACCGAAAGCGGCGACCCTGTTCGCAACAAACCACTGGAGGAATTGAAAAATCAGAAGGACAAAAAATACATTGCCAGCAAAGGCGAAATGGACCCGGAAGTTCCTAACCACGAGCCAGACAACAGAGACGTTGCTGTTGTCAATAGTGGCGTAGGCGAACTGAAGGCCCCCGCAGAGCACGAACCCAAAAAAGCAGAAGGCGGCCGCCGTGGCTTGTTGCAGATTTCTGACACGCTTGCGAATACGCGCGAGGTTTTCTTGGACGGGAACGGTGCTCCGAAAATGCACAACCTTACCGGCCAAGAAGAGCCAATAGACACCCACTGTGCACAGTGCCAGAAAAGACAACTTTTCCAACAAAGATAGGTAGGGCCAGATCAACCAGATAGGGGCGGGGTGGCTTGAATCAATCATGTTGGCTCCAATGGTCGGGATTCCTCAAAGTTTCATGGATTTCCCATCTAGTATAGACACCGAGTTGTCAGGGCCGCGTTGTCCCGTCGGTGCCTGTCGTTAACAGGCGTTTTCACTCATTGAGGGCTGGGCTGTCAGGTCAATGAGTGTAATCGCCTGATTTCAACAGTTAGCGGCCCAAAGCGTTGACAAAGCTAGTAAGCAGCCCGAAAGAAGTAAGTTCCATTGTTCGTGAAATTTACTTTGTCCGCATTTGGTTTGGTGTTGCTGGCAGCCGGCGAAGTCGTGTTCGACGGAGTTGGAGATTGGGTCTGAGAAGCGATCTGCTGAGAAAGCATAATCGCGGCTAGCGCAAGAGCGTAGATGAACTGCCGCAAGAGGTGCGTGGGTCGCATAGTTCTCTCCCTGAGTCGGAGTGCTCGCTCCCCCTCAAAAGCAAGTCTTGGTTAGGTTCGGACGACTGAAAGCAAACGAATAATTGCAGGATGTTCGCTGGCTCGCAATGGCCAGATCGTGCCACAGCCGGGTTAAGGAACGGTTTTCCTAGCTACGCTCGGGTGCTGTTGCGACCAGCGTACCAGCGAGAAAAGGGATCGCGAACCCCGTCATCATGTCGGCGCTGGGCGTCTCTGTGACGTGTGCCGTTGCGATCCGCGCGGGTCGACGCCACCCGCATCCAAGGCACTGGCAAGTGCGCGCGGAACTGGTTGGGGTGTCGGCGGATCGTCACTGAGTGCAATAGCAATTTTCGGATTGGATATTCTGGAACTGTGTGTGCTAGGATCGCGGGCACAGCGTGCCACATCACCAACAAGAAACTTAATCTTGAGTTCGCGTTTCGTTTTCGCCGTTGGCTGATTGTCCAGCATTACGCTCTCAGCACTCACGAAGCGTATTGCCGCATCGTACTCCGCCTGTGCCGCTTTCTTGGGAACAAGGCGATGCGCGACGTAACGCCGCTGATCATCGGCGACTTCCTGACACTGACTCTCCCACCAGAGTGGTCCGACGACCATGTAAGCCATCAACTCTGTGCGCTGCGCTGCTTTTTTGATTTTCTTTACTTGGGTGGAATTGTGGACAGCGTTGCGCCGCGATTTTTGCGGGCGCGCGCCCGCGTGCGGAAGTTACCCAAAACGCTAACTCAATCGCAGATCAAGCGGCTGATCGCGGCTACGGAGAATGCACGAGATCGTGCGCTCATCGAGCTGTTCTACGCGACGGGATGTCGTGTCGGCGAGGTTACGAGGATTCGTGTCGAACTAATTAACTTCAGACGGCGCTGCTTTCCGGTTCGCGCAAAGCGGAAAGAGCGCATGGTCTACTTCGGTGCTGCGGCGGCGAGAGCCATCCATAAATACCTAGGACGGCGCAGGAGTGGGTATTTGTTTCGGGACATCATTCCTCAGCAGAAAGGCTCCCTGACGCATACCAAGTATGTATGGGTCGGAATGTGGCGCGATTTCGGAGACTTGGTTGTATATGGCCGAAAGCACAGCAAACAGTTCGGTAGCGTGAAAACCGTTTCGCGTGCTAGTGCAAACGCAAACTTCCGGCGTTTTCTCAAAGGCGTTGACCTGATGCGCCCAGAGCGCGACCGCCCGCTCACGCGAAGCACCCTAGGGCGAATCGTGCAAGAGATCGGACGGCGAGCCAAGCTGGGGATGGTGAATCCTCATATGTTGCGTCATAGCTTTGCCACGCACATGCTGGAGCGCGGGATTGACATTCGCGCCCTTCAAGAGTTGCTCGGCCATTCTTGGCTGAGTTCGACACAGATTTACACCCGAATAGCGGATAGTGCTGTTGCGCGTGCTTTCCGGCGATTCCATCCGAGATGAAGACAATGCAAAATCAGAGCAACATTTTCGCAGACATATTTCTCCAGCCGTGGTTTCTGCCGATGCAAACTGCCTCCGCGATCCGCAGGTTGATTCCGCCCGAACACCGCCACAAGATGCGCGCTTTCTTCGACGATTACGGCTGTCTCAGATGCAGCAAGACAGCGGTGCGTTACGGCTCCAACGGCATGTGCAAACCTTGCGTCCAAGAAGTAAAACTCAAACTGTTATTTGCAATAAAACGCAGATGGGCCGAGAGCAGCCCACTGTCGCAGCCTTCACGGACGTTCCAGAGAGCTGCGGAGGCACGGAGACTGTTGGCCGACCTGAAACCGGGAAAGTAGTGCGCTGATTATTACTGGGTCCGCGCTGCGAGTGACAGCGCCAAGCCCACAACAACTAGAACCACTGCCAGCGTTGCGAGCCAACTTTTCAGAGAACTGAGACAGAACCCTGACTGCATATACAGTGCTCCTTCTGCCCCCTTGTGCCCAACAGTCTGTCGTAGATTCGCGGTCACGCCGTTTACCACTTTGAATTTTGTTACGAAATCCGAACATTACATATGAGCCTTCAGCAAGTAGTTTCACTCTTTGTTAAAGTTCAGTCGTTATTGCCGCACTTCCCCCAAGAAAGAAGTGCAGTATGGGCGAGAGTGGAACAGCGAAGGTGTGTCCCTATTGCGAAGCGAAGGGCTACGTGTCATTGGCCATTGAACATCCTTTCGACGATGACCCTCGCGAGGCACTCAGCAGAACAACTTGGGTTCGCAAGCCCCGCCCATTGTGCGACGGAAAAGGTCGAATTCTCTAACCTGGAGCCTTCCAACCATAAATTTGCGCCGACATTTCGGCAGACTGCCGACATTTCGGCAGTTCTTGCCTTGTAACTTGTTGGATCGTAAGGGAACGAATTGCGGCCTCATATTTGCGAGGGAAAAGCGTGCGTCGGCCAGTCATTGACGAAACACCCGAGCAAGTGGAGAAACTCGTGAATGAGCTGCAAGCGATCAGCCACTGGGATGCGGAATATCGGCGACACCGCCGCCCGGGGTGGCACGAAACAGTCGCATATGCCTCCCGACAGAAAAGACGCAGCGAGATCATGCATCAGCTACTACCAACTTCACGCCGTTGGGGAACTTAGCAGGTTTTTCGTAACTGCCAGTTGCAACGGGATCGGTTCCGCCTTCCAAGCGCTGGACTGAGAACACGGAATCGCTTTTGCAAGTATCCCGATGCGATCTTTGCGGCGGAACGGGAGGGAGCAAGCAAGCAGGCTGTCTGGACACAGTTGCGACATTGAGATAAGGCACGCTCCATAGAAAGCGTGAACTATGGAACCGCAAGGCACCCGCGTTGCTCAATACCTCCGAATGTCCACCGACCATCAACAGTTCTCGTTGCGGAGTCAGGCTACGGCCATTAAACAGTACGCTGATAAGAATGGTTTCCGCATCGTTCAAACCTATGAAGATCCCGGCAGAAGCGGCCTGATGCTGAAACACCGTAAAGGTCTCGCCCAACTGCTGCACGATGTCGTCGCCGGAGATCAGCCATACAAAGCAATTCTTGTTTATGACATCAGCCGATGGGGTCGATTTCAAGACACAGACGAATCGGCTCACTACGAGTTTTTGTGCAGAAGCTCTGGCTTTCCTGTTTATTACTGCGCAGAAACATTTGAAAATGACGGTTCTCCGCCCACTGCGATCATGAAAACGTTGAAGCGTGTCATGGCAGCTGAATTCAGCCGCGAACTCTCTATGCGACTCAGTCGAACAAAGGTAATTATGACTGAACTCGGGTTTCGGGTGGGCGGTATGGCAGGGTACGGCTTGCGGCGGATGTTGATCGATTTTGATGGCTCTCCCAGACAACTTTTGACACACGGCGAACGTAAAGGTGTAGCGAGTGGACGAGTGATTCTAGTACCAGGGCCTAGTAAGGAAATTGCCCGTGTGAGGGAAATTTATCGGCTAACCATCGCTGACAGAAGAAGTGCCAAGTCGATTGCTCGTGAGTTCAATCGCAAAGGGAGTAAGTGTGGTGATGCGCCGTGGACCTCTTGTCGGATTCTCGAAATATTGACGAACCCTAAGTATGTCGGGTGTGCAGCATGGCGTCGGACCACGGGAATCCTGGGTATAAGACGTGTGAATGTTCCCGAAGACAAATGGACCGTGAAGGCAGGTGCCTTTCACGCCGTGATCGATGCGCAGACTTTTGACACAGCTCAGCGTGTGCTCCGGGATCGCACACGAAACAAGTCCAATGAAGAATTGTTACGCAGCCTCAAGGCGTTGCTGAAGAGTGAAGGTAGGCTTTCTGAGCACATCATTGATGCTTCACGATCAGTTCCATCGACGACGACGTACCAGCATCGATTCGGCGGTATTAGGGAAGCTTACGCGTTAATTGGATATAAAGAGTTCCGCAACATGCGAGGCGCATTGACGATGAGGAGCCGTCATAACAAAGTCAAAGAAACCCTCCTGCGTCGTATCTTGGCAACATTTGTAGGACACGTTCGTCTCATTCGCGAGCAATGCGGCTGCCGGCGAGTCTTGGAATTCAGTGACGGGCTTAAGGTCTCTGTCGTGATTAGCCAATGCGTGAATACTACTTCACACAGCCTTCGCTGGAATGTGTTTGTGAATCAGTTTGAGCGTTCCTACGTAACCCTGATTTGCAGGTGTTCGGTCGACAATCGAGGGCTCAAGGATTTTTATCTGGTCCCCAGAGTTGACCCGCCAAACAAGCTTGAGACTAAGACACCTCGAAAGTGCATGTTTAGAATCAAAGAGAACGATCTTTGGTTGAGAAAAGGGAGAAAGCTATCCGATTTGTCGAAATTATGGAGCCTATCGCAACGCTTCGCGGTCCAAAGGCCACCCCCATTGTTGGAGAAGCAGGTCTGAGAAGATGGTGCAGTTCTTCCGGTATTGTCGAGGGAAGTTCATCCGAGCGTGGTTCAAAGTACGCGCAAAACAGACCAACTCTCGATGAATATTTGTTATTGATCACCCATGTCCTTGTTTCTCGTCCCAAACCCTCTTAACAGTTGTATAGAAATCCGCGAGATGGCGAAGCCGAACCGAACCTTGCAGGAATGGGTCATTCCTAGCCATGTAGTGAGACTTAAATCCATCCATCCTGGGGAAAACGAAATACGCAATTGCGCGCTCATGGGTGCGTTTTGTCACACAAAGCAGAGTGATGTGACTACTTTCTGCCGGATGAGGCTTCACAATCCAGAAAAATCTGCCTCTTCGTCGGCATGGACCGCAGAGTAAAACAGAAACCGTGAACTGGGAGTCAATCGCTAACAGAGACCGTTTCCCTGATGGGGGGAGGTGCGAAACAACTACATTGTCAGGAAACAGGTTTTTGATCTGCTCAATTATTTCGCGCCTCAGACGGATTGATCGAACGAGCTGGTCCTTCTTAAACTGCAGATGCGGAGGAAGCTGATATCCAACTTTTTTGTAAAGTGCTCCATAGCTGCCAAACCGTCCCTTAATAAAATTTGCCAATGGTGGCATACAGTGAGTGTTCTGCAGAATCGTCCAACCAAGACGACCGTTGGCCTTGAGCACACGGCGAACTTTCTTCAAGATTGCTCTGTTCGATAAAAGCAGAGGTCGAAGCGGTAAAATGAGTTGCGTCCGCTCGAAAGTCTGTTGGTCTATTATTGCGGGAAATGCTTCCGGTTTCGTGATCCATTCCTGACTTGCGATGGTTTTTCTTTTGCTGCGCATCCGTGTTGATGTGCGGTTCCAGATATTGACTCCTGCATACATGGGATTCTTTAAAACTTTGTATACGGCTCCGTGCAACCAATGCCTTCCGAAATGAGTGATATCTCGTCGGTTCAGATGTCGCGCGATAGAGCGACAGCTTTCCCCTTCCAGCGCCATTGAAAAGATCGACCGGACACATTCGATTTCGGCTTTAGGACCGGGGACCAAAATGACCCGATCAGTCTTTATGTTCTTCTGCTCACCCCAATTTAAGATTTGTTTTGGCGTGCCATCAGCTGATACCAACAATCTGCGATACCCATAGGCGGGGTTTCCCCCGACCCAAAAACCAAGCTGGGCGAGTCGGCTCTTGCATCGGAACTCCTTAACACTGAGTTCACGGCTGAACTCTGCCGCCATGCTTCTCTTGAGAGCTTTCAGTAACGTACTTGTGGCAGTTCCATCGTTTGTAAACGGTTCGGCACAGTAGTGGACAGGAATGCCTGCCGACCTGCAAAGGAATTCATAATGGGCGGACTCATCGATGTCCTGAAATCGCCCCCAACGACTAACGTCATAAACCAGAATTGCTTTGTAGTCGGCAGTGCCATTAGTGACATCATGCAGCAATTCACCGAGGGCCAAACGGTGCTTGGCGACAACCCCGCTCTTTCCCAGATCGGCATAGGTCTTCACCACGACAAAACCGTATCGGGCAGCATACTCCTGGATTAAGGTTTTTTGATTTTCAATTGAATAATCTTGGCTTTCGTCCGACATGCGGACATACTGCGCAGCAGGAACCGGGTCTGGTCCCGGGATCTGTTGAACCTTCTTGCTGCGAGATGCGGAGCAAATAGTCCGTGCGTCAAAGGGCATGGCCTTGTGCCCAAAAACCCGTTACGATTCGTAGTTTAGCTCATTCGGAGAAAAAAGGGATTCCGTCCACACTGCCCATTGTGCAATGATCTTGTTTTGGATATTCATAATCGCTACGTCAAACATCGTTACCCCGCATAGGACTACAATTCTAGTTCTCGGCGCTACCCGCTTTCCCCGCCTCGCGGTTTCCAGTCCCAGGCGTCCGCGATATCTAGCGAGGTCGGCATGTCGCACTCTACTCTCGCACGTCGGAGGATTCCAATGACGAAGTTACATGCTCTTTGGCTCTCTTCTCTTGCACCCACGCCTACCCATGAAACATGCACCCCGTGGAACCATAACTCGGCAAAGACGGCGTGCGTTGTTTTTGTGTTTTGCGTCGTTGCTGCGATCTCTTCGCCCGCACAGACCTTTACGACGCTATTTACCTTCGACCTCACGGACGGCGCTTTTCCTTACGGAGCGCTCGTCCAGGGACTGGACGGGAACTTCTACAATACGACGATGCAGGGCAATGGGCGGAATCAATGCTATGGCGGCTGCGGGACAGTGTTCAAGATCACACCTCAGGGCACGCTAACGACGCTGCACAACTTCAAAGGGACCGACGGCGGATACCCTGTCGCCGGGCTGGTGCTGGGCGTCGATGGAAACTTCTATGGCAGCACCTTCGGAGACCCGCCATTCTTCAGCGGAATTAGCTTCATCTTCGAGATTACTCCGGACGGCACTCTAACGAACTTGGCCCAGACGAACTTCGGCAGCACGGCTTCGCCCTCACCATTGATGCAAAATCTCATCAACGGTACTTTCTATGGCACCGGTGCGTGTGACGTACACCCTTCTTGTCCATTAGACATGCCAGGAACGGTCTTCTCGATGACCCAGAGCGGCTTCTTGACAGTCCTTCATAACTTTTGTGGTGAAGCCAGCTGTGGCGGCATTGCAAAGGGGGCTAACCCGCAAGCGCCGCTGATTCAGGGCACTGATTTGTTTATGTACGGCACGACACAGTTCGGGGGCAACGACCTTGCCCAATGTCAGTCGCTCGGTTGCGGCAAGGTCTTCAAGATCGGTACCGGCGGGAATGTAACCACGCTGCACGCCTTCGACCCATCTAACGGCGACGGCACATTTCCGGAGGGTGCATTGGTCGAGGGCGGTGACGGGAACTTCTACGGGACAACGTCCGCAGGCGGGGCCAACGGCTATGGCACCGTCTTCAAAATGACTCCGGCAGGCGCACTGACGACACTCTACAATTTCGGTTCACAGGAAGATTTCGCTGATGGCGTCGGTCCGTCGGGAGGGCTGATCCAGGCTACCGATGGCAACTTCTATGGAACAACGAAATTTGGTGGGGCCAACGGCTACATCTCGGATGCCGGCTTCGGGACGGTCTTCCAGATCACTCCCGAGGGTACACTGACGACGATCCACAGCTTCGATGAGACGGAGGGCATGTGGCCGCAAGCTGGGCTCGTACAGGGCACAGACGGAAATCTCTATGGCGTGGCGACCGGAACCGTCGCCACGCATGCTTGGGGCACGGTCTTCAAGATATCGATGGGACTTGCGCCGTTCGCGAAGACGGTGCCGGTGGCCGCATATCCCGGAAAGCAGATCTTTATCCTCGGGACCAATCTGATGGGCGCAACCTCGGTCACATTTGGTGGCACGCCCGCAGCGTTCACGGTGGTTTCGGCAACTGAAATCACGGCCACGGTTCCGAAGAGTGCTACCACGGGCACGGTTCAGGTCGTAACGCCCAGTGGCACGCTGTCAAGCAACGTCCCGTTCCGAGTGTTCTGACTCCCCGACCTTGCGAAGAGATAGCGCACGGTGCGGGCCGCCCGCGTAGACGTAGTAGTCTGATAGCTGGCGAAAAATCGCCATCTCTAGCAATGTCGGCGGTGTCAAGCCCTTTTCGAGCGCACTCTTGCATGCACTCGTTGAAGAGCGCCATTTCGCTCTCGGTGGTTTGCGCTTCCCAACCTGGGCTCGCTTCTAATCGTTGGGGTCAGGAACTCAGTCCGACCCATCCATCTCTTCGATCACA
>Ga0210398_10001633_pt1 | contig 22755 bp, 17 predicted proteins | sample IncBWC4OmetaG_FD_161047 | JGI IMG/M metagenome (GOLD analysis project Ga0210398, IMG submission 161047) | Forest soil microbial communities from Barre Woods Harvard Forest LTER site, Petersham, Massachusetts, United States - Inc-BW-C-4-O | ecosystem: Environmental > Terrestrial > Soil >...
ATCGAACGCGAGCTCGCCGTCAAGATGGCCATTGATGAACCGCTGGTGAAGCAGGATCTGCTGGCCCTGCCGCTGCGCGAAGCGCGCGAGCAATTCGAGCGCGCCTATCTTCAGCAGCAATTGCTGCTTTGCAATGGCAAGGTCGGGCAATTGGCGAAGAGAGTGGGGATGGAAAGAACCCATCTGTATCGTAAGTTGCGGGCATTAGGCGTCGATTTTCGCCAATTAGGGGAGGATTGAGCTTTAAATCGCGCCCGGTGATTTTGATCGGTTGGGGTAGCCGGTCAATATCGCCTGCCGACGATAGCGGCGGGTGTGGGACGACGCCTGATTTCCTATCCCGCTGGGCCATCCGAGCCGCTCAAACTCGCAGTGCCGAGGTACTAGTCGCCGACTCGGATCACCAACACATCGACATCGGCCTTGTGCAAGGTCTGGCGCATGCGGTTCAAGTCATCCAGCTTGGAAATCGGACCTATGCGGATGCGGTACCAGGTGTCATTTTCCACGGAGACTTTTTGCGCGTTGGATTCGATGCCCAGCAACGCCAGCTTGGCGCGCACGCGGTCGGCATCGACAAAGTTCTTGTATGAACCCGCCTGCAAAACATAGGTCCCGCTACGCGTCTCCGGCACGGATTTGATATCCGGCCTGACATCCTTGTCTTTCTCGGGCACCACCACTTCGAATTTCGGCAACATCTCGTAGAAGGCGTAAGTTTTCGAATCGTCCGCCGCCGGATCGCCTGCTTCGGGCGCCTCATTGCCGTGAGGCCGTTTCTTGATCACTTTACCGGCGTGGGTCTCGGGCGCGTCGAGCCGGTGGTCCTTCAAATAGATCACTGCGGCCACCGCAAGCCCGAGGCCCAAACCTAAGCTGAGTCCCAGCCAGCCCGAGAAGCCGCGCGGTCTGTTGTGCCTGGTTTTGTAGTCGCGTGCCATGAATCGTTACATGGTGTCGGGCGCGGACACGCCTAGCAGCTTGAGGCCGTTGCGAATCACGATTTGGGTCGCGAGCGCCAAATCGAGCCGCGCATCGCGCGCGCCGCCATCCTCGACGATGAATTGGTGCGCGCTGTAGTAGGTGTGAAAATCATTCGCCAGGTCGCGCAGGTAGTGCACCAGAGAATGCGGTGCGCGCTGCGCCGCGCATTGCTCGATGAGTTCAGGATACGCGCAGATACGCTTGATCAATTGCTGCTCCTGCGGCTCCTTGAGCTTGGCCAGGGAGGCGATGCCATGCGCAACGTCGTGCTGGAGGCCGCGTTCCTTGAGTTGTCGAAAAACGCTGGAGACGCGCGCATGCGCATATTGGATGTAGTACACCGGATTTTCGTTGGACCGCGACTTCGCCAGTTCCATGTCGAAATCCAAATGCTGGTCATTGCTGCGCATCACATAGAACAGCCGCGCCGCATCGTTGCCCACTTCTTTGCGTAGGTCCCTCAAGGTGACGTAGTCGCCCGAGCGCTTCGACATCTTCGCTTTCTCGCCACCGCGAAACAGCGACACGATCTGCACGAGCAGCACTTCGAAGCGCTCGGGGGGGCCGCCGAGCGCGATCAAGGCCGCACGCAGTCGAGTGATGTAGCCGTGATGGTCGGCGCCCCAGACGTACATGAGCTGCTCGAAGCCGCGCTCGAGCTTGTTCAGCACGTAGGCGATGTCGGATGCGAAGTAAGTCTTGAGGCCGTTGTCGCGAACGATGACGCGGTCCTTCTCGTCGCCGAAATCCGTGCTCTTGAACCAGAGCGCGCCGTCTTTGACATAGGCGTGTCCTGATTTCTTTAAGGTCTCGATCGATCGGTCGATGGCTCCGCTTTCGCTCAATGATCGTTCCGAGAACCAACGATCGAATGTGACGCCGAATTCGGCCAGATCCTCGCGGATATCGCCGACGATACCCCCGAGCGCGGTACGCAGCACCGTCTCGTATGCGGCGTCGCCGATCAATGCGTGCGCGCGCGCAATCAGAGCATCGATGAAGGTATCCTTGTCGCCGCCTTGTGGCTCGTCCGGCGGCAGGCCTTGAAAGACCTCAGCGGCGGAATGCTCGAGGCTGGTGCCGACGGCGACGAACAATTGCTCGCCGACCGCGGCCAAATAGTCGCCGACATAGGCATTGGCCGGAAAGGTGAATTTTTCGCCGCAACGCTCGAGATAGCGCAGCCACGCGCTGACCGCCAAAATATCCATCTGACGACCCGCGTCGTTGATGTAGTACTCGCGTTGCACGTCGTAGCCCACTGCCTCGAGAAGGTTGCTGAGCGAGGCCCCGAAGGCTGCGTGCCGGCCATGAGCGACGTGCAAAGGCCCGGTGGGATTCGCCGAAACGAATTCCACTTGCACACGCTGCCCCGCACCCAAATTCGAGCGGCCGTAGGCAGCGCCCTCCCGCAAGACCTTGCCGATCTCCTGATGATAGGCAGTATCTCTCAAGAAAAAATTGATGAATCCGGCCCCGGCCATTTCAACTTTGGCGACCGATTCGTTTGGGGGCAGTGCCTGTACCAGGGCTTCGGCGAGTTTACGGGGATTTTGCCGCGTGGCTTTCCCCAAGCGCACCGCGAGGTTGCTGGCGAAGTCGCCGTGCTGCGCATCGCGGGTATTTTCAATCTCGATGCCGAACCCGCGCGCGTCGCGGGGCACCAGATCTTCCGGCAGCGCGTCCAAAGCGTGCTTGAGCAAGGCTTCGATCAGTGTTTTCAAGAAAGCATACCTTGAGTGGGCTGCGCAGTTTACCGCAAAGCGCTCAATCGACTTCCAGCGGATCGACGTCGATCGACCAGCGCAATCCGGTAGGGTGCGGCAGATTCTCGATTTTCGGCAGCCAGCGGACGAGGAAGCGCTGCAAAGTGGACCGAAGCGGTGTTTCGATCAGCAGGTGCGCGCGGAAATGATCGGCCCGGCGCGCGATCAGCGCCGCCGCGGGCCCAAGGATTTTCAACGCGTTCTCGCCGATCTTAAGTCCCTCCGCGGCAGCGGCGCGCAAGAACGAGTCGAGTGCCGCGCTGTCCCTCGCCTCGGCGCGCAGCAGCGCGAGGCGCGAAAAGGGCGGCCAAGCGGCCTCGCGGCGCTCTTCCAGCGCGCTCAAGGCGAAGCTTTCGTAGCCTTCGCTGATCAGACGGTTCAGGAGCGGATGTTCGGGAAACTCCGTTTGGATCATCACTTCACCGGCGCGCGCCTCGCGTCCGGCCCTGCCTGCGACCTGCGTGATGGTCTGCGCGAGACGCTCGGTGGCGCGAAAATCACTGGCAAACAATCCCTGATCGGCATCCAGGATCACCACCAAGGTAACCTGCGGAAAGTGGTGGCCCTTCGTGAGCATTTGAGTACCGACCAAGATGCGCGCCTCGCCGCTGTGCACTCGGTCGAGCACGGTCTGAATGGAACCGCGCGCCGACGCGCTGTCGCGATCCAGCCGCGCCAAGGGCGCGTCGGGAAAGAAGCGCGCCAGGGTCTCCTCGACGCGCTCCGTGCCTTGCCCCACCGGTAGCAGCGCTTGTCCGCAGCTGCCGCAAATCGCGGGTACGGGGGCTTGCGCGCCGCAGTGGTGGCAGCGAAGTTGCTGCGCACGGCGATGCAACGTCATGCGCGCATCGCAATGTGCGCAGGGGGCGACCCAACCGCAGGAATTGCAAAACAAACTCGGCGCGTAGCCGCGGCGATTCAAGAATACGATGACCTGTCCGCCGGCCTTCAGGTGTTGATCGATGGCCTGCATCGCCGGGGTTGAGACCCCTTGCTCGGCCGCGTGCCGGCGCAAATCGATGAGCGACATGCGCGGCGGTTGCGCGGCGCCGGGGCGCTGCGGCAACAGGTGCTTGAGGTAGCGCCCGCTCGCGGCATTCTCCAAAGTTTCCAGCGATGGCGTGGCGGAGCCCAAAATAACGGGAACATCGGCGCTGCGGGCCCGCATGACGGCAAGGTCGCGCGCCGAATAACGAAAACCTTCGTGCTGTTTGTACGAGGCGTCGTGCTCTTCGTCGACGACGATTAAGCTGAGCCTGGGCAGCGATGTAAACACCGCCGAGCGCGTCCCGATGACAATGCGCGCTTGACCGCCGTGCGCCGCGCGCCACGCCTCGCGACGTTCCACGTCCGTCAGGCCCGAATGCACCACGGCAACGCCGGCGCTGAAACGGCGCCGAAATCGATCGACCAGCTGAGGCGTCAAGGCGATCTCCGGCACCAGCACCAGCGCCTGGCCGCCGGCCGCGATGGCGGCGGCGATGACCCGCAGGTACACCTCCGTCTTGCCGCTGCCCGTCACCCCGTAGAGCAGGTGCGCGTTGAAGTTCGACAAGGTGGCGAGAATGGTGTCGACCGCCTGCGCTTGTGCACCGGTGAGCGCCAGCTCGCCGGGATGCATCTGTATTGGAATCAAGGTGTCCGGCGCATCGGTGCAATGCGCCGCGATCCAGCCGCGCGCGACTAAGCTCTTCATGAGTTCCGGCCTGAAAGTCTCGCTGACTTCATCGGCCGTCGCGTGGGCGCGATCCGCGAGCCAGGAGAGCAGGGCGCGCCGCTGCGGGGCGCGCTTCGAACTTGGCTGTTCAAGTTCCTGGCGCCCTTGATCGGTGAGACTGAAGCGTTCTGTGCTGATCGCGGCCGGCTGACCCGCACGCAAGGAAACCGGCAAGGCGGCCGCGTAAACCTCGCCGATCGGATGGTGGTAGTAATCGGCCGCCCAACGCAGCAATTCAAAGGTGACGGGGTCGAAGACCGGCTGCTCGTCCAAGAACCCATGGGCGGCCTTGAGCTTCGTTGCAGGAAGCGCTGATTCGGAAACGATGCCAACCAATATGCCGACCAGACGTTGACGACCGAAGGGCACCAAGACACGCACGCCGGGCCGCGGCGCCTGTTGCGCCGGTGATTTTTGCGCCGGCGGCAGGTAATCGAAAACGCGACGCAGCGGCGTGTCGAGCGCGATCTGCAATATCATGGATTTTTTGTCCACAAATTCTGTGGATAAGTCTGTTGAGAAGCAGGGGTCATTTACCCTAAGTGCCCGTTCCGTTTCGGGTCCTGTCAAATTGGTGAAAAAACACCCGAAATCGAATTGATTCTTTTAAATTCAAAGGATTACGGCACCCACTGGATTTCACGCCGAGGTAACGAAAGAAAATATTGCAACGGGAGTCACATTCGATGTGCGTAAGTCGCTGATCTTGCGCTGTTCGCGGCGTCAACCAACGCTGCGGCTAAGCGTTTATACCTTGAATGGAGATGATACGCATGGCTCGCTTTGATACGCTCAATACAGCTTGGATGGTCTGGGATGGTCCCGCTCCAGCGCCGGAGGGAGCGGTTCTGGAGTACACGAGAGAACTCGAGAAATTCTTGGCTGAGATCGAGCGCCGCGCATTTCGCATGGCGCAGGTCGCGTTGCGCGATCCGGACGATGCCCTCGATGTCGTGCAGGACGCCATGCTCAAGCTCACGCGCAGCTACGCCGCACGCCCCAGCGCAGAATGGCGGCCGCTGTTTTATCGAATTCTGGAGAACGGCATACGGGACCTGCAGCGGCGCCGAACGGTGCGCAAGCGGGTCATGACCTGGTTGCCCGGCCCGAAGGAAGATCCGGAGAATGAGGCGCAGGACCCTTTGGAAAACGTCGCGGATTCCGCGCCCACCATTCCAGAGAAATTGATGCAGGCACAGGCGATGCAACAGCTGGAAGAATCGTTGCGGGCACTGCCGCCGCGGCAGCGCGAAGCTTTCATGCTGCGCAACTTTGAAGGAATGGATGTTGCCGAGACGGCGAGTGCCATGGCTTGCTCGGAAGGCAGCGTGAAGACGCATTATTCTCGCGCGGTGCATGCATTGCGCGAACAGTTGGGCGAGGTTTGGTAATGAGCGAACAAAATAACGATGCCTTCGAGTCACGCAGCCGCGCGCTGTTTCAGGACAGTGTCGAGGGGCTGGATATGCGAATCCGCTCGCGGCTGACACAGGCGCGAAGCGCCGCGCTGGAGGCTGCTGCGGAAAGCCGCCGACCCTGGTTGTTTGGCTGGAAGATGTGGGCGCCCGCGGGCGGCGTGACTGCCGCGGCCATTTTGGGCCTGGGGCTGTGGATCGGTTCGCCGATTGGCCATCAGGCGACTACCCTGGCGACGAATGTCCAGTCGAATCTCGAAGACCTTGACCTCGTCGCTTCTACGGACGAAGGTTCGGCTGATGCAATGGAGATGCTGCAAGACGATATCGAATTTTATGATTTTGCGGACAAAGCCGCGAATTCGGGACCGGCTGCGTAGGTTGACTCTCGCGGGCTTCGCCAGGAGCTGGCTGCTGTTCGGTGTGCTGTGCGCGACGACGGCGGGGGCAACTCCACCGCCGGCAACGTCAACGGCGCCGGCGCAACCCCCGACATCGCCTCCGGCACCGCCGGCGTCATCGGCCAAACCGCCGGCGACGCCCGATGAGAGTTTTCTCGAGTTTTTGGGCTCGGACGATGTGGGTGATGCTGCCTGGTGGGAATTTTTGAAAAAGGCGCCGCCGCGAGGGAGTGATCCTCCTCCCGCAACGCCGCCGCAGGATGCAAAGAAATGATCAGGTATTTGGCTCTTTGCGCAAGCCTTGCGCTAAGCGTTGCGACCAGCTTCGCGCAAGTTCCTGCGTCCGCGCCTCCCGCGCCGGCCGCCGCCGCCCCGGCGCCCGCGAGCCCACGGGCTTGGGGGTCGCTCTCACTGGAGCAACAGCAAGTGCTGCAAGGTTATCAGGGCAAATGGAACAGCCTGCCCCCGGAGCGCCAGCAGGCGCTCGCGAAGGGGAGCCAACGCTGGATATCGATGACTCCGCAACAGCGCGCCGGCGCCCAGCAACGATTCAGTCAATGGCGAGCCATGCCGCCGGAGCAGCGGCAATTGCTGCGTCAACGCTGGCAGGAATTCAAATCTCTGCCGCCCGAACGCCAACGCGAAGTACGCGAATCCTTCAATCGCTTTCGCCAGATGCCGCCGGAAAGGCGTCAGCAATTGCGCCAGCAATGGCGTCAAATGACGCCGGAGCAACGGCATCGCGCGGCGCAGGGTGGTGGGCATGCGGCGCCGGGCATGCGCGCGCCGCCGCCGCATCACCCGCCGCGCTAGCACCACTGTGAAATTGACCGGCTCGCATGTCCTAAGGGGATAGGGAGCTTCAAGGCTGATAACTGCGCTCCGCATGGGCGCGGACGTCCTCGGGATAAAAAAGCACGTCGCGGAAGCGACCCTGCGTGAACATCAAGGCTTGATCCGTGAAATGCGGCGATGCTGGATCGCCGCTCTCGCCTCCGCTCATGATGGCCTTGGCATGAATGATCGGACCGAAATCCACGGCCGCCACGAAGCTGTTGCCCTCTGATCCATAAATCTTTTTGGTTTTGCGGGGCTTTGGCGAGACGAAGGAGGCCAGCGCGCCCCACTGCGAGGGGGCGAAGGCCACCGGCAAGCTGGGCTGCGCGTCGTCAAACGGCTGCACGATGTCGTCGGTCAAGCGCTGGAAGCGATTGATCTCGCCCCACGCGATCTGCCAGCGGCCGAAGTCTTGCCGCAATTTTTCGAGCGCGGCCGTCATGCCTTCCAGGCGCTGCGCGTCAGTCAATTTGTCGACCAGATAGTCGTAAGCCGGCTCGTTCGCATCGCGGGCCGCCGCGCCGTTTCGCTCGATCAAACCCTGGCCCCAGAAAATGGCAACCGCCGTCGCGACCGAATCCGCGGAGGTGCGCCGGTTCCAGGCGCGCAACGTGTCGACCGCCTCCTTCAGTTCAGTGCGCCGCGGGTCGGCGCTGGGCTGGGCGTCGTACGCGGCAATGAGCGGCGGTAGCAGAATATCGAAGGCGGTCAGGTGGCCGTCGTAGCCGGCTTCAATCAGGCTGTCCAAAGTCGCGCTGCGGAGTTTGCTCAAGACTTCTATGGCGTGGGGGCCGCGTGGATTTTCTCCCTTCGTCCACATGTAGCGGGGATAGTTTTCGCGTTTCGGACTTTGGTCCCCTGCCGCGGTGAACGGCCAATTGTTGCTGTTGAAAAGCCAGCCATTGCTGGGATTCAGCAAGGTAATGGTGTCCGCGACGGCATGAGGTCCTTGCCATTCCGTCGCCGGATTGCTGCCGTCGACCGGGTGCGTGAAATCGAATGACATATCGCGCTTCGGTATGAAATTGCCATGAAAGTAGGCGATCGTTCCATTGGCGTCCGCATACACCGTGTTGTTGGAGGTGTCAGTGCGCATGTCCTGGGTCTTGCGGAAGGACGCGTAGTCTGTGGTTTTCGTGCGCAAGTAGGATTGCGACAGCGCCTGAACCGGTACCAGCAGCAATTTGATGGCGATCCATTTGCCGTTTTCGGCGCGAATGATCGGTCCATGATGACTGTGATACACCGTGAAGGAGCGGTTACCCGAGCCCTTGACGGGAATGACGACCTGGCTCACGCGAAGTTTCCTGAGACCGGTTCCGTACCGGTAGTACAGCCCATCGGATTTCTTGACCAAATCTTCCGCGTATTCATCGATGGCATCGCCCCCGTACGAAGTGTGCATCCAGCCGTTATGCGGATTGAAGCCCTGATAGACGAAGAACTGTCCCCAGGTGACTGCGCCGTAGACGTTGAGGCCCTGTTCGCTGACCATCTGCAGTTCGCAACGAAAATAGTAGGAGGTGTGCGGATTGATCCAGAGCATCGCATGTCCGGATGCCGTCAACTTTGGCGCGATGGCGAATCCGTTCGAGCCGCCCGAAAACTCCTCCGGAACAGGATCGGATACAGCGTTCGAGCTCACGGTGGGCGGCGTGGCCGGGCTGTAAAATTTCTCCAACTGCTTCAAGTCGATGGTTTCAATGTCGCCGCCGATGCTGCCTTCGGTGAAGGCCAGGGCCATCCACGGCTCGAAGTGCTGAATAACCTTGGCGTGTACGCTCGGATGCTTCGACAGGAAGTAATTCAATCCGTCCGACCAGGCGTCCATCAGGGACTTGAGCCAAGGAGGCGCACCGCGATATTGTTGCCGCAGCCGGCCGACATCGATGAACAAGCGAGCGCGCAGGTCGCTGTAGAGGGCGGATTCACCCTCCGCCTGTGCCAACCAGCCGAGGGCAATCAGATAGTTGCGCTCAACTCGATTGAAATCGTCCTCCGCCTGCGCATAAATCATGCCGAACACGGCGTCCGCGTCGGTTTTTCCGTAGACATGCGCGATACCCCAATTGTCGCGGATGATGTGTACGTGCTTCGCGTGTTGCTGCCAGCGCGCGTCCTCACTCGGCGCAGTCGCTGCTGCGCCGACGACGGCGGGAATGCACAACAGCACAGCCAATAATAATTTCATGGTTTGCGAGCCTCCGAGACCGTAGCATCGCGCAATGCGATCTTCTTTGCGCGTGGTTTTGCTCTTGGCCGTCATTTTGTGCGCTCCCGCCGGCGCGGCAACCACCTTTCAGATCCCGGACTCCGCGCTTCCTTCCCCGTTGGTCGTGGTCGCCTACGGGGACATGCGGTTCACCGCGGCCAGCGAAACCGCGGCAAGTTCGCCGATCGCTCGTCGAGCGCTGGTTGCGAGGATAGCCGCGGAGAATCCGGCCGTGATCTTCATCAACGGCGACCTCGTGTTTCACGGTGTCGCCGCTGACTATGACGTGTATCGCGAGGAGACCCAGCTCTGGCGCGACAAACATTTGCGGGTCTATCCGGCGCTTGGAAATCATGAACTGTCGGCCTGTTTCGAAGCGACCTGCCTCGATCGATGGTGGCAGGCCTTTCCCGAATTGCGCGGGCGGCGCTGGTACTCCGTTGCCGTCGGTAGCAAGCTGGTCGGCATCGCGTTGGACAGCGACGCCTCGCTGCTGCCGGGTAGTGCGCAACGGACCTGGCTGGAGAGCCAGGTGACCGCGCTCGACCCGGCGGTTCGCGCGGTGCTCATCGTCATGCATCATCCGCCGGTCGCGGATCTGCAAACAGTCAAACTGGTAGACCACAACGCCCGCCCGAATGAGCAAGCGCTGGCGGCGTATCTCAAGACGGCGGCCGCTCACAGCGCGGCGCGTTTCGTGGTCAGCGCCGGCCATATTCATAACTATGAGCGGCTTGTGCAAGACGGAGTCACGTACCTGGTTTCCGGCGGCGGCGGCGCGACTCCATATGACATCGACCGCACGGTCGCGGATCGTTATCAGGATAAGCACTTTCCGAACTATCACTACGTGCGCTTCGAATTGCGCGCGGCGACCATCAGCGGTGAAATGATTCGATTACAGGACTATGCGGCCCCCGGCCCGTCGCATTGGCTCCCCAAAGATCAGTTCGAGATCAGCCTGCAGCCTTGACGGCTTGGATCAGCTGACTCACGGCCGCCTGCGCATCGCCATACAACATTCGAGTTTGATCGAGCACGAACAACGCATTGTCGATACCCGAAAACCCCTGGCCTTGTCCGCGTTTGATCACGATGACATTCTTCGCCTTGTCGGCATTCAAGATCGGCATGCCGTAAATCGGACTGCTCTTATTGGCGCGCGCATCAGGATTTACGACATCATTGGCGCCGATGATGAGCGCCACGTCCGCGGTTTCAAACTCCGCATTGATCTCGTCCAAATCCGAAATCAAATCGTAGGGAACGCCGGCTTCCGCCAGCAGCACATTCATGTGGCCGGGCATACGGCCCGCAACCGGATGAATCGCGAAGCGCACCTTCACGCCGTGATCCATGAGCAGTTGCGTCAATTCCCACACCTTGTGCTGCGCTTGCGCGACGGCGAGACCATATCCCGGCACGATGATGATTTTTTGCGAGTACGCCATCATGACCCCGGCATCCGAAGCCTCGATGGCCTTTTGCGTGCCGGTGACGCCGCCGCTGCCCGGCGCAGAGCTCTCGCCGAAATTCGAGAACAGCACATTGCCGAGCGAGCGGTTCATGGCCTTCGCCATGAGTTGTGTGAGCAGTGTGCCGGCGGCTCCCACGACGGTTCCCGCAATGATCATCGCGGCGTTATCGAGCACGAATCCTTCGAAACCCACAGCAAGACCGGTGAGGGCGTTGTACAACGAGATTACGACGGGCATGTCGGCGCCGCCGATGGGCAGCGTCATGGCAACGCCCAAAATCAACGCGAACACGAAGAACAACGACACCAGGGGAAGCCCGGAATCCGTTCCGGCGCCGCTCACGACCATGAAGCCGAAGCCGATGGTGATCAGCAAGACGCCCAAATTTACGAATTTTTGGCCGCTGAAGCGCACTGATTTGGTGATCAAGCCCTGCAGCTTGGCGAAAGCAATCAAGCTGCCGCTGAAGGAGACGGCGCCGATGAAGCCGCCGACCGCGGCCATGCTCAGATGCACCAAGTTGTGCTCATTGCCGCTGTACAATTCCACGGCGGCAATCGCCGCCGCAGCGCCGCCGCCCATGCCGTTGTACAACGCGATCATTTGCGGCATATCGGTCATGGCCACGCGCTTGCCGCTCACCCACGCGATAACGGTACCGATCGCGATTGCGATGATGACCAGCATCAGGTTGAGCGAGGAAGCGCCCATGAAGGCCAGCGTGACAATGGTTGCCAGCAGCATGCCGACGCCCGCCCAGCGAACGCCGCTGACGGCGGTGACGGGGGAACTCATGCGCTTTAGGCCCAGAATGAACAGCGCCGCCGCAATGAGATACGACAGCTGGGTGAGGGTTTGAATGGTCGAAGCGGAAGGCATCCTTTAAGGTCCTTTCTTCTTGCCGGCCAGCACGAACATTTTCAGCATGCGTTCGGTAACGACATAGCCGCCGACGGCATTTCCGGCGGCCAGAGTCACACCAATGAAGCCGATGACGCGCACCAGTGTCGAATCGGCCGTCGCGAGCGCGACCATCGCGCCGACCAGAACGATGCCATGCACGAAGTTCGATCCCGACATGAGCGGCGTGTGCAGGATCACCGGCACGCGCGAAATGACCTCGTAGCCGGTGAAGGCCGCGAGCATGAAGATATATAGAGCTATGACGCCGTCGATCATGTCTTCTGCCCCTCCACGACGGCGCGTGTGGCCTCGTGCTTGATTTGTCCGTCGTGGGTGAGGACCGCGCCGGCAAACACTTCGTCGTTCCAATCGATCGCCAGCTCGCCCTTGGGTAGTGCCGGCTTTAAGAAATTGAATAGATTGCGCGAATACATTTCGCTGGCGTGGTAGGGCAAGGAGGCCGGCAAATTCACGGGGCCCACAATTTTAACTCCGCCTTGCAATACGGTCTCGCCCGCCTTGGTCAATTCGCAGTTGCCGCCCTGTTCGGCGGCGATATCGACGATGACCGAGCCCGCCTTCATGCGCGCCACCGCCGCCTGAGAAATGATACGAGGCGCAGCGCGCCCGGGCACCGACGCCGTGCTGATCACCGCATCGCTCGCCGCGATTCGCGCATCCAGAACTTCTTGTTGCTTGGCCCTTTCCTCGGGCGTCAGTTCGCGCGCATAGCCGCCCGCCCCTTCCGCGGAAACGCCGGTCTCGATGAACTTCGCGCCCAGCGACTTTATTTGATCCTTGGTTGCACTACGCACGTCATACGCTTCGACTACCGCGCCCAAGCGCTTTGCGGTGGCAATAGCCTGCAGCCCGGCGACGCCCGCACCGATCACCAAGACTGCGGCCGGCCGAATCGTGCCCGCGGCGGTGGTCAGCATGGGCAGAAATCTTTCCAGTGTATTGGCCGCTATCAATGCGGCTTTATAGCCGGCGACGGAGGCTTGCGATGACAGTGCATCCATCGATTGCGCGCGCGATATGCGCGGCACCAATTCCATCGCAAAGGCGGTTATTCCGCGCTCTTTGAGCGCCAGGACCAAGTCCGGGCGCGCGTAGGCTTGCATGAAGCCGACGATTACCGCGCCTTTTTTGAGCGCTGAGACTTCCGTCAAGGAGGGCGGCTGCACTTTCAATATAGCGTCAGCAGTGGCAAGAATCGTGGCGGCATCGCTGAATTCGGCATCCGCATACAGGGCATCGGGAAAATGTGCTGCCGCGCCCGCGCCGCGTTCGATCAGCACACGAACGCCGAGAGACTTTAGTTTGGCGGCGATTTCCGGAACCAGGGCAACACGGGTTTCTTTGGCAGCGGTTTCCTTGAGGACACCGACGACGACAGACATGCAGAACTCTCCCAAGCCGGAACTTAGCGTCAAACATTGAATTATGGCATAAGAGTCGACTATCTTTAGTGTGTTATGAACGTGAGCGAGCAACACAAGCATCAATTGCTGGACTGGCGGGACGATATTGCGGTGGTTTCGCATACTCATCCCTTGTCCCAGCAAATACTGCGCACCGATGTCTCCGGTATGCCGCTCGAATGGGTGGACTACCGCGAGGCGGCGCGCCTGTACCACACGGAACAAGTGGCCTATACCTGTGGGACGCAGTTGTACCGCCTGTACGGCGGCACCTGCGCGCGGACCGGCCTGCGTACCATCGTGGATGTCAATTCGATCATTGCCACGCTGGGCGTGACCGGCAATCCGGGCAACCTGCGCGGCGCCGGGTACACGCCGCCGCTCAACAATCAAACGCTGTTTCGGCGCGACGCCTACCTGTGCCTGTATTGCGGGGCGCGCTTTACATATAGCCTTCTGTCCCGGGACCACGTGACGCCATTCAGCCGCGGCGGCCAGGATACCTGGAGCAACGTGGTCTCGGCTTGCCGTCGCTGCAACAATGCCAAAGCATCCCGCACTCCGGAGCAAGCGGGCATGGAGCTTCTTGCGGTACCTTTTACCCCCACCTATGCCGAATACATTTTTCTGAAAGGCCGGCGCGTGCTCGCCGATCAAATGGACTACTTGGTTGCGCATTTTCCGCGCTCCAGCCCGCTGCACGAGCGCATGCAACGCTGGCCGATGTGAACGTAATCGCGGGGATCCCCGTGCCGCGATCGGGCGTCGTGTACTACATCGACGCCAGTTATTTCATCTTTCGCGCCTATCATTCCATGCCGCCCGATATGGTGGACGCCGACGGCAATGCCACGCACGCCCTGTACGGATTCGCGCGCTTTCTTTCCGATCTTCTCGAGAAAGTGAGGCCGGAAAGGATCGGCGTCGCATTCGACCTGAGCCTGCGCAGCGTGACATCATTCCGCAACGCCATTTATCCGGCATACAAAGCCAATCGCGAAGCGCCGCCCGCCGACCTGGAGCGGCAATTCGTGCTCTGCCGCGAGTTTTGCCGGCATATGGGCTTGGCGGAGTTCGCGAGCGCTGAATACGAAGCCGACGATATCATCGGAACTTTGGCGGCGCGCTCGCGCGCCGCGGGCTTGCGCAACGTTCTGGTGACGCGCGACAAGGATTTGTCGCAATTGATACGAGACGGCGACATATTTTGGGATTACAGCGGCAATACGCGCTACCACTACCACGATATTAGTCCGCGTTTCGGAGTCGCGCCCGAGCTCATCGCCGATTTTTTAGCGCTGACCGGGGATAGTGTCGACAACATCCCGGGCGTACCGGGCGTCGGTAGAAAGACCGCAGCGGAACTGTTCGGAATATTCGGTTCCCTGGATGAATTGTATGCAAATCTTCATCGAATTCCATTCTTGAAGCTGCGCGGCGCCGCCGCGGTCGCTGCTAAACTACTGGCTCACAAGGATGCGGCCTACCTTGCCCGCCGTTTGACCGGTATCGTATGCGACATACCGATCGCGGCGACGCTCGACGACTTGAAACCAAGGCCGCAGGATCGCAGCGGGCTCGATTCTTTTTTTGACGCCCATGGATTCGGGAATATTTTGCGACAGCAGGTGCGCCGCATCGCCACCGCTGCATAAGACGGGGGAGTGACCATGGCGCAGAAAGATATCCAATCGGTCCTGCAAGAGGACCGCGTATTTCCACCTTCCAAAGCGTTTGTGGAACACGCCACGCTCAAGGCCGCCGAATTACAGCGCATGTACGACAAGGCGGCGAGCGACTATGTGGGCTTCTGGGCGGATCTGGCCGTCGCTGAAATCGAATGGCAACGGCCTTTTACGGTGCCGCTGGATGACTCGCGCGCGCCAAATTTCCGCTGGTTTACCGACGGCCAACTGAACGTGTCGCACAATTGCCTGGATGTGCATTTGGCGCATCGGGGCGACAAGGTCGCCGTCATTTTCGAAGGCGAGCCCGGCGACGTGCGCAAGCTGACCTATGCGCAATTGCATCGAGACGTGTGTCAGTTCGCCAATGCGCTCAAGGCGCAGGGAATAGGGCGCGGCGATCGCGTGGTCATCTACATGCCATTGATCCCCGAGGTCATTGTCTCGATGCAAGCTTGCGCGCGCATTGGCGCCGTGCATTCGGTCGTATTCGGCGGATTTTCGGCGAACGCCGTAAAGGATCGAATCGAAGACGCCGGCGCGAAGCTCGTCATTACCGCCGATGCCGGGTGGCGCGGCGGTCACGCGGTGGAACTCAAAGCTGCGGTTGACAAGGCGTTGTCCGAGGGTTGCAAATCCGTGCAAAGGGTTATCGTTTATCGCCGCACCGGCACGCCTTGCGAGATGCGTTCGGGCCGCGATGTGTGGTGGCATGACGCGGTATCGGGAAAGCCTGTGAGCTGCGATCCGGAATGGGTCGATGCAGAGCACCCCTTGTTCCTGTTGTATACCTCCGGGTCAACCGGTAAACCGAAGGGGATTCAGCATTGCAGCGGCGGCTATCTGCTCAATGCCAAGCTGACGACGAAATGGGCCTTCGATCTCAAGGATGACGATATCTATTGGTGCACGGCCGATGTCGGCTGGGTTACCGGGCACACCTACGTGGTATATGGGCCGCTCGCGGCCGGCGCCACCCTGTTCATGTATGAAGGCGCGCCGACCTTTCCCGACGGCGGCCGCTTCTGGAAAATGTGCCAGGCTCATGGCGTCAGCATTTTCTATACCGCGCCCACGGCGATTCGCGCGCTCATGAAGTTGGGCGATGCCGTGCCGGGCAAATACGATCTGCGCAAACTGCGGGTGCTCGGCAGCGTCGGGGAGCCCATCAATCCCGAGGCATGGATGTGGTATCACCGCGTAATCGGGGCAGAACGTTGCCCCATCGTCGATACGTGGTGGCAGACCGAAACGGGCGCCACCATGATGGCGCCGATTCCCGGCGTGACGGCCACCAAGCCCGGATCCTGCACCAAGCCCCTGCCCGGAATCTTCGCCGACATCGTCGATGAGGAGGGCCGCCCGGTGAAGACACCGGATGCCGGCGGATACCTCGTGATCAAACGGCCATGGCCTTCGATGCTGCGCACGATTTGGGGCGACAACGACCGCTACATCAAGACGTACTGGGAGAAATTCAAGAATCACTACTATGTCGCCGGTGATTCGGCGCGCCGCGACAAGGACGGCTACTACTGGATCATGGGGCGGATCGACGACGTTCTGAACATCGCAGGTCACCGGCTGGGCACGATGGAAATTGAGTCGGCCCTGGTCGCGCATCCCAAGGTGGCGGAGGCGGCGGTGGTCAGCAAGCCGCACGACATCAAGGGCGAATCGGCGTTTGCCTACGTGGTGCTGAATGTGCCGCGGCCGCAAGGCGCGGCCGCGAAAGTCTTGATCGATGAGCTTCGCGGCTGGGTCGGCGATCAGCTGAGTCCCATCGCCAAGCCGGATGAAATTCGCTTGACCGATAATCTGCCAAAGACGCGCTCCGGAAAAATCATGCGCCGTTTGCTCCGGGCGGTGGCCCGCGGCGAGGAAATCACGCAAGACATGTCGACGCTGGAGAATCCCGCCATTCTCGATCAGTTGCGCGGCGTGGATTCCGGTCCCGCCAAGGCGCCCGCTGCTCCGAAGAAGGCGGCGAAGCCGGCCGCAAAGAAAGCGGTCAAGAAAACCTCAGCAACGGCGCTTTTAAAAGGCGCTAAGCGCCCGACCAAAAGAGCCAAAGCCGCGAAGCCCGCCAAACGCAAAGCCGCCAAGCACAAAGCCGCCGCGCGTAAGCCTACGGTTGCCTCAAAGCGCGCCAAGCGTCCCAGTCCGAAGGCGCGTTCAGCGCGGCGCAAGAAGTAGCCTCGCCGTTTACTTTGGCGACTTATCCGCGATTCCCTCGTTCCACATTTCGCGGCGCATGCGCCATTTGCCGTCTGCGCCTCGGTGCAATACCAACAGCATCTTTCCGCGCGCGCCCAGGCCCCATTTGCCGGATAATGGCCGCCATGAACCTGAACCAAGTGACGCTGCCGTCCACGAATGTGGAGCGGTCAGCCGACTTCTATCGGCGCCTGGGGTTTACGCAAATCGTCAGCGCTCTGCCGCGCTACGCCAGATTCGAATGCGAGAACGGCGCAACATTTTCGCTGCACGCGTTCGACACGGTGCTCCCTTCGCAAACCGTGGTCTATTTCGAATGCGATGACTTGGATGCCGCCTATGAGCGGCTGTGCAAGCTAGGAATCGAATTCAACCAGGCACCGAAGGACCAGATCTGGCTTTGGCGGGAGGCTTATCTGCAAGATCCGGACGGCAATATCATTTGTCTGTATCACGCAGGGCATACCCGCCGATTTCCGCCCTGGCGCTTGTCCGACGACTCGCCCCGGCTTTGACCGAAAAACTGAGGACTTAAGGTCCCAGTTCCGCTAAAATACGCCGGCCGGGAAGGGCGAACATAGACGCCTCGCGTGCCTCGCGCGAACGACACGGCACTCCATCTAGTCGAGTTTTGTTGGGCAATCGTGGCCGCAGCGGCCGCTTATCTTTGGATCGGACAATATGCTTTCCACTTCCAATGTCGCCGTTCAATTCGGCGCCAAGCCGCTCTTCGAGCAGGTGACGGTCAAGTTTTCCGACGGCAATCGTTATGGCCTGATCGGCGCGAACGGTTCGGGCAAATCCACGCTCATGAAAGTGCTGGGCGGCGATCTCGAGGCGAGCGCCGGCGATGTGATGCTGCAGGTGGGGATGCGTCTCGGCAAGTTGAATCAGAACCAATTCGGTTATGAAGATGAGCGTGTGCTGGACGTCGTCATGCGCGGCCACGCCGAGCTGTGGGCCGCTATGCAGGAGCGGGATCGGATCTACGCCGATCCCGCTGCCACGGACGAGGATTACATGAAGGCGGCGGAGCTCGAGGGGGTGTTCGCTGAATACGGCGGTTACGACGCCGAAGCCCGAGCCGGCAGCATCCTCACGGACGCGGGTATTCATGAGTCGCGGCACAACGGTCCCATGCGCGAAGTGCCGCCGGGCCTGAAGCTGCGCGTGTTGCTGGCGCAGGCCTTGTTCTCCAATCCGGACGTGCTGCTGTTGGATGAGCCGACCAACAACCTGGACATCAATTCCATTCGCTGGCTCGAGGGCGCGCTCAACAATTACAACGCCACCATGGTGATCATCAGCCACGATCGGCACTTCTTGAATCAGGTGTGCACGCACATTGCAGACTTGGACTTTCAGCAATTGAAGATTTATCCAGGTAACTACGATGATTTCATGTTGGCTTCGGTGCAGGCGCGCGCTCGAGTCGAGGCTGCCAATGCCAAGGCGAAAGACCGCATCTCGGACCTGCAGGAGTTCGTGCGGCGTTTTTCGGCCAATGCATCCAAGGCGCGACAGGCCACTTCCCGCAAACGGCAGCTGGAAAAAATCAAGATCGAGGAAATCAAGCCTTCTTCGCGGCAAAATCCCTATATCCGCTTCGAGCAAGGCAAGAAACTGTACCGCTCCGCGGTGACGGTGGAGAAACTGAGCTTCGCCTATCCGGGATCATCCGAAAAGGTGTTCGAAAACCTAAGCCTCAATGTCGAAGCGGGGGAGCGGATCGCCATCATTGGACCCAATGGTGTGGGAAAAACGACGCTCATGCGCTGCCTCGCGGGGGAATTGCGACCGAACAGCGGTCGAATTGTCTGGGTTGAAAACGCCCAGCCCGGCTACATGCCTCAGGATCCGCAAGCGGAGTTCGAGGACAAGATCGACCTGTTCGGCTGGATGTCCCAATACACCGGCAAGGCGGACGACGATCAAATCGTTCGTGCCACCTTAGGAAGGTTGTTGTTTTCCGGCGAGGAGACCAAAAAGTCCGTGAAGGTGCTGTCGGGCGGCGAGAAGGGCAGGATGATTTACGGCAAATTGATCCTCACGAAGCCCAATGTGCTTCTGATGGACGAACCGACCAATCACATGGACATGGAAACCATCGAGTCCCTGCAAATCGGGTTGGAACATTACGTAGGCACGCTCATCTTCGTCTCGCACGATCGTGAATTCGTCGGGGGCCTTGCGACCCGCATCATCGAAATGCGCCCCGGAGGCAAGATTGTCGACTTCCGCGGTACCTATGATGAATATTTGAAATCGCAGGGCGTGGAAATCTAGACTCCGACTCCTGGCGTTCGACGCGCTCAGCTGGCAGTATTCAGGCGATGAATCTGATCGCCGACCGTCTGCATAAGAAATTCGGCGCGATCACGGCTGTCGCGGACGTTTCCTTCACCGCCGAGCCCGGCAAGATCCTCGGGCTGCTGGGACCCAACGGTGCCGGCAAGTCCACCACCATCAGCATGCTCGCCGGTCTCACCACGCCGCATTCGGGAAAGGTGCGAATCGACGCCGCTACACTAGGAACCGGCGCAGACCCGACCAAACGCAAATTGGGATTGGTCACGCAGGAGATTGCGCTGCTCGAAGAGTTGCCGGCACGCCTGAATTTGGAATTCTTTGGCGGCTTGTATGGCCTGACGGGGGCGTCACTGCGTGCAAGAATTGCAGGGGTGTTGGAATTGACCAGCCTGTCGGATCGCGCCCGCGACCCGCCGAACACATTTAGCGGCGGCATGCGACGACGCTTGAACATCGCCTGCGCGCTGCTGCACGAGCCGCAGATTTTGTTGCTGGATGAGCCGACCGTGGGCGTCGATCCGCAAAGCCGCAATGCTATTTTCGAAACGATCGAGGTGCTCGCCGGCCAAGGGCGAACGGTGGTCTATACGACGCACTACATGGAAGAAGTCGAGCGGCTGTGCGATCGAATCGTCATCGTGGATCACGGGCGCGTTCTCGCCAATGACACGTTGACCGGCCTCTTGGCGGGCGCGCCGGTGGGCAACAAGCTGACATTGAAATATGACGTGGCACCGGACACCTCAGCGCTCGCGGAAATCAGGCATCTGCCCGGAGTGGTCCAAGTCGATCTTAGCGGTACTGAGGTCTCGGTCTTTGCGAATGATCTTGGCACGGCGGCGCCGCGCGTGCTGGAGCGTCTGGCCGCGCGCGGTTTCAGTTGCCAGGAATTGACCAGCCGGCGCGCCAATCTCGAGGATGTGTTTCTGTCACTGACCGGACGCACGCTGCGCGATACATGAGCGTAACTTTCACAGCATTTCGCGCCCTGGTTCGCAAGGACATCCAGCTATTTTTGCGCGACCGCCGCGCCCTGGTTATCAGCGTGCTGACGCCGATCGTGGTCGCGGCTTTCTTCGGGTTTCTGTTCGCCCCGGCCAGCTCGGGCGGCAACCCCGTAACACGTATGAAAGTCGGCATCACCGACTTGGATCACAGCGAGCTGACCAAGGCGGTGCTGGAAAGTTTGAACCAGGACGCGTCCCTGGACATCCAGGAGCTCCCAGAAGATCAGGCACTGCAGCTGGTGCGCAGCGGCAAGCTGCGGGCCGCCATCGTATTTCCGGCCGATTTCGAAGCGTCCGCGACCGGCGCGCTGGTCGGCGCCGGCGGCATGCCGGACGTCAAGCTGCTCTATGATCCTTCGCAATCCATGATTCGACCGATGGTCGCCGGATTGTTGTCCCAGCACGTGATGCAGCGGCTGTCGCGGCCGGCCTTCATCGGGACTGCCAAGCCGATCCCCTTCAATGTCGACAATGTCGCAGTCACTGCCGGACCCCGATACAACTCGTACGCTCATTCTTTCGCAGGCATCGGCATCCAGTTCATTCTGTTCATGGGCATCGATGCCGGCATCGCGCTGCTGATGATGCGCCAGGAAGGTATGTGGCGCCGCTTGTGCGCCGCACCTTTGTCCCGCGCGGTGTTGCTAGGCAGCCGTGTGGTGGGCACCGCGCTGATCGCGATCATGATTCTGGCGGTCGTTTATCTGGTGGCGGGCGTGGTGTTTGGCGTGCGCATCGCCGGCAGCGTGCCAGGCTTTGCGATGGTCGCCTGCGCATTCGCGCTGCTTGCCGCCACAACCGGACTCATGATCGCCTCGCTCGGGCGCTCGGTGGGCGCGACGCGCGGCGTGGCCATGTTCTCCGTGCTGATCCTGGTGATGCTCGGCGGCGCCTGGGTGCCGTCGTTCCTCTTCCCTGAATGGCTGCAGCACGTGACCGAATTCACACCGACCCGCTGGGCGGTGGACGGACTCGATAACATGACCTGGCGGGGTCTGCCCCTGCAATATGCCTGGGCACCGACGGCGATTTTGGTGGGCTGGTCGGCGCTGTTTGCGCTAATCGCCGTGTGGCGCTTCAATTGGGAAAATGATTGAGCGATGCTGTCGCGAGATCGGGCGGCTCTTTATTTTTGCGAGGGGAGTTTATGTCAATGAAGCTTGCTGTGTCCTGTGCGTGTATGTTTCTCAGCGCCGCGTCGATGGCCGCCGTCACGGCGCCACCCAAGGCTGCCGTGGTGGCCGAATCCATCACGATCAATCGGATCTCCGACGTCGGATTCAACCACAGCGAGGTCGTCGACACGGCGGCCTATTTGGCCGATGAGATTGGCGGCCGCATGACCAACTCGCCCGCCATGCGCAAAGCGGAACGCTGGACTCAGGAGAAATTCAAGAGTTGGGGATTGAAGGACGTTAGATCCGAGGGCTTTGATTTTGGTCGAGGCTGGTGGATCGAATCCTCGCAGGTGCGGATGATCGCGCCTCGGGCCTTGGAATTGCGTGCCATTCCGCTGGCGTGGACGCCCGCGACCAACGGGGTCTTGAGCGCACCCATCATCGTTGCGCCCATGGCAAGCGAGAGCGATTTTGCGGATTGGAAGGGCAAATTGGCGGGCAAAATCGTATTGGTGACCTGGCCCGCACCGCCCAAGGACGACGGCGATGCGCCCTTTCAGCGCCTCACGGATGCTGAGATCGCCAAGCTGGATAAATACGAGCAACCGACGTTCGACCCGGCACAGCGTAAGAAGCGCATCGAGCGCTATCGCTTCAGACCGAATTTAGACGCGTTTCTCGCGCAGGAAGGGGCCGTCGCCCTGGTGCAAATGTCGCGCACCGAAGGGCGGCTGGTGCACGGCGAAGGCTACGGCTATCGCGTCGGCAAGACGCCAAAGCTGCCGGGTCTCGAGCTCGCGGCGGAGGATTATCGCAAGCTGACGCGCCTCGCGAAGCGCGGCGAAGTGCGGCTGGAAATCGACAGCCGAGTCCATTTCGAGGACGCCGATCACAATGCCTACAACACCCTCGCGGACATCCCCGGCGAAGATCCGCATGCAGGCTATGTCATGGCCGGGGCGCACTTGGACAGCTGGGTCGCCGGCGACGGCGCCGCCGATAACGGCGCCGGCAGCGCGGTGATCATGGAAGCGGCGCGCATTCTCGCCAGCATCGGCGTTCATCCGAAACGCACCATTCGCTTTGCGTTGTGGGCCGGCGAGGAAGAAGGACTGCTCGGATCAGAGGCGTACGTCGAGAAGCACATCGCTCATCGCCCGCTGCCAACCGATCCCAGCGAGGCCGACCTGCCGCCGTACTTTGTGGCCGATACGTATCCGGTGCAGACCCTGCCGGGCTTCGCCGACATGGCGGCCTATTTCAACATCGACAATGGTTCGG
>Ga0210398_10001635_pt1 | contig 22747 bp, 18 predicted proteins | sample IncBWC4OmetaG_FD_161047 | JGI IMG/M metagenome (GOLD analysis project Ga0210398, IMG submission 161047) | Forest soil microbial communities from Barre Woods Harvard Forest LTER site, Petersham, Massachusetts, United States - Inc-BW-C-4-O | ecosystem: Environmental > Terrestrial > Soil >...
ATAGGGAAAAAACCCCACAATATTGGGATCGCGGAAATCCACCCGGATGCGAATACTGGGATACGTCAGCAGCTGCCCGTCGTAGTAGGGCACGTTGACCGTGTCCCTCAGAAAATCCTCGTGCACCGGCCTTCCCATATAGTCCAGCAAAAGAAAATGGAGCTGATGAATGTGAAAGGCGTGCAGCTCGCGCGAGCGGTTTTCGATGATCCAGTCCTCCACCGTTCCCTGCTCGGCTACCATGTCGGGCTTCGTCCAGTTCATGTCGAACATCTTCGGCGTCTGTCCGTCCACCGTCAGATAAAATTCCACTGCGCTCGTGGGGTTATTCTCATCTTCCAGCTTTTCTGAGAAGTACAGCCGCCTCACGCGCACCGGCGCTACATCTCCGAGCCATGCCCGCTCCGCCGGAGGCAGCGGCGCAGGCGAAGTCGCCAGTCGCGAGCGCGGTTCCGGCGCATCCGGCGAAGCCACGATCTTCGCCAGCATGCGGTTGGGATCGTTTTCCCCGCCCGGCCCCGTATCCACCGTGCGCGTCACCAGCAGCGCCGGTTCGCCTGCCGCCGGTCCCTGCACAATAAATTCCATGCGCGCCCCCGGCGGGATACCCAGATGCGTTTGCCAGTTGATGCCGCTTCCGTCCGCCGCGTGACCGTTCCCAGGCTCGCCGATCGGCACCCCGTCCAGCGCCACTAATCCCATCGGCTGCGGCACACGGTTGAAAAGCACTTCCAGATTGAGATACGTGATCGCCGAAGCATTCAGCACGCGCCATAGTTGCCGCTCTCCCGGCTTCATGGCAACCGTTGCCGGTGGATAATCCGGATACGGCACGGGAACATAATTGATCGAGAGATCTTTGGCCGGCATCCCGAAACCGGTTCCGTTATTGGCCGCATCGCCATCGCGATCGATCATGAATTTCGGAACCGTCGGCTCCGATTTCGACGGCGGGGCATTCGGATTCATCAGGTCCTCGTCGCGAATAACGAATACGCGCTCCGGCATTCCCGCGGTTTCCGGCCGCGCTCGCTCGATCCCTTCCACGATCAGCGCGCCGGATGCGCCTCCCAGCACCTGCGGTTTGCTGAACCCGTGGATGTGCGGGTGGTACCAGTACAGCCCCGGCGGCTCGTCCTGCGGAATTCGAAAACGATACGTGAACGGTGCGTCGCCGGGCTCAACCGACGTCTTTAAGACATCGTCCTGATGGCACACGGGAGGAATCGTCAGCCCGTGGAAGTGAAGATTGGTCGAAACAGCATTCATCGCTCCGCTCGTGCACGGGGGATCGTCGGACTTCGGCAACGCCGGCGGCATCATCGCGTGGATATGCGGTGGTTCTGTCCTGCCGGAGCCCGGGTCCGTCATCGCATTCTTCAAGTGGATAATGACCCGATCGCCTGGATGGACGCGCAGGGTCGGCGATTCCTCCCCCTCACCATCGGTGAAACAGTACCGGGTCCGGCCGTCTTTCTCTTTGACATCCTCAGCCGTCAGCGTGATTTCGAGGACGCCATTCCTGCTGCGCACATCTGGCGGCTCGCTGACGACGCTCCCCGGTTGCGGCCGCTCGCAAATCTCCCCCGCCTGTTTCTGCGCTTCAAGAGACCGAGCCCAAAAGAAGATGGAAAGGAGGCTGAGTGAGATCAGGACGCCATGTCGCTTTGCGAGCCGATGGAAACGATTCTCCGGGGATAACACCATCCGTACCAACCATCGTTGCAACGGTGGTCGCGGATCGCATTAATACCCGGTGAAATCGCAATCCTCAGCAGTCCAGGACACGCTCCTCCCATCGTCCAGGGCGGCTGCGGCCGGAGGTTGCGCCGCCGACTCCAGACGCTGAAGCCTCTACCGCGAGACCGGGGCTGCCGGCAAATACGTCTTGCTCACTGCGACATATCCCTCCCGCGCCACCGTCTTGCCGCGTTCGCGATAGAGAGCTTCGTCGCGAGGCTGCGTTGTCGCCAGACCATCGACGTAGCGGTTGTACATGCAGAACGCGGCGGCGATGAGCACCGTATCGTGGATCTCCACATCGGTCGCTCCCAAATTGCGCGCCTCCTCCACGTCAGCCGCAGTCACATTCTTGCCGCCCCGCTGTACCTTCGCGGCAATCACCAGCAGCGCCTTCAGCTTGTCTGAAATGGCCGCGTGCTGAAAGTCGGCCTTCACCCGCCGAACCAGCTCCTCATCGCCATTCAAATGAGCCGCGGCGATGGCGCCATGAATCGTCTGGCAATAGTAGCAATCGTTGAGCGAGGAGACGTAGGTCGCGATCAGCTCCCGCTCGCCAGGGGTTAGCGTATTGGGTGCGACCAACAGGGCTTCGACCAGATCGTTCAGCGGCTTCGCCGTCTCCGGGCGGAAAGCCATGGCGCCGCGGATCCCGGGCAATCCATCGGGCAGGGCAATATGAGGCATCGGGTTCAGTCCTTTCCAGTTCGGGATTCCAGACCGTAAACTGAGCCAGCATCCACGGAATCGGTGATTATCGTCAAGCAACCAAAGTTGGAGTTTTCGCCATGGCGGAGAGCCGGCGTCGCATGCGGATCGCCCGGCACTCGTCGTTCAGGCACGAGTCGGGAGAAGCCTCAACCTTTAGATGGAAGACACCCCCACCGCGTCTTCGGTAAGGTGAGCCATATCTTGTCTTTCGTCCGTCACACCGGCTCTGGCCCTGCCCGGCGCACAGCACCCGAAGTAGCTCCCGGGAGTGGCGCCGTCCCAACCGCACGTCGCGGCATTGTTTCGGTGGTGACCGTGGCCGCGCTTCTCGCCACGGGTTGCCATTCGGGTCTGCCGAAGCCGCAGTCGGCGCAATACACGCAGTTCGTAACGGCGTTTTACGTTGGATTGGCGGCGATGGAGGTAGGTAACGACGTCCGCGCCGAAAGTGAGCTGGCCCAGGCGACCCAGCTTGCTCCGGGTGAACCGGCAGGCTGGACGGACTGGGGGATTCTCGCGCTTCGCCAGCGTAACTTCGATCCGGCCAGACAGCGTCTCGATCGCGCCCACGCACTCGCTCCGCACAACAGCCAGATCGACGCCGATCTTGGTGTCCTCGAAAGCGCGCGTGGCAATTCTGCCCAGGCCATCGCCATCCTTCGCGAAGCCGTCCACCTCGACCCCCACAACCTGCGCGCGCTGTACCTGCTTGCGACTGAAGTCGAGCGTCAGGGAGGACCGAACAGCGAAGCGGAATTTCAACAGCTGATCGAGAAGATCCTCACCGCGCAGCCCGATAATCTGGCCGCTCTGGTCGAATTGAGTCGTATCGCCGCCAAGCGCGGCGACTCCACAACCCTCAACTCCGCCGTCAGCCGCATCGCCGCTCAGTCCTCTGCGACATGGCCGCCCAGCGTACAGCAGCAGCTGGCCGAGTTGCAAAGTGCAGCTCAGGCTGCGCCGGCTACAGCCGCGGTGCGCAGCGTTTTTCTTCGCAATGTGCTCATGCAGGTTCCCGGCTTTCGGCAGAATCTGGCCGTGATCAAAGCGCAGCCTGGCGAAGAGGCACAGCCATTTCTGACATTTCTTCGGCTGCCTTCGCCGCCCTCGCGGCCTGCCGCAGCGGATATGGCGATGAGTTTTGTTCCGGAACCGCTGCCCAGCACGCCGGGGCAGAAGTGGGATTGGATCGGAGCAGTTTCACTCGACGACCAGCCAGTCCCCGACGTTGTCACAGCCAATGCAAAGACCGTCAGTCTGAGCAGTGGCCCGTCCTTTCCCTTTCCCGGCGGAGCCCGAGGCGCCGCACCGGGACCGGACTCCATCCTGCCGGTGGATTTCAACTACGACTTCAAGACCGATCTCCTGCTCGCCGGCGCCGGCGGCCTCCGGTTCATGCGCCAGGACTCTCCACAGAAATTCACCGACGTCACCACACAAACGAAACTCCCCGCTCCCCTCCTGAACGCGAGCTACACCGGCGCATGGGCCGTCGATATCGAGGCAGACGGGGATCTGGACATCGTGCTCGGCGCGCAGAACGGCTTGCCAACAGTCCTGCGCAACAACGGCGATGGCACCTTTACGCCCATCCATCCCTTCACCGGAATCGCTGGCCTTCGGCAGTTCGTGTGGGCCGATCTCGATGGCGATGGCAACCCCGACGCGTCTCTGATCGATGGAGCCGGCCAGCTGCATATCTTCCGCAATGAGCGCGCCGGAAATTTCAGAGAAATCGGCTCACTGCCAAACCTGGGAAACACCGGGGCCATCGCCGCTGCCGATACGCGCAACAGCGGCACACTCGACTTGCTGGCCCTCCGGGCCGATGGTGCCGTGGTTCGACTCCTGGAGGACAACGGCTCATGGAAATCGACAACCGTTGCGCAGGTCCCGCAAGCGGCGACCCTCTCGAGCGGCGAGGTTCGGCTCCTGACCGCGGACCTCGACAACAACGGCGCGGTCGATCTAATCCTTGCGCCAACAGGCCCCAACGCCGGCGGCCCACGGATCTGGCTCGGCAGCAACGACGGTTCCTTTTCACCGATGAATCATCCCCCAACAGCCAGGGTCTTCGCCGCAGCCGATCTCAGCAAATCCGGACGTCTCGACTTGTTGGCTCTCGACGCCAACGGCCAGCCGCAGAAGTTCGTCAACCACGGGACGAAAAATTATCACTGGCAGGTGATCCGCACCCATGCCGTCACCGCTACGGGCGACCAGCGCATCAACTCCTTCGGCGTTGGTGGCGAAGTGCAGGTGCGCTCCGGTTTACTGCTGCAGGCGCAGGCAATCGATGGTCCGGAAGAACATTTTGGACTCGGCGAGTGGCCCGGCACCGACGTCGCGCGCATCCTCTGGCCCAACGGCGCCGTGAATGCAGAATTCCAGATCAACGCCGACCAGGAAGTGCTGGCGCAACAGCGGCTGAAGGGATCGTGCCCCTTCCTGTTCGCGTGGAACGGCAAGAAAATGCGGTTTGTGAAAGACACGGTGCCGTGGGGATCCGCCATCGGCCTGCGCATCAATGCCCTCGGTCCCGCAAAAATTGCGGCCACGCAGGAGTGGTACAAGATTCCGCGTGCCGACCTCGCGCCTCGCGACGGCGCTTACGATCTGCGCATCACCGGCGAGCTTTGGGAGACGTATTACTACGACTGGCTCCGGCTGATGACCGTCGACCATCCGCAGGGCACCGAGATCTTCACCGACGAGCGCTTCGTGGTCCCCCCCGTGAAGCTGGCGATCACGGCAACAGAGACGCCGCGTCCCATCGCCCACGCCCTCGACGACCGGGGCAACGACGTGACCGAAATCCTGCGCTCCCAGGACGGCCGTTACCTGGACACCTTCGGTCGCGGGCAATACCAGGGCATCACCCGGGATCATTATGTTGAGATCGACTTGGGCAACGACATGCCCACCACCGGCCCTCTGTATCTCATTGCGCGCGGCTGGGTCCATCCTTCCGACTCATCCATTAACGTCGCGCTCAGTCAGGGACATCACGAGCAACCACAGCCGCTCCGCCTCGAAGTCCCCGACGGGCGTGGCGGATGGACAGTCGCACGTCCGAACCTCGGCTTCCCCGCAGGTCGCAACAAGATTTGTCTCATCGATCTCACCGGCGTCTTCCGGCCTGGCACCCCGCACAAAGTACGGCTGCGCACGAATCTCGAAGTTTACTGGGATCAGATCCAATGGGCTCGTGGCTTGCCCAACACCCCGCTGAAGGTCGAGCGCATCGAACCTTCCACCGCCGACCTTCGCTATCGCGGCTACTCGACAATCCATCAGGCGAATGCGTCGTCCCCGGAGATTCCCGACTACAACCACCTCTCCTCGACTACGCAAATCTGGCGTGACCTCGAAGGCTATTACACGCGCTTCGGCGATGTGCGCGAGCTGCTGCATGCGATCGACGACCGTTACGTCATCATGAACGCAGGCGATGAGCTGGCGCTTCGCTTCCCCGCTGCCGCACCGCCTCCACCCGGCTGGGTGCGCGACTATGTTCTCGCCGGCGATGGATGGATTAAGGACGGCGACTATAACTCAACCTTCTCCGCAACTGTGCAGCCGCTGCCGTATCACGCGAAGACGGAGTATGACACGCCGCCGGGTCGCCTCGAGGACGAGTGGGTCTATCGTCATCACTCCGAAGACTGGCTCACGTGGCAAACGCGTTATGTGACGGCCAACCCATTCCGCTCCGTCCTGAGCGATGAACCTCTCCCACAAAATGAGGCCAACTCATCGCGATGAAGCGCATTCCGGTAGCCCGCATCATTCTCACCATCGTCTTCATCGGCATGCTCGCCACGCCTGCGCTGATGCGCCGTCTGTCTTCCCAGCGCGGCAAACCGGCCGCCGCCCATACCGACTGCCAGGCCGCACTCGCTCGTTACGGATTCTGTTTCCAGGAAGTCTCGCACCAGGCAGGGATCAATTTTGTTCACCAGGCGCCGATCCTCGATCCAAAACTCGATGGCATCATGCCCGAGGTCGCCTCCATGGGCGCCTCTGTCTCCATCGTCGACTTCGACCGCGACGGCTGGCCCGACATCTATGTAACCAACAGCCGCATCGGCAGCCTGAACCACCTGTACCGCAACAATCACGACGGAACCTTCACCGACGTCGCGCAGCAGATGGGCATCGCTGACGTCAATCAGCCAGGCACCGGCGTCTCCATGGGCGCGGTTTGGGGCGACTACGACAACGACGGCTACGAAGACCTCTACCTGGTGAAGTGGGGCCGCCCCGAGCTCTTCCACAACGATCGTGGTCGCGGTTTCACGCGTGTGACGGACCAGGCCGGCCTTCCTCCGTGGATCAACGCCAACACCGCGGTCTGGCTCGACTACGACGGCGACGGCCTGCTCGATCTCTTCGTCGCCGGCTACTATCCCGAGAACGTCGACCTCTGGCACCTGAAAAACACGCGCATGATGCCGGAAAGCTTCGAATACGCGAAGAATGGCGGGCGAAAATATCTCTTCCACAACCTCGGCAACGGCCACTTCGAAGAGGTCAGCGCCAAAGTAGGCATCAACAGCCGGCGCTGGGCTCTGGCTTGCGCTGCAGCCGATCTGCGCGGTACCGGCTACCCCGACTTGTTTGTCGCGAATGACTACGGCGTCTCCGAGCTCTACCTCAACGACCACGGCCACTTCCACGAAGCGGGTCAGGAAACCGGCGTTGGCTTCGCGCCCAAAAGCGGCATGAACGCTGCCTTCGGCGACATCTTCAACCAGGGAAAGTTCTCCGTCTACGTCTCGAATATCTCCGAAGAAGGCGTGCTGATCCAGGGAAATAACCTGTGGGTGCCGCAGGAAGGCAAAGGCCTGCACTACGCCAATCTGGCGCGCGATCTCGGCGTTGAGCTGGGCGGATGGAGCTTCGGTGCGCAGTTCGGCGACCTCAACAACGACGGCACGCTGGACCTCTATCTGGAGAACGGCTACGTCTCACTCTCGCGTACGCGGAGTTACTGGTACGACTTCTCGAAAGTCGCCGGCGGCAACAGCTCCATCATCAGCGATGCCTCGCACTGGCCTGCGTTCAATGGTCGCAGCCTCTCCGGCTATCAGCAAAAGAAAGTCTGGATCAATGATGGCGCCGGCAAGTTTGAAGATGTAGCCCAGGCAGTCGGCGTCACGGACACCTGGGATGGTCGAGCCGTGGCCCTCGCCGATCTGTGGAACACCGGCGTGCTGGACGCGGTTGTCGCGAACCAGAGCGGCCCCCTGCTGATCTACAGGAACACCGTCGCGCCTGGCAACAACTGGATCGAGTTCGACCTCGAAGGCGCAAAAAGCAATCGCAGCGCGATCGGCGCCCAGGTTACGCTGTTCTGGAATGGCCAGCAGCAGATACAGTACGTTTCCGGTGGCAGTGGATTTGCCTCAGAGAACGACCGCCGCCTGCACTTCGGACTCGGCAGGAATCCACAAATCGACAAAGCCGTCATCCACTGGCCTTCAGGAACCGTGCAAACCCTCGATCATCTCGCGCCCAATCAGCTCATTCACGTGAAGGAGCCCTCATGAATCCCGCGGGCGTCACCGCTTCCGTAGCACCCCCGCAGGCTCTCTGGAAGCGTGTGCTCGACAGCCGTTTCGCGCCTCCCGTATTCATCACCCTCATCCTGCTGGTCGGCAATCTCTCCTTCGGGATCCTCGAAAGCTATTCGAGAACCCTGCTGGCCATCGCAACCAGCATGGCGGGCGAAATGATCCTCGGCCGCGTTTTTTTGAAGAAGTGGCCGCACCCTGCCAGCGCCTATATCACGGGCATCAGCGTCGGCATCCTCCTGCGCTCGCCCGCGTACTGGACCTACGCTCTCTGCGCCGCGCTCTCCATCACCTCGAAATACGCGCTGCGCTTCCGCAATCGCCATATCTGGAATCCGTCCAACTTCGGCATCTGTGCCATGCTTTTCCTCGCGTCGGATTCGGTCGCCGGCCTCAGCATCCAGTGGGGCAATAACTTCGCCTCACTCATCGTCATCTGGGTTTTGGGTTCGCTGATCCTGTGGCGCGCGCGCCGCTTCCACATCACGGTGACCTACGTCGCCTCGTTTATCGCGCTCTCCTTTCTGCGCGCATGGATCACCGGCGATCCGTGGCAATCGGAAATTTCGCCCATCACCGGACCCATGTATCAGCTCTTTATCTTTTTCATGATCACGGATCCGAAGACCACCGTCCGTTCGCGCACCGGTCAGTGCATCGTTGCCTTCGCCATTGCCGTAGTGGAGTTCTTCATGCGTCTTGGCAGCAGCGTCTATGCGCCACTCTACGCACTATTCTGGGTTGGACCAGCCGCGCTCCTGATCGAAGCGTGGATGGATTCCCGCAGAGTTCGCACCATTCCGTCCGCCGCCGTCGCTGGTCCGCAGGCCGCCCACCCCTAGCTCGAAATCAGTTCGCGCTCTGTCGCGAAGCCACAACGCCGCAACATGTCTGATATTTCCTCTCGGGTCGCGCCAACCCTGTTTGCGCTCTCGAACAGATCCGTCGCCTCGACGGGATACCAGTTCCGTCGTTCCGCCCGTCCAAGTCCTGCGATATTGAAAGGTTCGATGACTGCAAGAATGTCCCTGCTCATCGCGTCCGACTCGCTCTTCGTCAGGGGCCGCCGCGCGCGTTCGAACAAGCGGCTGCATTCCGGTCCAAACTGTGGATGATCGCACAGCAGAAAGGACGGGGCGCGGTGCGCCTTGCCCAGTCTTCGCGCTGCTTCGGAATAGCTCGCAGCCGCGAAATAGAGCAACGACAATGCCGTGAACACTGCGAAGTTGTTCATGCACGCATAAAGAGATCCGATCAGGCGCGCGGTTGCGAGTAACTCAGCCTCCGTTTGCGCTGAATATTCTCGTAAACGATCGGCGAACCGCGGCGTTTCCCAGTCCTGCTCAATGATTTGTGCGAGCCGTACAACGCCCAGCAGCGTTAGCGGAAATCCGGTCGAGAGGAGTGGATCGACGAACCCCGCAGCCGACGGCAGCAGAGCCCAACGGCTCCCGGTGATCTGAGCCGATCGAAACGACAGGCGCCGCACATGAGTGAACGGCCGCTCCGCCCTTGCCAGTCTGAATTGCTCTTTGAGTGCCGGGATTAAATCAAGAATTCGCTCCCACGCCCCAGCGCCATCCGTAAATCGTAACTGTGCAGCGCACATATTCGTCGCCGCCACGCCCGCGCTCGTCATCCCATTGTTGAACTGCAGAACCCAGATCCATCCACCGTCGAATACATGATGCACAGCCGCATCATCGATTGGATAAAGTGGCGTCTCACCATCCATCCGACTGAACGCTGTGCTTTCCAACCGCCCAACCCTGGAGAAATGCGAATACAAAGCCTGCGTGGCTGGATATTCTGGCAACTCTCGCTCCTCAAGTCCAAGCGCATGATGCAGGAATCCCCTCGGCCCCGTCGCGTCCACCACGAACTTTGCCTGAAACGCGATCTCGCGCCCATCGCGTTCCCCCTCCAGGCTGACTCCCGCACCGCCATCGCAGAATCGCTGCAACCTCGTCCGATCGAAATACGCTACGCCAAGCTTCTCCGCCTCACGCACCAGTAGCCAGTCGAAATCCGCGCGATACCAGTGCGTGTCGGCGATCTCATCGCGCGGGCTGGCCGCAACCAGCAATTGATCTCGCCGCTCCGAATCAGAAGCATGCCGCGCTCCGAAAACGTGGTGATGAAACGTAAACCCACGCTTCAACCCACATCCAACTTCGGGATAGGCCCGCTGCCAACTCCCCCACTTTGCCAACGGCCGAAGCCCCGGCAAATTGTATCGATCGGCCAATTCTTCCAGAAGCAAATTCGAAAGCGGCGTCGACGACTCGCCAATGACGACGCGCGGATGGGTTCCCTTTTCGATCAAAACAACAGAATGTCCGAGTTGCCGGGCGATCATCGCCATCAACGACCCGGCAAACCCTGACCCGACCACCGCAATGTCGCAGGTTTCCGTCAGCTTTTGCCCCCACAGGCTTCGCAGTCGATCGTCGGCATCATCGATTGTCGGAGATTCATCGTGTGCAGGCGTCCGATTCGCCGTTCATGGCACGACTCGCATGGCACCCGCTGACGCAAATCCCACAAGTCAACAAAGACGCGCCCTCGGTTGAGCCAAATTCCGTAAGCCACCGCGGCTTCCACGGTTGCCAGAGCTGGCGGCGAAAAGTCGCCGCTGGTCGCAAGCTCCTCCATCGCCCCGTTGCCCGCCCTTGTCGGAATCAGTGTCGCTGCGGTGGCGCCGCAGTCGAACGCGAAATCCAGCGAACGCGCAGCCCACTCTGCCGCTTCCTCTTCTCGCATAAACGGCGGCTTCACCAGAACAAAAACTCGCAGGTCGATATCCCTTTCCCGTAATCGCTCCGCCGCTGCTCGAAATTGCTCGATCGTCATCCGTTTGTTGAGCCGGCTCAGTATCTCCTCATGAACCGTCTCGAGACCCATCGCCACTTCCAGCTTCCCACCCATCTGATCTCTGAATCGAAAACAATCGTCCCCCACCAGCGCGGGATGACACTCGACAATCACTCGCTCAAACTTATGTACGAGTGCTGCGATGCCAGCGTAGTCCTCTAACGGAATCGCCTTCCGGTCGAAGAAGCTTCCGCTGTTGTAGAGCTTGATCTGCCGAGCCGCGGGTAAGCGCTCGAGCGCGAAATCAATTTGTTTCGGAATCGCCCCGGCGAGCGTTTCCTCCACCAGAGCATTCCGCCACAGGTCGCACATCAGGCAGCGCCATGGGCATTCGCGATTCGTCAGGAAGATCGTCGCAACCGGGACAATCTCTCCCGACGCGCTCCGTTCTTCCTCCACAAAAAATGCCCAGGGCCGCAGAGGATCGAGCGCCTGGCGTTGCGGACGACGCGCCAGAATCCACGCGTCCCGCTCCCTCGCACTCTCTGGATACGACGCCAACAGCAGCCTCAACGATAGAGCGAGAGAAACCGCTCGCGGTATTCCGATTCGCGTTGCGGCAGCCGTGCCCGCAGCGCATCCTCCGAAAGCGCCCCATGCTGAAAGCGCCGCTTGGGAAATACCGGCATCTCGAACCCCGTGATCGCCTTCACGCCCCGAGCAACAATCTCGCCTTTGAGCTCATACAGACGCTCCACACTGTACCGGGTCAAATCGATAAACGGAATTGCCTCAGCCACAGCGATCACTTCCGGCCTCGTATACGGACTGAATCCCTTAAACCCAAAATGATGTGCAGCCGCATAGGTCCGCACATAGGAACGGCTCAGGCCCCCGCTGTAGGTCAGCGAGTGCTTGATTTTGCCGACACCCCAGCCCTCCTGGTACAGCATCGGATTGTTGATGACGCTGCGAATGGTCAACTCCGGGTTCGCCTCGATCGGATAGTCCTTCAGGTTTTCGTCCCCGCCGTCGCCGTCGATCAGGTAACGCCATTCCGGATAGCGAGCGCGAATGCCGCGTCCCAGGGCGAGCGCCATCGTGGCCGACTCAATGTCGAGAGATTTGTAATCTTCGATGATACAAATGGTCTCGTTCGCATCGAGCGAGGCCGGATCGGCTTCAATCGCCTCCAGAAACAGCGACAGCCCCACGTGATCCAGAAACGCCAGCGCCTGCCGCTCGTCGGGACCATCCCCCATATCCAGAACAAACGCCTTCAGCCGGCTCGGATTCATGCCGAGCTTTCGCATCACGTGATAGGTGACGAGAAAAACGCTGCCGCTGTCGATCCCTCCGGAGAAACACGCGCCGATCGGCTCCTTCTCTGGAATCGTCCGCAGCCACTGGGCAATCTCCTCCGCCAGCGCGGCGATGTACGTTGCGCCAATCACATCCAGATCCGCCGGAAGCGTTCCCGATGGCGGCGAAAAGAATCGCGTGTAGACAGGATCGGGATCGGGGCAGCCAATCAGTTGCAGGTCCACCACATAATGCGCGGGTACCATGCGCGTGTAGCTGGGATGAAACTGGCCGTCGAGACCCTCCGACTTCAGCCATTCATAGATCGTGTCGATGCGCGATGCGACGATCAGCGCCGGCCCTTCCTGCCTCTTCGCGAGAAAATAGCGCATCGGCCTGTCGAGCGAGCGCGCCATACGCACGGTTTTGCCTGACTTCACCAGCAGCGCGAACGATCCCTGAATCTGTCGAACCGCCTCAGCGGGGCCATCCCGCAGAATGCGTCGGGCCTCGTCGACGCTCATGTTGTACAGATGGGTCTCGCCCGGCTCCGTAAGATCCACCACTCGTTCGACGTAATGATCCATGACAGCCCTCGCAGGCAGTTTACGCGGTCCAGGTGTAGAAAATCCCGGATGCCCGACCGTCCCTGTTGTCAGGCGTTCATCGCCGCCAGCGACTCCCTGATCGTCGGGTTCTGCCCGTCGTCAACGGCGCGTCGACGCATCTGGTGAAACTGCGACAGCACCGCGTTTGCCTTCGACAGGGCCTCGATCCGCTCCGTATACTCGGCGAGTTTGGCGCCTGGCAGGGCGAAAATTACCACATCGTCCTGCAAAACGTCCAGGTAGGCGCGAGCGCCGCAGCATCCCAGGCTCAGCGCAGCGCGCCCCGTATTCATCACCTGCGGCACTACGGCACACGCGGGGCGGCCAAGAGCCGGCGCCACCTGATCCTCGACTTGTTGCGTAGCCTCCGAAAGAATCAGCGTCTGACTCGCATTCACAAACAGCAGCACGACGTCTGGCGACAGCTCTGCGCGATGGAGTGGCGCATACACGACGTACTTCGGCTGCGACTGCAGGACGGGAATCTGCGCCCGATCTTCCTCGCGCACATAGCCAAGATCGGCGAAGACCTTCAACGCGTCCGTCAGATCCGTCTGCTGCTCCGGCGACGGCTGCAGGTTGTGGGTATAGACGCCAATCGCACAGCGGTAGTGATCGGCAGCAGAGGTCGCAAACGCACCGGCTGTTGCGTCCTCCCAAAAGCGGCATCCGGCGGGAACCCGGCCGGCATGCGCTGAAACCCCTGCAGGCGGAGAATCGCAAAATGAAATCGCCACCGGCGGCTGCTGAAGATGGAGAGACGCCGTCAGCGTAGCGGCGATGGCGGAAAAATTACTGCGAGATTCTGCGTTCATCTTGCTCCCCTGCGTTCGTAGAAATTCTTCTCTGGTATGCCGATGACGTGACGACCCAGGTCACCCGTGATGCTCAGACTCGGCAGTAAAGCCCAGTTCAGAGATAAATCCGCGCAGTTCCGGCTCCTTCACCGACGACGGATCGTACCGGATCACCACCACCGCCTCAGGATAGGTCGCCTTCACCCATTGCACGCCCTTCTGCTGGCCCAGCATCGTCTCGAGTCCAACCGCGCAGGTGACGCACGTAAATCCTTTCACCTTGTACGTCACGGTCTTTGTCTCTTTGGCATGCGCCACTTCAAGGGCAGCCAGGGTGCCGGCGCCTGCCAAAGTCATCATCTGTACGAACCGTCTGCGTTGCATTGTCCATTGCTCCTTCACGATTTGCGGCAGCCAACGCCGCCCCATCGAAATACTTTATTGCGCGGCCGCCAACCCAGGATCATATTTCCATGCCGTTTGGTTCGAAGCCTTATCCGAAAACCGCGTGTCGGTGTACTGGCTGAACTCGATTCTCTTGTTCAGCACGCCGGTCTCCATCATCAGATCGCGCACCATATCAAAATCGGCTTTACGAGGAGCCAGCTGACTGTAGATCACTCGATCCATCGGCTTGGTCAGCGCCCATCGCAGCAGCGCCGGCTTCTGGTTGTAGTAATAGCGGCCGACGAAATCCGCAGCGTCTTCACGATACGGCTTGCCCTTGTCGAGCCACAGGCCCGAGCGCGCAATGCCATCCACGAGAACCTGCACCGTCTCCGGTCGCTTGTCGATCAGATCCTGCCGCACAACCAAAATGCACGACATGTAGTCCGGCCAGTATTCGCGCGCCTGAAACAGCACGCGTCCGTAGCCGCCCATCTCCGCCTGCGACGGAAATGGCTCGCCCATCACGAATCCGTCGATGGCACCGGCAGCCAGCGCACCCGATACGTCGGGCGGCGCCATCTCCAGCATCTTCACGTCTCCCGGCTTCAGACCCGCAATCTCCATAGCGCGAAACAGCATCAGCCGCTCATCGGAGAAGCGGCTTGGGATCGCCACCGTCCGCCCCTTGAGATCGGCGACACTTTTCACCGGCCCGTTCTTCTTCACCACCAGCGCGCTCCCGTAGCGGTGCCCGAGATAAACCACCTTGATGGGCACGCCCTGGGCGGCCAGCGCAATCGCCAGCGGCGCCACCAGAAACGCCGCCTGCACCTTGTTCGAGATCAGCGCTTCCTTGATCTCCGGAAACCCCTGAAACAATCGCGGCAGGAATAACTCACCGTTCTCTGAAAATTTCGAGATATAGTCCGTCACCGGGCAGGTGAGCTGGCAGGTCACAGGAATGTACGCGACCACGATCTTCCGCTCCGCTGGCGGACGCCAATCGTTCAGCGCCACATCCCAGTTCACATTCAGCCAGGCGTGCAGACCCGTGATCAGCACCAGCCATGCAGCGCCATACAATGCCACTTTTTTAGGACTCAAGACGGAACCCCCATCGCACCGAGCGCAGCTTTTCGAGGCGCCGGAACGCCACGTCGAGAATCAGACCGATCACACCGATCATCAGAATCGCCGCAACCACCAGGTCATACCTTTTCCCGGAATTGCGCGAGTCGATCACCAGAAAGCCCAGGCCCGAATCCACCGCAATCATCTCCGCCGCCACCACCACCAGCCACGCAATGCCCAGGGCGATACGTAGCCCCACAAGGATCTGCGGGAGTGCCGCGGGAAACAAGACCCTGGCCAGCAGTTGCGGTGGTGTCAGTCCGAAATTACGGCCTGCGCGCCGATACACCGAAGACACATTCGCGACTCCGTTGATGCACGCGACAACGATGGGAAAAAATGCGCCCAGGAAGATCAGAAAGATGGCCGCGTCATCCCCTACACCGAAAAAAATGATCGCCACTGGAATCCACGCGATCGGGCTGATCGGTCGCAGGATCTGCATGACCGGATTTACGACCTGATTCGCCGCGGGATACCACCCGAGCGTGAGCCCCAGGGGGACACCGATAAGAACCGCGGCACCGAACCCAATAGCCACACGTCGCAGCGAATCGAGAATGTCCCACCACAAAACATGATGGCGCACCAGCTCCGCCAGGCCTCTCTCCACTTCGAGCGGCGACGGAAATACCTTCGTCCCCGTCCACCGCACCGAGTAGTACCAGAGCGCAAGCAGGAGCGCCGTCGCAAGAATCGGCCAGAAGAACCGTTCCCACCTGGCGGGTTGGCTCAACGCGTTCACAGTTTGTGGGCCAGCCCAATCTGCTGGAAGATGCCGTCGCGCAACTCCAGATAGCGCGGCGAGCTGATGTCCCGCGGATGCGGAATATCGATGTTCACGATTCGCTGAATGGTCGCCGGCCGCGCACTCATCACCACCACGCGATCTGCCAGCTGCACGGCTTCGTCGATGTCATGCGTGACGAAGATGATCGTCTTCCGCTCAGCCTCCCAGATGCGCAGCAGCTCTCCGCGCATAATCAGCCGCGTGATGGAGTCCAGAGCGCCGAAGGGCTCATCGAGCAGAAGCATGTCAGGATTGACCGCCAGCGCGCGCGCCACCTCCGCCCGCTGCTTCATGCCGCCGGAAAGCTCCTGCGGATAGGTCTTCTCAAATCCCTGCAGGCCGACCATCTTGACGTAATGAGCGATGCGCCGATCGCGCTCGGCTCGCGTCAGTTTTGTCAATCCGAATCCGATGTTGCCCTCAACTGTCAGCCAGGGAAAGACACCCCGCTCCTGAAAAACAAAAATTCGCCGCGGATCCGGTTTCCGCACCATCTCGCCGTCCACTCTGATTTCACCGGTGGTCGGCGAAAGGAATCCCGCCATGGCATTCAGCAGCGTCGTTTTCCCGCACCCCGACGGCCCCAGCAGACATACGAACTCTCCGTCGCCCACCTCCAGGTCGATGTTGCTTAGAACCTCCGTGCGCTTGCCGTCACGATCGAAGACCATGCTGACGTGATCCACCGCCAGCTTGGTCTTCAGAGCGGCAGGCGCAGAAATGGCTTGCATTGGCGGCACTAATCCTCCGAATAACCCCAGCGAAATGACTTGACCTTTTCCAGCGATTGCATCCCGGCATCGAGCACCAGCCCGATCAGGCCGATGATGAGCATGCCCGCGACCACCAGATCGTAGCGGTTGCCGGCGTTGCGCGCGTCCACAATCAAAAATCCAAGCCCGGAGCTTACCGCGATCATCTCTGCGGCCACCACCACCAGCCACGCGATGCCAAGCGTAATGCGCAGCCCCACGATCAGGTTGGGAATTACCGCCGGATACAGCACACGATAAACGAGACTCGCCGATCCCAGGCCAAAATTGCGTCCCGCGTTCACGTAGACCGCGGGAACGCTTTCCACTGCATGGATCGCCGTAAGCATCAGAGGAAAGAAGCAACCGACAAAAATCAGGAAAATCGCCGCCAGATCTCCGACACCAAACCAAAGAATCGCGATCGGGATCCATGCCAGCGGGGAAATCGGCCTCAGGATCTGGAGAATTGGGTTGAGCGCCATCTCGGCCCGCCGGTACCACCCAATCGCCAGTCCCAGAGGCACCGCAAGAATCACCGCGAGCGTAAATCCCCACGTAACCCGGAACAGAGAGGCGACGACATACTTGAGCAGCAGCCCGTGTCGCACCAGATCGGCAATCCCGCCAACCACTCCCCACGGCCCCGGCAACAAATGGCTCGATTGCCTTCGGATTCCGATCTCCCAAAGGAGCAGCAGCAGAGCGATGAACGCGAGAGGACGCCAGAGCAGACGCAGCTTCATTCTCGTCGCGTGTTCATCTCGCATTGGTTCGTTCCACATCGCGCGCACCGCGGCTTGCCGCCGCAGCCGCGTCGAAAGCTGCAAAATTCAAAATGAACTGCGAGCCTGGGGGCTCAGGGATTCTCGTTGCGCGTTGATATTACCGGCACCGAGCCTGGGTTTGCCTCCACCGAAAGATGGAACCTTGAGCCCACCTCGTCGCATCCAGCACCGTTCTGGGGGAAAAGAATCTCCCCGGCCAATGTCACTGGATCGGGAGTCAGCCGATTAGACCGTGACGAAAATCGCTCCGTCTTCGACCGCCAGTTCGATACCCGCCGCTTGCGCGGCTTCCCGAAGCGCAGCGTCCAGCATAACCACCGGGTCCCTGCTGACATCCAGACGGCGCATGAGCCCTTCACCCTTTTTCGCGCCCGCCGAAAGCGTGATCTTCAGTCCGCGACGCTTGCAGCGCACCGGCGTCCCGTCCTCGAGTTTCACATTCATCGGTTTGATATAGGCATCAATGTAGTGCACACCGATCCCCGATTTGTCGTCGGTATGCTGCGGCAATTTGCTCTGCGCATCCGCATTGACATCGCACAGTTTTACTTTCACGCTCCGCTCCGCGTCAGGGCAATTCCCTTCGATTCCAGAAACGCATCCATGGTCTTCCTGAACGCGCGAATGTGTTCCGGGGTGCTGCCGCAACAGGCGCCGATGATATTGGCCCCCGCCTCCAGAATGGGGACCAGTCCCTTCACCATCTGCTCCGGGGTTTCGTCATACACCACCTTCATCTGCACGAGGCTGGGCTGACCGGCGTTTGGCTGCACCATCACCGGCAGGCTCGTCACGCTTTTGTACCTCTCGACCGCGGTAAGAGCGCGCACCATATCCATCCGGGTCCCACAATTGAGGGCAACAATGTGCGCGCCGTTCTCCTCCATGAACTCGGCCGCACGCTCCGGTTCAACTCCCATCATCGTCCGAAAAGTCGATCCATCCAGCGTCACATCGTAGGCCATCGATCCGATGATGCACCGCGCGCCCGCTGCCTGAGCCGCCCGAATCCCGATCAACAACTCCTCGAGTGAAGTCTGCGTCTCGATAATGATCGCGTCGGCTCCGCCCTCCACCAGAGCGCCGGCCTGCTCTTCAAACGCGCTGCGCACCTGAGCTTCTGTGAAGTCGCCGTAAGGCTCCAGCAGGCCGCCGAACGGCCCCATGTCGCCAATAACGTAACCTTCGCTGTTACCAAAAGCACGGCGCGCAATCTCCACGCCCGCTTTGTTGATCGCAACCACATGATCCGCTTCCGAATGCCGGTTGAGCATGATCCGCGACCCGCCGAATGTATTCGTCAGAATGCACTCCGACCCGGCCTCTACATACCGCCCCTGAATCGCGAGCACGCGCTCCGGATGCGTCAGGTTCCACGCCTCACCGCAATTGCCCTGCTCCAGCCCCGCGAACATCAACTGCGTGCCCATAGCGCCGTCGCAGAGCAAAGGCCGCTCCAGAATCGCCTCCTGCAATCGCTTCTTCATAATCCCTCGGCTTCCTGCGCCCCTTCCCTCTGTGCCAATGCGTAGTGAATTGTTTCCAGCACCAGTCCCCACTTGTGATTGCGGCTGGCAGCCTCACAAAAACATCCTGCGCCATTCGCCTCGCGCCGCCACGCAAGGACCGAATTCAGCTTCTCTCCACTCAACGGTTTCTCTCGATTGACAGCCGCCATCAGCCCGTCAGGATTCTCGATGTATTGGCACATGTGGGTGTGCCCCACATCGCCGGGCGCGGGCGCGCAACGCTGCTCCCGAATCGGATAACCCTCTTCGCGCGACCCCAGCTTCACGTTGTAGTGAAACGTCAGCGGCCTCCCCATGTTCGTGCAGGTCGTCCCGTCGTAGCGGAAAACCGCGTCCAGCGAGCCGTCCGGATGGAGGTCGACAGAAAGCCGTTCCTTCGCCCATCGCTGCAGCGCTTTTCGATTCACGCTGTAGGCAGCGTCCTGATCGAGCACAGGCTGGCGCGCAGCCACTCGTTCCCCGTATCCGCGCGGCGGCTTTCGATACGGCGCGCGCCGGTACTGGCAGGGGCCGAACGAACAGTTCTCACACGGCACCAGCTCGGTCAGTCGGCGCAATCGTTCTATGTGCCTCGTAACTCCAAAAACGGCCAGTTGCGATTTCCGCGGCCGCAACATGCCAGACTCCAGCGCTTCTAACTCCGAAGGAAAATCTTCTCTTCCCGTCTGCTTCATCAGTGCGAGCAGCCGCGGTTGTTCCGCGACATCCCACTCGGGATATCCGGGACTGTAGTGCGGCAACACTGCCATCCCATGCTGTTCCGCCCAGTCGCAGAGCCTCGCTCCCGTTGTCGTCGTCAAATGCTCCACCACCGCCGCGGCATACATCTCCAGAAAGAAATATTCGTCCGGCTTATCGTCCGCCCACCGCCGCTGCGCTTCCTCTTCGGCTTCCGGACCCGCCCCCACGGCGACCAGAATCACACTGTGCGCCCCCGCCTGCTCCAGCGTGCTCTCCAGCCGCGCGCTCGCGAACGGCGTTCCATCAATACAGATCGAGGCGCTGTCCATCGCGAAGGTTTCCGCCTGGCGCGCATACACCCACGGCCGTCCGTTTTCCGCATACCAGCGCCGAGCCCACTCCGCCAGCTCCTGCGCCCGCCCCTCCAGCACAAAGCCGCGAGGATAACCGAGGAGTCGCACATACTCTTCCGGCAATACGTTCACTGCGGCATGCACATCGGCCAGTTCAAGGCTTTCCGTTACTGCGCGCATGGCATCGGCTCCACGGGCTTGAACTGGCATCCTTCAACAAAAAAATCAAAGAAGCTCGGGTGCGTTTCCAGCCGGCAATGCTGCACCTTCTTCACCAGCTCTCCCAGCTCCCGCCGCTTCGACATCGACAGCAGCGCAATCGTCGCGCCTTCGATCGCCGTATTCCCCGCCTGCACAATCTTCCTGGAATCGATCGACGGTACCAGTCCAATGCGCTTCGACGCCTCAACCTTCAAATGCCGCCCAAATCCTCCCGCCAGATAGAAAACGTCGATGTCGTCGAAATCAATGCCATACGTCGAGAACACAACATGCAGACCCGCAACATTCGCACCCTTGGCCTGTGCCAGCTCGTTCACATCGCTTTCCAGCAGAAAAACATCCTCGTCCTCCGCATCTCCACGCCAAATCGCAATCCGCCGAACGTCATCCTCGAAGCGCCCCTTGTCATTCATCTGACCGGTGCGCAGCAATTCGCTCAGCACATCCACCAGCCCGGATCCGCAAATCCCTTCCGGCTTCCCATCGCCAATCACCCGCAGCCGGAAGTTCCCGTCTTCCTGAATCGCGACCTCTTCAATCGCTCCGTCCAGTGCCGGCATGCCGCAGGCAATCGCTCCGCCCTCAAACGCCGGCCCCGCCGGACACGACGCCGCCAGAATCCGGTCCCTGTTGCCGACGATCAGCTCGGTGTTCGTGCCGATATCCATGATCGCGATCAGCCGCTCTTCATGCGCCAGATCCACCGCCAGCATCGCAGCCGCAGCGTCGGCTCCCACATGCCCGCTGATGATCGGAGCCCCATACACCCGCGCCTTCGGATGAATCGGCAGCAAACTCCGCAGCCCGCTCTGCTCCAGACTCGTCGTTGTGCGTTTTCCCTCGTCCCGTTCGATCTCAGTGATCGACTGATACGGTGTCTGCCCGATCGAATACACGTTCTGCCGGAAGAAAAGATCCCGCATCGTCGAGTTTCCGACGACGACGATCTCATAGATCGTCAGCGGATCGACCGGGAACTTCTCAATCGCGTGCGTCAAATACCCCGCGAGCGTCCGCATCAGCAACCTTCCCGGATGCTCGGTGTCATACGCGATGCGCGACATCACCTCCGCGCCGCCAAAGCGCTGCGGATTTTCAAACGAGGTGTCCGCAATCAGCTCGCCGCTTTCCAGATCCAGCAGCCGCAACACCACCGTCGTCGTCCCAAGATCCATCGCCAGCCCGTGAATCGGGCCCGTGGATCTTTCCACCTCAATCCCATCAATAAGGATGCGATCTCCGTCGCGCGTCACCGCCGGATCGAGCCGGATCGACCCATCGCCCACCGGCAACCCGAAGGCATGCCGCTCGATGCGCATATGCCCGCGCCGCATGGTGTGGCAGCGAACCTGGCCCATTTCGCCCGTCACATACGTCTGGCACGACAGCCGAAACCTTCCCTTCAGATGCTGCTCTGCCTCCGTCATCGGCGACAGCAGTTCCCCACCCTCCACCACCTCCACCATGCACTCTTTGCATTTGCCCTGCTTGCGGCACGAAGTCGGCACATCGATCCCCAGGCCTTCCGCCTGATCGAACAGCGACAGCCCTCCCCTGGCCTCGATCGATTGTCCGTTGATGGTGAGGTGAACGGCCATTTTCCCTGGTTTTCCGTGCCAGTGCCCTGCCGGCCTTCCTAACTGCCTTCCTGCAGACCTTTCGCTTCGAGCTCCGCCTTGACCGCCTCCGCCACTTCCCGCGCAGAACCCTCCCGCTCTTCTTCCTCGCTCCACTTCCACTGCGCCAGATAATCATCGGCTGCCTGGAGTCCCCGCTTCGCGGCCAGAATGTCCACCTGCAGCATGAATTTCCCGTCCAGCATCACGGTCACGTCCTCATCATCGTCCTCCGCCCTGATCTGGGTGGGGACTTCCTGCCAGTAGAGAACCTTATAGGTCGCCATCGTTGTTACCAATTCTTCGCGACTACGCCTGTGCCGCCAGCCGCAGAAACAGGTCTACCGCCGCCGAAGCGTTCGCTCCGTACCCATCGGCGCCAATCTCATCGGCAAACATCTGGCTGATCGGCGCGCCGCCCACCGCCATCTTGATCTCGGTCCGCCCGGCCGCGTTGAACCCATCGATCACCGTCTTCATGTACATCATCGTCGTCGTCAGCAGCGCGCTCATCCCGATGATCGTCGGATTGCACTTGTCCGCCGCGGCCATGAATTTCTCCACGCTCTGATCCACGCCGATATCGTGCACCTCAAAACCAGCCCCCTCGGCCATCATCGCCACCAGATTCTTGCCGATGTCGTGCAGATCGCCGCGCACCGTCCCCATCAGCAGAATCCCCTTCGGCCTCGTGTTGCTGTCCTTCGAAGTCAGCAGCGGTTTCAGCACCGACATGCCGGCCTTCATCGCCCGCGCCGCGATCAGCACCTCCGGCACGTACAGCACGTTGTGCTTAAAGTCCTCACCCACCACGCTCATGCCGGCGATCAGCCCCTCGTTCAGAACCTCCTGCACCGTCCGCCCCTCGGCAAGCGCCTCCCTCGTCATCTGCTCGACCTTATCGGCGTTGCCCTCGTACAGGTACTGGTTCATCAGGGCGTAATCGG
>Ga0210398_10001637_pt1 | contig 22733 bp, 22 predicted proteins | sample IncBWC4OmetaG_FD_161047 | JGI IMG/M metagenome (GOLD analysis project Ga0210398, IMG submission 161047) | Forest soil microbial communities from Barre Woods Harvard Forest LTER site, Petersham, Massachusetts, United States - Inc-BW-C-4-O | ecosystem: Environmental > Terrestrial > Soil >...
ATCGGCATGACCAGGCGCATTCCGCTATGACCCCGCAGGCACCGCAGTGAGCCTGCCGGGCAACGATACGAATTTAGCGAAAAGCACCCTTAACCGCCATGCAGGGGATGACGGTCTCGGGGCCGCCCACGTCAGTCGCCTGCGCCCCCTGGCGGGCCGGGAAAGACGGGCCCAAGGGACAACGGCACATCTGATTCATGGGAATTGAAATCATCATGACGACTGCGTTCCTGCTGCCCGTGGCTGCGGCAGCCCGTGCGCTTGCGCGAACCGCGATCGCGCGCAGCGGCACGCTGCTCGCGCATTGTCAGGACGTCATGTCAGCCTCTGTACTCTTCAATTGCTGCACGCAAACCGGCCAATCCGAGAGCGGCGCCTGCGCACAATCAGCCCCCACTCAACCACCCAATCGTTCATACTCGCCGCGGCATGCAAGAGACGGTGCGCGAGCAGCTGAGACGCCAGGTCAGGTGGCTGACACTGGGATTCGTCGCCATCATGCTGATCGGATTCCTGGCCGTCGTCATGACATCAGTCAATGGTGAAAGTGTTTTTCAGAGTCCGTTATGGATTCTGGTGACGGTCATCGCCGTGGCGTACGTCTACAGCGTGCGCTGCAAGTGTCCGAGATGCGGCAAGAGCGTCGCCGGGATCTACGGCAGAGTCCCGGCGGCCTGTCCTTATTGCCGGCTCGATTTCAACGCGCCCTGGCCGTAGCGCGCGATCAGCGCCGTAGGTAGCCCACGCACCGCTCGTCGGAGAGTGCGTCGCTGGGATTATGTTCACAGCCACTAGGGTGTTCACCGAATAGGTGACGACGCCGGAGGACGCTATGCTATCGCTGAGTCTCAACGCCACAGGATGTGCCAATGAGAGCGATCTCCGCCCGAAACGATGCTGCGCGCTGGCTGTCCGGGAGCGCGCTTGCCCCGGAACCGGCATCTTTCACTTCGATCTGTCCCCAATGCCGTAGCGAACAGCTGCAACGTGGGTTCACGCGCGCTGAGCTGTTGCGATTGCTGGACGGCGGCCACGTGATCGAAGCCTATTGCGTCGGTTGCTTTCAGTTCTGGCCGATAGACCGCGCGGCACGCAGTGCGCTCGCCCGGGAATTCGAATACTAGGTCGTCATTCCCGCGGCTCGGAAAGTTTTGGGGTTCGACAGCGGCACTGAGCGTCGTAGAACTTCCGATTGTTGATTGGCGGAGAGGGTGGGATTCGAACCCACGAGGCTCTTGCGAACCCTCCGGTTTTCAAGACCGGTGCAATCAACCGCTCTGCCACCTCTCCGCTTCAGTGCATCGGGCAACTTGCGCGCATTCTATCAGGCCACCGCGCCGTTTCCGGTCAACGCTGTTGCGAGTCACCGGGCGACGTGCGCCGCGCCATGACCTCAATAAGCACATCCGTACCGGCGGCCAAAGGATCGGTGCCTGAGGTGAACCGCGCTGCGATGCCGTCATTGCGCAGCCCGCGCCGCAGCAGATGAGCGGAAACCTCCTCGATGCGGATGAGGTTCCGGTCTACCATCCGTGAAGTCGCCCGCCGCCTTGGAGTTCCAATTCGCGCAGGTGTAAGCCCCGATCCCGTCGAGGTCTGAGCGCCATGCGCCCCATCACGCCATGAATGAACCTGTTCGCAACACCGAAGCCAGCGAGGCACTGTCGGATCCCATCACGCGCAATATCGCCGAAATGCTCGAGCTGGAGAATCAGGATCTCGAGCGGACCAGCCAGACAAGGCGGTGGCTCGAAGCGGCCAGTCGCAAGATCGCACAACCCCTGTATCTGCTGGCGCTGCTGCTGTTTGTCCTCGGCTGGGTCGCATTCAACCTGCTGGCACCCGCTTTCGCATTCGATCCGCCGCCTTTTTCCTGGCTGCAGGGTCTGGTGACCCTGAGCGCGCTTCTGACCACCACCGTCGTCCTGATCGCACAGACGCGCCAAAGCAAGCTCGCACAGCAGCGAGCTCACCTGGATTTGCAGATCAATCTTGTGACCGAACAGAAGGTCACCAAACTCATTCATCTGATCGAGGAATTACGCGCGGATTTGCCGGGCGTGCGGGCGCGCGATGACCCGCATGTCTCGCAGCTGAAAAAGCCCACCGATGCAACTCAGCTCGCCTCTGCTCTGAAAGAAAGGGACAGCACGGGTGGTACGACGGAGCCGGGGCCACGTGAGCCGTCGTCCTGACCAGCGCGGCATTCAGGCCCCCTCGTAACCTCCGAGTTCCTCCTTCTGCCGCAGCACCGTGAGCGGCGTGGAGCGGAAATGGTGGACGCTTTACTTCGCAGGGTTGCTGGCAACTTGCGCGGCGGGTGGCGGCTTGCTGGTCCCGCCGCTAGCCTCGGGCGCCGCGCTGTCCTTCGCCGGCGCTGGCGCGGCAGAGGTCTCGGGTCCCTTGTAACCGGGCAGATGCGCCGCTGCGGGCGACGTCGCTAGCGCGACTGCGTCATCCACACTGCTGTGGAACGCCGGACGCGTCGGCCCAATGGGCACCCGCGGACGGAAGAAATCCGCCCACAGAAACTCCGCAAATGCCGTGGGTGTCTTTTCATATCCGCCAGCGTTACGCACGTATCCGGCGAGTGAGCGGTAAGGATCGTCGATCAGCTTTTCCAGATGATCCGGGATCTGCTCGAAGGAACAGGCGTTGCCATTCTGGTCGATGGGATGCACCCATTTGGCCTCGTTCATTTTTGGCCAGAACTGCGCGATCGGCAGCTTGGAAAAGTCTCCCTCGATGAAAAAGAACCCGGTGTCGACGGCTGCCTCACTGGCGGCGCGGCCCAGATGATGGTGATCGGTGATGTAGAGCTTGCCATCCGGTCCCCACACCGCCGGGATGGGATGCGCAGCCATGAAGTCACGCTGCTCGTGTTTTTTCATCGCGAGCAGCTTATCGCGCTTGTCCTGCACCTCGATCATGCCGACTGTGATCTGGGTGGGTCGCAGCCGGTGGATTTCGACCTCGTGGAGTTTGGCCATAAGACCTCCAGTCCCCGGCGGGGTGTGCCATGGTAGCACCGCCCCGGGACGAATCCGTTGGGCGCGAGGATGGATCCGCGGGCGCCCCCCTGCTGCCAGCGGCCACGCCGGCGTCTTATATGGCACATAGAATTGCCGCCGGGAGAGGCATATGAAGCTGACGAACTGGGCCGTGTTCGGATCACTGCTCGTCGTCGTGATGCTGGCGCTGGTGATCACGGTGATCACCGCCGCGCCGGTCGCCCAGGCTGCCGTGCCGAAGGGCAAGACCAGCGGACACTGCACGCTGCACTACGGCAAGGGTCTCGCGGACGCCGCCCCGCCTGCCGCCAACCGCCATGGGCATGACTACCTGGTGGACGCGCGCATGGGCTGGGCCATTAGCTGACGGGTGGCGGCCGGCCGGCGCCGCGCACTGCCGGTCGGCCGCGATTCTTTATCCGTCCAGCGCCACGTGCGGAGCGGGGACACGCTCGCTGCGCGCCGAGCGCAGCATCGAGATCGCGGCATAGGTCACCACGACGATCACCAGCCAGCGCATCGCCGTCAGCGGCAGCTGCTTCACGATAAAGAAAGCCACCAACACCCCGACCACCCCGCCCAGCACCAGCCCAAGCGCCGGACCCTGCGCGAAGCGTCCGGAGCGAAAAAACCCCAGACTGGCCACGGGCTGCAGGATGCCGTCGCTCCCCATCATGATGGGGAAGGCCGCGAGCGGATTCATACCGAGCAGCGACAGCACGATCATGCTGGGCGCGTAGTTACCGATGCCGATGCACATGAGCGCCCCGAGCACGAAGTTGACCCCCACGGCGAGCGCAAATGCCCAGCCGTGCAACCCCAGCTCGCTCCCGCCCTGAGGAAACGCACCCAGGTTCTTCAGAGCAAAGAAGAACGCCGCAATCAACAGCGCGCCGCCCATGAACAGCTGAATGGCGCGCCGCGGCAGACGACTGACGATGCCGGCGCCGAGCCACGCGCCGGCGGTGGCGCTCGCCACCATGGCGGCGAGCAGCAGCGGCTCGACCGGCACCGCCGTCACGAACAGCACCGTCTCGAGAAACGCCGCGGCGTTGTGCCCCACATTGAGCGTGCCGGGAATGAGCTCATCGGCGGGGACTCCGCGGAACTTGAACAGTGCCGTGGTGGGCGCGAACGAGCCGATGCCGAGGGTATCGAGGAAATCGGTGATGAAGCCGATCACGATGTCCGCCGCCGTCGGTCGTGCGCGCAGACGGTGGCGGCGCGCCGCCCAGATCCAGCCGAACACAAACGCAATATTGACCAGCACCAGCACGGTCAGCAGTGCGGTTTTGGCCATGCCCACCGCTAGCCCTCAGCTCTTGGAGAGCACGCGGTCGCGCACCCGCGCCAGGCCGTCGATCGCGCGCAGGTACTGAATCGTCGCGCGCGCGGCGATGGCGCTGCCGGCGTGCAGCGGCAGCGGCATCACCGGGCTGACCGGAAAGCCCAGTTCGGCGACCGGAATGCCGAGCGCGCGCCGCGCCAGCAGCCGACCCATGACGGTCGCCATGGCCACGCCGCGGCCGTTGTAGCCGACGCCGGCCAGCAGTCCCGGCGCCAGCTCGTGCAGGTGCGGCAGATGATCGCGCGTCATCGCGACCAGACCGCCCCAGTGATACTCGAAGGGAATACCGGCGAGCTGCGGATATATTTCATGTACGGCGCGATAGTGGTACTGCACATCGCGCAGTGTGGGCGCCGCTGCAAACACGCCGCGTGCACCGAGCACCAGCCGCCCGCCCGCGTCGAGGCGGAAATAGCGCAGCAGTTGCCAGGTGTCGGAGGCGGCCTGGCCGTCGGGCAGAATCGTGCTGCGCAGTTGGGTGGGAATCGGTGCGGTGGCAACCTGCAGCGACGGCACCGTGACCAGCGTGCGGCGCAGCTCGTCGTTGAGGTTGCCGGTGTAGGCATTGGTGGCAAGGATCACGCATGGCGTCGTGAGGCTGCCCTGCGTGGTCTCGATGCTCCAGGCGCCGCTCAGGCGCGCGAGCCGCAGTGCGGCACTCTGGGTGTGAATGCGTGCCCCGGCACGCAGGGCCGCATCGGCAAGTCCGCGCACGTACGCGAGCGGCTGCACCGTGCCGCCGCGGCGGTCGAGCAGACCACCACAGTAGCGCGCCGAGCCGGTCAGCTGCAGCACCTCGCGGCGCGCGAGCAGATCCAATGGCACGCCGCGGCGCCACCACTGTTCCGCGCGCCGCGCCAAGCGCGCCAGCGCCGCCTCGGAGGTCGCAGGCTGCAGCCAACCGGCGCGCTTGGCCTCGCACTGAATGCCGAGACGGGTGATCAGCTCGAAGACGACATCGGGAGCCGCCGCAGCGGTGGCAATCAACCGCCCGCCGGCGTAGGGACCCAGCATGGCTTCCACGGTGTCAGGATCGTGCTTGACACCCGGGATCACCTGACCGCCGTTGACACCGGAAGCACGTTCGCCGATGTCGGCGGCCTCCAGCACCACGACATCCTTGCCGCCTTCGGCCAGATGCAGTGCTGCCGACAGTCCGGTGTAACCTGCGCCGATCACTGTGACCTGGGCGCGTTGCGTGCCGAGTAAGGGCGCGCAGATTGGGCCGGGCGGTGCGGTCACAGACCACAGCGACTGCAGCGGTACGCTAGAGGTGGGCATATCGATTATCGATTCTTCGCTATCGTTCCTGATAGAGGTAAGCGCCGAACGCGCGGCGCTCATCCCCACGCGCCTGGCGCGTATTATGCCGCGCCGCGCCACCTTTCGCCGCCCGCCATGTTATGCCAGACTCCCCCCGGGCCGCCGTACCGGCAGGCGTCTGACGCCTTGTCCGCGCGGAAAGCAAATCAACGCACCAGCGGCCCTGCGCTTCAGGGTGACCGATGCGATCTGCTTATGTCCGGTCCGCGCTCTGGCTGTGCCTGTTGTTCAGCGCGCACGTGCTCGCGGACACCGCCCCACTGGCGCCCGAACACCTGACCGCCCAGCCGCTGCCCCCGCGGGGCGCGCACTGGCTGTTCGTGTTCGACGAGGCGTTCGACAACGAGATCGATGCGCGCGTGCGCTTATTCGATGGCGACAGCTACCACCAGCTCGGCCAGATCGACGCCGGCTTTTCGCCGAGCATGAACCTCTCGCCCGACGGCACCACCACCGTCGTGGCGACCACCTACTTCGCCCGTGGCAGCCGCGGCACGCGCACCGATGTAGTCGAATTCACCGACAACGCCACGCTCGCGGTGACGCACGAGATCGTGTTGCCCGCCAAGCGGGCGCAGACGCTGCCCACACTGTTCAACGTCGCCTACAGCGCCGACGGACACTTCGTCTACGCGGCGTACGTGACACCGGCGGCGTCGTTCGGTGTGCTCGACCCCGCGCATGGCACCGTACTCAGCGAGATCGACACCGCCGGCTGTGTGCTGGTCATCCCCTCCGGGCCCAATCGGGTGTCCTCGATGTGCGAGAGCGGGCGTCTGCTCACCGTCACCCTCGATGCGCAGGGCCACGAGGCGGCACGCACGATGTCCGAGCCGTTCTTCGACCCCGACAAGGACCCGGTGTTCGTGCAGGGGATCCAGACGCCGCAGGGCTACGCTTTCCTGTCATTTCTCGGTGAGGTGCATGAGATCGACCTGAGCGGTCCGCAACCCGCCTTCGCCCCGACCTGGTCGCTGGTGAGCGCTGCCGAGCGTGGTCAGTGGCGGCCCGGCGCCGAGCAGGTCGGTGCCCTGCATCGCACCCTCGGCCGACTCTACGTGCCGATGCACAAGGGGGGCGAAGGCACGCACAAGGATGGTGGCACCGAGATCTGGGTATTCGACACCACGCGGCATGAGCGCATCGCACGCTGGCCGCTGCAGGTGGCGAATCTCGGTGGCCCGGTCGTCACGGTGCAGGTGTCGCAGGATCCGGCCCCACTGTTATTCACCGCCACCGGCAAGGGCACCCTGGCAGTATTCGATGCGCTGACCGGGCACCTGAAGCACGTCGAGCAACACGTCGGGCAGACGCCGTGGATGATGATGACGCCTTGAGACCGGCACGGGGAAACTGATGCGCTCGCTCGACCGACTGTTTGAAAACTCCACCCGTGCACTCGCCCGCCGTAGCTCGCGGCGCAGCCTGCTGGCCGGCCTCGGCCAGCTGCTCACCGGTGCGGCGCTCCTGCCGCTGTTGCCGGTGGATCGTGGCAGTCGTGCCCGTGCGGACGAACATAAGTCCGGCCCGGAGAGCTGCGACTACTGGAAATACTGCGCGATCGATGGCTTCCTGTGCTCCTGCTGTGGCGGCACATCCACGTCCTGTCCGCCCGGAACGCAGCCCTCGCCCATCACCTGGATCGGCACCTGCCACAACCCCGCCGACCGCCGCGACTACATCGTTTCCTACAACGACTGCTGTGGCAAGACCAGCTGCGGCAGCTGCGAGTGCAACCGCAATGAGCGTGAAAAGCCGATGTATCGCCCCTCGCGCAACAACGACCTCAACTGGTGCATGGCGAACGCCGACTCCAACTATCACTGTTCGGTGTCGGTGATCCTGGGAGTGGCCGAGAAATGAGGCCGCGGCCGCAGGCGCGGCCACGCAACCTGTCAGGCTGGTGGCTCCTGGCACTCGCCCCGGCCGTGCTCAGCGCGGGCGAGCCCGCCTACCCGCAGGGGGCGAGCAGCTTTCAGGCGAACTGCGCCGTGTGCCACGGCCCCGCCGGCGCCGGACTGCCGGCGCTCGCACCGCCGCTTCTCAGCAACCCGGCACGCTACGCCGCCAGCGCCGAGGGCCGCCGGCAGCTCGCCATGACGCTGCTGTATGGGCTGTTCGGCGACATCACCGTCGATGGCAAGCACTATGACTTCCGCATGCCCGACTTCGCGCGCCTCGACGATGCGACGCTCGCCGCGACGCTCAACTTCGTGGTGTTTGACCTCGGCCACGCGCCGGTCACTGTGCCGCCGCTCAGCGCCGCGGACCTCATCGCCGAACGGGCCAAGCCGGCCGATGGCGCCGCCGTCCGCGCGCATCGCCAGGGCCTGGTCCCGGCCGGGACGTGATCGTGGCGCGGCGCGCGCTGCCCGCGGGGCTGCTGGCGGGGGTGCTGGCCCACAACGCGGCAGCCAGTCCGCCGCAGGACTACATGCTCTACTGCATGGGTTGTCACGGTGCGCAGGCGCAGGGCGTGCCCGGTAAGGTGCCGGCGCTCGCGGGTAATCTCGGCCGCTTCATGCGCGCTCCGGAAGGACGCAACTATGTGCTGCGGGTCCCGGGAGCTGCCAACTCCGTCCTGCCGGATGCACAGCTGGCCGCGGTACTCAACTGGTTGAGCCAGACCTACCCGGTAGCCGCTGAACCGCCGCCGGCACCCTTCACGGTCGAAGAAGTGACGCGTGTGCGGCACACGCCGCTCGCCAACGTGCTAGCCACCCGGAGCGAGGTCGTACGCAGCCTGGCCGCGAGCGGCAGCGCGCCGGCGGCCAGCTACTGAGCGCGGCGCGCGGAATCACCCGGGCGCCGGCCGGACCGGGTTTCATCCTGCCCCGGCTTCAGTGGCGGAAGATCGCCGTCAGGCCGATGGTGCGCGGCCGGAAGGTGAATTCACGCTGCAAGCGTGCCCCGGCCGAGGGCTGGCACAAGTTCGGCGCCGGGCAGATCGACCAGTCATAGTCGGTGATCGCGTGGCTGTTGGTGAGGTTGTCCACGAAAGCAGAGATCGACCACTGACCGAGGTCCGTTCCGGCCCGCAGGCTGGTGAAGATCGTGCCGGGCAGCGTGTAGTTCGCCGGGTCGTATTGCAGGGTGTTGGGGTCCTGTGCCGCAGTGACCCACTTGGCCCGCGCCTCATACTCCGAGTCCGCACGCACGAAGGAGTGGTGCTGCAGCAGCGTGAAGGCGTACTCGAGGCCGAGTGACACGGTGATGGGCGCGGTCGGCTGGCCGCCACCGGTTTCGCTGCTCTGGCCGACAATGGCATCGCCGTTGGCGACGATCGGATTGACTTCGTTCGGGCTCAGACGCGAATCCTTGGTGTAGCGCGCATCGGTATAGCCCGCCGCTATTTCCGCGGTCAGCGCATCGGTGATCGAGGCATCCAGCTGCAAATCGATGCCCTTGGCCACTGCCTGTCCGAGGTTAGCGATGAACGAGATCTGACAGATGGGCGGAATCACCGTCTGCTGGATGTTGTTCCAGCGGATGTAGTAGAGGCTGGTCGCGAGCCGCACGCGGTTGTCGATGTTGTTCTTGGCGCCGATCTCGTAGGAGTCGACCGAGTCGGAGCTGTACTCGGTCGGCGATGCCGAGATCCCGAAGGTGCGGAAGTCAGAGGCACAGGCCTCAGCCGGCAGCGGGTTGTTGGCGCCACCCGGACGGAAGCCCTTGGCATAAGTGGCGTAGTACATGTCGTGCGGGTCCGCCTGCCACTGCAGGCTGACCTTGGGGGTGAAGGCATTCTCGGAGTTGTTGCCGGCGCCCGTCAGCGGCTGGTTGAACAGCTGCGGTCCGCCGGTAAAGGTGTTGAACGAGTACTTGGTCCAGGACTCGCGTGCACCGAGCGTCAGCTTCCACTGATCGGTGATCGAGAAGGTCGCCTCGCCGAAGATCGCGTACTGCTGATCCTTGGAATAGGTCTGCAGGAAGTACGAGTCGTTGGGGAAGGCGGAATTATAGGTCACGGGATTGCCGTTGCCGTCCACGAAGAAATTGGTGTAGTCCGCGCCCTCGAGCGCCTGCGACAGCTCGTTGAGCAGCGGATCGTGGATCTGCTCGAGATAGCTCTGGCGATTGCTGCTGAAGAACAGGCCGGTCGTCCACAACAGCCGCGCGTTGGCATCGGCGGACTGCAGGCGCAGCTCCTGGGTGATGTTCATCTGGCCGTTGTCGACCGTGGACGGCGACAGGTAGTTGGTGGCGCCCGCCGGCAGGTGGATGCCGGTGGAATCGAGCAGCGGCCAGCTGGCGCCGCTCGGGTACTGATTGGCGGTCGCCAGCGGAAACACCGCCGAGTCGGGCGGTGGCGGCTGCTCCTGGTAGAAGCCGAGGTTGTAGAGCGTGCCCTCGTAGCCGCTCTGCTCGCGCCGATGGTAGTAGGAGGTGTTGGAGATCAGTTGCACCGGACCGAGGTCACCTTGCACCTTGAGGGCAGTCAGGTAGAACTTGTCCGGTACCTGGCGCTGACTGGGGTCGGCGTCGACGAAGCTGTCGCTGCTCGGGTTGGAGTACAACGGCCAGAAGTTGTTGATGTCGTTGCGTTGCTGATTTTGATAGTAAATCGAAGGCGTCACGCTCCACTTGTCGTTGGGCGCCCACAGCGCCGCCAGCCGCACCAGGTAGGTATTCACATAATTGGCGTTGCTCTGCACCGGCGCGAGCGTCACCGGATTGATGTCGTCGATCCAGCCGCCATCGCGCCGGTACCACACCGAGATGCGCGCGCCGAAGGTGTTGTCCACCAGCGGGCCGCCAATGGCCGCGCCGACCTCATAGCTGGGTGCGCCACCGTCGGTGGTGGCGATCTCGCTGCGCGCATACACGCTGGTCTGGGTGAGACTCGGCTGCGTGGTGATGTAGCGCACCGTGCCGCCCTCGGAGCCGGCGCCGAACAGCGTGCCCTGCGGGCCGCGCAGCACTTCGACGCGATCGATGTCGAAGGACTTGGGCAGCGCCTCATCGGGGTTGAAGGCGAGCGCGCGCATCTGGATCGGCGTGTCGTCGAGATAGATGCCGGTGGTACCGGCGCCGCCGGTACTGGAGATGCCGCGGATCGAGATGTTGTTGGTACCGGAATTATCGAAATTCACGCCCGGCGTGAAACGTGCCACCTCGGAGAAGTCCTTGATGCCGCGATCATCGAGCGCTTCCTGGGTAAGTGCGGTGACGCTGATCGGTACTTTGGAGAGATTTTCCTCGCGGCGCGTGGCGGTGACGGTGATTTCCACCAGTCCGCCGCTGGCCGAGCTCGTGGCCGCGGTGTCGGCGGCTTGCGGGGCCTGGTCATCGGCGCGGCTGCTGCCGGGTGCGCAGGCGAGCAGCAACAGTGCGGAACTTAACGCCAGCGCAGGAAAAGAGCGGTCGTAAACACAGCGCATGATGTCTCCCTCATCGTCATTGGAATGGTTATTCGAGCTCGGCGTTTTTCTTGTATTGGCATGAAACCTGCGCCTTAGTGGACAGCCGGAGGCACAGCCACGCGCACCCGCGCCGCGCGCGCCTTACGGCGCGCATCGACCCAGTAAAAGGCGCCCAGCGCCACCACCAGCGCGAGGATGCTGACGCGTAACTCCTGCTGCAGCTCGCCGGAGCTGAAGCCCATGGCGATCAGCACTGCCGCCATGCCGCCGATCGCGGCGTAGCTCGCCCACGGAAACAGCCACATGGACAGCGCCGGTGGCGCCTCCCCGCGCGCCTCGCGCGCGCGCCGCAGGCGGATGTGGGCCACCGTGATCATCATATATATGAAGACCATCAGCGCGCCGGAAGCATTCACTAGGAAAGCGAACACGGTCTGTGAGGAGGTCTTGGCGGCGATGATCCCCAGCACCCCGGCGATGCTTCCCATCCACACCGAGCGCGTCGGCACGCGGCGCGCGTTCAGGTGTACCAGCCACTGCGGCGCATCGGCGTGCTCGGCCAGCACGAACAGTACGCGCGAGCACACGTAGAAGGCCGAGTTGAGGCAGGAGAGCACCGCGGTGAGGATGATGATGCTCATCGCAAAGCTCGCCCAGCGGTAGTGCATGGTGGTCAGCGCCAGCGTGAACGGCGACTCACCGACCTTCACCTGCAGCCACGGCACCACCGTCACGATGAGCAGCACCGAACCGACGTAGAAGGTGAGGATGCGCACGATCACCGAACTGCCCATGCGCGCTACGGCGCGCGCCGGTTCTTTGGATTCGGCGGCTGCAATCATGGTGATCTCGGCGCCGGTGAGCGAGAAGTACACCGTCACCGCCCCCGAAAGCACCGCCACCCAGCCCTTGGGCACGAAGCCACCCCAGGCGGTGAGATTGGCGAAGGTCGCTCCCGCCGGGGCGGTAAAGCCGAGCGCAAACATGGCCGCGAGAGCGATGAACACCAGGATCGCGGCGACTTTGATAGAGGCGAACCAGAACTCGAACTCGCCATAGGAGCGCGCCGACATCAGGTTGACCGCGGTCATCACCGCCATCAGCAGCAGTCCCAGCAACCACGCCGGCAGCGCACCGTGCAGCCAGCCGTAGAGAATGTTGGCACCGGCGATCGCCTCCACCGGCACGACGATCATCCAGAAGTACCAGTACAGCCAGCCGGCGACGAAGCCGGCCCAGGGGCCAAGGCCGGCGCGCGCGAATTCGGTGAACGAGCGCACCTGCGGCAGCGCCACCGCCATCTCGCCCAGCATGCGCATGACCAGCAGCACCAGCGTGCCGGTGAGCAGGTAGCTGAGCACGATGGCAGGTCCGGTGGCTGCGATGGCCGCGCTGCTGCTGACGAACAGTCCGGCACCGATCATGCCGCCGATCGAGATCATGGTGATGTGGCGCGGCTGCAGTGAGCGACTGAGTTCCATGGCTCTCCCGCGGGTCAGTGGCGTGGCGGCCGGCGTCGCTGGCCGATGGAGGCGGCGCGAGCCGTCTGCAACAGTAGTGGCGCGAGCTGCGCGCGCATTTGCGCCAGCGTCCAGCGGCTGGTGGGTGCGGAAATGTTGATTGCGGCGATCGGCGCGCCCTCCTCGCCCAGCACCGGCGCTGCGATGGTCAGATCGCCGCGATAGCACTCCTGCTCCTGCCAGGCGTAGCCGGCGCCGCGCGCGCTCTGAATGCGCTGCCACACTTGCCGGAAGTCGGTCAGCGTGTGCGGTGTCAGGGGCCGCAGCGCCACGGCGCGCAGCAGGCGGCGCGCCGCGGCCTGCGGCAACGCCGACAGGAAGGCGCGCCCGGAGGCGGTGCAATACATCGGCAGGCGCCGGCCGACCGGCATGTGGATGTAGAAGCGCTTCAGGCTCGGAAAGCGCGCGATGAACACCATGTCGACACCATCCGGCTCCGATAGGCTGACGGATTCGCCGCTCGCCTGATTCAGATCGATGAGGTGCGTGGTCGCCTGCTCGAGCAGCGCGTGTCCCGACAAGTAGGCTTCCGAGAGCGTCAGCGCGCGTGCCGTCAGCACCCAGCGCTTGAGATGCGCATCGCGCCGCAGGTAACCGAGCTGCACCAGCGTGTGCGTGCAGCGCTGCGCCGAGCTCGTAGTCATACCGGCGCACGCGGCGAGCTCCGTGAGGCTCAGCACGCGCTGCTCACCGCCGAAGGATTCCAGGATGGCGAGCGCCTTCTGCACTGAGCTGTTGAACAACGGGTCGCGCACGCGCGCCGCACGTGGCTTGCGCGGCGGCCGCTTCATTTGAAATGCAGTATAGGACTATCGATTATCGATAGTCTACGGCGTGAGACGTGTCAGCCCGCCCATCCACGGCTGCAGTGCCGCGGGCAACGCCACCGAGCCATCCTGCTGCTGGAAATTCTCCAGCAGCGCCACCAGCGTGCGACCCACCGCGAGTCCCGAGCCGTTGAGTGTGTGCACCGGTTCGGGCTTGCCGCCCTCGCCACGCCAGCGCGCCTGCATACGCCGTGCCTGAAACGCCTCGAAATTGCTGCATGAGGAAATTTCACGATAGCGCTGCTGCGACGGCAGCCAGGCCTCGAGGTCGTAAGTCTTGGCGGCGGCGAATCCGACATCACCGGCGCATAGCGCGACGGTGCGATACGGCAGCTCGAGCCGTTGCAGCACGCTCTCGGCGTGCGCCGTGAGCTGCTCGAGGGCGGCGTAGGAGTCGGCCGGGCGCACGATCTGCACCAACTCGACCTTGTCGAACTGGTGGTTGCGGATCATGCCGCGCGTGTCCTTGCCAGCGGCTCCGGCCTCGGAGCGGAAGCACGGCGTATGCGCGACCATTCGCAGCGGCAGCTGTTCGGCGCTGAGAATGCTGTCGCGCACCAGATTGGTGACTGGCACTTCGGCGGTCGGAATGAGATAGAGGGACTGCTCGCTGCGCACCGCGAACAGGTCCGCCTCGAATTTCGGCAGCTGACCGGTGCCCAGCAGCGCCTCCGGCTTCACCAGGTACGGCACCGCCACCTCGGTGTAGCCGTGCTCGCGGGTGTGCAGATCGAGCATGAACTGCGCCAGTGCACGGTGCAGTCGCGCCACTTGGCCGCGCATCACCACGAAGCGCGCCCCGGAGATGCTGGCGGCGGCCGTGAAGTCGAGTCCGTTCAGTAGCGCGCCGATCTCGATGTGGTCGCGCGGATTGAATCCCAGCGGCCGCGGCTCGCCCCAGCGGCGCACCTCCTGATTGGCACTCTCGTCGCGCCCGGCGGGCACCGAGTCGTTCAGCAGGTTGGGGATGCCGAGCTGCCAGGCCTCAAGTTCCAGCTGCACGCCGTGCAGTTCCGCCTCGGCGCGCCCGAGCGCACCCTGCAGATCCTCGCCGCGTGCGATCAGCGTCGTCACATCCTCGCGGCGTGCCTTGGCCTGACCGACCGCCTTGGCGTTGGCGTTGCGTTCGGCGCGCAGCCGGTCCACTTCCACCTGCGCGGGCTTACGCCGCTCCTCGAGCGCACGCAGCGCGCTGACATCGAGGGCAAAGCCGCGCTGCGCCAGGTTGCGCGCCACGGCGTCAGGATCGGTGCGCAGCAACTTCGGGTCGATCACGATCGTTCAGCCTTTTGCGGGAGGACGTGCGCGCAGCCGGGCGAGCGCCTCGCCGATCTTGATTTCCAGCCCCCGCGGGACCGGCCGGTAGTATCGCCGATCCGCCAGCTCCTCCGGCAGATAGCGCTCACCGGCTGCGAATGCATCCGGCTCGTCATGGGCATAGCGATAGTCGCGGCCGTAGCCGAGGTTCTTCATGAGGCGGGTGGGCGCATTGCGCAGGTGCAGCGGCACCTCGAGTGTGCCGAATTCCTTGACGTCCGCCATGGCTTCACCGAGCGCCACGTACACCGCGTTGCTCTTGGGCGCGCAGGCGAGATACACCACCGCGGTGGCGATGGCGAGCTCACCTTCGGGGCTGCCCATGCGCTCGAAGGCCTGCCAGGCATCCAGGCACAGCGCGAACACGCGCGGGTCGGCCAGACCGATGTCCTCGACCGCCATGCGCGTCACGCGGCGCGCGATGTACAAGGGATCGCAGCCGCCATCGAGCATGCGGCACAGCCAATAGAGCGCTGCGTCCGGATCCGAGCCGCGCACCGCCTTGTGCAGCGCAGAGATCTGGTCGTAGAACTGATCGCCGCCCTTGTCGAAGCGCCGATGGGTACCGCTGGCGACCTCTTCGGCGATGGCGAGTGTGATGCCGTGCTCGGAGCCGGCCGCTTCGGTGAGGCCTGCGGCGAGCTCCAGCATGTTGAGGGCGCGGCGCGCATCGCCGTCGGCGGCGCGCGCCATGAGGCTCAGCACCTCGGACGACGCGCTGAAGTGTCCGGCACCCAGGCCGCGCCCGGTATCCGCCAGCGCGCTCGCCAGCAGCGCCACCAGATCCTCCACTGACAGGGGCTTGAGCACGTACACACGGGCACGCGACAAGAGCGCACTGACCACCTCGAACGAGGGGTTCTCGGTGGTCGCGCCGACGAAAGTGAGCGTGCCGTCCTCGAGGTAGGGCAGAAAGGTGTCCTGCTGCGCCTTGTTAAAGCGATGCACCTCATCGAGGAACAACAGCGTCGGCCGACCATCGCGGGCGCGCGCCGCGCGCGCCGCCTCCACCGCTGCGCGGATGTCCTTGACGCCGGCCATGACGGCCGAGAGTGCGATGAACTGCGCATTGGAGGCCTGGGCGATGAGCCGTGCCAGTGTCGTCTTGCCGGTTCCGGGCGGGCCCCACAGGATCAGCGAGTGCAGCTGGCCCGACTCGATGCTGCTGCTGAGCGGTTTGCCCGGGCCGAGGATATGTTTCTGGCCGACGAACTCGTTCAGCGCGCGCGGCCGCATGCGGTCCGCGAGCGGTCGCAACGCCTCGTTCACGGGTGCGGCGTGCCGATCACGTCCGCGCCCTTGGGTGGGGTGAAGCTGACCTCACTCGCGGCGACCGGACCGTTGCGCTCGATCTTCTGAAAGATGATGGTGGCGACCTGATCGAGCTTGTCCTCCAGAATCATGCGCTTCAGGTCACCGTGATCGAAGCCGAACAGTGCGCTGCGGAAATCGGCGTTGGCACCCTTGGGCTCCACCAGCACCCACTCGAGGCCCATGCGCTCACCGGCCGGGGAGATATTGAAGCTCTTGCGCAGGTCCACGGCAGCGGAGAGCAGCATCACCGGAGTCGCCGACAGCGCGCTGTCGACCGGTTTCACCGTCACCTGCTCGAGGTCGCGGTCAAAGAACCAGAGGTTGCTGCCATCGCAGACCATCAGCTGGCCGCCGCTGCTGCTGGCGGCGTTCGACGGGCTGTCGGCCGGCGCGGCGCCGGCCTTGGGCGTCTGCGGGTGAATCTCCCAGCTGAACTTACCCGGGCGTTGCACGATCAGCACGCCGCTGGCCCGGTCGATCTCGCTGCCGCGCGCATCCGCCAGGGTTTGCAGGAAACTGGCACGCAGTGTGTGCAGCTTGTCCAGGTAGTCATCGAGGGGCGTGAGCGCAGACGTCGCCGGCACCTCCGCCGGCAGGCCGGCGCGCGCCACGGCCAGCAGTGTCAGTGCGAGCAGCGCGCGCAGCGCCGATCGACGCGCTGGAGGAGAGCTCACGGCCCTCAGTCCTCGGGCGGCGCCGGCGCGAGCACGTCGCGCGCGCCGTTCGGCTGCAGTGGCCCGACCAGGCCTGCGGTCTCCATCTGCTCGAGCAGTCGCGCGGCGCGGTTGTAGCCGATCTTCAGGCGTCGCTGCACGTAGGAAATCGAGGGTTTGCGTTCGCTCGTGACAATGCGCACCGCCTCGTCGTAGAGCGGATCGGCCTCGGCATCCTCGGCGCCAGCCCCGCCCGTCTCGCCCTCCTCTCCCGCGAGGCCCGGGATCGGCGTGCGTGGCCCGGACAGCACCTCGTCGATGTAGTTCGGCGGGGCCGGCGAGCGCAGCGCCTCGACCACGCGGTGGACCTCCTGGTCGGAGACGAACGCGCCGTGCACGCGCGTCGGAATGGAAGTGCCCGGCGGCAGGTACAGCATGTCGCCGTGACCCAGCAGCGTCTCGGCGCCCATTTGATCGAGGATGGTGCGGGAGTCGACCCGCGCCGACACCTGGAAGGCGATGCGCGTAGGAATGTTGGCCTTGATGAGGCCGGTGATCACGTCCACCGACGGCCGCTGGGTGGCGAGCACCAGGTGAATCCCCGAGGCGCGTGCCTTCTGCGCCAGGCGGGTGATCAGTTCCTCGACCTTCTTGCCGACGATCATCATCAGATCGGCGAGCTCATCCACCACCACCACCACGTAGGGGAGCGGCGTCAGGTGCGGAATCTCGCGCTGGTCGATGCTCGGGTCGTTGGCCGCTTTCTGCAGCAGCACCGGATCGAGGATCGGCTTGCCGGCATCGTTCGCCTCCTTCACCCGGCGGTTGAAGCCGACGATGTTGCGCACGCCGAGCGCGGCCATCAGCTGGTAGCGACGTTCCATCTCCGCCACGCACCAGCGCAGCGCATTGGCGGCCTGCTTCATGTCGGTGACCACCGGTGCAAGCAGGTGCGGAATGCCCTCGTACACCGACAGCTCGAGCATCTTCGGATCGATCATGATGAGGCGCACGTGCTCGGCGGTCGACTTATAGAGAAGCGACAGCACCATCGCGTTGATGCCGACCGACTTGCCCGAACCGGTGGTGCCGGCGATCAGCAGATGGGGCATGCGCGACAGGTCGGCGACCATCGGCTGTCCGCCGATGTCCTTGCCGAGGGCGAGCGCGAGCGGGGAATGCAGCTCGTCGTAGGCCTTGGAGCGGATGATCTCACCGAGTGTCACGGTCTCGCGTTTCTCGTTGGCGATCTCGAGCCCCATGACGCTCTTGCCGGGAATCACCTCCACCACGCGCACCGACAGCACCGACAGCGCGCGTGCCAGGTCCTTGGCGAGCGCGGTGATCTGGCTGGCCTTGACTCCCGGGGCGGGCCGCAGCTCAAAGCGCGTCACCACCGGTCCGGGCTGCACCGCCACCACCTCGGCCTCGATGGAGAAGTCCTTGAGCTTCATTTCCACCAGGCGCGACAACGCCTCCAGCGCCTCGGCCGAGTACAGCGGCTCGCGCGGCGGCGGATCGTCGAGCAGTTTCAGCGGCGGCAGCTCGCCGGCCTTGGGCGGATCGAACAGTGGGACCTGCCGCTCGCGCTCGACCCGCGCGCTCTTCTCCACGATCGGGGTCGGCGGCTCGATGCGCGGCGGGGCGCGCGTGGCCGATTTCTTCTGCGAGCTCTCCACCGCTTCCTTGCGCGCCTGACGGCGCTCGCGCCCTTCGGCGGCATCGCGCGATGAATTGAGCCGCGTGCGCAGCCAGCCGACTCCGGCCCAGGCGGCCGCGCCGATGCGGTCCATGATGGTGAACCAGGAGACGCCGAAGGCGAGCGACAGGCCCGCCATCCAGGCGGCGATCATGAGCAGCGTCGCGCCGAGAAAATCCAGCCCTGCGGCAAGTCCGCCACCGACGACGCTGCCGACCACACCGCCGGCGCTCTGGCGCAGCGCGCCCGCCTGCCAGTGCAGCGTCGTCAGCGCGCAGCTCGCCACCAGCACCAGCAGGAAGCCGATGATGCGCACCAGCGTGTTGGCGCGCGAGCCGCCTTCGCTGCGCAGCCGCCGCTGCAGCCCCCAGCAGGCCACGAACAGCATCAGCGGAAACAGGAACGCCGGCCGGCCGAACAGGAAAAAGAGGAAATCGGCAAGATAGGCGCCGATCACCCCGATGCGGTTGTGGACCCCGGCCGCATCCGCGTTGGTCGAGATCGAGAAGCCGGGATCGGCCGGGCTGTAAGTGGCGAGCGCCATGAACAGCACCAGCGCCACGATGGCGAGCGCGATGATGGCGCTCTCGCGCAGGCCGCGGCTGACCGCGGTGGTGAAGCGCGGCGCACTACGCGCCGACGCGGAAGATTCAGCCAAATCGCAACGCTCCATCTTAAGATAGACGGCTGCCATTATAGGGCTTGCTACCATGAGAAACCCATGACGCCGACGCGCCACAGCCGCCTGATCATTCTGGGCTCGGGACCTGCGGGCTACAGCGCCGCGGTGTACGCCGCGCGCGCCAATCGCGCGCCGCTCCTGATCACCGGCGTTGAGCAGGGCGGCCAGCTCATGACCACCACCGACGTCGACAACTGGCCGGGCGATGTCGAAGGGCTGCAGGGCCCGGCGCTGATGGAGCGCATGAAGCGTCACGCCGAGCGCTTCGCGACCACGATCGTCAACGACTACATCCATGCGGTCGACCTGTCGGTGCGTCCGCTGCGTCTGTCGGGCGATGCGGCGCACTACACTTGCGATGCGCTCATCATTGCCACCGGCGCGGCCGCCAAGTACCTGGGGATCCCGTCCGAGGAGAAATTTCGCGGCAAGGGCGTCTCCGCGTGCGCCACCTGCGACGGCTTCTTTTTCCGCGGTCATCGCGTGGCGGTGGTAGGCGGCGGCAACACCGCGGTGGAGGAGGCGCTCTACCTGTCGCACATCGCCCAGCACGTCACGCTGATCCACCGCCGCGACAAGCTGCGCGCCGAGAAAATCCTGCAGGACCGGCTGTTCCAGGAGGCGCACGCCGGCAAAATCGCGCTGGTATGGAACCACACGGTGGACGAGGTGCTCGGCAACGAGCACGGCGTCAGCGGCCTGCGGCTCGCCGCACTGAACGGCGAGGGCCCCAAGGAGCTGCCCGTCACCGGGTTGTTCATTGCCATCGGCCACACGCCTAACACGGCATTGTTCAACGGCCAAGTGGCGATGCGCGATGGCTATCTCACGGTGCGCTCGGGTGCGGACGGCAATGCCACCGCGACCAGCGTCGCGGGCGTGTTCGCAGCCGGCGACGTCGCCGATCACGTCTATCGCCAGGCGATCACCTCCGCCGGCGCCGGCTGCATGGCCGCGCTCGATGCCGATCGCTATCTTGAGAGCCTCGCCGCGGAGCCGCCGCGCCGCGCCTGACACACTGACGGGCATGGACAAGCCGGAGTTTCATCGCAGCATCCAGACTCTCGCGCCCGCGGAGTGGAACGCGCTGGGCGCGGCCGACAATCCCTTCACCCGGCATCAGTTCCTGGCCGCGCTCGAGCGCAGCCACTCGGTCGGTCCGGGCAGCGGCTGGGAGCCGCGCTACTTGACGCTGCGCGACCGGCACGGGCTCGCCGCCGCAGTGGCCGCCTTCGTCAAACGCCACTCCTTCGGCGAGTTCGTGTTCGACTTCGCCTGGGCGCGCGGCTACGAGCGCCTCGGCCGGCGCTATTACCCGAAACTCACCCTCGCGGCGCCCTTTACCCCGGCCACCGGGCCGCGCCTGCTGGTACGCGCCGATCTCGATTACCCGCAGTACGCCGCTCGGCTGCTGGAGGCGCTCGAGCAGCACGTCGACAGCCACGGCCTCTCCGGGGTGCACGCCTTGTTTCTGGATGAAGCGGCACGTCAGGCCTGCGCAGCGCGCGGTTGGCTGCTGCGGCGCGACTGCCAGTTCCACTGGAGTAACCGCGGCTACGGCAGCTTCGAGGATTACCTCGACAGCTTTACTGCCGAGAAGCGCAAGAAGGCACGCCGCGAGCGCCGCCGCGTCGCGGAGGCGGGCGTGCGCTTCGAGACGCGCTGGGGCGGGGAGCTGGATGAGGCACTGCTCGATCGCATTTACGCGCTGCACCGCGAGACCTTCCTGCGGCATGGCCACGAGCCCTACCTGACGCGCACTTTTTTCAGCGACGCGGCGCGCACGCTGCCCGACTCGCTGATGGTGAAGCTCGCCCTGCACGGGCGCACGCTGGTGGCGGTCGCTGTGTTCTTCGTGGGCAGCGACACGCTGTTCGGGCGCTACTGGGGTGCGGCGGCGGAATTTCACAGCCTGCACTTCGAGGCCTGTTATCACCAGGGGATCGAGTTCTGCATCGAGCAGCGCCTGGCGCGCTTTGAGCCCGGCACGCAGGGCGAACATAAAGTGGCGCGCGGCTTCGAGCCGGCACTCACCTGGTCGGCACACTACATCGCCGATGCCGACTTCCGCGCTGCCATCGCCGAGTACCTGAACCGCGAGGGCGCAGCGGTCGATGCTTACGCACAGGAGGTGCAGCAGCACGTGCCCTTCCGCCGCGCTGCGCAACCGCCCTCGTGAAGACCATCACCTGGCTCTCGCCCAAAGACGCGCCCGAGTGGTTTCCACCGCTCGAGCAGGCGCTGGAGGAGCCGGCGGGACTGCTCGCCGCCGGGGGCGATCTGTCCCCCGAGCGGCTCATCGCCGCCTATCGGCGCGGCATTTTCCCCTGGTATTCGCCCGGTCAGCCGGTGCTGTGGTGGTCACCGGACCCGCGCGCGGTACTGTTCCCGGAGGAGTTTCACCTCAGCCGCAGCCTCGCCAAGACACTGCGCAATGGCGGTTTCGAGGCCACGCTCGATCGCGACTTTGCCGCGGTCATCGACGGCTGCGCTGCGCCGCGTGCTGCCAGCCCCGGCACCTGGATCACTTCCGAGATGCGCGCCGCCTACCTCGAGCTGCATCGCCTGAGCTGCGCCCACAGCATCGAGGTGTGGCGTGCGGGAAAGCTCGCCGGCGGACTCTATGGCGTGCGCCTCGGCGGGATTTTCTTCGGTGAATCGATGTTCAGCCGCGAGCGCGATGCCTCCAAGGCCGCCCTGGCCCAGCTGGTGGCCCTCTGTCGAGTCAACGCCCTGGCGGTGATCGACTGCCAGCTGCCCTCGCGTCACCTCATGGGGCTCGGAGCGCGTGCGATTCCGCGCAGTCAGTTCCAGGCACTGCTGCACGAACACGTGCGCGCGCCGCTGCCGCCGCTGCGCGCCCTAGCGGTATCACCGCGGTAAATTGCCACAGCGGCGCGCTTGTGCTCCAATTCGCGCCCCCGGAACTGCGCGCGAGACTATGTCCAAAGAAGATGCGATCCAGATGGAAGGCGAGGTCGTCGAGACCCTGCCCAACACGACCTTCCGGGTGAAGCTGAAGAATGGCCACGTGGTGACCGCGCACATCTCCGGCAAGATGCGCAAGAACTACATCCGCATCCTCACCGGCGATGCGGTCACCGTGGAAATGACACCCTACGATCTCACCAAGGGCCGCATCATCTACCGCGGGCGCTGAATGAGCGCGGCGCGCTAGGCAGGCACCGTCGGCACCTGCGCCGGCTCGACCGTGAGCGCCAGTGCCGAGCCGTCCGCCGCCACCGAGACACGCACGTGTCCGCCGTTGGCGAGCCGTCCGAACAAGAGCTCCTCGGCCAAGGGCCGCTTGATGTGCTCCTGGATGGTGCGTGCCATCGGGCGCGCGCCCATTTTCGGATCGTAGCCGCGCTCGGCGATCCAGCGGCGCGCCGCATCATCGAGCGTGATGGTGACGCCCTTCTGCTCGAGCTGCGACTCCACTTCCAGCACCAGTTTGTCGACCACACGCTCGATGGTCACCGGGTCGAGGGCGGCGAACTGGATCACCGCATCCAGGCGGTTGCGGAACTCCGGGGTGAAGATGCGCCGGATCGCTTCCATGCCGTCGCTGGAGTTGTCGACGTGCGTGAAGCCGATCGCAGCGCGCGCCATCTCCTGCGCGCCGGCGTTGGTCGTCATGACAATGATCACGTGGCGGAAGTCCGCCTTGCGGCCG
>Ga0210398_10001639_pt1 | contig 22730 bp, 22 predicted proteins | sample IncBWC4OmetaG_FD_161047 | JGI IMG/M metagenome (GOLD analysis project Ga0210398, IMG submission 161047) | Forest soil microbial communities from Barre Woods Harvard Forest LTER site, Petersham, Massachusetts, United States - Inc-BW-C-4-O | ecosystem: Environmental > Terrestrial > Soil >...
ACCGTCAAGCCCTTGGAGAGCATGGGGGTGACCACCATGAAGATGATCAGCAGCACCAGCATGATGTCCGCCATCGGGATCACGTTCGGCGCGGACATCTGCGCGCCGACGCTCGGCTTGTATGCCATGGCTTACTTCTTTCCACCCGCCCGGCGAGTAATGAAATAGTTGACCAACTCCATCGAGGAGTTGTCCATCTCCACGTCGAAGGCTTCCACCTTGTTCGTGAAGTAGTTGTACGCCCACACCGCAGGCACGGCCACCAGCAGACCCAGCGCGGTGGTCACCAGCGCTTCCGAAATTCCGCCGGCCACGGCCGACAACCCGGTCGCCTTGGTGGTCTCGATGCCCTTAAACGCGTTGATGATGCCGACCACGGTGCCGAACAGGCCGACGAACGGCGCGGTCGAGCCGATGGTCGCGAGGCCGGAGAGGCCGCGCTTCATTTCGGCGTGCACGATGGCCACCGAGCGATCCAGACCGCGCTTGGCGGCTTCGATCACTTCCACGTCAGCCACCTGCGAGGAAGCGGACTGGAATTCGGAAAGGCCCGTCGCCACGACCTTGGCGATGTGGCTCTTCTTGTTGCGCTCGGCGATGGAGATGGCTTCGTCCAGCTTGCCTTCCCGCAACGCGCCGGCCACCTGCTGCACGAACACGCGGGACTGCTTGCGTGCCGCGCTGTACATCAGCACGCGGTCGATCATCACGCCCAACGACCAGGCGGACAGAAGGAACAGGATGAGCACCACCACCTTGGCGATAATACTCATGCTTCCCCACATCGCCCGCAGGTCCCAGTTGCTGCCCTGAAGCACGACGAAATTCATTGCCCAAACGGCTAGATTCCCAAGCATATGATTCGCTCCTTTTTGTTTCTTTTATTTCGTTTGAAACCTGCGGGCCGGAACCGGCAATGCCGGTCCCAGCCGACTCCCTGATTGGCAGCCTGTCTTCGCGGCCTTAAAGTTACGAAGACCGAGCCCCTGGGCCGCCGCCCTGCACAAAACCTAACCACCCATCGTAAAGGTAACCGTAATCGTGGTGTCCACTTCGACCGGGTCGCCGTTGAGCAGCGTGGGCTTGTAGCGCCACTGCTTCACCGCGTCCAGCGCGGACTGCACGAGCAGCGGGTGGCCGGAGATCACTTCCAGCTGCGCCACTTTGCCGTCCTTGTCGATAATCGCGTGCAGGACCACGTTGCCCTGAATACGCGCCTGGCGAGCCAGCGGCGGATACAGCGGCCTCGTCTGAGTGATGATCGAAGCTGCGGTCACGTTGCCGCCCTGCTTGATGCGCGAGGGCGCCGCCGGCTTTGGCGGAGGCGGCGCCGCGGGGCCTGCCGCTGCGATCATGTTGCCGCCCGGAATGCCGCCGAACACACCGCCCGTGTTCGTGTTGTTAATCACGTCGGGAGGAAGCTCGGCTTCCTTGAAGACCGCCACTTCCTTGGGAATCGCGCGCGGCTGCATCAGCTTTCCGGAATTGATCAAGCGCGCCACCGGCTTGACAATGGTCTTGATCGGCTGCGGCGGGGGAGGAGGAGGCGGGGGAGGAGGCGGGGCGATTAGCAACGTTGAGAGCATCGCCTTGGGTAGCGCCTCGGTATAAATCAACGGAATCAAAATCAGGATGCTCAGGATGAGAGCTTGTATAATACCGGAGAGAACCACGCTCCAGCCCTTGTTGGTCTTCTTCTTTACGACTGTCGATTCGAGCAGGTCATCAAACATCGCACGTCCCTCCTGCCGAAAGTCCCGAGGATAGTTCGAACGGTCCCCGCGCGCGGCGGGGAGTCCGCGCGGCTCCTAGGTCTTCCGGAGTTTAGTACCGGCTGCGGTTCCGGAAACAGCTACTACCGCGCCCCCCGTGCCCCGCCAGTTGTTCCAAGCCACTACCAGAGGCGCTGCAATCCCAAAACTGGAGTACGTTCCTACCAGAATTCCAACCACCAACGCAAAGGAAAAAGCGCGCAGCACCTGGCCCCCCATGAGGAACAGAACCAGCACCGTCAGGAAGGTGAGGCCGCTGGTGAGGATGGTGCGCGAGAGAGTCTGATTGATGGAGCGATTCACGATGGCCTGGAACGGCTCGCGGCGCATGAGGCGCGTGTTCTCGCGAATGCGGTCGAAGATCACGATGGTGTCGTTCATCGAGTAGCCGACCAGAGTCAGCAGGGCCGCAATCACCGTCAGCGAAATCTCAAAGTGAAAAATGGAGAATAAACCCAGTGTGATCAGCACGTCATGAAACACCGCGATCACAGCGGCAGCACCGTACACCCACTCGAAGCGAAATGCAATATAAACCAGCATCCCCATCAGGGCGTACAAGGTGACGACGACCGCTTGCCTGCGCAGCTCGGAGCCGACTTTCGGTCCGACGATTTCCACATTAATGATGGCAAACGTGCTGGTGTAGAACGCATCGCGCAGGGCGGCGATCGCAGGCGGAGCTGCGCCGGCTCCGGAAAGCTGGTTCAGGTCGGTGATGATGCCGCGATGGTCGCGATCGCGAAACTGTGCCAGTTGCCGTGCCAGTTGCGCATAGCGGTCCCCCGCGGCTGCACCGAGTGACAGCGGATCCTTGCGAGTCAGGGCGTCCGCAATCGTTTCCGGGCCGACGGAGTTGAAGTCCTGTTTGCCGGCCTCACCCGCTCCGAAAGTGGTGTGCAGCGCATTCAGGATCGCCGTCTTCCCCGCGTCAAGGGCTTCGGACCCCTGGCCCTGTTCTTCAAGGTTGATGAGCACTTCGTTGGAGTTGGGGTAGGCGGGGTCACTGACGGGGACAATCGTAAAGTTCTTCAGCCCTTGCTGGGTCACGCTGTTGCGGATCGTGTCCACCGGCGGCGGGCCCGCAAACCGTACATCGACAACCGTACCACCCTTAAAATCAATGCCATAGAAGAGGCCGCCGTGGCTCAGGATGGAGGCCACACCGGCCGCGAGTAAGAGGCCCGACAAGCCAAAGAAATACTTGGCCTTGCCCATCCAGTCTAAATCCACTTGTTTAAAGAATTCCATGCTCACTCTGACCCGTTAGAATTGGACACCAACACCCTAGGATTTGTTCCCAAAATTGAATATCCCCTAAAACCTTTACGCGGGCCCACGTACGGCGGTAGTACCAGTAGCCCGCCCCTAGATGCTCAGCTCCGCCTCGCGGGGCATTTTGGCCAGGTGCCAGTCAAAAATGACGCGGGACACATAAACCGACGTAAACAGGTTGGCAAGCAGACCAACCGCCAAGCTCACGGCAAATCCGCGGATCGGCCCGGTGCCAAACAAAAACAGGAAAGCGGCGGAAACGATCGTGGTCACGTGGGTGTCAATAATGGTCAGAAACGCGCGCTTGAAGCCGATGTCCACAGCGGACACCGGAGCCTTCCCCGCGCGCAGCTCTTCGCGAATGCGCTCGAAAATCAGCACGTTGGAATCGACGCCCATACCTATCGTCAGGATCACGCCGGCGATGCCCGGCAACGTAAGTACCGCGCCGAAATATGCCAGGGCCGCCAGCAGCAGGATCAGGTTGAGGACCAGAGCCACGACGGCGTTGATCCCGGACAGGCGGTAATAGATGACCATGAAGACCATCACCACGATCAGGCTGATGACCGAAGCTTGCACCCCGTGACGGATGGAATCGGCGCCCAGCGAAGGCCCGACGGTGCGCTCTTCCAAATACTTGATCGAGGCCGGCAGCGCTCCGGAGCGCAGCACCAAGCCAAGATCGTTGGCTTCCTGCTCGCCAAACGTGCCTTCGATCACTCCGGTATCGTCGATGCGGCCGTTGATCACCGGAGCGGTCTGCAGCCGATGCTCCAGCACAATGCCCAGTTGCTTGCCGATATTTTGTTCCGTGAACGGGCCAAAGCGCCGGCCCGCTTCGGTGGACAGCGTAAAATCGACGTCAAAGTACCCGGGGTTCTTGGTGCTGCGCACCGGCGTGGCGCTGCGCAGATCGCGTCCGGTAACCACGGGAACGCGATCGACCACGTACCAGGTGTCGGCCGCGGGCTGGCTGGCTGACGCCGCCGAGCTTTTCCCCTGCACGATTTGCGCGTTGGGCGGCAGGATGCCCCCGTGCGCGGCCAGGGCCGCGACTTCGGACTGGTACGGCTGCGAGTCCAGAACCAGATGCAGCTCCAGCTGCCCACCGGCCTGGATCACGCCCTTGGCGCGGTTGGGGTCCCCTTCGCCGGGGAGCTCGACAATGATTTCGTTGTCGCCCTGGCCGTAGGGAGCGACCAGCGGCTCGGTCAATCCCAGGGCGTCGATGCGCCGGCGGATGGTCTCCTCGGCCTGGTCCATGGTCTGCTGCTGGATGTTGACGACACGCGACTGCTTCATGGTCACGAGGTAGCCGGACGGCTCCCCCGGAGCGGGCGTAACATCCCAGTCGGGAAGTTGGTCGGTAATAAGGTTGCGCGCCGTGCCGGCCTGGTCGGGAGCGATGTTGTGCACCAGGATCTGGGTGTCGCTCAGCTTGCGGATTTCGTCGTAGCGGATGGCCTTGTCACGCAGCGCGGACGTGATGTGGTCGGTAGCCTGATCGGTCTCCTGGCTGATGGCTTCCTCCACTTGCACCTGTAGAATCAGGTGCGTGCCGCCCTGCAGGTCCAGGCCGAGTTTGATGCTGTCCCCGAAATTGGACTTAATCCCGGCCCAGGACTTGGGTGGGAAATCCGGCCGCCCGATCAGACCAATAATGCAGGCAACGATCACGGCGGCGATAAAAAGCGCTTTCCACTTGAGATTTGCGGTCATGGCTTGAACTGGCTCAGGACTCCATGGGCGCGCGCGTTCCCGCCGGCCCGGCTTCGCAAATGGAGCGGATCCTTACCCGGCCTACGAGTCCTCCTTGCTTTCTGGTTGCAGACCGGACACCGCGGAACGCAGGATCTTGATCTTGACCTGATCGGCAATGCGCAGCTGGATGGCGTCCCCTTCGATCCCCACAATCGTTCCGTAAATTCCGCCGTTGGTGATGACCTTGTCGCCGTTCTTCAGGGCGTTGATCATTTGCTGGGTCTTCTTCTGGCGGCGCTGCGTGGGCAGGATCAACAAAACATAGAAAATGCCCATGATGATAATCAGGGGCAAGAACGCCGTGAGGCCCTGCGTGCCGGCGGTCTGGGCCATCAAGGACAAATTCCCGGGTAAGTAAGTGAGAGACATTGCTGCGACTGCTTCCCCTATGGCGGCTTATCCATATCATTAAGATAGACGCCGCGGACAAAAAGAGGTCCCGCCGCCTCCACGCATGGAAAGGGACAGGACCGCGAAGTTCACTGCCGGATATGCGCCGGACACCCACGGCGCGAGGCGCGCCAATTTTTCGGAGGGCCCCCGTTAGCCCGCACCCGCCGGCCGCACCACCGGCCGGGCTCAGGATTCGCCCGCAGCGATGCGTCCTTGCAACTCCGAGGAGAATTCCGCCAGTTCCCCGAACGCGATAGCCTGTCGAATCTTGCCCATAATGTCAAGAAAAAATGCGACGTTGTGGTGGGAGTTCAGGATGGACGCCAGGATTTCGTTGGCCTGAAACAGGTGCCGCAGGTAGGCCCGCGAGTAGGTGCGGCAGACCATGCAGGAGCAGCGCTCGTCAAGCGGGCGCGGGTCGTCGGCATACATGGCGTTGCCGATGTGCACGCGCCCCGCGCTGGTGAACAGGCACCCGTTGCGCGCGTTGCGTGTGGGCAGCACGCAATCCATCATGTCCACCCCGCAGCGGACGTAGTCGGTGAGTTGTTCCGGGTAGCCCACGCCCATCACGTAGCGCGGACGGTCCCTGGGCAATTCCTCCGCAGTGATGGCGGCCATCTCGATGGAGAGGGGATGCGGCTCGCCAACGGCCAGGCCCCCGATCGCGTACCCCGGAAAATCCAGGTCGACGATCTGGTGCGCGCTTTCGCGCCGCAGGTCGGCGTACATGCTGCCTTGCACGATTCCAAAGAGCACCTGCCGTGGATTGACCCGAGGCGCGCCGCCCGCTTGCCCATCGCTGCCCGGGGCGCCGCCCTTTTCCGCCACAACCCTGGCGAAGTCGCGGCAGCGCCGTGCCCACAGCGCGGTGCGCTTGATCGCGTCGCCCGCGCGGGCATGCTCGGCCGGGTACTCGATGCATTCGTCGAACACCATGGCGATGTCCGAGCCGAGCGCCTGCTGAATTTCGATCGATTTCTCCGGCGAGAGAAAATGCTCGGAACCGTCCAGGTGCGAGCGGAACACCACGCCGTCATCGCTGATTTTTCTCAGATCGGCCAGGCTGAACACCTGGAACCCGCCTGAATCGGTGAGGATGGCGCCGGGCCAGGACATAAATTTATGCAGGCCGCCCAGGCGGCGAATGCGCTCGTGCCCGGGGCGCAAATATAAATGGTAGGTGTTCCCGAGCAGAATCTGCACGCCCAGCTCGTTGAGCGCCTGCACCGTGAGCGCCTTCACGGTCCCGGCCGTGCCAATGGGCATGAACGCCGGCGTATCGACAACGCCGTGCGGCGTAGTCAGCCTCCCGAGCCGCGCGCCCGTCGGATCGGTTTTCAAAACCTCAAAGCGAAATCCCATTTGCGTGAGTGTAGCAGGGCCAGTGGGGATTGCCGAGTGGCGCAGGCTTCACAGGCTGCAGGAAAACTCCAACCCTGTCATCCCGAACTCACTCGCGTCTTCGCGAGTGGATGAGGGATCTGCTTTTCTCTTGTGGCGCAGGCTGAAAGCCTGTGCCGCGGGAGCTCAGCTTGAAGCGGGTAACGCGGGAATCGCGGCGATTAACGATTGCGTGTAAGGATGCGCGGGCGCGGTGAGAATTTGCGCGGCAGGGCCGGTCTCGACGATCTTGCCCCGCTGCATGACCGCGATGCGCGTGGCCAGTTGCGCCACCACGGGCAGGCTGTGCGAGATCAGCAAGTACGTCAAAGCGAAATCGCGCTGCAGATTCTGCAGCAGTTCCAGGATTTGCGCACCCACGGAAACGTCGAGGGCCGACACCGGCTCGTCGGCCACCACCAGGCGCGGGCGCAGCACCAGGGCGCGCGCGATGCCGATGCGCTGGCGCTGTCCGCCGGAAAATTCGTGCGGGTAGCGGGCCAGCGCATCTTCCCCCAGGCCTACCGCGCGCAGGATTTCGACGACGCGCGCGCGGCGTTCGCTCCGGCTGAGGCGCGGCTCGTGAATTTCGAGCGGCTCGCTAACGATGGCTCCCACGCGCATGCGCGGATCCAGCGAGGCGAAGGGATCCTGAAACACCATCTGCATCTCGCGCCGCAGCAAGCGCAACTCTGCCCCGCGCGCCGCCAGAAAATCGCGGCCTTCGACCAACAGCTCGCCCGAGTCCGGCTCGATGAGGCGCAAGAGCATCCGCGCCAGCGTCGTCTTTCCGCTGCCCGATTCGCCGACGATGGCCAGCGTTTCACCGGCGGCGAGCTCGAGGCTCACATCATCGACCGCCGCGACGCCGTTGCCGGCGCCGCTGCCCGCCATACTTCCGGCAGGAGCGTGATATGTCTTCCGCAGGTTGCGCGCCTCCAGTAGAACGGGCTTTAGCCTGTCGGTTTTCGTCTCTGCCGGCGCGCCGGAAGGCGACAGGCTAAAGCCTGTTCTACTGGAATTCATTCCGCCTTCTCCGCGATCAGCAGCAGCACCGTGTGCATGAATTCGAGGCCGCTGGCGATTTTGTCCGTACGCCGCGGACAAAACCCGGACGTGTCGTTTTCCAGGCGGCTCTCCAGCAGGGCGCGCACCGCGACGTACACGGGATCTCCCGGCGGCTTGCATGCGTTATTCATCCACACGTCGAAGTCGTGCCAGTTGTCGTGCAGGTGCTCGGAAACGACGCGCAGACTCAGCTCGCGCACCATGGCGCGGAAGGCGGCCACGCCCTGGGTCGTCGTGTGGGTAGGATCGCGCACGCGCTCGACGCAATTCTGGAACTCGCCGTCGCAACCTTCACGCACGATGATGTCCGTGATCGCCACGCGCCCTCCCGGCACGGTCACGCGGGCCATTTCCGCCAGCGCGCGCCGCGGATCGGTCATATGGTGAAACGCGTAGCCGCAGGAAACGATGCCTGCGGCGCCGTCGGCAAAGGGCAGCGCGTAAATATCGGCGCACACAAACTCGATATTCGTGATGCCGTCACCCGCCGCTTCCGCGCGCGCTTTCTCGACCATGGCCGGAGTCAGATCGGCCCCGATCACCCGGCCCACGCGCGCCGCCAGTGGGCGGGCGTAGGTCCCCGGACCGCAAGCCAGATCGATGGCCAGCAGTTTGTCTGCATGGGGCAAGCCATCGGTGGCGCGCAGGGCGAGCTCTTCGGCTTCTTCGCTGCGCGTACGCCTCGTGTTTCGCGCAAACGCATCGGCAGTTTCCGTGAAGCGCTCGCGGATTTTGTCCAGATGACTAGGTTCAGCGCTCATTCCTGAATTATTCTCCAAAGTCTTCTTTTTTCTCGCCCGCGGCGGTCGCGCGCCGTCTTAGTGGCGCAGGCTTCTAGCCTGTGGGGGTTGGTTGCGGCAGGATCGATCCGGGCTCAACTAACCCCCACAGGCTAGAAGCCTGCGCCACTTGTTTCCATCTTCACCCGCGCTATTTACTGCCGCTTTCCGCAACCAGAATACAACGAGCGCTGTGATTCGGCCCGGCGGAACGCAATTCCGGCATGGCCACAGTGCATTCCGCGATCCGCACCGGGCAGCGCGGCTCAAAAGCGCAACCGGGAGGCAGCGCGGTGAGCGCCGGCACTGTTCCCGGAATCGGCTCAAGCTTGTGCCGCACCAGTTGCGGCGAAGCGCGCAGCAATCCCGCCGTATAAGGATGCCGCGGCCGCGCCAGCACTTCGAGCGCCGGGCCTTCCTCCACGATCTGCCCCGCGTAGGTGACCGCGATGCGATCGGCCACCTGCGCCACCACGCCGAGATCGTGCGTAATAAAGAGAAGCGCCAGCCCAAGCTCGCGCCGCAGCCGCGCCAGCAGCTCCAGAATCTGCTTCTGCACGGTGACGTCCAGCGCGGTGGTCGGCTCGTCAGCGATCAGCAGGCGCGGTTCGCTCGCGCCATTCGTCGAAGCGCTGCCCGGCGCGCCATCGTGCCCAGCCAGCGCCATCGCAATCATCGCGCGCTGGCGCAAGCCGCCCGAAAGCTGGTGCGGAAACTGGCGCGCGCGCATGGCCGGCTCGGGCACCACGGCGCGCTCAAGCGCCAGCGCCACGCGGCGATCGACCTCCTCGCGCGAAAGCCCAGGGTGATGCGCAAGAATCGCCTCGGCGATCTGCGCGCCCACACGCATGACCGGATTGAGCGCGGTCATCGGCTCCTGAAAAATCATGGCGACGTCGCGCCCGCGCACCGCAATCCGCTCGCGCTCGGAAAGCGCCAGCAAATTCACGCGCGAACCGTTCGCGCCCGGCCCGCTCGCCCCGTTGCTGTGAAAGCCGGAGAGCCAAGCTTCACCGCTCACCCGCGCCCCCGGCGGCAACAGCCCCATCAGCGCCAGCGCCAGCATGGACTTCCCGCTGCCCGATTCGCCGACCAGCCCCAGCGATTCCCCTGCCTCCAGCGCAAACGAAACGTCGTTCACCGGACGAATCCATCCCCCCGGCGTCGGAATCTCGACCGAAAGCCCATGCAATTCAATGAGCGCAGCCATTGCCTACATCATAAGACGGAAAACGGTGCGCGGCAGGAGAGAAACCAACGCAGAGTCCAAACCAAGAAGAGTGGCAAGCCTTTGCCTTCCCGAAATCCGAAGAATGAGGCAGAATCTGCCTGAACACGATCATGTCCGCCTGAATCCGAAACCGCCCGAAACAAATTTTCGGAGGAGAAAATGAAAATACGAAATTGGGCCACGAGAATCTTGATCCTGAGCGGCATCGCTGCCGCCTTCCCCGTTCTGGCGCAGCAAGTGGAGCCGCACCCCACCTGCAATCATTGCCAGGCCGCGTACATCCCTAAGAGCGAGCTGGATGGCTACAATCAGCGGGCCATCGAGCACAAGCTGGTGGACCAGCAGGTGCGCTCGGTGGACATCGGAAGTGTGCAGGTGGGCATCGGCAGCATTTACCGCGGCAAGCTGGGCCAAGCGCAGGGCCTCGAGAATCAGGTGGCCGAAGCGGTGGCCGAGCACGAGCAGGTCAGCGAGGTCTACTACATCATTGAAGGCTCGGCCACGCTGCTGACGGGGCCGGACCTGGTAGGCGCCAAGCCGCGCCCGAGCACGCTCAAAACCGTGCGCGAGCAGAATGGCCCCGGCTTCAGCGCCACCTCCATCAAAAATCCCGAAGTGCACGAGCTGAAGGCCGGCGACATGATCATCATCCCGGCCGGCACCGGCCACTGGTTCACCAAAATCGACGACCACATCCGCTACGTGATGGTGCGGATCGACGGCGACAAGATTCTTCCGACCAAGACCGAAGCGCAGTCGCTCAAGTACCTGGCCAGCCCCTACAGCCCGGACCAGGGAAATTTCTGAAAAACCTCGTGGCGCAGGCTTCCAGCCTGTGGGGTTTAGTCGCGGCAGGAACGATCCAGCTCCAACTAACCCCCACAGGCTAGAAGCCTGCACCACAAGACCGGCTTCAGCCGCTGGCCTTGATCACTCCAGCTGCACTGCGCCACGAAAGATCAAATGACGCCATGCCCTCCGTCGAATGCCCGCAATGCCACCTGCCCACGGCTAGCGCCATGGGCAAAGTTTATTGCCCGCAGTGCGGGTGGAATCACGGCGAAGCGGAAAAGCAGACCCGTCTGTTTCTGCGCGTCCTGCCGATGCTGGTGATGATCTTCGACGCGCCGCTGATCGTGTGGATCTTCATCGGACACGCCGAGCTTTCCATGCTTGCCGTTCTCGGCGTTCTCGCAATTGTTCCGGCGGTTCTCGTCGTCCTCGTGGTGAAAGGAAAAATCCGCATCGGAATCCTGGGACACGATTCAGGAAGGCCTTCCTGATGTCGGCGTTTGGTGAAGGCGCAATGGCAGGCGGGGATGCGAACGAACACCTCCCCGGCCCTTACGACGAAATCGGCCGCGCGATCGCCGCGCTGCCCCGCCCGCGCCGCGTGCGCATGAGCCGCCGCGGAAAATTGACCGCGGTAATGGTCGCGGCGATTCTTTTGGCGTCGATGGGGTTGTTCGTGTCCGGGCTGGCGGCAAAATCAGCGGCGGCCCAGCGCAACGGGGGCCAGCCACAGCTTCTTCCGTTCACACTTCCAATCCTCTTCATTATCGTGATCGTGCCGTTGATGCTGGTCAACTTCACGCGCCAGAAACCGCTGCTCGCCGACGGCGAAATCGCGACCGCGCGCGTGATCAAACGCTGGGCGGCGCGCCACGGGGCGCGGATCAAGTACCAATTCACCACGCCCCTGGGCGAACACTTCACGCGCAGCGCCTCGGACGGCCCCGGGCAGCTCTCTGTGGGGATGACCGTGCCGGTCTTCTACGATCAGCAAAGGCCAAAGAAGCAGCTCGCCCTGTGCGCCTCGCTCTATGAAATTGTCATGCCAGGGGAAGAATGAGCCAGCGCAGAAGCGGCGCGCGGCCGCGCAGAGAGATTGCGCAACCGAGTTTGTAGGGCAGAATCTAGAGACTGGCGATCCTACGGAAAAATCCTGTCCTGTCATCCCGAACTCACTCGCGTCTTCGCGAGTGGGTGAGGGATCTGCTCCCCGTGTGGCGCAGGCCTGCCCGTCCGGCGGGCCTACGGCAAGGCCTCCGCCACGACATTAGAACTCCCCTGAGAGGCAGGCTTAGCCCCTGTGGGTTGCGGCCAGCGCCGCGCCAAAGGATTTACGAGAGGGCTGCTAGTGCGCTGGCTGCGCGGCCAGATCTTTGCCTTCCTCCGCGATGGCCTGGAAGGTTGCCGTATTTTGTACGGTGGTCCCCATGAGCTGCTTCAGTTTCTCCTTCAACGCCTTGACGCGAGGATCATTGGGGTCCTGAACGCTTTTGAGCCCCTGCGCGGAAGCCTCGACTTGTGTGGCCTGCTGAATCAACCCGCGAAGCTGGGAAACGAAGGTCTGCTTGGCCGCGAACATTTTCTCTTCCCACTGCGCGCGCCCCGGGAAATTGGCTGGATTGCCCTGCAGGACTTCCTGTGCAAGACTTGCGCGGTCCAGCGATTCGAGATGATCGACGGCTTCTTGCAGCTTGGCGATGCCCGCCTCAGGTGTGTTAGCCGAGCCGGAATCGGCGGGCGACGCCTTGGATGCCGAATGGCCCGCCCCTGTTCCAAGCGCGGAAGAGACGCTTCCTGAATCACCGGACATGTCATCGTTGGTGATGACTTTCGCCGTCGCCGGCTTGCTGGCTTTATCTTTTTGCGCTTGCCTTGCCAGGTCGCCGAGCGAGGGCGACGACGGGGACGAGGAGTCCTGCGCGCGTGTCGACGCGCAAAAAGCCGCCGCCAGAACGCACGCACCGATCGAGCTGAACATACGCCGCATTGGTTTCCTCCTGGAAAACTCGTCCGGGGCCCGCAAGAAAGCTGCAGGGGGTGCTCCCCAATGCTTGCCGATCGATTGGAACGAGGCTATGGAACGAACGAACAGGCGTGTGGAAAGAGTTATCCCGCAATGTTTAGCGGCTTCGAAGACTTAACAGGCTTTCAGTCTGTGGGGATTTGTCTGATACGCCGGGGCCAGGCGCGCCAGCCGGGATCAGTTTGGAAACTAGGGACCAAACAGGCGGCAGGAAAACCGGTATCTGTAGCGCCCGCCTTTCTTTTCAGGCGGGCACTCCGGTCTCGCGCGCATGCCCGCCTGAAAAGAAAGGCGGGCGCTACAACGCTTGTAGTTTTTCCGCAGCCACTTTCGACTGCTTAACGGGCTACGGAAAATCTGCAACCCTGTCATCCCGAACTCACTCGCGTCTTCGCGAGTGGGTGAGGGATCTGCTTTTCTCTTCTAACGCAGGCTGCCTGTGGAGGCTCATCGCACCTGGCGCGTTCGTGCTTGGACCACCCCCCACAGGCTGAAAGTGACTGCGGCACGCAGGTAGAGGAACCTACTTGAGGTGTAAAGCCCGGAAAATCAGCACGAAAATGGTCAAGGGAAGCACCAGGAGCATGGTGTAGGAAAGAATTCTCTTCAGGAAGGGCAGGCGCGCCGGCTTGCGCTCCTTGCGCGCGGCGCGATCGATCAACTCGACGCATTCCGGGTGCGCCAGCGCCTCGGCAAATTCGCGCGCGCCGGCGAAGCGGTCCTGCGGATCGCGCTCCATCGCGCGATACAAAATTTCCTGCAGCTGCGGGGAAATTTCGGGGTTTCGCTCGCGGGCCGAGGGCGGATCGTTCACCAGCCGGTCGTTCATCACGGCGAAGGGATTCGGCCCGTCGAACGGCGTTTCCCCGGTGAGCATTTCAAACAGGATCACGCCGAGGGCGTAAATGTCGCTCCGCCCGTCCGTGTGTTTGCGCTTGATTTGCTCCGGCGAAATGTAGTCCGGCGTGCCAATGGCATTGGAGAGCTTGGAAAACGTCAGCCGGCGCATGCCCTCGCCCGCGGCGATGCCGAAATCGATGAGCTTGATGGCGTCGCCATGGCCCACCATGATGTTCTCCGGCTTCAGGTCGCGGTGCACCACGCCCTGGCTGTGAATATATTCGAGGGCTTCGCAAATCCCCATGGCGACGCGTGTGGCGCGCTCGACCGGCAGCCGGTTGTTTATCGCAAGAATTTCGCGCAGGAACCTCCCGTCAATCCACTCCATCACGATGCACAGCTGATCCATGTTGCTGCTATCGAGCATCTGCACCACGCCGGGGTGATGGAGCTTCTGGCCGATGGCCATTTCGCGCTGGAAGCGGCTGTAGAAAACGGGATCGCATTCCAGTTCCGGGTGCGGGATCTTGATGGCGACAGGCTGGCCCGTGCGCAGGTCGGTGGCGCGGTAAATGGTGGTCATGCCGGTGCGAATGACAAACGCGTCGATGCGGAAATACTCAAAGCGCTCGCCCGGCTTCAACTGCTCGGTCAACATCTGTGGCACGCCTCCACGCCAAACGGCACACTGTTCTTCTGAAAGGCACATTAGCGTTTACCGTCTAAAGGAGGCATAAACGAACCGTAGGGCCGGCGTTAACACCGATAACCGAAGTCGATTCAGCCGCTTACGCTTCCATCGAAAGAGCGCCCAGGCGCCGCGGCGGGGGCAAGAATCGACACATCCGATTGCATGAGCGGATTCGCAGCAACAACCCTCATTTTCTTGGACCTCGCGCAGCATTGCCGCTAAACTTGACGCAGATGCCCAAGAGTGGCTCTTCCGATTCTTCCATGGCCCCGGACCAACCATCCAGTCCCAGTTGGACAGCGCTGTTTCGCGTTGCCGGTTTCCCGTATTTTTTCCTGGCCATGCTGGTGTCTCTGTTTGGAACCGGGATGAATTTTGCAGGCGTCACTTGGTACGTGCTGGGCGCCACGCACTCCACGGTGAAGGTCAGCCTGATCGTAATTTTGGTGACGCTGCCGGGACTGGTGGTGCCCCCGTTCGGCGGGGTGCTGATCGATCGCGTGGACCGGCGCTACCTGGGAATCACCATCGACGCTCTGCGCGCAGTGATCGTTTTGGGGACGGCCGCGCTGGCCTATGCGCGGCGCCTGGAACTCTGGGAACTGTACACGATGGTGTTGCTGCTCGGCGTGGGCTTTGCGGTTTATTGGTCCACCACCAACGCGCTCATCCAGGAGCTCGTCCCTCGCGAAAAGCTGATCACCGCCAACGCCACCGTGCTGATTGCCGTCCAGGGAGGAATGGCGGCGGCAGGGGCGACGGTCGGATTCATTTACGAGCGTGCGGGCCTGGCCGGAATTCTCAGCATTGACGGAACCACGTACCTCCTTGCCGCCATTTGCCTGCTACTGTTGCGGCACGGCTACTGCGCGCCGCGCGAAGCGCACAACACCCGGCTGACCTCCGCCTCGCCGACCATTGAAGCGCCGCCGGAAATGTCCGAGCCGTCGCTGCTGCGCATCGACGTGGCCCTCGAGCGCGTTTCCAATGTCTTCGTCGACATCGCCGAGGGTCTGGCGTATCTCTGGGACCAGCCACGCGTGCTGGCGCTGGGCATCACGTACGCCTGCATGATGGCGGGAGTCATCAGCGCCAATGTGATTGTGGTGGCCCTTGCGAAAGACTTGCTCTCCGCCGGGCCGCGAGGATATGGCTATATCGAGCTGGGCTGGGCCGGCGGAGCGATCATTGGCGGCCTGGCCGCGGACAAATTAGCACGAACGAAGCCCTACAGCGTGCTGGTGGTGGCGCTGGCCACGCTGGCGATCGGCCACACGCTGTTTCCCCTTGCTCGCTTCCTGGCCGTCGCTGTGGGCATGAACGCCCTCTTCGGCGCCTGCCGCGCGTTAGGCGGAGTCCTGACGCAATCCTCGATCATGGTCGCCGTTCCCGCGCGGCTCATGGGTCGCGCGCAATCCGCCTTCTCGGTGATTGCCACGATACTGCAGGTGATCATGAGCTACGCGCTGGGCTGGTTCGCGCAGAGCTTCAATCTTTCCATCGCGTTCCTGCTCCTCGGCGCGATCTATGGCGGCGGAGTCCTGGCAGCGCTGCGCGCCCGCACGCTTTCCCTGGGCGCAACCAAAATACCAACCCCTGCAGTTTAGGATGCGCTCTTACTACTCCATTGGTTCGGCTCAAACGCGATGAAAAGGGCCTTGAGGTAGCAAATCGCGCTGGAACGCGATAGCATTTCCTCGATGAGGCTTCTCCCATGCTCGTAAAGATAGAAGTTTATAACGATGGCGAGTTCTGGTGCGCCCGAGGCATTGGCGAAGACATCTTCACGCAGGGAAAAACGGTTGACGAGCTGTACGCCAACATTAAAGAAGCCGTAGCCCTGCACTTCGAGAATGGCTCACCCACACCGGACATCGATATCTTGGTAGTTTCCGAACTCAAGTTGAACCATGCCCCGGCTGCCACAGATTAGCGGCCGCGACCTCGTTAAACTCCTGCACTCGCTTGGGTATGAGACTGTGCGGCAGCGCGGTAGCCACGTCAGACTGCGCAAACAAGCCCCCGTCGGCGAACACAACGTCACTGTTCCGGATCACAAGGTCCTTGCAAAGGGGACTCTGAATGACATCCTCTCCCAAGTCAGCCTGTGGAACGGTATTCCGAAGGAAGATTTGCTTGCACGCCTGGCTTGAATAATTACTCAGGAAAAGCAGCAGACCGAACCTCTAAATTGGCCCCGTTAGAAGAATGCCGAAGGTCGTCTCAGAGGTAATCGCGCGAAGACCCTTCCAGGAAGGCGCGCAGCTTGCGCGAGCGCGACGGGTGGCGTAGCTTGCGCAGCGCCTTGGCTTCGATCTGGCGGATGCGTTCGCGTGTGACGGCGAAGGACTGGCCGACTTCCTCAAGCGTGTGCTCGGAACCGTCATCGAGGCCGAAGCGCATCTTGATCACTTTTTCCTCGCGCGGCGTCAGCGTCTTCAGCACGGAAGAAGTCTGTTCCTTCAAATTCAAATTGATCACCGCGTCCGACGGCGATACCACAGCCTTGTCTTCGATGAAGTCGCCGAGATGCGAATCTTCTTCTTCGCCAATCGGCGTCTCCAGGGAAATCGGCTCCTGCGCAATCTTCAAAATCTTGCGCACCTTGGCCACCGGAATATCCATGCGCTTGGCGATTTCCTCGGAGGTCGGCTCGCGCCCAAGCTCTTGCACCAGCTGGCGGCTGGTGCGGATCAGCTTGTTGATCGTCTCGATCATGTGCACCGGGATGCGGATGGTGCGGGCCTGGTCGGCGATGGCGCGGGTGATAGCCTGGCGGATCCACCATGTGGCGTAGGTCGAGAACTTGTACCCGCGGCGCCACTCGAACTTGTCCACGGCCTTCATCAAGCCGATGTTGCCTTCCTGGATCAGGTCGAGGAATTGCAAGCCGCGGTTGGTGTATTTCTTGGCGATGGAAACCACGAGGCGCAGGTTGGCCTCGATCAATTCTTTTTTGGCCTGCTCGGCCTCGGCTTCTCCCCGAAGAATCACCTGAAGCATGCGCTTCAGATCGGTGAGGCCGGTTTCGCTGGAAACTTCGATTTCGCGCAGCTCGGTGCGGCGCGTGCGCAGCTCCTTGCGGGCCTCGGCGGCGTTGTCGCCCTTGGAGGCGTCCGCGCGGCGCTCCAGCTTCCCCGCCTCGCGCTCCAGGGACTGCAGGCGCTCCACGGTGTGGCGAATCTTGTCAATCAGCCGCTTTTTCTCGAAGAGGTGAAACTCGATCGAGCGCGCCAGTTGCGACATCTCGATGCGCAGGCGCGCCACGTGATATTTCGCGCGCAGGTACGGGCGCTTCTTGGACTTGGCCATGCGCTCGAGCTTGGTGGCGTCGCGCAGGCACTCGTTGTACAGCTTGGCAATCTTGTCCAGAACCTTCAGCGTCTTCTTAGTCTTGTTCTCGATCTTCTCTTCGGTCAGCTCTTCGTCGTCAAACTGAACGATTTCCTTGATCGAGCGGGTGCCCTTGCGCAAGTCCTCGCCGATGGTCAGCAGTTCTTTGAGAATGATCGGCGAGCGGGTAATCGTTTTCAGGACCAGCAATTGCCCGCGCTCGATGCGCTTGGCGATGGCCACTTCGCCTTCGCGCGTAAGCAGCGGCACGGTGCCCATTTCGCGCAAGTACATGCGCACCGGGTCGTTGGTCTTCTCCAGCATGCCCGGCGTCAGGTCCAGATCGCCGGCGTCTTCCGCGACCGGCAGCTCGTCCTTGGATTCGACTTCCGGGGCTTCGGCGACGGTGGGGTCGGCGGAGGCGCGCGCCGCCTTGGCGGCGGCCAGGTCTTCGTAAATATCGATGCCGTAGCGCTCGAAGGTGGACAGCAGGTCGTCGATTTCTTCCGAGGAATGAACTTCAGCGGGCAGGATATCGTTCACTTCGTCGTAGAGCAGGTAGCCGCGCTCCTTGCCCATGGCAATGAGCTGCCGTACCTGATCGTATTTCTCTTCAATTGCCGGCGCCAAGGAGTCCTCCAAAACTGCCGCAAGCAGCCCTTACTCCGACGCAAACCACAGTACAGACTCCGAATCAACTATCGGCAAAATCGCCAGCCGCCGAAACGCGAGTTTCGCAACGCGTGCTCAAATTGACTCTGCATGAGCCCCAGTGAGGTATTTCCCTGCCTCGCAACGTCCCTTCGGCCCCGCCATTCACCCGCCCATCGCTCGCGTACTGCCCCACGCATTTAGATGCAGCCTGCCAATCGGGCGTTACGCTGGCGCCGCGCCTAAACCGGTTCAAGTTATATTCTGGCGGCCAAACGCGTCAACCGTTTTGTTTGCCTGCTAGTAATCAATACAACGATTCGCTGCAAGAATGTTCGAACGCGGATGTTCGAACGCGTCGCCGCCTTCCCTTCCTGGAGGGCCGGCTTCAGCCCGGCCGTACTTCGGCTGAATCAAACCCGGCTTTAGCCGCTGAAGAGATTGAGCGTGACCGTTACGTGAAGAACTGATGCGCGCCGTGCCGCTAACCGAGCAAGACTCTCTTACTGCGAGGGCGCCAGCCGCCGGCGCAACTCCTGCTTGCGTTCCAGCAGGCGCCGCAGTTCCCCGCCCGCTCCGGCTCCGGCGGCGGCAGCAAAGGATTCGATTTGCTTCTGCACCGCGGACAACTCTTCCTCCGCCCGGCGCCGCCGCAGGACCGCAAGGCAGCTTTGGGCTTCTTCCCAGGTGGCTGGTGCACCGCTCTCGAAAGCAATATCGAACAACAGGCGGCGGTCGCGCTCCTCCAGCGACACGGCCAGGGCCGCCGCGTCGGGCCGCGCCCCCGATTCGCATGCCGCCACCAGCGCGGCGAGGATGCGCTCGCTCTCGAGGCCCTTGTGCAACTCCCCGGCGCGGATTTCTTCCGCCAGTTGCGTGCGAAACTCATCCGCTTCAATCAGCATCTGTACCAGGCGGCGCTCGGCGGGCTTTCCCGCGCGGCCGATGAGTTCTGGCCGGGCCTTCACTTCGCTGCGGCGCTCGCTGGCGGCTTTGCGCATGGACTCGCGCAGCACCGGCTCCTCGATACGCAACTGCTGCGCGATGCGCGTGGCCCACTCCGAGCGCAGGATGCGGTCCGGGATGCGCTGCACGTAAGGCAGGAGGAAATTGACCGCGCGAAGCTTTCCCTCCGCCGTGGACATATCCATTTTGCGGGCGCGGGAGATCAGATAGTCGACGTAGGGCGGCGCTTCGTTCAGCAGCTTCGTGTAGGCTGCCGGGCCTTCGGCGCGAATGAAACTGTCCGGGTCCTTGCCGCCAGGAAGCGCCAGGACGTTTACTTCGGCGCCCTGCTCGAGCAGAATCCCCAGCGAGCGCTCGGTGGCGGCCTGCCCGGCTGCATCCGGATCGTAGTTGACGATCACGCGCCGCGTGAACCGGCTGAGCAGCTTTACCTGCGGCTCGGTGAGGCTCGTCCCGCAGCTGGCGACCACATTGGACACGCCCGTGCGCGCCACGGCGATCGCGTCCATGTAGCCTTCCACGAGCACCGCGAAGTCGCGCTGGCGCAGCGCTTCCTTAGCGCGGTCCAGATGGTAGAGGACGTTGCTCTTGGTATAGATGGGCGTTTCGGGCGAGTTCAGATATTTCGGCAAATCGTCGCCCAGCGCGCGCCCGCCGAAGGCCACAATTTTCCCCGATTCGTTGGCGATGGGGAACATCACCCGGCGCCGGAAACGGTCGAAGAGGCGCCCGTTCTGATCGCGGCTGAAAAGACCCGACACCTCCAGCACCTTGTCCGGGTATTTTGTGGCGAACGCGCGCAGCAGCGCTTCGCCGCCCGACGGCGCGAAGCCCAGGCCGAAGCGCGCCATGGCCTCGGAGTCCAGGCCACGGTCCAGAAGGTATGCCTTGGCCGCGCGCCCTTCGGGCGTGTTGTTGATCTGCTGCACAAAAAACGCCGCGGCCTCGCGGTGCAGTTCCACCAGCGCGGTGCGTTGCTGATTTTCGCGGCGCTCTTCCGGCGTGCGTTCCCTCGCCTGCGGGACGGCGATGCCGCACTTTTCGGCCACCGCGCGCACCGCCTCGGGAAACGTGATCTTGTCCATCTCCATCACGAAACTAAAAACGTCGCCGCCCACGCCACACCCGAAGCAGTGATAAATCTGCTTCACCGGATGCACCGCAAACGACGGCGTCTTTTCGTTGTGGAATGGGCACAGCCCCGTGAAGTTCTGCCCGGATTTTTTCAGGCGGACGTATTCCCCCACCACGCGGACAATGTCCGCCTGCTGCTTCACGCGATCCGCGAATGAGCCCGCTTCGGCCATGAGTTATCGCCGGGAGTCTACGAAAGCGTATTGTACACGGCGCATGGGCCGCTCGCCGAGCGCGGCCGGTATGGCCTGTGGATAGCTTGCGCGGCCCGAGAATTCCCCCCGGAAAATATCTTGTTCCAATCAACAGCCGCTCCGGCGTATATATGGATGCTCCCCGCAGGCACAGAGCTTTTGAACGCTTTCAGGAGGACTTCCATGGGCGCAGTAGAAAATGTACAGGTCGTTAAGGAAGGCTACGCTGCATTCAGCCGCGGCGATATCCCCGGTTTGCTGGCGCAGCTTTCGCAGGACATCGAGTGGCACAGCCCCGGCACGGGACTGCCGCTGTCGGGAACGTATCGCGGGCACGCGGGCGTCACTAATTTCTTTCAAAAGCTGGCCCAGGAGACGGAGATTCTGGATTTCCAGCCTCGTGAATTCATCGGCGAGGGGGACAGAGTCATCGTGGTCGGCCGGGAACGCGCCAAGATCAGGGCCACCAACCGCACCGTCGACCTGGATTGGATCATGTCGTTTACGCTGCGGGACGGCAAGGTCGCGGTCTTCCGTGAATACACGGACACCAAGGCCCTCGCCGACGCCTACGAGTCCTCGGCCGCTGCCGCGGGTTAAACCGCAAACGCGAACTGGTGCGGAGCTTCTCGGCGCGAGGCGCCGCCCGCACGCACTGGAACGTATCAACCCATCTCATAAATGGATTTGTGGGTCGGGGCTCATCAGGCCGCGCAAAACTCCAACGGTGTCATCCCGAACTCACTCGCGTCTTCGCGAGTGGGTGAGGGATCTGCTTTTCTCCTGTGCAACGTCAGACGTCCGCTAAAAGGCCGGGCTTTAACCCCTGCGGGTTGCGGCTTCTCATTTCTCCACAAGATCCCGCAGCCGCGCCAGGGCCTCATCCCATTGCCGCGAAATGGAATCGAGGTAGCGGCGCGCTTCCTGCAGACGCTGCCGCTCGAGTTGCCACAGCCGCTCGCGTCCGCGGCGCCGGCTGCGTGCGAGGCCGGCCGCCTCCAGCACGCGCAGGTGCTTGGTGATGGCCTGGCGCGTGAACCGCGAGCCGGCCGTAAGGCCGGCAATGGACATGCGCCCCGCGCTGCCCAGGCGCGCGACAAGCTGAAGACGCGTCGGGTCGCCCAGCGCGGCAAAAAGCGCGGCCGAGCCGCCGGCCTTTGCTACACGGACCGCCCTAAGAGGCTTTGGCAAGATATTTCTCGATGAGCCGGGTCTGCATCTCCCAGCCGCCCTCGTTGGCCTTGAAGGCTTTGGCGCGCCGCGCCAGCGGAATCTGATCGAAGCCCGATTCCGTGATGACCAGAAGAATGCCGCCGGGAGCGTCCTGCAATTCAAACTCGATCAGCGTGGCGGGTTCGTTGGAATAGTCGACGCCTTCCTCCACGGCGTAGGGATGCCAGCGGAAGGCGATGCGGCGCATGGGCTCGACGCGCTCGACGGTCCACTCGAACGCCTTCCCCGCGTACGGCTCCTGCATCTTGGCCACTTCCGCGTCCACGGTGGTGGGCGTGATTCGCCCGGTCAGGCGCTTTCCTTCGACGAACGGCCCGTCGAAGGCCACTCCAAACCACCTGCCGTATTCTTTGGCGTCGCTGACGGCGCGCCAGACCCGCTCCCGCGTCGCCCGCAACAAGATTTTCTTCTCGATCCGGTCCGTGCTCATACGCAACCTCCGAGTTGCATATTACCGGTTCGCTTTGTGACATGCAACTATTTGGTTGCACAAGACCGGGCGGCGCGAGGTCAACTCACACCCTATTCTCTTAAGCGGACTACCGTGATGGCCTGGCCGCCGCGGTTTTCGGCTTCAAAGCGGATGGATTCGACGAGCGGATGCGTTTTCAGGAATTCGGCGAGGCCGCGGCGCAACGCGCCGGTGCCGTGGCCATGGATGATACGTACTTGCGGGGAACCGGCGAGGGCGGCTTGATCGAGGAATTTGTCGACGCGCCGGCTCGCTTCCTCGACGGTGTTGCCGATGACGTTGAGTTCGTCACCCGCGGGCTCGTCGGCGGGCTGCGTCCGGACGGTGACGCCTTGCGGAAGGGCACGCTTCTTGAATGACTCCTCGCCCACGATTGAAACGATGTCGGCGAGCGCGACCTTCATGCGCAGGGGGCCGGCTTCCACTTCGGCCGTGTCGCCATCGCGGCGGCGCAGCGTCACCGGCGTGGGCAGGCCGCGCACGCGGAGGCGCGCGCCGGGAACGAGGTCGTTTGCCTCTACCGGCTTTGCGGCTTGCGCGGCAGCAAGGCCGAGATCGGCTTGCGAATCGGCAAGGTGCGCGACCGTTGCGGCGTCGGCGGATTCGCGGGCTTCGCCGCGCGCTTTTACCAGCTTGCGCTGCGTTTGCTTTTCGAGCTGCGCGCGCAATTCGCGCTCCTTCACGCCCTCGACGGTGCGCGCCACTTCTTTCTCGTGCTTTTCGATAGTCTCGGTGA
>Ga0210398_10001640_pt1 | contig 22730 bp, 16 predicted proteins | sample IncBWC4OmetaG_FD_161047 | JGI IMG/M metagenome (GOLD analysis project Ga0210398, IMG submission 161047) | Forest soil microbial communities from Barre Woods Harvard Forest LTER site, Petersham, Massachusetts, United States - Inc-BW-C-4-O | ecosystem: Environmental > Terrestrial > Soil >...
GCAAAGTCGAACGGCGCCGCGCTCGCCATTATCAACCGCGAGCCGACCGACATGGACGGCAGGGCGGATGTCGTCATCCACGCTGAAATCGGCGCTGTGCTGCGAGAAATCGTGCCCTGATGCGGGTGTCTCTAACCGTTGCGTTAGGTACCGAAAAAAGGGGGGGTGCCCCCGCGTGTGCTCGTGAACAAAAGGCTCCCCGCCCATCCCCTTGCACAAGAACGGCACAGGGACGGCACAGAAAATAGGAACGGTTACGATGTCGCAGCTTGAGGCTTTCCTCGATACCCACTTGCAAGCGCATGCCTAGGAGCTCGAGTAACATCGCAGCGTGTCGTTTATCGAACTGAACGTTCGAGGATTACCACCGTAAGACGAGCCACCGATTCGTTGGCACCGTTTAAATCCTTCATCGATATGTTCCACACCTGACTATCCGCAAGAATCAAAACGGGTGATGCCCTGGCGAGTATCGGGCCTGAGGTAATCGACACGGGATGATTGATGTGAAGTATTTGGCCAAGGCCGACTTGATGGGAGGTATCGATACACAGGCTGGCGGCCACGCTGCCTATCGTTTCAGCGAGGATGCCCAGGGCGCCGGGATGCAGGGTACCGTTGACATTCCGGGTTCGCTCATCCAGCGGGATGGTTGCCTCTATCCAATCCTTCCCGAAAGCCGTGTAGCGGATGCCAAAGAACTCTGACGCCGAATTGACGCCGATGGCGTCCAACGTCGCAAGCGAAACCGGTCGGGTCCAAAGTGGCATGGTTAAATCTCGAACGGCAGCCCGACATAATTCTCGGCGAGACTGGTCAGGGCCGCGGTCGAACCACTCAAATAATCAAGCTCCGCCAGCTGCAGCTTGTGGTTGAACGGATCGTCCGAAAATTTGTGCATGATGGATGTGAACCACCAGGAAAATCGCACCGCCAGCCATGCCCGTCGCAGTGCCAATTGGGAATATCGCTCAAGAAGATCAGTGCGCGACGTTTGATAGTACTCGACCAGCGCCTGATAGAGCACGCGAACATCCGCCGCGGCGAGATTCAAGCCTTTCGCGCCAGTGGGAGGAACAATGTGTGCCGCGTCGCCGACCAGAAATAGCTGACCGAAGCGCAGGGGTTCCACCACGAAGCTGCGCAGCGGTGCGATGCTTTTCTCGATTGAAGGGCCGGTGATCACGGCCGCGGCAATTTCATCCGGTAGGCGCACTCGCAGTTCATCCCAAAATCTCGCGTCGGGCCAAGCCTCCAGTTTTTCGTCCAATCCACATTGCACGTAGTAGCGGCTGCGTGTCATGGAGCGCATGCTGCACAATGCGAATCCTCTGGCATGATTTGAATAAATCAGCTCATGAGAGGCCGGCGGTACATCAGCCAATATCCCCAGCCAACCAAAGGGATAAGTGCGCTCGAAAGTCTGCAGCGCTTCTTGCGGGATGCTCTGGCGGCAAACTCCGTGATAGCCATCGCAGCCGGCGATGAAATCGCAGCTGAGCACATGTGTACGGCCGTTGTGCCGATAGCGCACTTTTGGGTGCGCGCTGTCGAATTCTGCGACGGCAACCTCCGCCGCCTCGAACATCAACTTTGCGCCGGCCGCCGTGCGCGCGTCGATCAAATCCTTGGTGACTTCCGTTTGCCCGTAAACCGATACCGAACTGCCCGTTAAGGCCTTCAAATCGACGCGTACGGATCGTCCGGCGAATGCCAACGAAACGCCATCATGGACCAGGCGCTCCGAGAGCATTCTCTCGCCCAATTTCGCCTTGAGAAGCAATTCGACGGTGCCCTGTTCGAGCACGCCGGCGCGGATGCGGCCGGCGACATGCTCACGGCTCTGCCGCTCGAGCACGATGTTGTCGATGCCGTTCAAGTATAAAAGCTGTGAGAGCAGCAGGCCCGAGGGGCCTGCGCCGATGATTGCTACCTGAGTGCGATCCATGACGCGCTTCCAATGTGGATGCGCGCAGCCTAGCAGCGCGGTCGCCCGGCTATTGCACGATCAGGGTGCGTTCCGGTACTTATCCGCCAGCGTGGTGCCGCCGAAACTCGTTTGGCGACACGCCGCTGTGGCGACGGAAAAAACGGCAGAAATAAGCGGAATCCTTGAAGCCCAGTTCACTGGCGATGCCGCTCACAGAACTCTGCACATGGATCAAGCGCCGGCGCGCCTCGAGTGCCAATCGCTGCTGTACCAAGTCAAAGCCGGTGCCGCCGGTCAATCGGCGGCACAACCGATTTAGACTCGTCTCGGACAACCGCAGCTGCCGGGCGTAGCGCTCCACCGGCCAGTGATGCGTGTAATGAGATTCCAAGAGTAAACGGAATTGCCGCAGCCGATCGAGGTCCTGGCCGCAATGCATATCGGCCGACATAGCCGCCCCAGACCTCGCCGCTAAGCCCCAGAGCACGCAGCATGCCAACCAGCTAGCGATCGGTTCCAAGATCCGTTCCGGCCGTCTGAATTCATGCAGCAGGCATTCGAACTGCTCCGCCGCGCGTCCTGCGAGCGATGTGTCGAGCGAAAGATCGAAGGCGCGCGGAAACGCGAACAGAGTTTCGATTGGCGTCTGATGCGCGCTGGACGCGATGCTCAGTACCTGCTGAAGATTCAATGTGAGCACGTAGCCTTGTGTGTCGGGCCGAAAGCGAAAGCTATGGATGGTGCCGGCCGGGATGATCATCGCCGCGGGACCGTTAAAGCTTGTCTGCGACTCCTCGAGAACCACCGTGACGGGCCCGGCGGTCACCAAGACGCATTGGCATAGCTGCGTGTGCCGATGAGTTCCGATGCGCCACAAGTATTTGCGGCTGCGCGCTTGGATGTCTTCGATGTGCAGTGATTCGTTGTGAGCCCCAAATTCTGCCTGTTCCCCGTATAGAGAGAAACTTGGAACCTTTCGCTGTATGGATCGCATCGTTCATCTCCCATTACGCCATCGGTCCTCAATAATCCTGGCAACCGATTGCGCCATTTTCATCGGCTACGGCACGGTTGAATCAATAGGCCGGAGCCTTCCACAACAACCTCCGTGTCAAATCCCGCATCTCGCGAACTGCGAAGAATGAACTCCGCCACTTCAGAGAAGCGCGGATCATCTGAATCAAGCATTTGAGGCACGCTGTCGTCTCCAATCCATGCCGGCAAAAAGCGGACGACCCACTCACTTCTTCCAAGCCGCGTCAGCTGCGCGATTCCGGACATGCGGGTAACCCGAGGCAGCATGTACACCTGATCCAATTGCCAAGTCGGGTTGAGACTCATCAAATTTCGGAATGAACCGTTGTTGACGATGGCTGGATCCCAAATGTGCGGCTGCTCGATGGCAAAATTGCCGAGACTGTAGAATATCGGCCGTCCGCAGTGAAATTCGATTCCCTTCAAGAGGTGCGGATGATGTCCCAGGATGGCATCGGCGCCTGCTTCGATCGCGGCATGTGCCACCTCGATCTGGTAGTCCGCGAGCAGTGTGGGCACCATGTGAATACCCCAATGAAGCGAAACCAACACGACATCGGCGGCGGCGCGCGCCGCGCGAATAGCGGCGAGCAATGCCGCCAGATCTTCGCGATTTGCGAAGGTTGCTATCCGCACCGCTGTCCCGGGCTGATCGCGTTCAATTGGTTCATAAACGGTGTGCGCCCGCATTGGTGCGCAGCCCGGTTTGTCCGGTTCGGCGGCATATCCCTCAGGTAGAATCGAACTGAATGCAAGCAACGCAATGCGTATGCCCGACACGTCAAGCAGCGCGGGGCGGCGCGCGGCATCGAGCGTTTCACCCGCGCCGCAAACGGCGATTCCAGCACGCGCCGCATGCTGCAATGTGTCTGTGAATGCTTCGTAGCCATAGTCAAGACAGTGATTGCCGGCAAACGACATCACGCCGATTCCGGCTTCTCTGGTTGCTTGTGCCATGGTGGGCGGTGCACGCATCGCAAGTCGGGCATTCGGAGCCTTGGCGCCGCGTTCGGATATCGTGGTTTCCAATTGCGCGAAACAAAGATCAGCGCGACGCAAGGTAGCCGCGCACCTGGCGAACATCGATGCGTTATCGGGGCGCTTCACACCCACATCGCCGCACGCCAATATCGTCGTCATTCAGCGTGCAAGGTCGAGGGGCGGCCAAAGAACATTCGGCGGATATAGGTGACCAGCATGGCGGCGAACAGCAGCATGAACGCAATCAGCAGTGTCGGTCCCGCGAAGCTGCCGCTTCGCTCGCGAACGTAACCTACTAGATGAGGGATCACCAATCCGCCCGAACTGCCCGCGATATTGATCGCGACGGCTGCTACCGCGAAAGTGCTGGGAGTCAAAGACGATGTGGGCAGCGCCCAAAACGCTCCTTGCGCGGCGCCAAGCCCCAGTCCGGCGATGAACAGCATGACCAATCCGGGAACACCCGCACCCAATCCCCATGCTGACAACATCGCGGCCGCAGAAACGACTGCTGGAACGCTGATGTGAAAGAATCTTTCGCCTGTGCGGTCAGAATGCCTGGAGTTGTAGTAGGTCCCGATCATCGCGCCTGCCCACGGCAGTGCGTTGATAAAGCCGATCTGGAAAGCGCTTAAGTTGGTCAGCTGTTTAATCATTTGCGGCAACCAAAACATGATGCCGTATGCACCCGAAAGCAGGCAGAACCACAGCAATGCTGCGGCCCAGATCATCGGCTGGCGCAACACGCGCCAGTCATTGCGGTTTCCGGGCCGGTCGCGGTTGGCGGCATGTCGCTGCAGCCATCGCCGTTCCTCGTCGCTGAGCCATCGCACCTCATCCGCTCGGTCGGGAAAGTAAAACCATGCGGCGATCCCGAGCACCAGCGTCGGCAGCGCTTCCGCTATCAACATCCAGCGCCAGCCTGCCAGCCCCAGCGGACTGGCGGTTGTCATGAGCCAACCGGAGAGCGGGCTGCCCACTACGATTGAAAAGGGAATCGCGAGCATCGGCAGTGCGAAGGTGGTGGCTCGTTCGCGTTCGGTCGCAAACTGGCTCAAATACAGCACTATCCCGGGCGCCAGCCCGCCTTCGGCGAATCCGAGCAACACCCGCAGCACATAAAATTGCATCGGCACGTGCACGAAGGCGATTCCGGCAGCGCAACAGGCCCACAAGATCGCGCAACTTGAAACCCAACGATGCATACCAATGCGTTGTAAAAGCAGCACACTGGGGTATTGACCGGCGAGAAATCCGAGGAACAGGATGCCGGCGCCAAAGCCGTACTGACTGGGGCTGAATCCAAGGTCGCTGTTCATTTGAAGCGCCGCAAAGCTGATGTTCACGCGGTCGAGCGAGCTTAGGAGCATGAATATGATCGTCGGGACCGCGAGCCGCCACAGCACTTTACGGCCGGCGGCCTGGTGACTTTGTTGAATGTCCAGCATTACGGTTTGTCGGTGTTGCTCTTCAGTGGTCGAACGCCGAACTTGAATGCGCGAAACAATGCATGTTAACTCACGATGTAAGCGTTTGCACCGTGACCGGTGCCTGGCGACATTCAATAGGTACGGCGGATGAATAGCCGAGATCAGCTCGCGCTGAGTTCGATCATTGCGCAACATGCCGCGCAGTGCAGCTATGACAAACTCCCCGGTACGACCATCAGGGCGGCCAAGCGAGCAATTCTCGACGGTCTGGGGGTGATGCTCGCCGCCAGCGGCAGCAGCGATGACATCCTGCCGTTTGTCAAACTTGCCCGTGCTTGCGGCGGTCCGGCGCAAGCCAGCATTCTCGGATTCGCCGAGCGCGTTGCCGCACCCATGGCGGCGCTCGCAAATGGCGCGATGGCGCACGCGCTTGACTTTGAAGATGCCTTTGAGCCGGTTCCGACCCACCCCAACGCGTCGCTGTTGCCGGCAGTCTTCGCTACAGCGGAAGCGTGCGCGCCGGTTAGCGGACGCGAGTTCATCGCTGCGGTGGCCATGGGCTGCGATCTCGTGTGCCGCATGGCCTTGTCGCTGCGCCAACCCATGGAGGCCGGCGGCTGGTATCCGCCCCCCATCCTGGGTGCGTTCGGGGCGACGGCTGCGGTCGCGCGGGTGCTGCGCTTGACGCCCAGTCAGATCACCGCTGCATTTTCTCTTCTGATGTGCCAGAACAGCTGTCCCGGCGAGATAAAATGCAGTCCTGATACGGTGATCCGCGCGATTCGGGAAGCCTTTCCCGCTCAGGCGGCGGTGCTGTCGACTCTATTGGCGAAGCGGGGCGTCAGAGGCTTCGAGCATCCACTGGAGGGCAAGAGCGGGTTCTTCAATTTGTTTGCGGCGGGAAAATACGACTCCGCCGACTTGCTCGACCAGTTGGGCGAGCGCTTTTGGATCGAGCAGCTGAGTTTCAAGAAATGGCCGTGCTGCCGCGGTACGCATCCTTACATTGAAATTGCCCAGACCTTGCGCGCGCTGCATGCTTTCACTGTAGGGCAGATCGCCCTGGTAACGATTCACGGCGACGGCGTGCAACGCATGTTGTTCGAGCCAGACGCGCAAAAGCGCGCGCCGCACACCATTATCGACGCAAAATTTAGTCTGCCGTTCACGGTCGCAGCGGCATTGCTACATGATGAGGTTACCCTAGACAGCTTTACCGCGGCGACGCTGTGCGATCCGGTTCTGCTCGAGCTGGCGGGAAAAATACGATTCCAACCGGCGGGAGACAATTCCTGGCAACCTGCGGCCGGCGACATGACCATTCTCCTGAGTGACGGTCGGACGCTACATCACGGTGTGCGCAAAGCGCTGGGTGATCCGAGCCGTCCGCTGGATGATGCGGCGCTTTGCGGCAAATTTATTGATTGCACCGCTCGAGCTGCCCGGCCTCTGCCGCGCTTCGTGGCCGAACGCCTCGCGGATCGAATCTTTACGTTCGAGCGCGAGATTGATACTGGGGCCGTATTGCGCGAGATGTACACCTGATGCGCCGTCGATAGCGGTTAATGCGCAGTCGTAGCTCCGGCCCAGTCGTAGAGATCGTTTACGGGGGGCGGCGTGCGTCCCACGAAATTGCTCGGATCATTCATATCGCCGCGGCCTCGGTAGCGGGCTTGTACAGGATAGGCAAACATCGGACGCCGGCGAACTGTGCCATCCTTCAGCACTGCCGCAGCCATTATTTGATCGGGCGCAGCGCCGCGCTCCACCCAATTCACGACGGCACCGAGGAAGTCCTCTTCATACGGAACATAGCCCCCACCGCAGTGATAAACCCCGGGAATCAAAAACATGCGCACAAATTGGCGCTCCAATTCCAAGCCGCCCACGATGTGTCCGACTCGCTGATAGTAGTCCGGCAGACCATATGCACCGGCCGCGGGATCGGCGAATCCCTGCCACAGAATCAGTCTGCCGCCACCGTCGCGAAACGATCTGAGATCCGGGTTGGAGGCGTCGAACAGGCCGCCGCGTTGGCGCAACTCTCGAAATGTCGCCAAATCAAACTGCCACGTCCGCACTGAGGCATCGGCGTCCAGATTTCCCTGGAACATCATGTTCCTTACCGCGTCGTCGAACATTGCGCCGCCCGCCGCCGCCAACGCGTAGCGCTCCAGCCAACTCAATTCGGAGCCATACGGCTCACCGCCGTAAAAGAGGTGTCGTCCGTTCGCATCGACCGGGCCATCATAGAATTTTTCAGCTACCTTGGCTTGCAATGCGGTCAGACAGCCCGGAGGAGACTGGCCGCTGCGGCAAATGAGCGTGCGAGGATCGAAATGACAGAGTCTTGGATCATCGATCTGCCCATCTTTGGCGCCATCAAGCATGTCGCAGGCATTGAGGACGGCCTCATGCAGCAAGGTTGCGGCTGCGGTGTCGAAGACAAGAATGCCTTGATCGTCGCGTCCCCATCGGGCCTCCCATATGAACCGCTCCATCGCTTCCGCGATCGCGAAGGCCGGTGAGCCGGCGACCACTCCGTTGAAATCACGCGGATACCGTTGAGTCTCCGCCATGGCCTCACGGCCGCCGTCCGAACAGCCTTGGAAATAGGAGAAATACGGGGATTGACCATAGTACCCGGCGATGATCGCCTTGGCCGCGACCGAGAAGGCGTGGGCGGCACGGAACGCAAAATCCTGCCGCACTTGTTCGCCGCCCAAAGCCCACACTCCGTCGCCGCCGGCGTGGCCCGAATTCTCAAATCCGACGGCGAATGCTCCAGCATACGCAATGAAGTTGTCGCAGCGCGGTGCTACGCCGCTCATGATCATTCCGCAATTACCCCCGCAGCCTCCTTGCAGATAGCGTCCGGTCCAAGTCTTTGTCGGCAGCCGCAGTTCGAATTGAATGGTCGGCGCGACATAGCCTTTCACTACGCAGAATTCGGCGCGCTGCTCCGTGGCCGGCTCGATCGCGGCCGACTGTATTCGGGCGGGACCTTCGGCGAGACGCGAAAAATCCTTCGCTGCAAGTGCCGCGCATTCGATCGTGGGCGCAACGAATGGCCGCTCTGGCAACCGGATCATATCGACCACGGGGCCGGCGATCGCCGGGGCGGCGTCGGGCGGCCGTTTGCTGGGTTCGAGCACCTGCGCCGATGAAATGGTATCCATGAGAAAAAGCGCCACTGCGGCAAGCGCGAGTCCACCGCAGAATTTGCAGATAGGCTCCGATGATTGTGACATGTGGTGGTCCTTTAGAATCCGGCGCCCGCGCGCGAAATGCTGACGAGCGCTGCGGCGTCTTTGGGCAACAACAAGTGCTCGGCGACGAGGCGGTCAACGCACGACTGAACCCTGGCCAGATACATGCCCTGGTCGCCGTATAGTGACCGACACTTGGCTGCATCGAACGGCGCCGTATAGCCGAACAGGATGCAGGCATCCGTCGACCCAACGCCATAGCTGGCAACGGGTACCGCAACCTGCGGAAAACGTACGCCTCCCAGGGCGTTTCCGAATTCATCCACCCGCGTGGTGCCATCCTCATTGGTCGCGATCATCTCGGAAGTCGGCGGCGCGCGTCCGCTTTCCATCCAACGGAACATGTTCTGGAACATGGCCGCCTGGACTAGATAGAGCGGGAAATCATTCGGGCGCGATCCAGCAGGGAACGATGCTTGACAGGTTGAGGCCGAAAAACGGGGTTGACCGGCGGGCGTGGCAACTTGGCCCGGGGGCGGCGGTACCGCTGCATCCGGTGGGGCGGGCAGCGCGACATGCGCGGCGCCGGCAATTTCATAGTGCCGATACCGGTCGTCGCTCGGGCGCCGGTTACTCAGGCCTCCGAATCCGTTGAAATCGCTTTGCGTGTTCAGACGCATGACCGGCACGTCGAGCGGGCGCACATACTGCGCGTCCGCCATGGGCAGATAGCCGTCAAAGATATTGCGTCCGTTCCCGAGCTTGGCGTCATGGTGATGATAGTTTGCAAAAGTTGCGGTTGCGACGCCGGTATACGAATAACCGGTCATCAAAAGTCTCTTCACGGCAAGCCCGCGCAGCGGGCTGCCACGGCCTTGCGATTTGATCGCCGCACCCGCCTGCGTGAGCATGCCCCAGAGTTGCGTCGGGTCGGCAGCGGCCAAGACGCCGTAGCGGGCAGGATCGGCCGCCTTGATGCCGGAGAAGGTCAATGGATGCTGCACTCCGACATAGGCATCGCCGTTTGCGGAGAAAAAATCGTGTATCGCGTTCCATGTCAAGCTCGCACCGCCGCCGTTCGGATGCAGCGTCTCGACGATCACGTTACCGCTGAACCGGCTTTTATCCCTGGGTCGATAGATGATCAGTCGCGTTGTGAAGGGCAGGTCGGCGCTGAGCAGTTCCCGGGAGAAATCGCGCCTGCCGAGGTCCTGGGTGCTGTCGCGTGACGCGACGTCCGGGGCATCAGCCATTGAGACGGGGCGATACACATTTGCTCGGCCTGATAAAAAATACTCCTCGGCCGCATAGCCGAGGCCCGCGACATTCCAAACGAGTATCCCGTTGCCTTGGGTGTCCGGAAGCGGCCCTGATATACCATCGGTTTCCCGAGTCGCGGCGCCGCTGCGCCGCGCAAATCCGGCGGCCATCGCACCCATACCAATACCAGCCATCAGAACGCTGCGCCGCGACAGATGAGCCCTTTGCAACATGGCGATCTCCCTGAATTTTGCACCCGCCCGGATCATCGTAGCTTCAAAAGTAATTGGTAATGTCATCCAAACAGATATCTTCGCATATTAGCGTTATTCGTTTGTCCATCAAACGATTAATTGGTCGCGCGGTGCAGCTCAAAACCTCTAATAATGCAGTCAATGACCAATTTTGTTAGCCTACTGGCAAATAAACAGGGGATTGCGATTGAGGGCGGTATTCAAATAATAGTTTGGACTACAAACTAAATATTTACATATGTAAGCGCTTTATATATGCTCCGTTAGTATGGCCTTTAACCAAATAGCAAACGAGTGATGGGGGATAGCAGTGAAAAATCAAAGCGCGAGCGGTCGTTCTGTTATTCGGGGCACATTTTTTTCAAAAAGCCTCCGCGCCCTGCTTGGCGCAGGGTCGAGCCTGATTTGCGCCGCCGCGCTGGCACAGACGCCATCGACGGGCGCGTCAGCCGGGCCACCCGCCGCATCGACAAGCGCGTCGGATGAGGCGTTGCAGGAGATCGTGGTCACCGGCACGCTGATTCGCGGCACCGGCCCTGTGGGCTCCAGTTTGATTGCAGTGGACCAGGCGCAGCTGGCGGCCACCGGCGGCAATAATGTGAGCGACATGTTGCAAGACGTGCCGCAGGTCTCGCAATTGGGTATCGCCGAAGGGCAGCGCAGTGGTACCGGCGGGGCCATCAATATCACTTTGGGAAACTCGATTAACCTACGCGGCTTGAGCCCTTTCGCAACATTGACGTTGCTCGACTCGCATCGAGTGCCACCGGCCGGTACCAGCGGATCTGCGGTCGACCCAGATTCTTTTCCGTCCCTGATGCTGCAGCGGATAGATATCGTCGCAGACGGCGCGTCCGCCACCTATGGTTCCGATGCTATCGCCGGCGTGGCCAACCTCATATTGCGGCGCGATGTCGAAGGTGTAGAAATGAGCGCCCGCGGAGGATGGGCCGACAATTACACGGAAAGCCAATTCGGCGTGCTCGTGGGGCACAATTGGGGCAGCGGGCAGGTCAGCCTAGGCTATCAATACTCCTATCACTCGTCGCTCAACGGCACAAATCGTGGCTTCTTCGAATCCGATCAAACCGGCAGCGGCGGCACCGATTACCGCAGCTCGGAGTGCAATCCGGGCAACATCTTCATCGGCGGCACGAGCTATGCGATTCCCAAGGGTGGCGTGACACCGGCTAACGCTGCTTCGCTCCTGCCAAACACCATCAATCGCTGCGATATTGCGAAGTTTCAGGACATGTTGCCCCAGGTCGAGCACAATGATGTGGCCCTGGATTTTGACCAAAAGTTCGGCGATTCAGTCAGCATCTACGGAGATGCGACCTATGCGAGGCGCACCTTCATCTCGGCCGTGCAGCAGGCGGGGGCGCAGCTGCAAGTACCAACTACCAACGCCTACTTCGTCCAGCCGCCAGGAACCGTGCTTGCGCCTTGCTCGCCCGCCCCTGGTGCGCCTGATTGCGAACAAGTGAATTATTGGTTCGGCAACGACCTGGGCAACAATGCCGTCAGTTCCGGCTACTCTGACAATTACCAGGGCACATTGGGCGTTGATATCAAGCTCGGGGGCGGCTGGCATCTGGGTTTCGACGGTACCGCTGGAAAGGATGACGACAGAGATTTGCAGTTCCAAGAGCTAAACAACGGAAATCTGGGCGCGGCATTGGCGAGCGGAAAACCGGCAACGGCCCTGAATGTATTCGGAGGAACTAATTCACAGGGAGTGTTGAATAGCGTTTTCAGCAACCGGTTCTATGCTCCGGGCTACAGCCAGGAACAGGTTGCGGAAGGCAAACTCGATGGACCGTTGTTTCATCTGCCAGGTGGCGATGTGCGGGCGGCCATCGGAGGACAATTCCAACACGATGAACTTACCTACGGCATCAATTCCGGCGTCCCCGGCGGGGCCGATCTGGTAATTCGTCAGGACTTGGGTCGGCACTCGACCGCGGGATATGCCGAAGTGCTGATTCCCTTCTTCGGACCCGACAATGCCGTTACCGGCATTCAGCGCTTGGAACTCGATGTCGCCGGTCGCTATACGAATTACAGTGACTTCGGCAGCACCACGCATCCAAAAGTCGGATTGAATTGGACGCCGATTGACGGCGTTAAAGTGCACGCAAGTTATGGCACTTCATTCCGGGCGCCGCTGCTCTCCGAATTGGTCGGGCCGCTGAAGGGTGTTTTCGTGCAAACCTATTCTGATCCCTTGTCGGCCAGCGGCACGTCCGTCGGCTATACGCTCGGCGGTGGCAACACAAACCTGCAGCCCGAGACTGCGACGACCTACTCCTTCGGGGTGGATTATCAACCCATCCCCAACGCGCGCTTTAGTGTGAATTACTACAACATCAACTACAAAGACCAGATTTCAAGCTATTTGAGCGACCTGACCATTTTGCAGCAATCCGCGCAACTCGGTGCGCTGATCACCCGGTGTCCTTCCGCAACCTGCACGTCGTTGATCAACCAATACGTTGTGCCGGGTCCGGTGTTCGGACCGATCTTGGCCAATCCCAGCGTGTTCGTTAATGGCACCGAACTGAACCTTGGAACGACGAAAACCCAGGGCATTGACCTGCTGGGCAATTACTCGCTCCCTACGGATCATTCGGGCACCTGGTCAGCAGGGCTGGCAGGCACGCTGACATTTAAATACGACGTTGCGTTCACACCCGGCGGTACGAGTTTCGATGAACTCAACAACATTGGATACCCGTTGAGGCTGAGGCTGCGCGGCAATGTCGGCTGGGCCGGCGGGCCGGTGTCTGCGTTGCTATTCGTGAACTATAACAACGCGTACAACAATACCGAGGTAACGCCGAACGCATCGATCGGCAGCTTCACATCGGTGGATCTAAACGTGATATACGACGTTGGCAAAGCGTATCCCAGCACCTGGACCAAGAATTTGAACATCACAGCGCACGTGAATAATCTGTTTGACACGGCTCCGCCCTATGTGAATATACCCATCAGCCCCAATGGCGGCGGTGGCTTTGATCCCAACGTCAACAGCGGAATCGGGCGCCTGGTGTCATTGCAAATCGCCAAGAAGTTCTAGTACGTATAGCTCGCGCGCGGATTTGGCCGCGCGCACCTTTATTCGTGCAGCCAAAGATGATTTCACCTCAACCGCGAGTACCAGCCTGGTTGCCCAAGTATTTGTTGAGTGCGCGTTGTTCGTGGCACTCTATGTGTGGCCACATCGGTCCGCCAGAGTTTCAAGGCATTCATGAAGGGCGCTAAAAGTCGTCGTGCAGGGGGCGGACGCTCTCGGACTCGCACAAAAAAACCCAAGACCGTCAAGGCTCCGTCACTCCCCTTGAGCGTTGGCTTATTGCCGAATTTATTGGGCTATAACGTTCGGCGGGCGGAGATTGCGCTGTGGCGCGACTTTAGCCGCACCGTGGGCGAGGGCGAGGTTCGTCCTGCATTGTTCAGTCTCATGATACTGGTCGAGGCGAATCCAGGCGTTGCGCAGATTGACATCGCCAATCAGCTGGATATCGACAAGGCCACGATCGTCGGGCTGGTGCAGCGGCTGCAGCGACGCCAATGCGTCGTGTGCCGTCAGTCGGACGTCGATCGGCGCCGCCAAGGCATCTTCCTCACCGATCGCGGCCAGAAAGAGTTGAATCAGCTGCGTCAGGAAATGCTCGAGCACGAAACGCGCTTCACACGGCTGTTCTCCGCAGAGGAGCTGGCACAACTGTTTACATTGCTGCGCAGAATCCATCCTTGATTGCTGCGTATCCAGGATGCGCCGCTCAGCTCATTTCCCAAAACAGGCGCGCGTCTTTGCCGTAATCCTCGACAACGTGGCTATGCACGTTGAACAGTAGGTTCGCGCGCGTGTGAAGCGAGTAGGCAGGCCATCGGGGAATTTTCGGATTGCCCGGATTGCCTGTGCGTGCGAAGGCGATCCAAGCCGCGCTCATTTGATCGGACACCCGCTGCGCACCCGCGGCTGCCGCAATTATTGGTGAAGCATTCACATTGTTGAAGGCCAGGGCAACATCCGTGCCGTGCGGCGCACGCAGATCCGGACTCACCTCCCACTCGAGCATATACACGTACGCGGGCGCATGTTTCTGGGCGGACTTTAACTCTGCAACCCTGTTGGCTGCTTGGCGCATCCAGAAATCCGTGACCAGGTCGACCAAGAGATACGAGGGCGAATCGGCAGGATGAGTTTTCTTGTACAGATCCAGAGCCTGCTGCGAGCGGGCACCGGCTATGGGGCGCAATAGCTCGACGACGTCGGTTTCAGTAAATTGCCCCCACTTGGAAAACGGGCCCGCAAATAGAACGGCCTCATCCTTGGTTGATCCGACCAAAAACGGCACCTCGGCGGATTCCGGCGATGCAATGGTGTCAAAGGGATGATGATGCAGGACCACCCCGTCGACCAGAGGCACGAGGCCCATGGGACCGTACCCCAGGACGCGAGGAATCACCTTGATCTCGGCAGCGTTAGCGGCTGCTGAGAGTTTCAGCGCGTCCATATTTTGCAGTTCGGTGACCTGACCAGGGGCCAGTCCGAGATCTTGGAGAAGTTGCTTAGCGATCGCGGTGCCGCGAGCCTTATCCGCTATCTGCAGACAGGGCCCGCTCTGCATGATTGCTTTATGGAATAGACCTTTTGCCGCCGGCATGGCGCACATCACACTGACCTTTCCGGCGCCACCGGATTCGCCGAACAGGGTCACATTCCCCGGATCTCCGCCGAAGCCGGCGATGTTTTCGCGCACCCATTTGAGCGCTACGACGATGTCGAGCATGCCGACGTTTCCCGATTGGGCGAAGGCATCGCCCGCAATATCGCCCAGATACAGATACCCAAACACATTCAGCCGATGATTGATGGAAACCACGACGACGTCCCCGATTGCCGCCAACCGCGCCCCGCTGTACGCGGGATTCGATGCCGACCCGACGGCAAAGCCGCCGCCGTGCAGCCAGACCATCACCGGGCGCTTCGCGGAGTCGACAGCCGGTGTCCATACATTGACCACCAGGCAGTCTTCGCTCTGGCGCGGCTCGGGATCCGGTCGCGTAAAAAGCATCGCCAACTGTTTCTGCATGGCAGTGGGCGGCGGTGGCGGTTGATCGGGCAGACTCTTTCTTGCGAACGGCGACAAACCCAGCGGTACTTGCGGACAGGTGTCGCCAAAACTTCTCGCATCGCGCACGCCCGACCAAGCGGCGGGCGGCTGTGGTGGCATGAAGCGCGCGGCAGCGGCGGTAGAAGCAGCGTAGGGGATGCCCAGGAAAGAGACCACATCACCCTGTACCGAACCCGTGACGGCGCCGTAAGCAGTCCTCACCCGGGGAGATGCTGTCTGTTCCGCGCCGGTTGGCGCGGATCGGGAGCGAAACGATAATGCCGAGACTCCCGCGCCCGCAATTCCCAGAGCCACGCTTCTTCTGCTGATCATAATCACCACTCCTCGGATTTTTGCGCGACGCACACCGAACAAAGAGCCCGGAAGCGCAGCGCCGGGAATGCTTGATGCATGTCAGAACCCGCTTTTATATTAAAGTAAACTGGTTGACATTACTAACTATTGTGCTTGACTCTGCGCCAACTCCTGCATACCCGGCCGAAGTCCATACAACCGCCGCAAATTGCGACCTTTAGCAGTTCCTTACGGGTTGCCGACTGCGGAGTCAATTGGTTTGTATTGCAAACTAATTTATCTTGAGGCAAGATCACGATTGTAGCGAATAATTAGGATTTTTCGCCGGCACGGCACCACGGCCAGTATTGGCGCGGGACAGAAGAGATGGCCGCGATGGACATTACCTTTACCGGCGATTTGGTGCTTGACGAGCCACGCCCCGATTATTGGCTGGGCGGCATAGCGCCGAGGACCGAGGCTGCGGATATCGCCATCGGACATCTGGAAGTGCCGCATACCCGGCGCGGCATGGAGTTGCAGGGGGATGTGCCGGCACCGGGCGCGGATCCGGCGCACCTTGCGGCCCTCGTGCGAGCCGGCTTTGACGTGGTGACACTAGCCGGCAACCACATCGCCGACTGTGGTGCCGAAGGCATCGCCGACACGCGGACCGAGCTTGCGCATTTGCAAATTGGCTGCTGTGGCGCCGACTCCTCTCTGGAGTTAGCGCGGCGGCCGGCGTTGCTGCGAGTTACGGGCCGGCGAATAGCGGTGCTCAGCTACAACTGCGTGGGCCCGGAGAGCAGTTGGGCTAGGACAGATGCTGCCGGCTGCGCTTATGTAAAGATCAACACGGCCGATGGCAAGCCGGTGTCCCCGACAGCTCAGCTGCAAGCGCCCGACGATGAGTCGCTGCAGGCAATGCAATCCGACATCGCCGCAGCCGCGGCCGACAATGATTTTGTGATCGTCGCCCTGCATAAAGGATTGGTGCATATGCCTGCGCGGCTCGCGCCCTACGAACGGTCGGTGGCGCATGCAGCGATCCAGGCCGGCGCACACGCGGTCGTCGGACATCATGCGCACCTGATACGCGGCATGGAATTCCATCTCGGCAAACCGATCTTCCACGGGCTCGGCAACGGCTGCGTCGTCACACGCGCATTGAATCAAGCTCAGGATCATCCTGCGCGCGCCGCCTGGGCCCTCAAACGCAAACAGCTGTTTGGCTTCGAACCCGATCCTGCTTACTGGCTGGCGCCGTTTCATCCCGATGCGATCCATGCCATGTTGGGCCGTCTGTGCGTGCACCCCGACGGTCGAGTTGAGGCAGGTTTCGTGCCCGTGCACGTGGAGGCGCCAGGACGTCCGGTCATCGCCGCCGGCGCGCAAGCGGAGGCGGTCGTCGCATACATGCGGCGCATTACCGAGCAAGCCGGATTGCCGCCGCTGACCTATACCCCACGGGAAGACATGGTAGTGGCGGCATGAGCAACCGTCCGCGAGGTCCCGAATCGTGGCTATTCTACTTGGGCGCTGCGGCGCTGCTGTTTGCCATGGCCGTTGATGCGATTGCGGTGCTGGGCCGGCACATCGGCACGCCGTTGTTGGGCTCGATCGAACTGATGCAGGCGGCGATCCTGGTGGCCGCATCCGCTGCGATTGTGTCGGCAAGCATGGTGAATAAGCATGCGGTGGTGCATCTCTTGATCGATCGCCTGTCGCCGCGGGCGCGCAGAATCCTGGATCGCATACACGCAGCGCTGTGCGCGATTTTTTTTCTAGCGCTCGCTGCCGGCGGCATTTGGATCGCCTTGGATCTGCGCGGCGGCCACGAAGAAAGCGAGCTGCTGCGCATACCATACGCGCCTTTGAGAATCATCAGCATCCTGTCGGTGCTGGGGGTGACGCTGATCTACCTGCTGCGCGCCGCCAAAGGACCTCCAGAGTCATGAGCGCATCACCCTTGGTGGGTTTTCTGGGTGTATTGACGCTGTTGCTGACACTGACCGCGGGCGTTCCCATTGGCGTCGCGCTTGGGTTGGTGGGAATGGCGGGAATGGCTCTGATACTCGGCCTCGAGCCTGCGCTGATCAAGTCCGGCGTGATTCTGTTCGACACGCTGTCGCGCTACGAACTGGGCGTGCTTCCCTTATTCTTACTCATGGCGCATTTGTGCTTTGCCGCCAACGCCAGCCGTGATTTTTTCGATGCGGCGGCGCGCATGATCGGCCATCGCCGCGGCGGTTTGGCGCTGGCTTCAATTGGCGGCTGCGCCGGTTTCGGCACCATCAGCGGGTCGAGTCTGGCGACGGCCGCAACCATCGGTTTGGTGGCGCTGCCCGAAATGCGCCGGCATGGATATTCGGATGAATTGGCGACGGGTGCGGTTGCCGCAGGCGGTACGTTGGGGCAGATGGTGCCGCCGTCTGGCGCACTCATCGTATTTGGCATCATCGCGGAACAGTCGATCGGCAAGCTGTTCACGGCCGCCATCGTGCCGGCGATTACCCAGGTACTGTTGTACTGCGCCGTCATCATCGTGCTCTGCCACTTCAAGCCGGCGCTGGCGCCGGCCACGAAGCGCGCGACATGGCCGGAACGGCGCGCGGCATTGCTGCGCATCGTGGATATCGGGGTACTCATACTGCTCGTGATCGGCGGCATCGCAGTGGGATGGTTCACTCCTCCCGAAGCGGGTTCCGTGGGCGCGGTGGGTGCGCTGCTGCTGTGCGCCTGGCGCCGCCGTTTGAGCTGGCTGTCACTGGAGCAGGCGCTGCGCGAGACCCTTCGGACCAGCGGCATGATTTACGTCGTGATCATCGGCGCTCTGATTTTTTCCGTGTTCATCAGCCTGACCGGGATTGCCGAACAGGTCTCATCGCTGCTCGCATCCCTCACCGGCAGCCACATCGTTTCGCTGCTCGTGATGGCCGCGCTGCTGTTGCTTTTGGGATCGGTGCTCGACGGACTGGCGTTGATGCTGCTGACCACCCCGATTCTGTTGCCGATCATTCAGCAAATGGGCCTGTCGCCGATATGGTTCGGCATCTTCCTGGTGCGCGCGATGGAAATTGGTTTCGTGCACCCACCCATCGGCATGAACCTGTTCGTGATTCACGGCATCGCGAAGGACGTGACCATCGGCCGGATTTTCAAAGGCGTGCTGCCGTTTCTCGCGGCTGACTTCATCCATCTGCTGCTGCTGATTTTCATACCCGCGCTGGTGTTGGCGCTGCCGAAGGCGCTGGGCCAGTGAGTCCCCTGGATCACATGGTCGACAATGCGCTGCGCGATCCTTTCGGGGCGGCAAGCGCTCACGCGCGGCTTGGGGGACGCGTGATCGGTTATGTGGGTGTGGAAATTCCCGTCGAGTTGATCATCGCGAGCAACGCGTTTCCGCTGCGTTTGCCAAGTTTTGCGCAGGCGGCCTACGCGAGAGCAGATGCCTTTTTGGAATCGAGTTTCATGCCGGATGTGCGTTCGATCTGTGAGCAGTATCTCCAAGGCGCGTTTCGGATGCTGAGCGCGATCATCTTGCCCCGCAGCAATGACAGCGCGCAGCGCCTGTACTATTACCTGTGCGAATTGCGCAGCCGGGGACTCGCCGTCGGACCTGAGCCCTTGATATTCGATCTGGCAAAGATTCCACGCGACACCAGCCGTGGGCATAGCCGCTCCGCGGTTGAGCACTTGGCAATGCAAATCGGAGTTCTCGAACAAGCGCTGCCGAAGGGAATAGCCCAGCGGAACCGGCGCCGCGAATTGGTCAGCGCCGCCGCGAGCTCCCGCATGAACGGTGGCACGCGCAACACCGGCAGCGTCATGGAAAGGATCTTCAGGGCGGCCGGTTTTTGCGACGCCGACACCTTCGATGCCGCGTTTGCAAAATGGCTGCAGTACCCAGACTCGGACGCCGCGGCACCGCGAATCATGCTGGCAGGAACATCGCCGCCGGACGAACGCCTGCATCTCGCGGTCGAAGCCGGGGGCGGCAACGTGGTCGCGGAATTCGGCGACCATGTTTCCTGCAGCGTCGCGCCGCCGTTGATTCCAGCGGATGGATCATTTGCAGCGATAGCCGATCACTACCACTTAAGCACAGCGGGGTCGCGGGCATTTGTGAATCGTGCTGTGGATGCAGTCCGCCTGGCGAAACAGGTGAGAGCAGCGGGCGTCATCATATGGCTGCTCGAAGAGGAGGACGCGCTCATTTGGGACTTGCCCGCTCAAGTCGCGGCGCTCAGCGCGGCCGGCATTGCGTGTTTGGCCCTGGTGCGCCGCCGCTGGGACGGTAATGACGGCGCGCTCGAAGAAATCAAAAAGTTTGCCCGTATGCTCGGGAGTCCCGCATGAACTTGCTGCGGGGACATCGGGTCGTGGTGCTGGCATCTGCGGTCGACTCGGCACTGCCGCGATTCTTGGGCACGCTGGGAGCGACCGTCGCGGTGATAGCGGACTCCGAGATGGCAGCATCTCTCGATGAGGCGTCGTTTTTGATCGAAAACATTGGAGCGGCGCGACTGGCAAACCTAGGTTGGCCGCGCGAGCGCATTGAGCGCTGTGCGCCGCGGCTAATCCATGTGTCAGTGACGGCATTCGGCGGCAACGCACCGCGCGCTCACTGGTTGGGCAACGAGCTCATCGCGTCGGCGATGGGCGGCGTGCTGCGTTTGACCGGAACGCCTGATCGCGCGCCCGTCAAGGAAGCCTTGGATGCCTGTCGCTTTCACGCCGACATGGTGGCTGCAACCGGGGCGCTGGCCGCTCACTTCGAGCGCGATGTCGATGGATTTGGGCAACATGTTGATGTCTCAATCCAGGAAGTCGCGTTTTCGCGCCAATTCAACAGTGTTCTGGTGTGGCAATTCGATCGCCGCAAGTTGACTCGCGTCGGCGGTGCACTGAACTACGGTTTGGCCACCGTGCGCTGCATATGGGGCTTGGCCGACGGTTGGTGTTTTCACACCTTGATGACGGGGCGATTCGGCGCACCGGCAAACCAAGCGCTGAGCGAATGGATCGATGAAAGCGGACTTCCCAATCCGTTGCGGGGCGTCGATTGGCTGAGTTACAACCGTTCCGCCCTGGATGCCCAAACGCGGAGTGCGTGGGAATCGGCGATCGGCGCTTTCTTTCGCACGCGTACCAAGGACGAAATCGACATCGAAGGGCGCAGGCGCGGCATCAATGCGACCGTTATCGCCGAGCCTGGGAACGTGCTCGACGATGCTCACTTGAAAGCCCGTGATTTTTGGGAAGTGCGCGACTCCCTCGGCGCTACCGGGAAGCTGCGGGTGCCGCGGCGATTTGTGTCGGTGCACTTAGGCGATGCAGCGCATGCACGCGCGACCGCGGCGGCGCCGACGCCGCGCGCCGCAAGCCGAACCGGCCCTTTGAGCGGCGTGCGCATTCTGGATTTTTCATGGGCGTTGGTGGGTTCGATTACCACCAAGACGATGGGCGATCTCGGCGCCGATGTCATCAAAGTCGAAAGCCGCACGCGCCCGTGTTTGACCCGCCTCGATGTGCAGGTGAGCGTGTCGCAACCCGGCAACTTCGACGATAAACCCTGGTTTGCGCATCTCAATACATCGAAGCGAAGCCTGGCGCTCGATATGAAGAGGCCGGAAAGCCGTGAGCTTCTGCAACCCCTGATCCAGTGGGCGGATGTGATCGTCGAAAATTTCTCGCCGGGCACCATGGCGAAGTTGGGCCTGGACTATGCGACGCTGGTCAAATCCAATCCCAGTTTGATCATGGTATCGGGTAGTGTGTACGGACAGAGCGGGCCGCTCGCGCAGGAATGGGGCGTCGATGGCACGGGTGCGGCGTTGTCGGGCCGGACCTTCCTGACCGGGTGGCCGGACCGGGACCCGGTCATCCCTGGCGCGGTTCCTTACGGCGATGTCATTGTTCCCTACGTCATGGCGGCCGCTACCTGTGCGGCGCTTCAGCATCGGCGCGAGTCGGGCCACGGCGCGCACATCGATGCATCAATGTATGAAATTTGCGTTCAACAAATGCTTGATGCCATTTTGCGAGCCCAGTCGGGCGAGATTCCGGCGCGCAGCGGCAATCGCGATCCGAAAATGTTTCATCAGGGAGTATATGCCGTGATGGGCGATGACCGCTGGATCGCCGTCGCGCTGCCGGCCGCTGCCGATTGGCAACGCTTGAGATCGCTGGCGGGAATGCCTGAGGCCGCCGACGCCGCGGCGCGAGACGCCGCCATCGATGCCTGGTGCAGCGGCCGAGCGGGACCAACATTGATGCACCAGCTCCAGGAGGCGGGCATTGCCGCCGGCGTCGTTCAGGACATCGAGGATCTGATGGACTCGGATCCTCAAATCGCCGCGCGCGGCAGCCTCGTCCCCCTCGATCACCCGCTGCTGGGCGCGTTCGGTCATTTGCGCACGCCGGTAACGCTCTCGCGGAGCCTGGCGCAGCCCTACCGTGCGCCGAACATGGGAGAGCATTCGCACCGCATCGCAATGGAGCTGTGCGGAATCTCTGGCGCGCGCATTGCGGAATTGGACTCCTTGGGAGTGTTTCGATGAGTGGCACGGGAGCGCAGCGCAGCCGCAAGGACTTGCTATGCACCGCGGAGGCGCTGGCGCATCAGCGGCAGTATGCGGCCGATTTGAAACGCCGCGTCGTGGAGCAAGGCGATCCTTTCGTCGTTGCACAAGCGGATACGCCGCATGAACTGTTTCATGCGATGGATATTGCGCTCATCACCAACCAATGGTGGTCGGCGTACATCTCGGCAAAGCAGCTATCGGGCCCCTATTTCAAGGTTCTGCAGCAGCATGGCTATCCGGGCAATGGCTGCCGGTATTGTTCCTTGGGCCTCGCCTGCACCCTGGCGAACGATCCGGCAAGCGCGCCCTGGGGCGGATTGCCCAAGCCGGCGGCGTTGGTGGCGCGACTGACTTGCGACTGCATCCAACAGGTCTTCAGCCGATGGGCGGCGGCGCTCGACACTGAATTCTTCGCGCTCGAGGCGCCCGCGTGGACCCACAAGGATGCGGCTTGGTTCGAAAAATCGAACGACCGCTGGGAGGAAGTGTTTCAGCCGGAACGCATCGAGCTTCTAGTCCAAGAAATGCGCGCGCTGATCGCGATGTTGGAGACAAGAACCAATCGTCGCTTCAGTGAAGACAAGCTGTCCGCATTGATGGAGAAGATCAACGAGCAAGAAGGTT
>Ga0210398_10001642_pt1 | contig 22713 bp, 33 predicted proteins | sample IncBWC4OmetaG_FD_161047 | JGI IMG/M metagenome (GOLD analysis project Ga0210398, IMG submission 161047) | Forest soil microbial communities from Barre Woods Harvard Forest LTER site, Petersham, Massachusetts, United States - Inc-BW-C-4-O | ecosystem: Environmental > Terrestrial > Soil >...
TGGCATGGCGCGGCTGCGCCTCGATGTGCGCTTGCCCCTCGGCCTGGCCGCCCCCCTGCTGCGCGTGCTGCTCGATGCCGGGATTGTCATGACAGGGGATCGGCCCGATGGTGAATGAATGGCGCCCCGGCAAGGGGCAGAAGATCGAGCGCATTTTCGCTTGGGTCGCGGAGGAAGCGGACGGCGGCGAGGGCGTCACTAGCCATGCTCGCCGATGATCTCATTGCTACCGCCGGATCAGCCGATGATCGAACTTTCGGCGGCGCCTTCACCCTTTTCGCGAAGTCGCTGCGCGTAGCACAGCGGTTCGATCTGTCGCCGGATGTCATGCGCTCGGCCTTTACTGTCGCTCACTCGCCGATCGGTGGACAGTTGCGGGCACTGCCGCTGACAAAACTGCCGTTTCGCTTGACTTGGTTCGAATGGCCGGGCGGCTTCGCAGGCGATCCGTCTACGCGCACAGATTGTCATGCGCCTGTGCCGAAGCGCCTCGGCGCCCTCGTCGAGACAGATGCCAGCCTGCAACGCGGCTCGATCATGTATGCCTGGCGACATACCGACGATCATCGCGGCGAGCAGGGCGCGAATATTTGCCCCATCGCCGTTACTTTCGATTGGCGGGCCGAGCCCGCGCCGCTGCCCGATCTAAGCGGCGCCGAGCTATGGGGACAGGGCAAGCCCGAGGAATGGTGGCGCGAGCAGGCGGAAATTTTCCCGCGCCTGCGCGGCGCCGCGCCGGGCGATATCCTCGATGATCATCGGCGGTTCGGCATGATCATCAATCCAATGATGCAGAAGTTCATGGATTACGCCGAGGCGCACAGCGGGAAGGGATATACCGCGCTACTCGATGCCGCGACGCTGGATATCAAGGGCGAGCCCGTCCTACTGCGCGCGGCCCTTATGCTGATGAATTCGCGCAATCTCGCGAGCCATGAAAAGCGGCCCGCCCCGCCTCGCCTGAACGCCGCCAGGGCGCGCCGAGGCAAGGCCCCGCTGCTAGACTATACCCACGTCCACATCCGCCTGACGCGAGCTCTAGGCCAGCGGGCGGGCATGGCCGCCGATCCGCGCGCGCCGGCCCGGCTGCATCTTGTGCGCGGGCATTTTAAGATCAGGGCCGGCGGAATCTTCTGGTGGGCGCCGCATGCCCGAGGCCATGCTTTCCAGGGCGAGGTAAAGACTCAGCATCACTCGGTGGCGCTGTGATCATCGTCCCGCATGGCGGCTACATGGCCCGGCTGCATTGGCGGCTGCGCGCGCGCCTTCCGATCTGGGTGGTCTTCCGGCCGATCACGCGCGAGTATCCGGGCAAATGGGTGGCGCGCATGTTTGTCACGTTGCCGGAACCGAAGCCGAGCCGCTTCGTGATCACGCACGACACTCTTGCGGAGTTGCGAGAGATACTGCCGGCGGGCTTGTCGGGGTTTGATCGCGATCCGGCAGACGAGCCCGAGATCGAGGAAATATGGCTGTAGCCGGCCGGCGGCCCGCTACAAGCCCGCCAGGCGACGCCAGGGGCGTCGAGCTCGGGCCAGGGGCAATCTAGCCGCCCCTCGGCCTGGCCGCCCCTGGCTAGCAGCGGGGCGGCCAGGCGAGGCCAGTCTCAGCGCTTTGTCGGATCGACTTCCGGCTTGCCGAAATCGGCGCTGACTTCAAAGACGAAGGCGAAGCAGCAATCGTCGGCGCCCTCGCAGGCATGCTCGGGATCGGCGTTTACCGCTACCCAATGCCCGCCGGCTGTAACGCTGCCAGGGGGCACGCCGCCGCCTGGCAAGCCGCCGCCGGGGCGGCCTGGCGCTGGGATTGTCGGATCGACTTCCGGCAGCGAAGACTCGCCCTGTAGCCACGCCAGAGCCCGCTTGCGGCTCTTGCTGGCGACAACGATGCAGATCGCGCCCGGCAAGTGTGGCGGCCCTGATGGTAGCTCGACGCCTTCCGGCAGCGGGCAGGTCGATACGACAGGGATCGGCGGGCGCGGCAGCGGATGGCCTGGCCGGCCAGGAAGCACCGGGCCTTGCTCGGGCACCTCGGGCAGGCCGGGCACGCTCGGCCCCTCGATGCCATAATCGGGATCAGTCGGGCGGCCAGGCCAAGGCAGGCCATGGCCAGGGCGGCCCGGATAATTGGGCGGCAAGCCCTGGCCGGGGCGGCCAGGATAGCCAGGCCAAGGCAGGCCATGGCCGGGGCGGCCGGGGCTGGGTCCGCCCTGGTCGGGCAATTCCGGCAAGCCGCCCTCGATGTCGCCCTCGTCGATGCCATAGTCAGGATCGACGGGCCGGCCCCATCGATCGCGGCGCATACGCGCCCTAACCCAGCCGGAAAGATGCACAAACGCCATGGTGACGTCCTCTCTTTTCTGATGATAAGTGTGCTTGCAGATGCCGCAAGAATCGCCGAGTCGGCCGGCATCGAGCCCATGAACACCCGCCAGGCCGCGAACGCAAGCCCGCAGGTTTTAACGCAATGTTCCGGTCATCGATCTGTCACGCCGCCGCCATCGCCGCCTCGGGCTCGTCGGTCGATATTGCATAGAATGCATCGCCATCATTCACCGCCGAGCCCTGGCCGCCGCGATACCGGATCGTCCGCATCGCTACCGGATGCGCCAGCCATTGATCCCAAACCAGCAAGCCGATCGGATCAGCGCCCATCCAGATCGCCGCATGGCTGCGGCCTGTGGTGTCGTTTTCGTATCGGCCGGCGGCGCTGAATGTCGCAATCGCGGTGCCGATCAAGAGGCCGCCATCGCGCGCCTTGGCGCCGCGCCGCCAGGTGGAAGTATGGCCGAGCCCGGTGGTTTGCCGCACGAAGGCAACACAATGGCCATCGCCCGCTACCTTGCCGCGATACGATGCCGGGTCGCCCGCTATCCAGTAACGCATTGCCGTATCCTTCCGTCTAGAAAACCAAAAGGTCTCGATCACGATAAATGTAACCGCCCCCATCGCCCTCATTGGCGATCGAGACGCCGAGCGCGATGATTGTTGCAATAGCACAATCAATCTTTTTCTCGACGCTCTCCTTACGTGGATACACATTCGAGCGCGCGTCGTAATGCCCGACCACATTGCCGATGCACCAGGCCAGCACCGGATCGCCGGTATGCACAATCCGCCGCTCGCGCATCAGCGCATCGAGCAGCTTGGTCGGCTCGCTGAAATTGAGGGTGCTCGACCGGTATTCCTGCATCGGCAGCCCTTCATTGCGAAGCCGCTGCGATAACTGCATGATCATATACGGATCGTAACCGCATGACCGGAGATCATATTCGCCGGCCACCGCCCTCAGCCAATCCTCAACCGCCTCGAAATCGGTGGTTTCGCCATCTGTCACAACGAGCGCGCCGGCATCGGCCCATTGAACGTATAAGGGGTTCCTCTCGGGATCGACGGCCGATTGCGGCAGGAAGGCGGTCGAGAATACCGCATAGCTCGTTATCTCTGTCGCGGCATCGTATCGAGGAAAGATCAATACACATGCGGCGAGATCAACCCGCGTCGCCATATCGATCGCCGCAAAGCAGGGCTCGCCCTTGAAGGCATCGAGGCGCAGCGCCGGATCAGCACAGGCCGCCCAGACGCCGGTATCGAAAAGCGCATTATTCGCGCTGACCCATTGGTTGAGATGCCGCGTCTTGAAAGCTGCCTGCAAGGCCGGCGAGGCAAGTGCCTGGCGCGCGAGCGCATGCAAGGCATCCGGCTGCACCAGCGGCCCCCAGCCCGGGTTCGCCTTCTGCCATGTCTGTTCCGCCCACGGATCATCATCGGGATCGGCATCATAGATCACACCGAAAAAGTGATCATCGGCCAAGATGCCGGCGAGCACTTGCTCGGTGTAATTCCATACCTGGCGGCCCACCCCTGTCGCATTGTCGGTGGCGGTGCTGATCGAGATTAGAAGCGGCTGCAAGCGCTTGCCGCAAGCTGTGATCAAGACATCGTAAATCGCCGATGAGCGGTGCGAGCCGATCTCATCGAGCACCGCGAAATGGACATTGAGGCCATCGAGCGCCTTGGCATGCGCGCTCAGCGCTCGGAAGGACGAGCCGGTGCGGGCCTGTGATAGCGTCGCGGCGTTCACTTGCACCCCGTAGTGTCGGCGGAATTCAGGGTTCTTTTCCACCATCACTTTGGCCATATCGAGCGCGATGGTTGCCTGGCTGCGCGATACCGCCGCAGAGTAGCCTTCTGCCCCGCCCTCGGCCTCAGTGAATGTTACGAAAAGCGCGAGCACCGCCGCGAGTGTCGTCTTGCCATTGCCCCGCGCAATCCAGATCGATGCCTGGCGAAAGCGCCGCACCCCTGTCGCGCGATCGACGAAGCCGAACAAATTGATGAGTATCCATTTCTCGAACGGAAGTAACTCGATCCGCTCGCCCGCCTTCGGCCCTTTGACATTCACCATTAGTTTCGCGAACACAAGGGGCGCCTCGGCCCGCCTGGCATCAAATACCCATTCGCTGCCCGGCAGCCTGGCGCGCTTCAGATCGGCGAGGAAGCGGGCGCACGCCTGCCTCGCCTTCCTGCCCGCCTTTATCTTGCCGCTCGCCACCGCGCGGGCATAAGCGATCCCATCGGCGACGTCATCCGCGAGCTTGCTCAATCCTTCCGGCCGCCTTCAACCACGCGCAGGCTGCGCAAGAGTTCCCAGCCGGTGCCCGCGTCCGCGTCTGGCTCTTTGTGATCGGATAGCTTGAACCGCGAGCGGGCCTGCGGCGTGAACCCCATCTCGCCTTGCAGGTTCCTCATTATCAGCACGCAATGGTTGATTACGCGCAGATAGGGCGAGATCGCGGGGCCATCCTTGCGCTTGACAAGGAAGGGCAACGCCTGCCCCTCGTCCAATTTCCGCTGCGCTAAAACCGCCTTGGCATGCCGATCCACGATCTCTATGTAGTTGGCGAACACCACCCAATCGATCCGGCGCAGCAGATCGGCCGGCGCATCGAGCAATATCTCGGCCCACAAGTCGCGCTGCGCCGCCGTCATCCATTCCGGGGCCGGCTTGTGCGCCAGATCGCCCGGCGCCTCGGGATCGGCGCGGCTGGCATGATAGGGCCGCAATGTCCCTTGCAGCTTGAGCAGGGCGGTCGGCTTCGGCGGGCGGCCCGCGCGGGAGGCCAAGGCGAGCTATCCGATCAGGGGCCGGTGAGCTCGGGCTCGGCGGCGGCTGCGGCCTGGCGCGAGGCGATCGCCGGCCGGTTGAGCTCGTTCCGCGCCCGATGGGAAATCGCTGAATATTCGCTGCGAAAAGACTTGCCTTGCCGGGCCGGCCGCTCGTTCCCCGTCGAATCTTTGCGAGGCCCCCCCCATTGCTGGCGCTGCGCTCGGGAGATCATCCCAGGGGGGCCTTGATTTCCACGACGATAGTGAGGAAGACGGCGAGCAGGATTGCTACCACCGCCGCGACAATACAGACGCCAATCCAGAACATGAAGGCGCGAGGGCTCATCGGCCGCCATTCATGCCGCATAGGGGGCGGCTCACGCACGGCTTCGTTCCCGTTGCGTTTTCTCATTATGATGCGGCCAGCATAAGCTCTGCAAATTAGACGGATCGAGCCTTCGCTCGGGATGGGTGCGCACAGGCTGGATATGATCGACCATTGCGGCGATCGTATCGCGGCCAAGCTGCGCGCAGCGCCGGCATAGGGGCTCGCCCCGCAAGTGAGCCGCCCGCAGCGCGCGCCAGTCTGGATCGTTGGCGCGCCAGCGGTTGGCCGGCCGAGGATTGTATCGCTCTTGCTCGACGCGGAAGGCCGCGAGCCGCTCGGCGCGCGATGGTAGCCAAGGCGCGCGGAAGGTAGGGGCATAAGCGTTGCGCGTCATGCTGCCTGCTGTTCCGTCTGCGGGCCGGTATTGGGGGCGCGCTTGAGCTCGCGCGGCGCCAGCGCAGCGGCGATCTGCCCGGTCAGATTGCGGATGATCGGATCGGCCGTTTTCCACGGTGCCTCGGTAAGCAATTGGTGGACAGCGTTCCACTGGGCGAGGGTCAGGACAATGGCCAGAGGCTCGGCCAGATTATATGTGACGGGCGATTGGATTGTATTGTCGTCTCGCATTTTGACTGCTCCATTTGTTACGCTGGCATAGGGGTTACGGCACCACCTTCAAGCGCCCTGACACGTAGCGCAAGCTGTTGGATCGCGCGCACTAGGAAGGCTGGCGTGGAATTCCCGACATCGCTATTCACCAGAAACCCGATTGGCACGGGAACGACCTCGCCATCAGCGCCTCGATGTGAGCCGCTACCAAGCCGCATTGCTGCGATGGTGTCCAATGCGTCTACTGTGACAGCGCTGGCCTGTGCGGCTTCAAACAGTATCGGCTGCAAGATAATCTGACCCTGAAGCCCGCCGCCGCTATTCGCATTGACATAGACAGCGAGATGAGTCGCGCCAGCGACTTGCCAGCCAAAACCGATTGTCGGATTTGAAAACTGGCTGTAGACGATCCCATCGGCTTGAACTCTGGTGCCGTTGCACGAGGTTGGCCTTTGGATCGTTACGTCCCGCGTCCCTCGATTGATTGTAATAACGTTCTGGATAGGCGGCCCGCCGGTTAGTAATCCGATCTGAAAGTCACCGTTTGGCTCGGTATTGAGCGTCCACCGTTCGGTAGGGTGTGCGCCGACAGCGAGCTCGGCAAGGCCATACTGGCCCGCCGGATCAAAAGCGTAGCAGTGCAAGGCGCCGACCTGTCCGGGGGTTGATATAGACGTATCGGAATACAGAATTCCGACTGCGGAAATATTCCCGGCAGCGTTGATATTGCCGTTTGCGCCGTTGAGGGTTAATGGCCCTGTCATCGTGTCGCCGGCTTTGTGAACGTATTGGCCAGCATGGTTGGCGGCGATTGAATTGATCGCTGCCCAGAGTTGATCGTGAAGGGCCGGATTGACCGCTATGCCGGCATTCTCGATGACGGTGCAAATTTCCTCTTGCTCGGCGTCGAACCAGATCGCCTCAAGCTGCGTGGTAGACAGCCCGGTCTGAGGATTGCCGTCGGTAAAACCGTCCTTTCCGGGACCGAATTTATCGATGAAGCGGGTCGGCGTGCTGATACGTTGCATGGCTTAGTGCCTATCAGGGGGCGAGGGTGGGGGCGGCGGCGGCGGGCGATTGGCGCCCGCAGCGATGAGGGCAAGGATCGCGGTTAGTATCTCGGCCCACCAATCGTGCAGACTTTCGACCAGGCCGAGCTTTACGCAGGTGCCGGGCGGCGCGACGCCCGATAATACACCCCACATGCAGCCAGCGCCCACAATCAGCATGCAGACAAGCACAACGCCGATCGTCGCCGCCAGCAACCAGAAGCAGGCCCGGAGCATGTCGAACTGGCGCACGGCTGGGCGAGCTCACGGCGGTATTTCGTTCGTCGGCAGGCCAACCCAGGCGGTGAATTGCAGATCGCGGACAGCGCGCTCTAGCAGCCTCACGCGAGCCTCTAGCGCCTCGATCGCCGCCGGATCGGCGAGCAGCCTCGGCGCGCCCGCTACCCCAGCATAGAGGCGCGGCGTGCCGGGCGTCATATCCAGGCTCGGCTCGCCATCGGCCAGGCCGGCCGGCGGCCCGCTGCCTCGGCGCAGGCGGATTGTTGCCATTGTCTAATATACGCCACCGTCTACGATATCGACCGACAGCGGCGAGGCGGCGGTGCCAAGGCCGAAAAGCGAGCCATCGGTGGCAACTTCCTGCAAGGACGCAATGTATATCTGACTTAGCGCATCTTGCACATTGGTGGCGGTGAGCGGCGGGATTGTAGTGATATTGACATTCGAGGCGGTAAGCACCGCGCCGCCGACTTCGACGGGTATCCAGGCGGGGGTGGCGTCGCAGATTATCCAGTCGCCTCGGGTGTATGTGCCGCTCGGCGGTGTCGGCGCATTGCCGCTGCCGGGGCCGGCTGTCGTGCAGATCACATACCAGCCGCGCCGCGCGGCCGTGGCCGGTGGCAGCGCGCCAGGCGGGATCGGATTGATAGGGTTCGGCGATGGCGTAACGATATTCGCCGCGACATCATAGGTGCCGCCGAATACTAGATTGCCGGTGAGCCCCGCGATGGCGTTATTTAGCTCATTGATCGCGGGCACGACAACCTTGGCGGTAGTCTGTAGCGCGGCAACATCGGCGCCCATGACAAGGCGCAGGCCGGCGGATGTGATCGGCAAGGTATTCTCGACACCGGCAGCGATGGCAGGCCCGGCGGCGACGGCCATGCCGAGGGCCGAGCCCGTCAAGGTAAGTGCGCTGCCAACCGGAACATTGACGGCGCCGCGCTGGCCTGCGGTAGCAATTACCACGGACAGCGCCGTTGCCGGGCTTACGCCATCGCCCGACAGGGTGGCGTCGCTTTCGACGGCCGAGATGCCGCCCGAGCCGCCGCCGACACCAAAGCGCAAATTTCCGGCCCCGTCAGTGATCAGCACGTCATCGGGCTGCCCGCCGATTACGCGGAGGTTAGCCACGCCCGCGAATGTCTTGACTCCATTGATGGTCTGCGCCCCGGCGAGCTCGACCTGGCGCGCGGCATCCACCAGCGGGATGAGGGCGGTTCCGTTATCGATCCATAGGCTATTCGGCCCGCTGCCGGTAAAGCCTGGCAGATTGAAAAACGGCTCGCCGGGATTGAGCGCCGCAGGCGGCGCGATCGCCCCACCGGCGATGTGGCGGCGCAGTTGGATCGTTGCCATTTAGAACGTTCCTCCATCAATCCGTTGTGTCGCAGCGAGCACGATCGGCCCGCTCATCGTGCCACCAGTCAGGCTGAGCTTGCCGTCCTGTAGTTCCTCGATCTCATCCCTCGCCGCCGCGAAATTGCCCCGCACCGATGCCGTGGTCGGCGTGCCGAAAACCGGAAAGCTCGGATCGATCGCCGAGGCCAGCCTGGCGGGCGCATTGCGTAGGATGAGCTCGGGCGGCGGGCGGGCGGGCGATCGGCGCGGCACGCGGACGGGCGGCTGGCGCGGCTGCGGCGCGGGCGCATCGCGCTGCATGGCGATAAGCGCCTTGCGCACCATGGCAGCGGACACATGGCGCGGCCGGTGGACTATGGCGCGTCCCACGGCTCGCTTGCTCCATCGTCCCAAACGCTCGCGCCGGCATCCCAGATCGAGCTCGTCATCGGCGGTAGGCCGCCGGTCCCATAGCTGAAAATCACGATCGTATGCGCCGGGGCAATCGCCAGGATCGCGCATTCGAGTGAGTTATACCCCCACGTCGCGATGAATTCGTTACAGAATGACCGGCAAGTCATCCATTCCACACGCACCGCGTCATCATGCACTTGCACAAGAAAAGTGTGCGGCCAATCGGGCGCGGTATTGAGGAAGGCGTTGCAGCCCGACCATGTGCGGAAGGGCCGAAATTCTATAACCGAAACATCCCAGCCGAGGACGGCGGCATAATCGACGAAATCCTGCGGCGTTGTGGTGCCGCCCGATTGCCGTTTGGCGATCACATCGCGGCGGCGCAGTTCGATTGTCGGGGCGAGCTCGCCAACGCACGGCTCGGGCAGGCCGCAATCGGTTTCCCACATGGGCAGGGTTTCAATCGTAGTGCGCGGATCGGCCTCATCGAGCAGCGCCCGGATGCGGGTGTATGCGTGATAATGCACCCCGACCAGGCCCTTGATCAGTCGCACTTGCACCGCCGCCGGATCGCGCGACCAGGCGAACCCCTCGGGCAGCATGGCGAGGGCTTGCGTATCGAAATCGGCCTTGGCCAGCGCCATCGCGCCGCGCTCTGTCGTTCCGCTCATGGCACGTAGTTGATCGTTCCGACTGTGGGCAGTTCGCCGATCTGCAATACGACATCATCGGCCGGAAGGTCTATTTTGTGTGTGCGCACGCCCGAGGCGATGCTCACACTTTCCCAAATCCAATTTATTGCGACGACGCCGCCTGGCACCCCCTCGCGAAATAGCATATCGGCGAGCTCATCGCGGATCGCGGCCTCGGTGCTTTCATTGCGCGGCACCAGATCGCGCACCGTGACATCGATCGGCCGCGCTACCGGCGCATAGACAAAGAGCTCAGCGGTAACCGGGCGCAGCGGTTCAAGGTGCGCGAGCAGTGCTATCGCGTCCTCGGGCGTCGGGATGCCGCCGGGATAGACATCGTCCATCGCGAAGCGCACCACGACTGTTCCGGTTCCCTGCTCTTTCGGGAAGCACCAAGCCCGGCTGATGCCAGGATACGCGAGCGACCAGCGCTCATAATCGTGCGCAGCGCCGCCCTGCGGCGGGCGTTGGATGCGATCGAGGATACGCGAGCGCCAGGGCTCTAGCAGTTCCTCGTCCGTTCCGCCGATCATCAGGGTCGGGACGACTGCGCCGACGATGCCAGCGATCGAGTTGGAAGTATCCAGCCTTGTGCCTGCGGCGAGATTGCCAGCCGCGCCAGGCTGCACGGCTTGTGTCGGCGCCGAAAGCTGCGCGCCCGCCGGGATACCATCGGCCGTTGTGCGCACTTGGACGCCGTTCTCGGCCTGGAACAGCGAGCCGGCCGGCAGAGCCGCCGGGCCGACGATTGTGGCGAGCAGCGAGCCGGTTGCCCGAGTGGCGTCCTTGCGCGGCACCCGCCATTCTGAGCCATGCCGGCCGAGGCCCTCGCCTGTTGCGGTAGTGACATGGATTTGTTGCGCGGCATACTCGATCGCGTCTAGCTGCTCATCCGCCAGGCCGGCCGCGCTGACCGACAAGGCATCGAGGTTGCTTTGCGCGAGCCGCGCATTTGCGCCCGGCAGATTGGTTTCGATGTCGGCTTGCGCCTGCTCGATGAGTTCTTGCAGCGTGCGCCTGTAGAAGCCGTTACCGGCGGCCATCAGATTATGACCCCCGAAATCCTGTCCATGCCAACCAACTGGCCCCAAGCGAGGGCGAACCTCCACCCGACCCTAGAACCCGGCGGCGAAACGATAATCAACGTTAGCTCAAGGCGGCCCGCGCCGGTCCAGATTGCCTCGATATCGATCCGAGACGCGACGCCCTCGCGGATCATCCATTCGGTCGCTTCGCGCGCGTATTGTTCCGCCCGGATGCGGGTAAGCTCGGTTTCTTTTTCCCGACTGAGCAACCAGAGCCGCGATCCGAGGGGATACTTGCGGAACGCATCCGCCCACCAGCCGCGCCGGCCGCCGCCATCGGGCGGTTGATCATCGGGGTGCGCTGTGCGATCGGTGCCGAGGCTCAAGATGACAGCCGTGGCAAGGTCCTGATCCGCGCGCAGAACGCCCGAGGGTAATAGCTGATAATCGCCGCTACTCGCCTCGGGGTTCCACACCGTCGCGATATCAGTCACGAAACGATATCCGCGATGCCGCGAGCGCCGAGCCTAGCCAGGCCCCGCCTTGCCGTGCCATGCCATGCCCAGCCGCGCCGCGCCAAACCACGCCAGAATGCGAACCTAGCAGTGTCATCGCTCGCTGGCAATCGGCGCCACAACGCCATATCTGACAGCCGGCTCGGCTGTGATATCGGCGCCGCGAAGGTTGACCGCGCCGGCAGCAGTGATCGTCGCATCTGTCGTCGCGCTCGCCTCGATGCTCTGTTCCGCCTCGATAATGACGCGGCGGGCCTTGATTATGAGGTCGCCCTCGGCAGTCAAACGCAAGCTCACGTTTTGATTGTTGTATAAAACGACTTCGCCCGAGGCCAGGCCGGTCGGCCGCGACCCTCTATCGTTTACCGCGACGACAACGCCATGATCTCGATTGCCGCCGAGAAAGCACACCAGCGCATCGCCGCCGGCCGGCGGCGAGGAACTCAGCCCGTAATTTTGGAATCTTTCCACGGCATCGGCTGTCTCGCCCGCGAGCAGCCCAACTTGCATTTGCTGAATCCCGCCGGCATCGTTGACAGCGGTGAGCTCGCCCCGCGCCAGCATCATGCCAAGCCTGCGGATGAGCGGCGCGAGCTCGCGATCTAGCGCGCTCATCCCGGCCGCCTGGCGGCGCCTGGCGGCGTCGGGCCGCCGGCATGGGGGCTTGTGGCGGGCCTCGGGCGGGGGGCCTGTGGCGGCTCCCCAACGCCTCGCAGGGGCGGATCGCCTGGCCGCCAGGCCCGCGCGGCCATCGGCGCCAGGCTGGCGGGCGCCCAGCCGGGCGGAAGCGGCGGGGTTGCTCGCAAGCCGTAGGGGCAGACTACCGCCGCGCTGCGCGGCAGCGGCGCCCAGATGGCGAAATCGCTCATTGCTTGCTTTCCTTCCGGCGCCGAGCCCCGGCATCATGATCGGCGGCCACCTGCTGCCAAAAGTCGGTGCCGCCGCCGCCGGCCTTGCCCTTGACCTCGGCCTTGAGATCATCCGGGTTCGGTGTCAACGCCTCGGGCGGGCAAAGAGTGAGCCGCGTCAAGGTGCCCGAGGCGCCGAGCCGGAACGATGCCTTAGTAATGCTCATTTCGCGATCGATCCCGAGCCACGCGTCCTCGATGCGGCATAGGCGATTGATCGGCCAGGGCTCGCCTTCGTCGGTAAACCAGCCCTGGACCTCGATGGTAGCGGTGCGCCCATTGCCCCAACGGTTCTGCACTTCCCATTGCGCGCGCGCCTGCGCGTCGGCGTTCGTTGTTTTTGCGGCTTGATAAACCACAAGCGGGCGGTATCGCGTAATGGATGGATCAGTAGCCTGGCCGCGACTTTGCGCCGCCTGCTTCGGCGATACGTTATCGGCGCCAGATTGCTGCCCCTTGACGATGACGATCGAATGTCGCTCGCGATCATCGAGCAGCGCCGTCGCCGTCTTGATGTTGCCGCCTTGGACGAGGGGCGTATCGCAATACTCGGTTGATACGCGCGTGATCAGCAATGTTCCGTCATGCTGCTCATACGCCAAAACCTGCCTTAATCGCGTTATGCGCTCGACAGCTTCCCACGCCGTCTCACTTTGTTGCAATTGGAAATCGAGCGGCGCGCCGAGATCGGCCTCAATGACGACGTTGACTTGATACACCGCAGCGAGCGCGCGGATGATGTCGCCGGGCGGCGCCTTTTTCCATTGTGTCGGCGCGCCCTCGGGCGAGCAATCGATCAAGTCGCTGACAAGGCCGCGCCCGACGATCTCGATCTGGTGGCTGCCGGCATCATATCGAGGCGACATCTGATCCACCCAGCCCGTCGCCATTAGATACTCGTTCATATGGACAACGCATCTGTCGCCAGGCGAGAAATCCCATTGTTCGTCCATGCCAGGCCAATCGCGGGTGCCGATTACGCCGAACTGTATCGTGGCCTCGTCCACAGAGCGATCGAGCACCACACTAAGCCAGCCCCGATAATCTCGATCCCGCAGCGTAAGGATCAATTCGCCCTCGGCCATCAGGTAAGCGCCGGGGCAATGAGCTCGGTGGGCATGAAGCTCGGATGAGGTGTCGGGTTCGCTTGCGCCAGGCGGCCCGCCTCGCGCGCATCCTGATAAATCTTGTGCGCGCAGACATGCAGCGGCAACGTCGAGACGGTGGCAAAGAACGTTGCGGTCTGCGGTGCGATTTTATTGCCGAGCAAGGTTATCGCGGCAGTGAGCACAGCGCGCAGGCTGCCGACTGTGCCGTCATTCTCGATCGAGGCGGCGGCGATCACAGGGCCGAATATCGCGCTGATTGCGGTGCGCAGTTGATCGCCATCAATCGGTGCCATGCGCGGCAAGCTGATCAGCCGTTGCGCCGCGCCGAGCGCGCCCGAGCGCCGCACCAGGGCTGTGATCGCCGCGCGGTTCACAAGCTGCCGCGCCCGGGTGGGCGTGTAGACGCCTGGCCGGCTGGCCGGCACATCAGGCAGGGCGGTGGCCCATCGCGACAGCGCGGCCATAGCCGCGATCGCAATGTTGAGCTCGATGAGCGCCTCGGTAGCGACAGCGCCGATATATCGCTCGATCCCGATCGCGACAGCGGCGGGCGGCTGCAAGACATAGGCCGGGCCGAAACTCGCGGCGCGCTCGGCGATGGCAGCATAGGCCGCCGGATCGCATTGGTTGCGTTCTAGCACTTGGCTGACGGCGGCGATGATCTCGGCGAGCATGGCGGTGCTGTCGGCGGCGACGAAGTTGGAATATCCGGCGATCTGCCAGGCGGCGGCGAAGGCATCGGTTATGCGTCCCATGCTTGCCCTAGCGAGCGCGACAGTGTTCGCTGATCATTCGGCTGGCTTGTCGGCTCGACGAAGCCAGTCGTTTCTACGAACGCCAGGGCGAACTGCGCGATGCGCCGGCCGGCATCGCCCTCGCGGACCGTATAGGTATCGCACAGAACATTGTGCTGCCCGAGATACGGGTGGATGAGCAGGCCCGGTCCCTCGGCCTCTAGCGCAGTCAGAAGCTCGTCGCGCTGCATCTCCCAGAGATCGCCGATCACATGGGCCGAGAACGAAAAGCGCCGGCCGCGCCGGCCGAGGTCTTCCGCCAGGGGCTCATCGCGTAGCGGATACTCGTGCCACTCGTGCCGCCGGCCGCCGGCCAGATCGTAGGCCCCGAGCCGGAAGGCGGCATCGCGGAAATAGCCGATCCGCAGCGGCACCCGCGACAGCGCCCGAGAAAGCTGCGGCGGTAGCGCCATCAGTGAGCCATCGCCAGATTACCGCGCGGCCCGGCGTATTGTTTTTCGATCGATACATCCGTATTACCGGTCGATCGTTGCGTGACTTGCATACCGGGCGGCGCGTTTGCGAACGTGACGTCGAGTTCTGTCTTTGAAGTCTGCAAGCCCGCTGCCGCCGCCGGCATGGCAGCCGCAGCGGGCATGCCCGCCTTGGCCTCTGCGACGCCGCCCCAGGCCCCGCCGAGCTTGCCCGCGCCGGCTGCCCCGGCACCAGCCCATGCGCCGCCTGGCGCGCCCGAGGCGGCTTGCGTGAGCTTGTCAGTCGGCGGGACGAGCGGCTTGCTGGCGATTTCGTCGGCGGCCTTGCCCCAATCGCCGGTTAGCTTGCTGGTATCGATCTGCGGCGCCGCGACTTGCGGGGCCTCAATCTTGCGGCCGAATATCCCGGTGATCGTATTCCACGCGCCTTGCAGAAAGCTGATCAAGCCTTCCCATAGCTTCTTTACGGTCTCGATCGGATCATTGAACGCGCCGACGATCGCGTCCTTGATCGCGCCAACCCCTGCGACAATCGCCTTGCCGAATTCGACAATGAATGCGCCGATATCATCCGGCAATGAAGCCCACGCCTCGCGGCCGACTTGCGCGAGATTGCCGGCGAGCACGCGCCAAGTCGCTGTGATCATATCCCAGCCCTTGCTTAGCTCGGCGACGATATCGGACCATTTGACTTGGAACCACTCGTCGGTGGCGACGCGGCCGAGCTCGGCGAAGCCCTCGCCGAGCCGATCGGCAGTCTTGACCACACTATCAACGCCCTCGTTGAACGCCGCCTTGATCTCGTCCCAGTTTTTATACACAGCATAAGCCAGCAAGGCGAAGCCGGCGATTAGCGCGATGATCGTGGCGGCGATCGGGTTGGCGAGCAGGGTGGCGCCGAGCGCGATCAACGCCTTGCCGATGCCGAACAGCGAGCCGATGATACCTGGCGCGACGACAGCGGTAAACGCGAGCAGGACAGCATTGCCCTTGCCGATGACGGCGACGAGGCCGTCCCAGACTGGCCGCAGGCGGTGCAATATCGGGATAATATCATTGCGAACAATGGCGACGAATGCTTTGCCCGCCGCGACGATGTTTTGAATAGTCGCCTTAACTTCGACCTTAATCGAATCCTTGCTGGCGTTTATCCACTCTTTCATTCCGGTGGCACTGCCCTTCATACTGGGCAATAGCTCACTCAGGATCGTATACGCCAGCCCTTTGATCTGGTGGCCGACCACTGTCATGATGTCGCCGAATTCCTTAGCCGACGAGGCGGTTTGCAAGTCCATGATCGCCCCGGTGCTTTCGAGCTCAAGCCCGAGCTTGCGGATACCTTCCTCGCCCTCATCGAGCAGCGCGAGCAGTTCCGCGCCGGTCTTGCCGAACACTTTCATTGCGGCTTCGCTGCGATGGACCGGATCGGTGAGGTTCGATATCGCCGTGGCCGTTTTGAGAAAGATCTGTTCCGGGTTCAGCGTCTTTAGATCCGTCATGCTGATGCGCAGCGCATCGAACACCTTAACCATCTCGTTATTCTTGCCGCCCTTGCGCGCGGCGGCGATCGATTTGTTGAGCTTGGTGAGCGCGCCGCCCATCTCATCCGCCGACAGCCCGGACTGCCGCGCGGCATACTGGAGTTTCTGTAATCCTTCCACCGACACGCCGGTTGTCCGGCTCAGCTTGACGAGCTCGGCGCCCGCGCCGATGGCATCGGTAACGAGCTTGCCGAGGCTGAATCCGCCGATGATGCCGCCGATGCGCAGGAACGGGCCGACCAATCCGGCGACGGAACTTCGCAGATTGCCGAACTGCTTGCCCACATTGCCGAGGGCGGTGCCAATCTTGCCGAACCCGGCCTCGCGGGCGATGGCGCCAGGGATCGCCATCATGCCGCGCATTTTGGCGGTGCTCTGCTGGATTGACTTGTTGATCTCGCGGATGGGCGCAGTGAACTTGTCCGTGAGCGCAACAATAACCTTGAAGCCGGCGTCGGATCGCCTCGCCATCGGCTACCGCCTGCGCTGCGCCCGCGCAATGGCGCGATCGATGCGCTGCAAGCGATGCCACCACCAGAGCAGCGTATCGACGGTCATGCCGTCGATTTCGCTGGGTTGGAAATGGAAACAATAGGCGAGCCACCCGATGATGTCGTCAATTTCCGAGGGACCTTGGCCTTCATCTTCGTCAGCAGATCGGCCAACGCATCGATATCAGGTTGCAACATCTCATCGAAAACGCCGATCGGCACGCCGGACAGCGAGGCCAGCATGGCGAACGCCTTATCCTCGGCCGTCTCATACTCGCCCATCTGGCGCAGATCGCGCCCGCGCGGGGTGCGCATGGTGATTTGCGTATAGGTGGTGCCCTCGAATGTTACGGGATCGATCAGCATATAAGTCTCACGTCGCTCGGGCATGGGCTTAACTCCGGTAGCATTCGAGGCCCTCGAACCGGACCGTCATGGTGCCCGCGATGGCATCGAGCTCTAGATCGCCGGCCTGCCAGGCATTGCGCAGGGTCCATGTCTCGCCGCTTTCCAGCGATGCCACCACGGTCGAGTTGGTAATCTGCGATAGCTGCTCGGCATTGTAGAAGCGCGGGCGATTGCTGCACTCGGCCTCGATGTAGGGGACGTGGTTCTCGGCGGTATAGCCGTGCGTCCCATCCGGGCCGCCGACGCCTGTGCGGGTCCAAGAATTCGGCGAGATCGTCAAGGCAGAGCGGACCGAAAGCTGCCGGCCGTCCACCTTGATCGAGCCAATCCCGCCGATATGATTCGGGTCTGCCATGGGTTCCTCCCTTATGCCGCCTCAACCGATACGCTTCGCAGGCGGAACTGTGTGAGCGCGGCGAAGATGCGCAACTGATTGACAAGATCGGGCGGGAGCAGCGCATCGCAGCGATTGGGGTCTTGCGCATTCCGTTCCACGATCAGATTGGTTTTGAACGCGTCCATGTTTTCCATCAACCCGGCTTCCTCAAGCTCGCCATACGCGGCGATCATTTCCGAGCGGATGATGGAGGGCGTTACGATGGCCTGGCCGGCGCCGAAGCGGGTGCCATCATCGGCGAGCTTATGGCGCGGGAACTTCAGCAAGATGCGGTTGCGCATGAACCGGTTGAAGTAGGCCAGCGTATAGAGTGTTTCGACATCGAGATAGGAGTTATCGGGCGCGCCCCAGACGTTCTTTTGATAGGTAGTGATCGAGCGATCGATCCGCATCACGCCGCCGGCATCGACGTAGCCGCAGGCGATGCCGTCGAAGTAGAGCACCTGCCGGTCGAGTATCTGAAAGCGATCATCGGGGCGCGGCGGCACGATGCCGAGCAGCGGCAAGGTCTGCACCGGCCGTGCCGGATCGACCACAATCGAGCCGGCCACCTGGCCGCACCAGGCTGCGGCGATCTCGCACTCGGGCGTCGGGCTGCCGAACCAGCCGGCCAGCGTTACATGCTGATCGTTCCGTGTATTGCCGAAGGTCGATAGTGCGCCGAGCGTATCATTGCGGAAGGCGAAGGCATGGCCGTATAGCTGTTGCGACCAACTCCACCGGCCTGTGACATCTTGCAGCAAGACCGACAGATCATCGAGCGATGTCGCATCGTTCCAGGGCGAGCAGATGTAATCGTATAGCTCATCGCCGAGATTGGCGACGAGGGACGCCACATCGGGCACGCCAGCCATGCCCGTCATTGGCGTCGATGTGACAGTGAGGCCGAGGGGCACGATCTCGCCATAGGCCGGGCCTCGGAAGGCTACATCGAGGTCCAGGCCGCCATGCAGGCCAGGCTGGGTGGAAGTGATCGCCACACTGCCGGCGAGGCTACCGGCGCCGTCCGTGCCTTGCGTGAGCGCCGCCCCGGTGCCCGCTGTGAGTAGCAGCGTCGCCGAGATGTCGGTCGCAGCCGAGGCCGAGGCGGTTGCGAAGCTAAGCTGCGCGGTGGGGCCGGTGGCAGTAGTTGACACAATGAAATGGTTGGTGAACCAAGTCGCGATAGCGCCCGCGCCGAGCGCCGCTGTGATCAGCGCCGCCGCCTCGGGCAGTGTCACGATCGCGCTAAAATCGATGCCTTGCGTATCGCGCGGCACGCCGCCGACCGAGATGGTAAAGCCGCCGTCTGTAATGCCCCGCAGGGTTGCCACCAGGGCAGCCTGCGCCGCGCCGTTGACAGGCCCGCCGGCCAGGCTGGCCGGCGTGGGGACGGGCGCGACAGGATTGGCGAGGGCGATCACACCTATCGCCGGATCGGCGTTGACAGCGGCCTCGATGGCATCGAGCACCTGTGCCGTTGTCATGCCGGCGGTAAGGTAGACGCGCACCGGCCGGCCGCCGATATACAGCGGCAATGTTCCGCCCTCGATCGTCGAGCCGTCTACCGTGAAGCTGCCGGCGGCGGCGGCGAAACCGACCTCGTCGGCGGCCAGGATGAACAGCGGCACGCTCTGATTGTTGGCGAAATAAGCTGCGCACATGCGCGCCAGGGCCGAGCCGACGCCGCACAGGCCCTCGGCATCGAACTTGCTGCGCACCCGTGTCAGCACCCCGACTTGCAGCGGCCCGCGCGCCGGATCATGCGTGCCGAGGGCGAGCGCATAGGTGACTTGCGAGTAGGACGCGGCCTGGCTAGGATCGATCTCGAAATAGGCGATCGGAACCCGGAGGTTGGCCGGAATCTGGTTGAACGAGACGGCCATGGCTCAGCCCTTTCCCTTTTCGGTGACACGTTCGACATCGCCAGCGCGGATGCGCCGCTCGAAATAAAGTCGTTCCGCTGAGACATCGCGCCCGCCTGGCGGGATCGGCCGGCCATCGACCGGATGCCGGACGAGGTAACCCTCGCGCGGCTTGACGATGAGCGGCTCGCGCGTCGAGCGCGGCAGAGTGCGGATCGGATTGAACGTCATGGTAGTTGCCCTTGCGGAATATCGATGGTGAATTGCGCCTCGATGCGGCCTTCGGGGCCGCTCGCCCATGGCGCGGGGCCGAACGCCGGATCGTATTCCTGGCTCGGCGGCTCGCCCGGATCATGCGGGTCGATCGCGTCAACCTTGGCATTGATGCCGAGGAAGGCCGGCAGCCGATCGAATTGTTCCTCAGTCTCGCCGTCACACTCATCGATCTGCGTGCGCGTGGTGAATGTGAACAGCCAGACCGTTACGTCGCGCGAATGCGCGAGCAGCTTGCAGCCGTCATAGGCGAGCAGCGTATAGCCGAGCGATGGCGACCAATTGAAAAGCGCCCGGAACAATGCCCGGCGCATAGCCGGAACGGTCATCGCCGGGGCCTGGCCGCGTATTTCCTCATGCGCGGCAATCTTGACCGCGACGCCCCATGTCTCGGTAATCCACTGCACGTTTTCGTTGATGGCCTCGACCGGCTCGGCGGCCTCGCTGAGAAAGACGACATAGGCGCAGGGCAGGGCCATGTTCGTATATTCGACGAGCTTGAAGGCATCGGCAGCGCCGGCCACGCGATCGCCGAAGACCGCGCTTGCCGCGCTCGATCGCCGCAGCTTGGCAATGAGGTCCGACATCTCGAACCTCCCGGCACCCATCAGCCGGTTTCCACCTTCGGCGGGGCCTGGGTGGGCGATCCATCGATAGCGAAGATGCCGGGGCCGATCGCCGCTTCGAGCAGCCCCACCACCGCATCGCGCTTATTGGCCAGCGCCACCGACATCAGCGGGCGCGGCTCCATATGCCTGGTGCCGAGCTCTAGCAGATGGGCATGCGGCGAAGTCGTTCCGGCCACCATCGCATAGCCGCGCCGCGAGCCGCGCCCGTAGGCCGATCCGAACAGCGTGCCGGATGCGCGGCCTGGCGGCTGGCCAGGCAGCGAGACCGCCTTGCGACTGCTTAGCCGCTTGGCCTCTTTTTTCACGACAGCCGCCGCCTTGCGCATGGCGCCGCGCACCGCCTTGCGGTCGAACTGCATATAGCGCGTGTAATCGACTTGGACCTTGACCGGCCCGGCCATCGCACTATCCGCCGCGAATGAACCAACCGAAGTCGTGCAAGCCGAGAAGGCAGAGCAGCACGAAAATAAAGATCATCCCGAAACGGTTCCAATACGCATTATAAGGCGGCGGGCCAAAGCTGCCGCCGAGCCATCCGATCAACCACAGGAGCATCAGCAACCAGAATATAAAGCTGATTGGCATTGCTCAGCCCTCCGTTTCATACGGGGTTGCAACAAGGGCCGGCTGTAAGGCGACCATCGAGGCGTCGCCGTATAGCTCGGCATCGACCTTGACGAAGCGCCGCGCGTCGTCCTTCTGCACCCGCTTGGCGCGGTAACGCTGGCCATTGACAACGAAATGATGCTCGGTCGTGAGGTCTTCCCGATAGCGGAACGTCAGCACATGGGTGGGCCGCTCGGCGACGGCGAAGCCGCCGCCCCACATAACTTCGCCGCTGCTCGCCTCGATCGAGCACCAAGCCGAGCCGATCACCGTATAGAGCGGCCTCGATTGCTCATCATCCGTTACCGGAACATCGCGCCATAGCTGAATTTCGGCCAGGTTGCGCAAGCGCCCAATGGGCGGCGCCTTGGGTAGCGGCATCAGGCGAACCCCGCCTGGCGATAATGTGTCAGCAAGGGTTCCCACCCGAGCTCGATCATCGGGGTGAGCGCGAACTGCGTCAGTTCCTCGCGATTCTCATACCAAGCGGCGATCGCCATCAACAGCGCTTGTTTAATGTCTGCATCGATGTCGCCCGGATCATCTCGGCCGCAAGTGAACTCGATCTCGATCGCCTGCGGCGCGCGCTGGGCGTAGGGCCAGAGATCGCCAATCGGATACAGGGTCGCCGGCGCCCGATCATCCCGCTCGACGAGGAAGTCGGCGGGATCGAGCGCATCGCCGTGCATGCTGATCGAGGCCAAGTCGGCGAACGGCGGATAGGGCAAATCGAGCCCGGTATAGTTCGCCGGCCAGCCGTGCAAGCTCAGCACCCAGGTCTGCGTCATGATCGCATAGGAGCAATAGCGCTGCATGTGCCCGACAGCGGCGCCGAGCATGCCGGTTAGTAGCGGCGCCTCGGCGCCGAGCTCTGCGCCAGGATCAAGCCGCAAGTGGGCGACAACCTCGGCCAGCCCGAGCGGCAGCACGGTGGGGCCCACGATGCGCCGCACCCGGGCGTGCAAGTCTGGATGATGCCAGGACAGCCGGCGCCAGTAGCTCACGGCCCGGCCTCTAGAGCCGCTACTCGCGCATCGAGCGCGGCGATCGTTGCGTTGAGGGCGGCAACCGCGGTGTCAACGTAGCCGCGATTTGCGGCATGCGCGGCGAGCACAGGCGGAACATTCAGCGTCAAGGTGCCGTTGATGGTTCCGCCGCTCAATTGCAGATAGCGCGCATCGCCGGCCGCCTGAGTGAGCAGCGGCGCAATCGCGGCGTCGAGATATTGGCGGTTGACAGCATCGGCGGCGGCGACCGGATCGCCAAGGCCGTTGATCCGGTTATTAAGCATCTGTAACGGAACGTTCGACATCGCGGTGGCCGAGGTCCACTGCCAGATTACGACGCCGCTGATATCGATGATGATCGCCCCGGCAGCGCCGAATAGGCCGGTGGTTGACGTGCCGATCGCCAGCGAGGGCGCGGCAAGCGCTCCGTTCGGGATGAGCAGCGGCCCGGTAAGCTGGCCGCCGGCTTGCTGCAAATAGCGCGCATCCGCGTCGCCCTGGCTTATGCCGCCGCCGAGGCCGCCGCCGCCGACGCCGCCCGAGGGCTCGACACCAGGCAGGAACAGCGCCCAATCGGGGTTCGCATTCGAGGGCACGCTTTCGGTAGTCGCCTCGGCAACCCACAGATTATAACCGAGCCTCACAATGTCGCCGGCTTGGTAGGTATCGCCTGGCGCATATGTGCCGCGATAGCGGACGATCGACAGATCGAGCGGCTCGCTTAGCTCATCATCGTCGAAGATGAGCTGAATCAGGCCAGGGGCCGGGCTGTGCGCTGCCCTGATGCCCCGGCCAGGCCGCCCCTGTAGGCCAATGCCCCCAGGATCGCCGGGCGGCCCTGGCAAGCCCTGGACGCCCCTGGCACCGGCCTCGCCTGGCGGCCCTTGCGGCCCGAGCTCGCCGCGCTCGCCTGGCGCACCCCTCGCCGAGACAAGCTGCCAATCGGCGCCA
>Ga0210398_10001644_pt1 | contig 22699 bp, 25 predicted proteins | sample IncBWC4OmetaG_FD_161047 | JGI IMG/M metagenome (GOLD analysis project Ga0210398, IMG submission 161047) | Forest soil microbial communities from Barre Woods Harvard Forest LTER site, Petersham, Massachusetts, United States - Inc-BW-C-4-O | ecosystem: Environmental > Terrestrial > Soil >...
GCAGATCCATATGACGCTGCAGCTGAACGTCAACATCTGGACTCCTATCGGAGCGTCGCAGCAAGTGATGGAACACGAGGAAGGCCACCGCCAGATTTCCGAGTACTACTACCAGACCGCCGACCAGCTCGCCGCGCGCATCGCCTCGACGTACATGGGCAAGCAGATCGAAGTCTCCGGCGAGGACTCCGGTTCCGCGGCCAGTGAAGCACTGCAACAGGCGGGCGCCGAAATCACTGGGGAGTACAACAAGGAATTGAATCCCAACCCCACGCAACTGCTCTACGACAGCATCACCGACCACGCCCGCAACGGCGTGGTCGCGCAGGATGCCGTCGATCACGCCCTGAAAAACGCCTCCGTCGAGGCGGTCCAACCCATCGGCGCCGACCCGACGCAGAACCGATAAGGAACTTTCAAACGAGGAATGGGAGGGCTAGAATCGATACATCATGCTGCGAATCTTATCCAAAAACCGAACTCGCCTGCCGGAAATCGATTTTACCGCCCATGTATGGAAGGAACGCCCGACCTATGTGAGCTACTCTCCGGAGCTCGATGTTTCCAGTTGCGGAGACACCTTGACGCAGGCGCGCGCACGGTTGCGTGAAGCTGTGAGCCTGTTCCTCGGAGAATGCTCTCGACAGGGCACCCTGGAAGCGATCCTCGCCGAATCGGGGTTTACCAAGCGCGGCAAGAGCTACCGTCCCCGCCGTATTCTGGCTCGCGCCAAGGTCCGCCTGGATATCCCGCGCGCCTCTTAGGAAGCTGCGCATGCCGCGCATCGTTCCGATTCACTATCGCAAGCTGGTACGCATCCTGGAGATGGAAGGATTCTCGCTCGCCCGCGAGCGCGGAGACCACATGATATTCACAAAGCCCGGCGTTGAGCGTCCCGCCGTTGTTCCCCGTTACGATTCGCTTCCCGTTTTCGTCATCAAAAACGTTTTGCGCACCGCGCATTTCGAGAGAAAGATACCTGGAACTGTTGGATCGAGCCTGACTGTAGGGCTCATGCCACCTGTTCCGACGGCTCTTTGCTCTTTTGGCTCCACTGGTACATAGCAACCGCGCTCGCAACCACGGAAATGACGATGAGCGCAATCATCGCGTCCTCGAGCTTGGGCGAGCGCGCCTGGCGGATGATCCACCGGCCGTAATGAATGGCCAGCGCGCCCTCGATCACGAAGCGCGCGAACCGGCCGGCACCCACGGCGCTGAAGAGTTTGTTCTGCGGATAGCGGAACGCCGCCGCCGCCGCGACCACCGCAGTGAAAGGAAAGGGCGGCGGCATCAGCGAAGCGAACACCAGCGACCACCCCGCTCGTTTTTGCACCTGCTCTCGTAGGTGGCTTCCGCGCGGGCCGGAGGTGACTTTCTTCAGCCGCGCCGCGCCCTTGCCGCTGAGCCACACGGTGGCGAACGTGCCGATCAGCGAGCCGAGCGTGGCCATAGCCGCGTAGTACGGCATGCGGTCGTGGTAGCGCGCGCACAGCGCCAGAACCAGCAGATCGTTACCCAGCGGAACAATCAGCGGCGAGGAATCGAAAGCGCCCAGCGTGAGCACACCCAATCCGCCCGCGCGGAACAGGGACCTCGCGATGATGCGAATGAGTGGCCGCACGCGCTTCGTAATCCCCTTTCGTTGGATGCCGCCAGTGTCGAAGCTACGAAAAAACACCCTGACGATCAATTCCTGAGCGGCTTGCCGGTTTTCAGTGTGTGGGCGATGCGCTCCTGCGTTTTACGTTCGCCGCAGAGGGAGACGAAGGCTTCGCGCTCCAGGTCCAAGAGATACTGCTCGCTCACCAGTTGCGACGAAGTGAGCGCCCCGCCGGCCAGAATGTGGCCAAGCTTGCGGGCCACCAGCGCATCGTATTCCGAGATGTATTCGCCGCGCAGCATGGTGAACACAGCCAGCTTCGCAGCAGCCTCGAATTCCTGCCCCAGGACGCGAATGGAGGGCTCGTTCGGAGGCGGCGCGGTCTGGCGCCATTCGCTGCGCACCAGGCCCAGCGCGGTTTCCTTGGCGTCGGCCACTAGGCGGTCGAGATTCATGGCTACGAGGTCGGCGCGGTGCAGGTAGCCCAGCTCGCGCGCCTCTTCCCCGCTCGTGGAAACCTTGGCCATGGCGATGTTCTCAAACACCGGCTTGAGCGCGTGGAACAGATCGAGATCTTCTTCGCCCTCGGCGCGCTCGTTGGCGCGCAGGATCATTTCCTTGGTGCCGCCGCCGGCGGGAATCAGGCCGACGCCTGTCTCCACGAGGCCGATGTAGGCTTCCGCCGCGGCGTGGACGCGCGTCCCGTGCAGCACCACCTCGCAGCCTCCGCCGAGCGCCAGGCCCTGCGGCGCCACCACCACCGGCTTGGGCGCATGCTTGATGGCCAGCGTGGTGTTCTGGAATTGCCGCACTGCCAGGTGCAGGTCGTCCCACTCCTGCTCCTGTGCGGTCATCAGGATGAGCATCAGATTGGCGCCCGCGGAGAAATTCTCTGCCTGGTTGGCGATGACCATGGCGTCGAAGTCGGCGCGCAGCCGCGCCAGGCCTTTGTGGATCATGGCCAGCAGGTCGCCACCGATGGCGTTCATCTTGGCATGGAATTCGCAGCACACCACGCCGTCGCCGAGGTCAATCAGACTGGCGCCGGAATTTTTCTCGATTTCGCGCGAGCGCTCTTTGAGCGATTTCAAAACGATGACGCCGGGCGACTGCGGCACTGGCTTGTAGGATTTGCCGGCCAGATCGAAATATGACGTCTCGCCCTGCGCCGATTGGTAAAACGATTTCTTCCCGGAGGAAAGCACATCGGTGACGAGCGGCGGCAGCGCCTGGCCCTCTTTCTCCAGTTGCCGCGCCATGGGCTCGACGCCGATCGCGTCCCACACTTCAAACGGCCCGAGTTCCCAGGCGAAGCCCCAGCGCATGGCGCGATCGACGTCCACAATGGAGTCGGAAATTTCGGGGACGCGGCGGGCGGCGTACAGGCACATGCCGGAGAGCACGCCCCAAATGAATTTCTGTGCCTTGTCGCCGTCTTTGCCTTCCAGGATTGGACCGACGAGCGTGCGCAGGCGCTCGCGCGTGCTTTCGATGGCCTTGCCCGCTTCAAGGGAAGCGAAGCGCGCCTTCTGCTGCGGGCGGTACTCCATTTTGGTGGGATCGAGGGTGAAAATTTCGGAATCGCCGCCGGGCTTTCTCACGCGCTTGTAGAAGCCGCTGCCGGTTTTGTCGCCGAGCCAGCCGCGCTTGGCCAATTCCTCGAGCAGCGGCGGCACACGGTAGAGCTCGCGCGATTCGTCGTTCGGAATGTTGTCGTAGATGTTGCGGATCACATGCAGTAGCACGTCGATGCCGACGATGTCGGCCAGGCGGAACGTGGCCGACCGTGGCCAGCCCAGCGCGGGACCGGTGCAGGCGTCCACTTCCTCAAACGTCATGCCGAGCTCATTCATCAGGCGAACGGTGTTCAGCATGGAGAACGTGCCGATGCGGTTGCCGATGAAATTAGGAGTGTCCTTGGCGGGCACGACACCCTTGCCCAGCTTGTGGTCGCAGAAATCGGCCAGGGTTTCGAGGACTTCCGGGCGCGTCGCCACTCCGGGAATCAGCTCGACGAGCTTCAGGTAGCGCGGCGGGTTGAAGAAATGCGTCCCGGCCCAGTGCTGCTGCCACTCCTCGGGCATGCCTTCGGCGATACGGCGCACGGGCAGGCCGGACGTGTTGGTGGTGACGACGGTGCCGGGCTTGCGCACCGCGGCCACGCGCGACAGCAGCGCTCGCTTGATTTCCAGATTTTCCGCGACCACCTCGATGATCCAGTCGGCCTCGGCGCAAAGCTTCAGGTCGTCCTCGAAATTGCCGGTGACGATGCGGTTCTCGAGGCCTTTTCTGAAAAAGGCGGCGGGCTTGGCCTTGACGGCGCCAGCCAGTCCCGCGCGCACGATGCGGTTGCGGACGTCAGGGCTGGCGAGGGTCAGTCCGCGCTTTTGCTCGTCGGGCGTAAGCTCCGCCGGCGCAATGTCCAGCAGCGCGCACCACACGCCGGCGTTGGCTACGTGTGCGGCGATGCGCGCGCCCATGGTGCCGGCGCCCAGAACCACCACTTTTTCGATGGATCGCTTGCCCATTTCTGCTAGGTTAGGCCTCAAGTGGGACAGCCACTGCTGGCTGCTCGCGTCTCCCTCTCCGGGGTGCGCAGGACAGCCAGGAGTGCCTGTCCCACGCGCAGCCCATGCAGGTTACAGAAGCGACAAACCGGGGTCAACGAGAAACGCCGCGCCTCCGTTTTCGGGTTAACCTTGATCTATTCCATCCATGACCGAGAGTAATACAAAAAAGGTCCTGACCTGGCTTCAGACCGCGGTGGGGCGCGTCCGCGACTTCGCCTACGCCGGGGAGCCCCAGGTCCGAAGGCCGTCCGAGCGACCGTGCATTGGAGTGGCCCTGGGCGGGGGATTCGCGCGCGGCATTGCCCACCTGGGCGTCCTGCGGTTGCTAGAGGAGGAGAATATCCCCGTCGATGTTCTGACCGGAACCAGCGCCGGCGCGCTGCTGGCCATCTCCTACGCCAGCGGCCACACCATTCCGGAGATCGAACAGCAGGCGCGGCTTACGCGATTCAAGGATTTCGGCAGCTGGAAGCTTTCCTGGATGGGGCTGGCCAGCAATCAGCGTCTGGAGCACTACCCGCGAAAATACCTGGGCGTCAGCACGTTTGAAGATCTGAAGATCCCGCTGGCCATCGCCGCTACGGATTTGGTTAGCGGGGAGGCGGTCTATTTTTCACACGGGCAGCTGGGCCCGGCGCTGCGCGCCTCCTGCGCGTACCCGGGCATGTTCGTGCCGGTGGAAATCGAGGGCCGGATGCTGGTGGACGGATTCCTGGCCGCGCCGGTGGCCGTGGACGCGGCACGAAGCATGGGCGCGGACGTGGTGATCGCCGTGTTCCTCGAATCCGCCGGCAACCGCCAGCCCTCCAGCATTGTGGACGTGATCGGCATGTCCTTCGCCATTTTGCAGCGCCACGCGGACCTGGAATGGAGGGCCCACTCCGACGTCATCGTGGAGCCGGTGGTGAAGGATTTCCTGTGGGACGACTTCGAGAAGACCAGCGAGTTGATGGCGGCCGGGGAAGCCGCCGCGCGCGCCGCGCTGCCCAAAATTCGCGCCGCCATCGCCGAGAAATCGGGGAGCGCCAGTCTCCCGATCGGCGCTCCCACAAAACCCTAGAACACAAATCGCGCCAGCAGGTACACCGCACTGTTGGAGCTGGCGTTGCGTCCGTTGCCGTCATAATTGAGGCTGGCCCCATTGAACCGGGTGTAGCCGGTGTATTGGAACGTCAGGCCGATGTTCTGCACCGGCCACCAGGAGACGTTGGCGATATAACCGTTGCTGCGCGGATCTCCATTGGCGCTGCCGGTTACCGCAGGAATTGTGGTGACGCCTCCCGAGGTGGTGGATCCGGAATAAAGGGAAAAATCCGGGGTCCCGTCCACGTCGAACCATCCGAAGGTAGCGGAATACTTGTCGCCCAGGTGGTATTCGGCATTGGCCTGCACTGTATTCAGGTGATGCTGCACGAGCGGGTCGCCCAGGCTGGTTGCCGTGGCGAGCAGGGCCGAATTCTCGCGAATGTAGGTGCCGCGGAAGGAAATCACGTCGCCGCGGAATCGGGGAACCGTCAAGTCATCCTGAAAATCCACCGCCCAGTCGGTGTAGGCGTCTTCCAGTCCGGTAATGGCTCCCGGCGTCGATTTCATGTGCATGCCGTAAGTGCCCACCATGAAGTTGTTGTTCTTCATGTTTTGCTGCCAGGCCAGGCGCCAGTAGGGAGCGACGCCGCGAATATTGAAGGAAAGAGGCGCTCCCGATGAATCGACGCCCGTATTCGGTTGCGGCGCTCCGATATGCGCCGTCCGGTAAACCGTCCCGGCCAAGTACAAATGGTTATCCCACATGGCGTAGGCGCCAAGTCCGGCGACATCCTGCGCCAGCGCTCCGTTCAGAATAGCCTCGGCGGTCGGGCCGGGCGCCCAATCGCTGCTCACCCACGGAAATCCCCAAGCCGGGGTGCTGTTCCAGAGATCCTCGACGGTGGGGTTGTTGTTGAGCGTGATCCCGAAGGCGAGGTCTTTCTTGAACAGGTGCGTGGCGTTGGCGTAGCGGATGTCAGAATTGTCCCAGGTGAAGTGGTCGCCCTGGCTGGTGTAGGTCACCTGCACGAAGCTCCCCACATGCGTGGCCCAGGCGCCCGCCAGGAACAGCGAGGCCTGCTGGGGAAACTCAAAGCTTCCGTTCTGGCTCGCGGGTTGCGGCGATTTGAGCGAGGTGAAGGATGTGTCAAACAGCACCGAGAGCGGGAAAGCCTCCAGGATATTCAGCGCTCCGGTGTTTCCCTTGCCGGGCGACGTCACCGTGGGCTTGCCGGCCATGGTGTAGCCGTTCAGCTTGAACGCCCGGCCGAGCGGAGTGAGCTCCGGCGGCATATAGTGGCAGGACTTGCAGGGAAAGCCGGTTTGCCGCGCGTAACTGGGAATTGCCGATACCGCTGGGACTTGCACAAACAGGCTGAAAAGAAGGGCCGACGTAATTGCGATCACATAAACAATTGGAGAGTATTTCCACCGCTGGTCCATCTCTGACTTCTCCTTTCTCCACATCGCTCCGTCTTTGAGAATTGCAGACACCCGTAGCGAATCGAATTCTTTCGTGCTTGCCGGCGTCGCGCCCGTCCTGCCGCTCCGCGCGCGGGCCCGGCTCATATCGGGATGAAGGCGGCTCGGCCTAAGCCCACCGGTAAAAGGAGGATCAACTTGCCTTCTTGGGAGCCGCGGCCTTCTTGCTGAACTCGCGGACGATGGGAATCAAACTATCGATCTGGGCTTTGTTAAGGGTGCCCCCGAACGGCGGCATATTCCCTTTGCCTTGGTCGATTTGCATGGCGATTTCGGCGTCGGTGAGCTTCTTGGCTTCGGCCGAGCGCAGATCCTTCGCTCCCACGGCCTTGCCCACAGTGGTGTTCCCGCTGCCGTCTGGCCCGTGGCACTTGGCGCAATTGGTGTCGTACAGCTTTTGGCCGTCCGACTGCGCCGCCACGAACCGAGGGAAGGCGAACAGGAACAAGGAAAGTAGTGCGATGGTCCCAACCCAGCGTCTAATTGAAATCGTTTCGATCATGTTCCCCCGCGAAATAGTCTCGATTCCCGAATTACTGCGAAAACGTGTTTCTATTTGGCACGAGCCCGAATTTCCGTTCCGTGACAGACCGCACTTGCGTGCGTGAGCTACATCACAATCGCCTGGCCGTGGAAATCCGTGTCTCAGGACCGACTCCCTTCCCCGGCAACGTTCCGGAACCCGACCCTTGCCGGGCAACCCAAGCACGCCCGCAGCGGCCACCACGACGAGCGTTCCGCCCATTTCAGAGACAACGAGCATCACAATGGGCATGTCTGTGTTACCCATCGGCTCATCCCGAACCGTGCTTTACAGGCTTCCAGCTTCGCGATTTCCAAGAAATCAGGATGATGTTTCCCGCACAACTCCCATCGGGGGCGGCTTGCGTTTCCTTCTGGCGTGTCTTAGACTTTTTGTTTCGGGTGAGTTTGCGGCGTGTTTTGCCGTTTCAGTGCCGTTCCTGCCGTCGTGTTTTCCGCCGGCATGCCGAAAACATTCTGAGGAGGTTCCGTGTCCACGCCACTTGAACAATGGGTGGAATCGTCGGCGCGCCTGACGCGCCCCGCCAAGATCGAGTGGTGCGATGGCTCGCCGGAGGAGGCCGCCCGCATCGAGGACACATTGATCCGCGAGGGCCACACGTTTCCTCTGAACGCCAAGACCTACCCCAACTGCCTCCTGCATCGCAGCGATCCCACGGATGTAGCGCGCACGGAAAAAATCACCTATATTTGCACGCGAGAGCAGCAGGAAGCCGGGCCCACCAACAACTGGATGTCCCCCGCCGAAGCCAAGAAAAATCTCAGCACTCTTTTTGACGGATCCATGAAGGGCCGCACGATGTATGTGGTTCCGTACATCCTGGGGCCGGTTGATTCGCCGCAAAGCCGCGTCGGAGTCGAGATCACCGACAGCGCTTACGTCGTGGCGAGCATGCGCATCATGTCCCGCATGGGCAAGGTGGCGCTGGACCGCCTGGGCAAGTCCGACGATTTTGTTCCCGGGCTGCACTCCCTGGGAGATCTGAGCCCCGACCGCCGCTACGTCATGCACTTTCCCGAAGAAAAGTTGATCTGGAGCATCGGCTCCGGCTACGGCGGCAACGCGCTGCTCGGGAAAAAGTGCTTCGCCCTGCGCATTGCCAGCTGGATGGCGCGCGAACAGGGCTGGATGGCCGAGCACATGCTCATCCTGGGATTGGAATCGCCGGGTGGAAAAGTCACCTACATGGCGGCGGCGTTCCCGAGCGCCTGCGGCAAGACCAACCTGTGCATGATGGTTTCCGCGCTGCAGGATCAGGGCTACCGCGTGTGGACCATCGGCGACGACATCGCCTGGATGCAGGTCGGTGCGGACGGCTACTTGCACGCCATCAATCCCGAAGCCGGGTTTTTTGGCGTGGCTCCCGGCACCAACGAGCAGACCAACTCGAACATTATGGCCGCGCTGCGCAAGAACACGCTTTTCACGAATGTGGCCGTGACCCCTGAAAAGGAACCGTGGTGGGAAGGCATGACCGGCAATGCCCCCAGCGGGATGACGGATTGGCTGGGCAAGCCGTGGTCTCCGTCGAATGGCCTCGCGGCGCAGGCCAATTCGCGCTACACCGTCCCCGCCGCTCAGGCGCCTTCCATTTCCCCGCGCTGGGAAGATCCGGGCGGTGTGCCCATCTCGGCGTTCATTTTTGGCGGCCGCCGCGCGCGCCTCGCGCCGCTGGTGTACGAAGCCATGAACTGGCAGCACGGCGTGTACGTCGCCGCCACCATGGCCTCGGAAACGACCGCGGCCATCACCGGCACGGTGGGCGTCCCCCGGCGTGACCCCATGGCCATGCTGCCCTTCTGCGGATACAACATGGGCGATTATTTCAGTCACTGGCTGGAGATGGGCCGCAACATTCCTCACCCGCCGAAGATTTTTCACGTCAACTGGTTCCGCAAGGGCGCCGATGGAAAATTCCTGTGGCCCGGGTACGGCGAAAACGCGCGCGTGCTGAAGTGGATGCTCGAGCGCATCGAAGGCAAAGCTGCGGCGACGGAAACTCCCATCGGCGCAGTGCCCACCCCGACCGCGATCACCCTCGACGGTCTCAACATCTCCCGCGAAACAATCCATGAACTCCTGCGCGTCGACGCCGCCGATTGGGCCAAAGAACACACCGAGACCGGCGAGTTCTTCAAAAAATTCGGCGACCGCCTGCCCGAAGAGATCCGCGAAGAGCACAACCGACTGGGCGAGCGCCTGCAGCGCGAAGCCGTCTCCAAGTAACCATCCTTCAGAGCAACATTGTCACGAACGGTGCCTAACGCACCGCTTTTTGTGCCAATGTGAAACTGCCTTTGTGACATTTGTCACAGGAAATAAAAGTTTCCTTGCAAGTTCCGCTTGTCATCGATATTTGCCGCTGCTAATATCCGCTCCTTGCTGACTTCAGCGCGATTTTTCATGTGCAGAAATTCAAAAATCGAATTCCGCGTGATCGTGTCGTCTGCCGTGCTGCTCGCGTTCGGCGGACTAACTCTCTCCGGATGCCGCCTGGGCGCCGCGGATGCCGCCACGCACGGGCAGGAAGTGTTCGAGACCTGCGTTCCCTGCCACAACGCAGATGGATCGGGCAATCCCGCCGTGGGCGCGCCAAACATTGCCGGAATGAAGGCGTGGTACGTCGAGCGGGAAGTGCAAAAATTTCGCACCGGCGCGCGCGGGATGGATTTTAACGACATAGAAGGCATGCGCATGCGGCCGATGGCGCTCAGTCTGCCGTCCGACGAGGACGTGAAGGCGGTCGCGCATTACGTCGAAACGTTGCCTCCGGTGCGGCACGCAAACTCGCTTCCCGGCGATCCCAAGGCCGGAGAGGCCCTGTACGCGACCTGCGGTTCCTGCCACGGCGATCAAGGCGCTGGCAATCAGGACCTGGGCGCGCCGCGCCTGGCCGGGGTGGACGACTGGTACTTAGCCACTGAGCTGCGAAAATTTAAGAGCGGCGTGCGCGGCGCCAATCCCAAGGATCGCGAGGGCCGATTGATGCGTCCCATGGCGCGGACGCTGGCGGATGAAGACGCAGTGCGCAACGTGGTCGCCTATGTCGAAACGCTCAAACCCTAGGCCCACATGGCGGGAGAGAGAAATTCCGTGGATCATGCCGAAGCGTCGCCCGATCAGGTAGCCCGGAAAGTGTTTTGGATCATCGCCATTTCTACGGCGGCGTTTGTCGCGGGAGTTTTGATCTTAATCCGGTAGCGGAGCCCTCATGCTGGAGCGGTACCTGACAGCGGCCTCGACGTACGCGCACTGGGTCGATTATCAGTTCATTTTGATCGCCGTGCTGGTGGGATTCTGGCTGATCGTCGCCGAGGCCGTCATGTTCTGGCTGATCTTCAAGTTTCGCGCGAAAGACGGGCGCCCGACGCAATACATCACCGGAGAAGAAAAGCAGCAGACGCGCTGGATCACGATTCCGCATTTTCTTGTCATCGTGTGCGACCTGGTCATCATCGTCCCCGCGATCCTGCTTTGGTACAACATCAAGCAAGTGTTGCCGCCGGCGGACGAAACGGTACGCGTGATCGCTCAGCAGTGGGCTTGGAGTTTTCAGCAGGCGGGGCCTGACGGCGTTCTGGATACCGCGGACGACATCCGCACGGTGGGCGAACTGCACGTCAAAGTGAATACCACGTATCACTTTGAACTGCGCTCGCGCGATGTAGTGCACAGCTTCTCCATTCCCGCGTTCCGCCTCAAACAGGATGCTCTTCCGGGCCGCGCCATCACCGGCTGGTTTCGCGCCAATCGCGTGGGCACGTACGACATCCAGTGCACGCAGATGTGCGGCGTGGGCCACGCCATGATGGCGGGCCGGATTATCGTCGAGACGCCGCAGGACCATGCCGCCTGGCTGCAGCGCAATGCGAGCCCGGCAATGGCGGCAAGCGCCGCGGTGCCGGAAGCGGCGCCCGAGCCGCCGGCAAGCCATGGCGCCATCGTGGCGGAGGCGCGGCCATGAGCGAGCACGCCGCCCCGGGAATTTTCGAGAGGTATTTCTTCTCCACGGACCACAAGATCATCGCCATGCAGTATCTCTTCACCGGGATGGGCATGGCCATGATCGGCGGATTTTTCGCCTATGTCTTCCGCATGCAGCTGGGCTTTCCCAATCAGAATGTTCCCGGCTACGGCATCGTCACGGCGGGCAAGTACAACGCGCTGGTGACCATGCACGGCAGCATCATGATTTTCTGGGTAGCCATGCCGGTGCTCATCGCCGCCTTCGGAAATTTCCTGATTCCCCTGATGGTCGGCTGCGACGACATGGCGTTTCCCCGCATCAATCGCCTTTCCTATCAGATTTTTCTTTTGAGCGCGCTGGTTCTGCTCTCCTCTTTTCTAGTGAAAGGCGGACCGTTCGGCGGTGCCTGGACCGCCTACCCGCCCCTCTCCGCCAGCGGCGCGTACAACCTGACGCCCGTCGGCGCGACGCTGTGGCTGGTCGCAGTGGCCCTGGAATTCGTAGCGTTTCTGCTCGGCGGCATCAACTTCATCGTCACTACCATGAATAGTCGCGCGCCGGGCATGAAAATGTACGACATTCCGCTGGTGGTGTGGATGATCGTGCTGGCCAGCGTGATCTTCATGGCTTCGGTGGGACCGTTGATAGCGGGCGCAATCATGTTGCTGTTCGATCAGACCATGTCCACAGGGTTTTACGATCCGACGCGCGGCGGCGATCCCCTTCTTTGGCAGCATCTGTTCTGGTTCTTCGGCCACCCCGAGGTGTACGTCGTCCTGCTTCCCGCCATGGGAATCGTGGCCGAAGTGATCGCCGTGTTCGCCCGCAAAAAAGTGTTCGGATACAAGACCGTTCTTTACACCACCTGGGCCGTCGGCTTTCTCAGTTTCGTGGTTTGGGCGCACCACCAGTTCGTAGCCGGGATCGACCCGCGCATGGCTAACATCTTTTCCGTCACCACACTGCTCATTTCCGTCCCGATCACCGAAATGGTCTTTCTGTATATCGCCACGCTGTATGGCGGTTCGATCCGCTTGGATACGCCCATGCTGTGGGCCCTGGCGTTCATCGGCGAATTCATGATCGGCGGCGTGACCGGAATTTTCCTGGGCTCCTCCGGCACGGACATCTATCTGCACGACACCTATTTCGTCATCGCCCATTTCCATTACACCTTCGTTCCCATCGCCATCATCGCCACCTTTGCCGGGCTTACGTTCTGGTACCCGAAAATGTTTGGGCACATGCTCAATGAAACCCTTGGAAAGATCCATTTCTGGGGCACGATTGTTACGTTCAACGTGATCTTCATTCCGCTCTTCATCACCGGCACGGCGGGAGATCAGCGGCGCGTGTACAGCTATGCGCAGTTCGCCGAACAGGCGCGCCCGGCGTTACAACACCTGCGCACCACTTCCACGATTGCGTTGCTGTTTATGCTGGCGTTTCAATTCATATTTTTGTTCAATTTCATCTGGAGCTTCAGGCACGGCAAGACAGCGGGCGCGAACCCGTGGCGGTCGGCCACTTTGGAGTGGACCGTCCCCTCGCCGCCGCCGCATGGAAATTTTGCCCAGCTGCCGACGGTGTATCGCGGGCCCTACGAATACGGCCTGCCGGGCTACGCGGATGATTTTGTTCCGCAGAATGTTCCCGATTTAGCGATTAGCATTGCGGGAGAAACGGACTGATGAGCGCCAGCGCCAAGCCGATTTCCAATACCCGCAGCGGGACGGGCATTCCCACCGCGCGGCTGATTACCTGGTGGGTGATCGCGTCGGAAATCGTGATCTTTGGCGGCCTGCTCGCTTCCTACGTCATGCACCGGATCGGCCATCCGGAGTGGGCGGAGGCGGCCTCGCACACCAATTTCTGGGCCGGGGCGTTCAATACGCTGGTGCTGCTGACGTCGAGTTTGTGCGCGGTGACCGCCCACAAGGCCGCCGACGCGCACGAAGGCGCCCGGGCAGCGAAATTGTTGCGCATCACCGCGCTCGGCGGGCTCGTCTTTCTGTGTGTCAAGGCGTTTGAATGGTCCTCGGACATTCGCGAGGGCTACGTGATCTCCTCGGGCGGTTTCTGGTCGTTCTACTACACGCTCGCGGGGCTGCACGGCCTGCACGTGCTGGCGGGGATGATCATCATGCTGATCGTGGCTGCGGACGCGGCGAAAAATCGGGAATTGCAGCGCGTCGAGTGCATCGGTTTGTACTGGCACTTCGTGGATATCGTTTGGATTTTCCTGTTCCCGCTTTTGTATATCGCCCGGTGAGGAGGAACGGCTAAGAACCATGGCGAGGCAAGCCCAGCCCGAATCGCATATGCAGGCTGAAGCGCACGTGCACCACCCCAACTACATCAAGGTGTGGGCGATTCTGGTGGCCTTGCTGATGGTGAGCGTGCTGGGTTCCTTCAGCCACATCCGGCCCGTGGTGCTGTTTGCCGCCTTCGGCGTGGCGGTGATCAAGGCCGCTCTGGTGGCCAAGAATTTCATGCACGTCACGGTGGAGAAGGGCTGGGTGCCGTACCTTTTGATCGTGTGCCTGCTGTTCGTCGTGATTCTCTTCGCCGGTGTGGCGCCCGACGTGATGAAGCACAGCGGCGAGCACTGGAACAAGCCCTTAGCAAACCAGCCGGCGCAAGGCGCCGCAGCAGCCAAACATGAGTAGCCCGGCAACCGCCATCGATCCGCGCGCGACCCGCGCTGTGGCAGCGGGCGTTGCAGCCGCGTCAGCGAACCAGCGCCTGCCCAACTCTGTCCTGGCCATGATCATTTTCATCGCCACGGAGATCATGTTCTTCGCCGCGCTGATGAGCGCCCACACCATCGCACGTGCCACCGTGCCGGGCGGCGTGTGGCCTCCCGCCGGGCAGCCGCGCCTGCCGGTGGAGCGCACCGCATTCAACACGGCGATCCTGCTGTTGAGCGGCGTGCTGCTGGCCATTGCCAATCGCCGCGCGCGCGACGGCTACGAGAAGGCGCTCTCCTATGTGGCAGCTGCCATCGCCGCCGGAAGCGCCTTCGTCCTGCTGCAAGGCGTCGAGTGGGTGCGTCTCCTCCACGAGGGCCTGACAATGACGGCCAACGCCCATGGCGCGTTTTTCTACCTGATCGTCGGCGCGCACGCACTGCACGCCGTCGTGGCCATCGCCGCGCTCGCCGCGGTGTACGTTCCCATGCGCCGGGGCACGCTCTCGCCGTCGCGATTCACGGCCACGCAGCTGTTCTGGTATTTCGTGGTGCTCCTCTGGCCGGTGATCTATTTGCGCGTCTATTTGTGAGGGATTTATGCGGAATCTGAATTTTCTGGCGAGTTTCCTGATTGGCGCAACCGGCGCTTCGCTGATCCCCGTCGCAGCCTGGGCCTGCCCGGCCTGCATGGTCGGCGATCCCAAAACCGCAGGCACCTATTTCAGCATGACCCTGGTCCTGAGCGCCCTGCCCATGCTGCTCATCGTCGGCCTCGCCTACTGGCTCTGGCGCCGCCACTCCTGAAAGCCGCGGGCCATGGTTTCACTCGATCTGCATCTGGCCTGTGATCTTGTTCACATGGATTGAACGCGCGCTTCTTGTTTCCTTCGGCTCGATTTTTTCGCGAAAAACCACTTCCATCTCGCCCATCTCGGGCTCGCGGAAAGCGTTGAACGTCCGGAGCTTCCGATCGTAGAGGCCTTCGTGTTTCCACAGAAACACACCGCGCTCCAAGTCAACTTTGGCAATGGCTCCGAACCCAGCCTGATACAGAAAGTGATCTTCTAAGGCGCCTGTGGACAAATTGAACGTAGGAAACTGTAAATGCCACATGACGGTTAGCTTCGGATCCAGGCGAACGATTAGACCTGCACCGGACTCACCGTCGTCAAGTTCACAAATCAAAATTAGATCCTGGCCATATCGCGCGAACGAAACTCGATCGACAGTTACGCCTGTAAACGGAAGTTGCAGCGTCGAATCGCTTCCCCCAGGAGCCGATTTATGGAGGCGTCCTTGCGGAGTTAGATCGTATTGCACCCCTTCCGTCGAGAATAGGCAGGGCTTATCAACGATGGACACGCTGCAGGCGCTCTCAGTGAAGGTAACGGGACTTGCCTTCAGGCTTCCGCTGGCGATCGCAAGAACAAGTGGCAGTGCAACGAAGGCAGCTTTGATGTTCATGAGCGCTCCACCACCTAATTTTACAAGCTCCCCCCTTGATCCTTGCTTGACCTGATCCAAAAAGGCAATGTTTGGAAGGTTCGGCGGCGGTTATTCACAGAATGGATTCAATTTCCGCGTCGATCGACACGTGGGTCTGCTCGAAACCGTCGATGTTGTAGGCAGGCCCGGAAACCTGGCTGAAGTGCAGGTAGCGGCTGATGTGGTAGTCCTCATCGAACGCGCTGAAGATGCCTTCGGTGGCGCTCTTGGACAGGCCAAAATCCGCCAGCGGCGCGAGATACGCGAAGCCGCCCGCGATGGCCAGATATTTATCGACCAGTTGGCGCAGCGTCATACTTTCAGATCCAAACGTAGGCCCCGGACTCGCCATAAGGTGCGTTCACGTAGAACAGGTTCGCTTCTTCGATCTGCCCGAGCGCCTGGCACAATTTCGCGGCGCCGTGCCTGGCGCAAAAGAGCGCGCCGGGAGAGGCCGCGATTCGCTCGGTCTGGTCCAGATTAGACACCTCGCGCCGCGAAATCCACAGCCAGGTGACCGGCGCACCGCACTCGCTGCAGTCGCCTTCGAGCTCCTCGAGGCGCGTCAGGATCGCCGCAGCCACCTCCGAGCGCAGTCCCGCCGCGGCAAAATCGTCGCTGCCCAAATAGAAATACTGCGTAAAACTCTCGCCGTCCGGCTCAAACGCCACCACGCGCCCGGGACAGGCGGCGAGCTCCGGCTCCAAGAGCCCGGCCAGGCAATCGAAGCACACCGAAACTTCCGGCCGGGCGGGCGTGCGGCGCAGGCGGGCCTTGCCGCGCAGGTACAGCGTGTCCGGAATGAACGTGGCGATCCAGTGGTGCCCGTTCTCGAGGTGCACGCACTCGGCCGGCCAGCGCATCAGCCGCGCCCACAAGTTGCGCGAACCCGGCCGAATGGAGACCCCCGGATACGCTTGATCCACCGAAACACGCGCCATATCGCGGCGATGTTACCAGAATCCGGCGCGGCCCTCGTGGATTTCCGCTATCATACAAATTTCGCGTTAGCGCCTCCGGTGACGCCGCCGGGCGCCGCGAAGCTTTGCAAATCCTTCATCTCATTGAGGAGGCTTCATGCCCATTGCCGTAGGTCAGCCCGCTCCCGAGTTCACCCTGAAAGACCAGTCGCAAAAGGAAATCAAGCTTTCCGACTATGCGGGCAAGCGCAACGTGATCCTGATTTTTTACCCGCTCGACTTCAGCCCAATCTGCACCAACGAGCACGCTTGCTTCGTCAATGACATGAAGCAGTTTGAATCGCTGGACGCGCAAGTGCTCGGCCTCAGCGTGGACAGCGTCTGGGCACACAAGGCCTTCGCCGAGAAGATGGGCATCCACTATCCCCTTCTCGCCGATTTCCATCCGCGCGGCGCGGTGGCCGAAAAATTCGGTGTCTATCTCGCGGACAAGGGGATCACCGGGCGGGCCATCGCGATCATAAACAAAGCAGGAAAGATCGCGTGGTTCAAGAATTACGATATTCCAGTGGTGCCGGACATGAAGGAAGTAAGCCAAGCCCTCGCCGCAGTCAAGTAGTGAGGAAGCCTCGGCACCTGGAGCGAGGAACAAAACAGGGAATCTTGCAGGAAGATTTGTAGGGCCGGGCTTTCAGCCCGGCCGTAACTCTGCCCAGGAAACCGGCTTTAGCCGCTGCCCCTTTGCGTCGACTACTTCTTGGCCGCGTCCTTGCCGAGCTTGCGGATGTATTCCACCAGCTCCCAGCGCTCCTGATCTGAGAGCACATCCTTCCAGGCGGGCATCGGGCCACGCCCGTTAGTCATTTTCCAGTACAAAGAGCCGTCGGTTTCAGCCTGCACCTTGGCATCGGTGAAGTTGGCCGGCTTGACCTTGATGGTCTTGGCGCCCGGCCCGTCACCCGCGCCCTTTTCACCGTGGCATAGAACGCAGTTGTCGGTGAATAGCTGCTCCCCCGCAGCCAGAGTTTCCGCGGTGGGCGGGGAGGGATTCTTCACTTTCTTGGCGTCATCCGGCGCCACCCACGGCGCCGGCGCCGCCGCATCCTGCGCGGCCACGCGGCCAATCACCAAAGCGCACATCCCGAGCAAGAAGCCTACGGCCGTCAGGCGCGCAAGCCTCGGAAAAGCTGCCTTATCCAATGCGGTCATTCCATGTCTCCAGTTGAGTCCAAGATTGAGCGAGGCGACGAAAATTCTGCCACAACCCGGCGCGGATTTCACCTGCAATCGGCCACCCGTAGGACAGGCTTTGAGCCTGTCGGGTTTCGGCTGATCTTGGCTACCGCGAGGCGACTTGGGTGAATTGTCAGAAACCGACAGGCTGGAAGCCTGTCCTACTTGAGGATCAACCAAAGGAGCGCCCCGTTCAGGACGATGATCGCTGCGGCCATGAGCCAGCCGAACACCGCTGTAAACCGGCTGTTGGTGAATTCGCCCATTTTGGAGCGGTCGCTGGTGAACTGAATGAGCGGCACCACGGCAAACGGCAGCTGGAAGCTCAAAATCACCTGGCTCAGGATCAGCAGCGAAGTGGCGCGCCCTTCCCCCATCACGCCGATCACAATGGCCGCAGGCAGAATCGCCAGCGAGCGGGTAATCAAGCGCCGCAGCCACGGACTGACGTGCCAGTCGAGGAAGCCCTCCATGACGATCTGCCCGGCGAGCGTCCCGGTCAGCGTGGAATTCTGCCCCGAGCACAAGAGCGCCGCGGCAAACAGCACGCTGGCAAAGCTGACACCCAGCACCGGCGAGAGCAACCGGTAAGCCTGGCTGATATCCTCGACGTCGTTCATGCCGCGCACGTGAAAAGCCGCCGCACCCAGCACCAGGATGGCGGCGTTGATGAAAAGCGAAAAGCCCAGCGCCAGCGTGGAATCCAGCGTGGCAAAGCGAATGGCCTCGCGCTTCCCTTCCGGGTTCAATCGGTAGGCGCGCGTCTGCACAATGCTGGAATGCAGGTACAAATTGTGCGGCATCACCGTCGCGCCCAGAATCCCGACCGCCAGGTACAGCATTTCGCGATTCCTCAGGATTTCAGCGGTGGGAAGAAATCCCCGTGCCGCTTCAATCCACAGCGGCTGCGCAATGAAAATCTCATAGGCGAACACCGCGCCGATCGTCAGGATCAGCGTAACGACTAGGGCCTCCAACACTCGAAAGCCGCGCCCCTGCAGGGCCAGCACCAGCAGCACGTCCAGGCCGGTGATCAGTACTCCGGCGAGGAGCGGCAGACCAAACAGCAGCTTTAGCGCGATCGCCGACCCAAGCACCTCCGCCAGATCGCAGGCCGCAATGGCGATTTCGCACAGCACCCAGAGCACGGCTGAAGTCCGCCGCGAATAGTGCTCGCGGCAGGCCTGCGCCAGGTCGCGCCCCGTGGCGATCCCCAGCTTCGCGGAGAGCGCCTGCAGAAAAATAGCCATGAGGCTCGAAATCAAAACCGCGCTGAGCAGCGTGTACCCGAATTTCGAGCCGCCGCCCAGGTCCGTCGCCCAGTTGCCGGGATCCATGTAGCCGACGGCCACCAGGTAGCCGGGCCCGGCAAACGCAATCATTTTCCGGAAGAAGGAAGCGCCGGCATGAATCGGAACGCTGCGATAGGACTCCGGAAGCGAAGGAGAAGGGCCGGGCAGGGGGCGGCCGGCCGGCGCGGGCGAGACTGCTTCGCCCGAGTTTCCGGCGCGCGGGGCCGCGTCAGCGGAGGCGGGAGTGACGGAAGGCAGCGCCATAGTTAACCTAGATAAATCTCCAAGCTAAACTAGCATTAATGCTTTTGCGGGTCAACCGTTTCTCGCATCCATGTGCTCGAAAATGAAGGAGGAAACGATGCCGTTTCCGTTTCTGGCGGGAGCGACCGCCCGTTCACCGCTTCCGCGTGCACGCCGGGGCAGCGATGCCCGTGCCGTACGCCGGAAGAATGTGGTAGTGTCGATGGCGGAATTTTCATCGTGAAGCTTCATCGCAAACGACTATCTTGAGCGGAGGAATCATGGCGTCGCCGGGCGAGCAGGTGCAGGTTCAGATCAAGGCGGATGAAAAGGAATTGGTGGGGCAGTTTTCAAATCTGGTGATGTTCCACCACACCGCCGAGGAATTCACGGTGCATTTCATCTACGTGTTTCCGAATGTGCCGCAGGGCAAGCTGGTTTCCAGCGTGATTGTCAGCCCGGGACACGCCAAGCGAATCCTACGCGCGCTCGAAGAGAACATCCGCCGCTACGAGAAGCAGTTCGGCCCCATCCGCGAAGTCCCCGAGCCGACCCCGGTGCCCAACGTAGGCTTCGTGCAGTAGAGACGCACCCGGCCAAGCGCGTAAAACCTGAGTATGTGACCGACCATCCAAAGCCGCACTCATAAACCCCTGCTGCGTTCAAGGAACCCCTGTGCAATCAACCGCTTACGCGGATAGTTCCCATGTCGATACACGGGCCGTGAAGTCTGGTTGGACCGCCTGACAGGCATGCTAAATTTAGTTCAGAGAGCAGTTTGACCGGTGTCAGGGCCTGGCTCGACTGGCTCGGCACATTTGAAAATTTGAGTGCAGTCTGACTCCGCAGAGACCCATGAAAGCCGCTTGCTCGAGTTGTGGCGCCCAACATAATCTCCCCGACAAGCACCTGGTCGGTCTCGCCCGCGTGCAATTTCAGTGCGCCAAGTGCGGCACAAGCACCGTTGTCGAAATTTCGCCCAGCCCGGACGCCACGCAAGTCCTGACTCCGCTGCCGGATTTCGCCCGCAGCGCCGGTGCGCCGTGGCTTGCCGGCAGCGCGGGCGCGGAAGCCAACTCCCTGCACTTGCCCGCCGGAAAAGCCGTCGCCCTCTCGGTGATCGCCGGCCCCGCCCGCGGCCTGGTCTATGCGGTGGAGAAGCCACGCGTAGTGTTGGGCCGGGCCGACGCCGACATCGTCATCAACGACAAGGAAATTTCACGCTGGCATTGCGCCATTGAAATTAAGGGCGACGTCATTCGCCTGCGCGACATGGATTCTACCAACGGCACCTACTTCGCCGACGAACGCGTCCGCGTCGCCGAATTAAAACACCTCTCCGAATTCCGCATCGGTACTTCCGTCATTCTGGTCAGCGTTACCCCGAAACTAGCCAACGCGCGCTAGCCTGCTGCGGTGTCCGCCGGGGTTTTGTAGCGCCCGCCTGGTTCTCAGGCGGGCACTGCCGCACAGCCCGGACCAAGCCACGCCACATCCCCCTCCTGTTGTGCCGAACCTCCACCCCATATAATCTGGCATTCTGCCGTCGCGATGCGCCCCTCCGGATGCACAAGGACGCGGACGGCGGTTTCGCGGAATTGAGACCCTTCGCATGCCGATCTTCAAACCGTGGGGTGATGGCCATGACGACGTATTCGTCGTTGATGGCGTTACCCTCGAAGCTCCAAACCCGCCCGTCTCCCGCAGCGTGCGCAAATCGCTGCAACGCAACAAGTATGAAAACGCCGAGGCGCACCTGGTCCGCCACCTGGTGTGCCCGGGAGACACCGTTCTGGATCTCGGCGCGGGCCTGGGCCTTACTGCGATCCTGGCGGCCAAGGCGTCAGGCAGCGGCCGCGTAGTGGCCTACGAAGCCAATCCCGCCATCGCCCCGCTGGCCGAGAAAAACGCCCGCCGAAACGGTGTGCAGGTGGAAATTCGCAATCGCGCGATTGCCGCCAGAAGAGGCGTTTGCGACTTCCACCTCCGGCGGAGTTTTCCTGCATCCTCCTCCATCGCCACAAAGGGATCGAAAACAATTCACATCGAAGCTGACGCAGCCCAGGATGTAATCGATGAAATTAAGCCGAACGTGATCGTCTGCGACATCGAGGGAATTGAGAGGGAGGTCCTGGTTGAGAGCAATCTGTCTTCGGTCCAGCGCATGGTGGTAGAAGTCCACCCACAGATCATCGGGTTATCGGGGGTCGTCGAATGCGCCGAAGCCCTGGCGCTTGCCGGGCTTCGCCTGGTGCCGTCCCTGTGCTTCGAGCAGGTGCTCGTCTTCGATCGCGACGGCTCCGCCGCTGCCATCCCGCCATTCTCATCTTCGCGCTAAGCCAACGTGAAGGCCGCAATAGGACGGTGGACCGATATGGCAGAATTTCCTTCCGCGCGCGCATCTTTCGTGTACCGTAGTGTTCCGGACTCCGATGCCCGCGCTGACCGCGATCTTGATCGCCTACAACGAAGAACTGGACTTGCCGCGCGCCCTGGCCTCGCTTCAAGGCATCGCCGACGAAATCGTCCTCGTCGATTCGGGTTCGACCGACCGCACCTGCGAAATTGCGCGCCAGGCCGGCGCTCGCGTTTTCTCGCGCAAGCTGGACAGCTTCGCGGAACAAAAAAATTACGCCACTTCCCTCTCCACGAACGACTGGATCCTCTCCATGGACTGCGACCAGGAATTGAGCCCCGAGCTGCGCTCTTCGCTGGCCGCCTGGAAGCAGCAGACTCCGGATAAGAACGCCTATGAGATCGTGCAATTGTCGAATTACCTGGGCGGGTGGATCCGCCACTCCGGATGGTATCCGGAGTACAAGACGCTTCTTTTCCGGCGCGACAAGGGCAGATTCGTCGGCGCCGTACACGAGCGCGTCCAGGCCGAGCCCCCGACCGGCCGCTTGCCGGGCCAAATCTTCCACTACACCATTCGCTCGCTCGCCGAGCACCGCGCCAAGCTCGACGCCATGTCCACAATCGCGGCCGAAGAGATGTTTGCGCGTGGGCGCAGGAACTGGCGCGCCGCGATGATTTTCGCCCCGCCGTGGACGATCCTGCAGCGCCTGGTCTTCCAGCTTGGCCTCCTCGACGGCCGGCGTGGCTGGTGGATCGCCTGGATGTCCGCACGCCACATCTACGCCAAATACCGCAAGCTGGGCCGGCTGTGCGCAGGCGAGAAGCTGACGCGCCGCTCGTGGCCGAATCCCGGCGAGGCCTAACGGTGCGCCCGCTGATCATCGACCTCGGCCGCGACTTCCGTGGCGGCCAGGACCAGGCCCTTCTCCTCTTGCGCGGCTTGCAAGCGCGCGGTCACGCCCCCGAGCTCATCACCATTCGCGATTCCCTGCTGGCCAGCCGCGCAAAGGAAGCGGAAATTTCCACGCATGGCGTCTCGTCCAGTTGGCGCCGCCTGGACGCCGCGAGAATTATCCGGCGTCTAGTAGGTACGCGCCGCGTCGATGTGCTGCATGCCAACGAGCCGCACGCGCTGACCTCGGCGTGGCTGGCACGAGCACACCGCTCGATTCCCATGATCGTCTCGCGGCGCGTGGAGCTGCCGCTTTCCTCCGATGCGCTCTCCCAGGCGCGCTATCGCGCCACGCGCCGCGTCGTGGCCGTATCCGATTTCGTCAAGGAATC
>Ga0210398_10001645_pt1 | contig 22692 bp, 19 predicted proteins | sample IncBWC4OmetaG_FD_161047 | JGI IMG/M metagenome (GOLD analysis project Ga0210398, IMG submission 161047) | Forest soil microbial communities from Barre Woods Harvard Forest LTER site, Petersham, Massachusetts, United States - Inc-BW-C-4-O | ecosystem: Environmental > Terrestrial > Soil >...
CCCTGACGACGCAAGGAGAAACCCAGTGCCGATTATCGAGCAGGTCGGAGCCCGCGAGATCCTCGATTCGCGCGGAAATCCGACGGTCGAGGTCGAGGTCGCCCTGATCGACGGGACTTTTGCCCGGGCCGCGGTGCCCTCCGGTGCGTCGACCGGCGAGCATGAGGCCGTCGAGCTGCGTGACGGCGGCGACCGGTATGGCGGCAAGGGCGTGCAGAAGGCTGTGCAGGCCGTGCTCGACGAAATCGCTCCGGCCATCATCGGACTCAACGCCGACGATCAGCGGCTGGTCGACCAGGCGCTGCTGGACCTCGACGGCACCCCGGACAAGTCCCGGTTGGGCGCCAACGCGATCCTCGGGGTATCCCTGGCGGTCAGCAAGGCGGCCGCCGATTCCGCCGAGTTGCCGCTGTTCCGCTACCTCGGCGGCCCCAACGCGCACATCCTGCCGGTACCGATGATGAACATCCTCAACGGCGGCGCGCACGCCGACACCGCCGTCGACATCCAGGAGTTCATGGTGGCCCCGATCGGGGCGCCGAGCTTCGCCGAGGCGCTGCGCTGGGGTGCGGAGGTCTACCACGCGCTCAAGGCGGCACTGAAAAAGGAGGGACTGTCGACCGGCCTCGGTGACGAAGGCGGCTTCGCCCCCGACGTGCCCGGCACCAAGGCTGCGCTTGACGTGATCAGCCTGGCCATCGAGTCCGCGGGTTTCAAAGTCGGCGCCGACGTGGCGTTGGCGGTGGATGCCGCAGCTACCGAGTTTTACACCGAAGGCACTGGCTACGCGTTCGAGAAAAAGACCCGCAGCGCCGATCAAATGACGCAGTTCTACGCGGAGTTGCTCGACTCCTATCCGCTGATTTCTCTGGAAGACCCACTGGCCGAAGATGATTGGGATGGATGGGTGGCCCTGACGACGTCCATTGGAGACCGGGTGCAGATCGTCGGCGACGACATCTTTGTCACCAATCCTGAACGGCTGGAAGAAGGTATCGACAGGGGAGTGGCAAATGCCTTGCTGGTGAAGGTCAATCAGATCGGGACGCTGACCGAGACGCTTGACGCGGTCGCGCTGGCGCACCACAGCGGATACCGAACGATGATGAGCCACCGCAGCGGCGAGACGGAGGACACCACGATCGCGGATCTGGCGGTGGCTGTGGGCTGCGGACAGATCAAGACCGGCGCGCCCGCACGCAGCGAACGCGTCGCGAAGTACAATCAGCTGCTGCGCATCGAAGAAGCGCTCGGCGACGCCGCCCGGTACGCCGGCGATCTGGCATTCCCCCGATACGCGCCGGAAGCCAAATAGCGGCAGGAACCATGCCCGAATCGAAACGGCCAGAACCGAAGCGGCGCTCACCTGCCTCGCGCCCGAGTCGGGCCGGTGATTCCGAACAGGGCCGGCCGCGCAAATCACCGGCAGCTCGTCGCGGGCCGAATGCATCCCGTGCCCAGCCGGAGGCCGTGGAACCCATCAAACGTGCGATCGTCGAATCAGCCGAGCAACGGTCCGACCAACGGCTTGGCCTGACCGCGCGCAGGGCCGCGATCCTGGCGGCGGTTGTCTGCGTGTTGACGCTCACCATCGCCGGCCCGGTCCGCACCTATTTTGCGCAGCGCACTGAGATGAAACAGCTCGCCGCCTCCGAAGCCGCTCTGCGGCAACAGATCGGCGATCTGCAGCAGCAGAAGGTCAAGCTCGCGGACCCGGCCTACATTGCGGCGCAAGCCCGCGAGCGTCTGGGCTTCGTGAAGCCGGGCGACATCCCGTACCAGGTCCAACTCCCCCCGTCGGCGGCCCTGCCCGCAGGGCCGGGGAGCCAGCCCACGCCCGCGGTCAGCACCGACCCGTGGTACACGTCGCTGTGGCACACCATCGCCGACGCCCCGCACGGCCCGCCGACCTCCGCTCCGCAGCCACCCGCGCCGCCACCGGCGGCGACACCGGCCCCGCCGAATCCGCCGCCGCGCGGTGGCTGATCGTGCCGACCTCGACGCGGTGGCGCGCCAGCTCGGCCGTGAGCCGCGTGGAGTGCTCCAGATCGCTTACCGGTGCCCCAACGGTGAACCCGGCGTGGTGAAGACGGCGCCGAAACTGCCCGACGGCACACCATTTCCGACGTTGTACTACCTGACGCACCCGGCGCTCACCGCTGCGGCGAGCAGGCTGGAGTCGTCGGGCATGATGCGAGAGATGTCGCAACGGCTGCGGTGCGACCCCGAACTGGCCGCCGCCTACCGGCGGGCCCACGAGTCATATCTGGCCGAGCGGGATGCCATCGAGCCGCTCGGGACCTCGTTTTCCGCCGGTGGCATGCCCGACCGGGTGAAGTGCCTGCACGTGCTGATCGCGCACTCGCTGGCGAAGGGCCGGGGAACGAACCCGCTCGGCGACGAGGCGGTGGCGGTGCTGGCGGCCGAGCCGGCGATGGCCGGAATCTTGTTGCCGGAGCAGTGGACATGACTCGGGTGGCCGCAATTGACTGCGGTACCAACTCGATTCGGTTGCTGATCGCTGACGCGGGTGCTGGTCGGCTGCGCGACGTACACCGCGAGATGCGTATCGTGCGGCTCGGTCAGGGCGTCGACGCGACTGGTCGGTTCGCGCCGGATGCGTTGGAGCGCACCCGCGTCGCGCTGGTCGACTACGCAGCCGTGTGCGCGGCGAATGACGTCGACCGGATACGCATGGTCGCCACTTCGGCCGCGCGCGACGCCGCCAACCGGGACGTCTTCTTCGCGATGACGGCCGATGTGCTGGGCTCCGTGGTTGACGGCTCCGTCGCTGAGGTGATCACCGGCGCCGAAGAGGCCGAACTGTCTTTTCGCGGTGCGGTCAGCGAATTAGACCCCGCCGCAGCTCCTTTCGTGATCGTCGACTTGGGCGGCGGGTCGACCGAGATCGTGCTCGGAGCGGACGCCGTGGCGGCGAGCTTCTCGGCCGATATCGGCTGCGTGCGGCTGACCGAGCGCTGCCTGCACTCGGACCCGCCCACTGCGCCCGAGGTGTCCGCTGCCCGCGAGGTGGTTCGCGAGCGGCTCGGCGAGGCGCTGCGCGTCGTCCCGGTGGAACAGGCCCGCACCTGGGTGGGGGTGGCCGGCACGATGACGACGATTGCGGCGCTCGCCCAGGACATGACGGCGTATGACTCCGCGGCCATTCATCTTTCGCGGGTCGGTATGGACCGGCTGCTCGCGGTGTGTGACGGGTTGATCGGCATGTCTCGCGCGCAGCGCGCTGCGCTCGGGCCGATGCACGAGGGACGGGCCGATGTGATCGCCGGCGGTGCAATCGTGATCGAGGAATTGGCGTTCGCGCTGCGCGAGCGCGCCGGCATCGACGCATTGACGGTCAGCGAGCATGACATCCTGGACGGCATCGCACTCTCGATCGCCGACTGATCCGTTGCGATTTAGCGGCTGCTCATCCCAACGGGCGGTGTCTGATCGAGATTTCGAGCAGGCGCTTCTTCTGCTCCTTGTACTCTTCATCGGTCAGACGTCCCTGGTCGCGGAGCTTGGCGATATCGCGTATCGCGGCCGCGACTCCGGTGACGACCGTTCGTGGCGCGGGCCTCGCTTCGGCCTCACCGTCACTCGCGGCGCCTGGACCACGAGTCGTCAGGCGCGCGTGGGTGATCGCCTTGCGGTTTTCCTGGGTGTCGCCGGTCGCCGGCGGGCCGGCCATGGCTTGCCCTGCCATACCCCCCAGCCCCATCTGGTTGAAGGAGCTTGCCGACCCGACTTCCACCGCTGGCGCGGTTGCGGCGGGGCCCGGGTTGGTGATCGGCGAAACCATTGCGACCGAGCGTATCTCCGGCGCGGCGACAGTCCAGTTCGACGGGACCGACAGTCCCCCAACCATGTTCGCTTCGCCAAAGGCAGCCGACATCGTCGGTGCCGGAACCCCGCCGGGAGGTAGGCTTTGAAGGGTCGCCGGAAACGGCTGCACCGGCACGTCCGCGGTCCCCGGCCACGGTTCTGTCCCCTCCCAGCCGCTGATGATGTCATCCGTGTTTTGACCGGAGATAGTGCCGAGATAGGCGATGGGAAAGTCCACCGGCCCAGAGAGGGCATCCATCGGGATGATCCCGAAAAGGGTGACCAGGTCAGTCGGTGCACTGAGGAAGACGCTGATCAGGTTGCTCAGGGTGTCCAGCGAGCTGCTCTGGGCGGGCGCAGCCGCCGCCGACAATGCCTGCGGCACAGTCGATATGGTGCTTTGCACGTTACCGGCAGCGGTGCCGCTGGCCTGGCTGACTGCGGCAGCCTGGCTGGCCGTTCCGCCCGGATCGGTGGTCTGATCCGGTGAGGTAAACGGGGTGAGCGTGGTCGCGGCTGCCGACGAACCCGCGTAGCCGTACATCGCTACGGCGTCCTGGGCCCACATTTCGCCGTACAGGGCCTCGGTAGCCGCGATTGCCGGCGTGTTCAGACCGAGGAAGTTCGTCGCCACCAGGGCCGCCAGCAGGCTGCGGTTGGCGGCGATCTCCGGCGGCGGCACCGTCATGGCAAAGGCCGCCTCGTAGCCGGCGGCGGCCGCCCGGGCTTGGGCGGAGGTCTCTTCGGCCTGCGCAGCGGTGGCGCTCAGCCATTCCACATAGGACCCGGCTGCGGCCGTCATCGACGTGGACGACGGACCTGACCAAGACCCGGAGGTCAGCGCCGACACGACTGACTGATAAGCGCTTGCCGCCGTATACAGTTCGTCAGCCAAGCTGCCCCAGGCTTGCGCAGCGGCCAGCATCGGCCCCGATCCCGGACCGGTATACATCCGGCCGGAGTTGATCTCCGGCGGATAGATCCCGAAATCCATTGCTGCGCATTCCTCTTCCAGGCAACCGGCGCTCGCGCCGTACGGCGGCGGGCGGCTCAGCGGCCGAGCAGGCGATTCTTCTGCTCGGTGTACTCGTCGTCGGTCAGAATTCCTTCGTCGCGGAGCTTGGCGAACTCGCGTAGCTCGGCCGCGACTCCGGTGACTACGGCCCGAGGCTTGCCTTTAGGAGCCTCGTCTTTATCGACTATGGCCGCACTGCCACCAGTCGTCGCTGTGCCCGGAGCGCGAGCCGGTGCAGCAGCGCCTTTAGCCGTCTTGCCGGCAGCCCGGCCGACGCCGGTGCCTACGGTTCCGGACATGGCTCGACCGGCCATTCCCGCGAGCGCCATCTCGCTGAGCATGCTTCCCGAACCGGCTTCTGCCGCTGGCGCGGCAGCGGCGCTTGCGGCGGTTTCCGGCAGCGCCGGCAGCGTGTACGAGATGGGACGCACCGCCGGTGTGGCGACCGTCCACGTCGGCGGCACGGACAATGCGCCGACCGTGTTGGCCTCGCCGAGACCGGCCGAGAGGCTGGGCGGCACGGTGCCCGGGGGCAGGTTCAGCAACGACGCCGGGAACGCCTCTACGGGTGCCGGCCCGGTTTCTGGCCAGGCCTTTTCCCCGTTCCAACCGCTGACGATGTCGTCCGTGTGCAAACCGGTCCCGGCACCGATGATGTCCAAGGGAAGGGCTGTGACTCCTATTACGCCGAAGGGTATGTCGGCGGCGAAAGTAGCGATGGCCGACGGTGCGTCGAGAAAAATAGAAATCAGGTCGCTCAACGTGCCCAGCGGATCGCTAGCCTGCGCCGGCGCCGCGGCAGCCGACGTCGCCGCGCTCGTCAGCGCGTTGGGTACCGATGAAAACGCTTGCTGAATCGAGGACACGGTGCTCTGCACGTTGCCGGCCGAAGTGCCGGTGGCTTGGCTGACCGCGACTGCCTGGCCGGCCGACCCGCTCGGGTTCGTGTTCTGTTGCGGCGGCGTGAATGGTGTCAGCGTTGTCGCGGATGCCGATGAAGCCGCGTAGCCGTACATCGCCGCGGCGTCCTGGGCCCACATCTCACCGTATTGCGCCTCGTTGGCCGCAATCGCCTGCGTGTTTCGGCCGAACAGGTTCGTCGCCACCAGCGTCGTGAGCTGACTGCGGTTGGCGGCGACCATCGTCGGCGGCACCGTCGACGTAAACGCCGCCTGGTAGGCGCCGACCGCGGCTTTGGCTTGGGCGGCCGTCTCCTCGGCCTGTGTGGCGGCGGCGGTCAGCCACGCGGAATAGGAAGCGGCAGCCGCAGCCATCGATGCTGACGACGGTCCCGACCACGACCCTGCGGTCAATCCCGAGACCACCGATTGATACGAGTTGGCCGCCGAATGCAGTTCGGCGGCCAGTCCTTGCCAGGCTTCTGCGGCGGCGATCATCGGTCCGGACCCGGCCCCCGCATACATTCGACCGGAGTTGATCTCTGGCGGATAAATCCCGAAATCCATTGCTAAGCAACCCCTCTAGTTCACCGCGATCGAGTTGGCCCAGTCGGTGGCGCCTTTCGTCTCGCCACCGGTTTGGGTGGCGGCCGGCAATGGCGCGCGCCCGACCGGGGCCGCGCCAAGGGCTATCGCGTGAATGGTGGCATGCGTTACGGCTCTTGTCGCTTCCCGCGTCGGCGCGTCGGCTGCGCAGGCTGAGAGTGGCACGGGCGTCACCGCGGCGACGGTGTGCGACAAAATCACCCGCCGCCGCTGCGGACATTCGGGCTCATCGGTCCCAGAAAACATCGCTTTCCCTTTCCGGTAATGACCGGGTGAATCAGCAAATTTGTGGCGTTAGGTTCTGGTTTAGGGTGCCTACCAGCACACCGTCTCGGCCGTCAGGCAATCCCATTATCGGTTCTTTACGGAAGCTGGACAATTCATGACGCGTTCTTAATAGCCATTGTCGCAGTTATCACTCGTATTTCTCAGGTTAATCACCTATATTTCTCAGGTTCATCGATTCGTCAGCATCGCATCACGTCGGGTCGTGGTGCGACGCCCGCTTCCCCCTGGTCCGCCGGCCCGGCCTGCAGTTAACCCGATTCTAAAACCCAACTCCTGTGAGTTAGCTGTCAACGCAAGCCAGCCCAGGCCTGACCTGTTCGACTGCGCGGGTGGAGTCCCGGCCTGCTCAACCGGTCTTTGCTTGGCGGCCGACGTTGAGGGTTAGGGCTTGAGCATCGTGGTTGTCGCCGAGGCGTTCCTCGTCGGTCGCGGGTTGCCGCGGAGGCAGCCCTCTGCGCAAGGAGGCCAGCAATTCCCGGTAAGGGCCGACGAGGTAGACCGTGTCGCCTGCGCAAAGCCGGTGGTCCCGGCGTGGGCGCAGCTCTACGGCCGCATCCTGCCGAGTGAACGCGATAACGCGGGTTTCACTGGACAACTCGGACATCTGCAGCCCGTCAAGTTCGCTGCCGGGCGCCACCCGCATTGCGCCGACCATGAAGGAACTCTGCCCGACCGAAAACGTCCCGAGCACTTCCAGGCCACTCGCGGCGCCAATGAACCATGGCGCGGCCAGCTCGACGGCGGACCGGACGTTGTCGAACCCGAACCGCTGGGCGACCGCGAACCCCAGCGCGCGGTCGTAAACGCGTAGTACAAGCGGAACCTCGGCGCGCCGGTTGATCTCGGGCAGCACTCGCGGTCCCAGCATTTCGGCCAGGATGATCCCGGTCTCGATATTGATCATGTCGTCGCGGGTCACCACTGCCACAGCGCGGGCGCGGTCCACCCGCGCTGATTCCAGCGTCTGGAGCAGCGTCGCGTCCCCGAAGATCACCGGTACGTCAAGTTCGCGTGCCACGGACACAAAGCGGTTCTCCTCGTCGCGCTCGATCACCGCGACGTCGTGTCCGCTAGCGGTCAGATCGGTGACGACGCGGATCCCGAGCTCGCTCAGCCCTACGACGATGACGTGGTTGCGCAGGTGGCGGGCGCGCGGGCGCGAAGCAGCCAGGACAAAACGCTGCGAGAGCAGCACGTCCGCGATGAACGCGACCAGCAAAGCAATGGTGGTCGCTCCGCTGAACATCAACATGGCGGCGAACAGGCGTAGCCATATCACCTGATGGCCGAAGCTGAAGTCGCCGTAGCCGGTTGTGGTGATCGTCTCGACGGTGAAGTACAGCGCGTCGATCCACGACATCCGCGGGCGCTGGTAGTTGTAGTGCAACACGATCATCGAGGTGGCGAGCAGAATGCTCGCGCCTGCCAAGGCGGGATAAAACGCCGGATTGAAGTCATTGAGCAGCACCCGGAAGGCGTCGAGCACTCGACGCAACCGAGGCCGTCGTGCGCGCGTTCCGGTCGGCTGCCGAAGCTTGACGCCGCGGTCGGCCGCGTCGTCAGCGGTCCCGATCATCATCGTCCAGTCACCGTCGTGCACCCGCTGATCGCGACTCGGACAAGCCACCACCTCGCCCGGGGTGGGCGAGTTCTCGCCGCGAATGATCGCTACCGGTGCCAAGTCGCCGTAGATCTCCCACAGCGTCCCGTCCCGGGGTGCTTCGCTGCCGTAAGCGACGAATTTGATGCCGGCCGCCTCGAACGGGTGGGTGGTGTGCGACAGGCAGGCTTCCACGACCGACGGCGCCGCGAGCTCGGCGACGTTGAAGATCGCACCGGGCCCGTTGTCGTCGGCCACCGCTGCGCGCAGCACATCGTTGGTCAGCCGCGCCACCACACGCAGGTTCGGGTTGGATCTTCTTGCCAGCAGCGCGATTTCGAGATTTGTGGCGTCATCATCTCCGGCACATACCACGGCGATCGCGCTCGTGACTTCGGCGCGCGCGAGCGAGCGGGCGACGCCGGCGTCGGCAAGCTCTGTGTTGTCCAGCTTGACAACACGCGCGCCGGCCCTTTTCAGCTCGTCGATGATCGTCGTGGCCAGCGCATCGTCACCGCTGACAATGATGTGATGATGCATGCTCTCATTCGCCACTCGGGAATACCTGATCGCGATCGAGTCCAAGACCCAGCGCGGGTAGGCACCCGCTTTGCCGATGCCGTTACCGACAGAGGTTACACCACGGCTTTATGTCATCGGGCCTTGACGCCGAATTTTGCTGGTACTGAAATTCACTCGTCAAGTGAAGGTGACTGGCACTTCAGGCGCAGAGTTATTCGCTTATAAGCGACTGTATCCTGGTGTCTGATCGGAGGCGTGGTGCGAAAAGCGCTGCGGGGATCGGCGCGTCGTGATCGACCAGTGCCGGCAATTTAACCAGAACGTAATCCGATATCGGTGTCGTGCAACGAATGACAACGACGATCACGCTTCGAAGCGATAGCCCATGCCCGCCTCGGTCAGCAGATGGTTGGGGCGCGACGGATCATCCTCGAGCTTGCGACGCAGCTGTGCCAGATAGACGCGCAAGTAGTGAGTTTCCTTCGCATACTTTGGTCCCCACACCTCTCTGAGGAGGTCCTCACGCCCCACCAGCTTGCCGCGATTGCGGACCAGCATTTCCAGCATTCCCCACTCGGTGGGGGTCAGGTGGACCTCCGTGCCGTCCTTGATCACCTTTTTGGCCGACAGGTCGACAGTGAATGACCTGGTCTCCACGACCGGTTCGTCGCCGTCTGCCGACACGGCGGCCCTGCGCACCGCGGCGCGAAGCCGTGCCAGCAGCTCGTCCATGCCGAATGGCTTCGTGATGTAGTCGTCTGCGCCGGCGTCCAGAGCTCCGACCTTGTCTGCGGAATCGGTGCGCGCCGACAGCACGATCACCGGCGCGCTCATCCAGCCGCGCAGCCCGGCAAGCACCTCGGTGCCGGGTATGTCGGGCAGACCCAGGTCCAAGATCACCACGTCGGGGTGTTGGTCGGCGGCGGCTCGCAGTGCAGCCGATCCGGTTGCGGCGGTGGTCACTTCGTAGCCGCGCACGGACAGGTTGATTCGCAGCGCCCGCAGAAGCTGCTGGTCGTCATCGGCCACCAGGACGCGGGTCATGGGCGCCACCCCTCTTCATCGTTCCGCTCCGCATCGTGCCGCTCCTCTGGCGGCGCCTCCAGGTCCACCAAAATGGTCAGGCCCCCGCCAGGGGTGTCGGTCGCGGCAATGGTGCCGCCCATCGCCTCGACGAACCCCTTGGCCACCGACAGGCCGAGGCCCAGACCGGTGCTGTTGTCCGTATCGCCGAGTCGCTGGAATGGCTCGAACATCTGCTCCGCGGCGCCTTTGGCGACGCCCGGTCCCTCGTCGACGACGTTGATCAGTACACGCCCCGCCACCTGACCCGCGTTGACCCGCACCATGCTCTTGGGTGCGTAGTGCAGCGCGTTGTCGATGACGTTCGCCAGCACTCGTTCCAACAGCCCCGCGTCGGCCATCGCGATCGTCCCGCCGACCTCCACCTTGACCCGGTCGATGCTGCCCCGGCCGACGGCCGTGCTGCGCTTGCCGATACCGACAAGCGCACGCTGCACGACCTCCTCGAGATAGACCTCGGAGAGCTGCGGCCGGACCACGCCGGCGGCCAGCCGAGACGAGTCCAGCAGGTTGGCCACCAGGGAGGTCAGCTGGTCGATCGACTCCTCGACGGTGGCAAGCAATTCCGCGGTGTCCTCGGGCGAGAACCAGACGTCTTCGGCGCGCAGGCTGGACACGGCTGCCTTGGCCGCGGTCAGCGGAGTCCGCAAGTCGTGGCCGAGGGCTGAGAGCAATAGGCGACGCAGCTCGTCGGCTTCGGCGAGGGATTGAACCTTGCCGGCCTCTTCGGCGAGCTCACTCTGCTTGAGCAGACCCGCGGCCTGTGTCGCGACCACCGACAGCACCCTGCGGTCACGGCCGGTCAAGGCGCGGCCGGACAACAGCATCCAGAAGTCCTCATCGCCCGCTTTCACGGCAGTGTCAGCGGAATCCAGTGTCGCGCATGGGTCTTTGCCCACGCTCGCGACCGGCTGCGGGCGACCGTTGACTTCACGCACCAGGCACACCGCGCGCTGAGAGTAAGCCTCCCGTACCCGCTCCAGCAGCGTGGCGAGATCGGCGCCGCGCAGCACCGACCCGGCGAACAGCGCCAGCAACTCCGCCTCCTGGGTCGCCCGCCTGGCTTCGCGGGCCCGGCTGGCCGCGGCGTCCACCAGCACGGCGATCGACATCGCGACCCCCAACAGAACCACGATGGTGACGGCGTTGCTCGGGTTGTCGACGGCGAAGGAGTATCGCGGGTCGGTCAGGAAATAGACCAACAGCGCCCCGGACAGCAACCCCGACAGCATGGCGGGTGCCACACCGCCGAACAGCGCGACGGCAATCACCCCGGCGAAGAAGATGGCGGTCTTGCCGCCGATGTCCAGCACCGGATCCAACCAGCGCTGGGTGATCGCCAAGATGGCCCACGGCACGGTGAGGGCGGCCAGCCAGGACACGACTTGGCGAGCGCGTGGCGAAATCGACCCGAACGGCAGGCCGCGGTTGGCCGCCTCATGGGTCACCATGTGGACGTCGATTTTTCCCGAGTCCTTGATGGTCGCGGTGCCGATTCCCTCGCTGAACATCCTCGCCCACCGTGACCGCCGGGAGCTGCCGAGCACCAGCTGAGTGGCGTTTGTCTCGCGGGCGAAGTCGAGCAGTGCGCTCGACACGTCGTCGCCGATCACGGTGTGAACCGTCGCGCCCAGGCTGGCGGCGAGTTCGCGCACCTTGCCCATTTCGCGTGGGGACACACTCGACAGTCCGTCGCCGCGGACGACGTGCACCACCATGAGTTGGGCGCTTGACTTCGATGCGATCCGGCAGGCACGGCGCACCAATGTTTCCGATTCGGGGCCGCCGGTCACCGCGACCACCACTCGCTCGCGGGCTTCCCAGAGGTCCGTAATCTTCTTGTCCGCACGGTATTTCGCCAGCGCCGAATCGACCTGATCAGCAAGCCACAGCAGCGCGATTTCGCGCAGCGCGGTCAGGTTGCCGGTGCGAAAGTAGTTGGACAGCGCAGCATCGATCCGCTCCGGCGGGTAGACGTTGCCGTGGGCGAGCCTGCGCCGCAAAGCCTCCGGTGTGATGTCGACCAACTCGATCTGAGCTGCTTTTCGGACGATTTCATCGGGCACGGTTTCGCGCTGCTCGACGCCGGTGATCTGGGCGACGACGTCGTTGAGGCTTTCCAGGTGCTGGATGTTGAGCGTCGAGATCACGGTGATCCCGGCGTCAAGCAACGTTTCGATGTCTTGCCACCGCTTGGAATTGACGCTGCCCGGGATATTGCTGTGGGCATATTCGTCGACCAGCGCGACTTCCGGCCGACGCCGCAGCACCGCCTCGATATCGAGTTCCGGGAACAAGGTTCCGCGGTAGGAGATGTACTGCGGCGGAATGACTTCGATGCCTTCGGTGAGTTCGCCGACCTTCTTACGGCCGTGACTCTCCACTACCGCCGCGACGACGTCGGTCCCGCGCTCCAGCCTGCGATGCGCCTCGCCGAGCATCCCGCAGGTCTTGCCGACGCCTGGGGCCGCGCCGAGGTAGATGCGCAGGTCGCCGCGGCGCTGCGGTTGCGCTCGTTGGGCAAGCGCGTCATCCGGGAAATTTGCTGGCCCCGGAGCCGACGCATCGGAAGTCACATGGACATCATCTACCGGAAAGGCCAAGACTTCACGTCTACTGCGATGTTCACGACTTCACCGGGTACTTGCGGTCCAACTCGAGATTGAGCTGCAGCACGTTGACCACCGGCTCGCCGACGAAGCCGAGCGTACGACCGTGTTGGTTGTCGTGAACCGCGTCGCGCACCTGGTCGGCGCTGATCCCGCGCGCGTGGGCCACCCGGGCCTCTTGGATATCGGCGTAAGCCGGCGAGATATCGGGGTCCAGGCCGCTGGCGCTGGCGGTGACGGCGTCGGCGGGCACCGCCGGGTGATCGGACGCCGCGCCGCGGATCGGAACGATCTGACCGACCGAGTAGTCCTGACCGTATTGAGCGCATTCCACCCGCACACCCTCGTAGAGCTGCTGGAACACTGCGGCCGGCGCGCTTGCGGGCTTCGAGCAGGGCTCGTTGACGCTGACCACCTGCGTCGGATGAATCACGTTGCCGGATGAATCCCGCGGCCCGATCACCGACAGCACCGCGCCGACCCCGCCACCGGTGCAGAACGGGCGCGAGCCGTCGACCTTCTCGAGCTGGCCGATCGCCAAACTGCGCGAGCACACCTGAGTCAGCAGGCTGGGTTTGAATCCGGCCTTGGAAGGATCGGCCCCCGGGGTCAGCTGACTCGGATCGGCCGGTGTGTCGACGATGCTTTCCGGGCCGAGGTTGGTGGCCCCAGATGCCAACGGATCGTAGCCCGCACCGGCTGCCGATGGCCTGCTCTGGAAGTACTGCGGCAGCGGATTGCCGTCCTTGTCGGTGAACGACTGGCCGATCAGTTTGCTGCCGACCGGCTTTCCGGAGACCTCGACTATCGAGCCTTCCGCCTTGGCGTGCAACCCCGGAAGTAGCGCGATTCCCCAGACGACCAAGGGGTAGGCGAAGCCGGTGATCACGGTCAGCACGAGTAGCGCACGCAGCGCGGCCCAGTGCTGGCGAATCAGGTTAGAAAGGTTCATGTGCGTCGCTCCTCCTCATCGCTTCGCTCTGCATCGTCGCCGACGCGGTTCATGTCAGCCCATCCCGGGGATAAATTGCACGACCAGGTCGATCAGTTTGATGCCGATAAACGGGGCAACGATGCCACCCAGCCCGTAGATGTAGAGGTTTCGGCTCAACAGCTTCGACGCGCTGCTCGGTGTGTACTGAACACCGCGCAGCGCCAACGGAATCAGCAAGACGATGATCACCGCGTTGAAGATCACCGCGGACAGAATCGCCGACTCCGGGCTGTGCAACCGCATGACGTTGATCAGGTCCAGTCCGGGGAACAGCGCCACGAACATGGCCGGGATGATCGCGAAGTATTTGGCGATGTCGTTGGCGATCGAGAACGTGCTCAACGCGCCACGCGTAATCAACAGCTGTTTACCGATTTCCACGATCTCGATGAGCTTGGTGGGGTCGGAGTCGAGGTCCACCATGTTGCCGGCCTCTTTGGCCGCGCTGGTACCGCTGTTCATCGCCACCCCGACGTCGGCCTGAGCCAACGCCGGCGCGTCGTTGGTGCCGTCACCGGTCATCGCGACCAGCCGGCCACCCTCCTGCTCACGCTTGATCAGCATCATCTTGTCTTCGGGGGTGGCTTCGGCGAGGAAGTCGTCGACCCCGGCCTCGTCGGCGATCGCTTTGGCGGTCAACGGATTGTCACCGGTGATCATCACCGTTCGGATGCCCATCTTGCGCATCTCGTCGAAACGCGCACGCATACCGTGCTTGACCACATCCTTGAGGTGGATGACCCCGAGTACTTCGGCCTTCTTGCCGGTACTGCCGTCACTGCCGGTAGTGACCACGCCGACCACCAGCGGGGTTCCGCCGGCGGCCGAGATGCCGTCGACGATGTCGCCGAGCATGTCGGGAATGGTCCCGCCCTGGTCGCGGATCCAGTTGGCGACCGAACTTGCTGCGCCCTTGCGCAGCTGTCGTCCATCGAGGTCGACACCGGACATTCTGGTCGTCGCGGTGAACTCGACCCAGTGGGCGTGGCTGAGTTCACCGGGGGAGCGCTCCCGCAGCCCGTAGGCCTGCTTCGCGTAGACGACGATCGAGCGGCCCTCGGGGGTTTCGTCGGCGAGGCTGGACAACTGAGCGGCGTCCGCCAGCCCCTCGGACGTGACCCCGGTGACCGGGATGAATTCCGATGCCTCCCGGTTGCCCAGGGTGATCGTGCCGGTCTTGTCCAACAGCAACGTGTTGACGTCGCCGGCAGCCTCGACCGCGCGGCCCGACATGGCCAGCACGTTGCGCTGGACCAATCGGTCCATGCCGGCGATGCCGATCGCCGACAGCAACGCGCCGATGGTGGTGGGGATCAGGCAGACCAGCAGAGCCACCAAGACGACGCCGGTGACGCCGTTGTTGGTGAGCGCGGAGGTGTTCGCCACACCGGGGTTGTTGATCTTGGAGTAGATCGCCAGCGGCTGCAGCGTCGCCACCGCGAAAAGGAAGATGATCGTCAGCGCCGCGAGCAGAATGTTCAGCGCGATCTCGTTCGGTGTCTTCTGCCGGTTGGCGCCCTCGACGAGGGCGATCATCCGGTCGATGAAGCTCTTTCCGGGCTCTTGGGTGATCTTGACGATGATGCGGTCCGAGAGCACGGTGGTGCCGCCGGTCACTGCCGAACGGTCGCCGCCGGATTCCCGGATCACCGGCGCCGATTCGCCGGTGATGGCCGATTCATTAACCGACGCAATGCCTTCCACGATCTCGCCGTCGCCCGGGATGATTTCGCCGGCCTCCACGACGACGATGTCGCCCTTTTGCAGTTCCGGGGCCCGGACGTCCTCCTCGGTGCCTGGGGTCTCGGGTGACCAGCCGTGTAACCGGCGCGCGATGGTGTCCGCCTTCGCCTTGCGCAGGGTGTCGGCCTGTGCTTTGCCCCGCCCTTCGGCGAACGCCTCGGCGAGGTTGGCGAAAAGCACTGTCAGCCAAAGCCAGAACACGATGAGCCAGCCGAACCACGACGAGTCGCGGACGGTCAGCACGGTCGACCACACGGCGCCGATCTCGACGATGAACATCACCGGGTTGCGCCACAGGGTGCGCGGATCGAGCTTGCGCAACGCGTCGGGCAGCGATTTGACCAGCAGCGCCGGGTCGAGCAGTCCGCCCTGGACCCGCCCGTCGTCCGCGTGGTCGCTGTGGTGGTGCGACGAATGGCCAGGACGGGCTTTCGAAGCCGTCGACGTTGTCATGTCAGTGGATTCCTTCAGCGAGGGGCCCGAGTGCCAATGCCGGCAGGAAGGTCAGGGCAGCAATAATTACCGCGACTGCCGCGACCAGGCCGACGAACTGCGGCCGGTGGGTAGGAAGGCTGCCGGCGGACTCCGGCGTGTGCTTTTGGCCGGCCAGCGAACCGGCCAGCGCGAGCACGATAACCATCGGCAGGAATCTGGCGATGACCATCGCCAGGCCCAGCGCGGTGTTGTACCAGGTGGTGTTGACCGACAGGCCGGCAAAAGCGGAGCCGTTGTTGTTGGATGCGGAGGTGAACGCGTAGAGCACTTCCGACAGGCCATGTGGTCCGGTGTTGGCCATGCCGGCGCGGGGGCCGGGTAAGCCCATCGCGATGGCAGTACCGAGCAGCACGAGCAACTCAGTCACCGGCAGATAGGCTGCGGCGAGCTTCATCTCGCGAGGCCCGATCTTCTTGCCGAGGTATTCCGGTGTGCGTCCGACCATCAGCCCGGCGATGAACACCGACAAGATGGCCAGGATGAGCATGCCGTAGAGGCCCGAGCCCACTCCGCCGGGCGCCACCTCACCGAGCTGCATGTTGAGCATCGCGACCCCCCCGCCCAGGCTGGTGTAGGAGTCGTGTGCCGAGTCGACCGCACCGGTAGAGGTCAACGTGGTCGCGTCGGCGAAAACCGCGGAGTTGGCGATGCCGAACCGTTGCTCGACGCCTTCCATGGCGGCACCGGTCGCGGTGGGGACCGTCCCGTGGTGGCTTAGCTGAAACACCCCGACGCAAGCCACGCTGATTACCGCCAGGACACCCATGATCGCGGCGATCGCGTAGCCCTGCTTTTTGCTCTCAACCATCCGGCCGAAGGTGCGCGGCAGCGAGAAGCTGATGGCCAGCAGCAGGAAGATCTCGACAGAGTTGGTCCACCTGGTCGGATTCTCAAAGGGGTGAGCGGAGTTGGCGTTGTAGAAGCCACCGCCATTGGTACCGAGTTCCTTGATCGCTTCCTGGCTGGCGACCGGCCCTCCCGTGATGGTCTGTTGCACGCCGTTCAGCGTGGTCACCACGTGGTCGTGCAGGTGGAAGTTCTGGATCGCACCGCCGGCGATGAGCACGATCGCGGCGATCACCGACAGCGGCAGCAGGATGCGCAGCGTCCCGCGGACCAGATCCACCCAGAAATTCCCGATTTCGATGGTCTTGACCCGGGCGAAGCCGCGAACCAGGGCCACCGCGACGGCCATGCCCACCGCGGCGGAGACGAAGTTCTGCACGGCCAGACCGGCCATCTGCACCAGGTGGCCTTGCGTCGACTCGCCCGAGTACGCCTGCCAGTTGGTGTTCGTCACGAAGCTGATCGCGGTGTTCCAGGCCAGCGAAGGCGTCATCGGGGTCGCCGGGTTCTTCAGGTGCAACGGCAACTTGTCCTGCAGCAACTCGAAGAAGAACAGGAACAGCACGCTGACCGCCGAGAACGCCAGGACGCTGCGGGCGTAGGCGTACCACGGCTGTTGGGCTTTGCCGTCGGCGCCGATGACCCGGTAGATGATCTTCTCGACTCGCCAGTCCTTCGGTGAGGTGTACACGCGGTACATGTAGTCGCCCAGCGGTACATGTACCGCCACCAATGCCAGCACGAGCAAAGCGAGGAATGCGATCCCCGCGGTAGAAGTGCTCACCTAAAACCTTTCCGGAAAAAACAAGGCCGCGACGAGGTAGACCGCCAACACTGCCGACAGCGCAAGGCCGATGATGTTGTCGTAGCTCATAGCTTCTCGACCAGCTTTTGCGCATAGCCGAGGGCGGTGAAGACTGCCACTGTCAGTAGGACGTAGGCAACCACGGACATAGTTTCTCCGTTCGGCACAGCCGGTCAGACCGATCGTCGATCGAGTTTTGGCACCGGCATAAAATTTAGCCCTCGACGGTGAGGATCCGGTACGAAATTAGGCTCCGCCAGTGCATAAAGCGTCGTCGTTAACGTTTTCTTTACGGCCGGCGGGGCGACTTGAGTTTGCCAACCGGCAGAGAGGCTAACCTTCGGGGCCCGGGGCGAACCCCCGACCAGCGGTTGTCTGAGGTTACGGCGTACCCGCGTCTGGGGTCGCGAACCGCGTGGTCTTTGCTACGGCGGCTGTGATCCATTACTCAACGATGGGCAGAAGCACCCGGAAAGTGGTTTGGCCGTCAGTGGATTCGGCGGTGACCGAGCCTTCGTGGGCCTTGACGATCGAGGCGACAATAGCCAAGCCCAATCCATTTCCGGACCCGTCGGATGGGGAGTTCTTCGCGCGCACGAATCGCTCGAACAGGTGTGGGAGGAGATCCGGGTCGATGTCGGGCCCGTTGTCGGCCACCGTCAACTCGGCGTACGGCTCACCGTTCTCGGACCGGCGGCAGGCGATTTTCGTCGTCACGGCGACTCCGGGCGGGGTATGTACCCAGCCGTTGGTCAGCAGATTGCTGACGAGTTGGTGGAGCCGGTCGCGGTCACCGCGAACCCAGACCGGCTCGTCGGGCAGATGCTTGACCCAGTGATGAGTGGGTGCCGCCACCGCCGCGTCGTTCACTGCGTTCAGGACGACGTCGGCCAAGTCAACGTCCTCCGTGCGCAGATCCTCACCTTCGCCCAGGCGCGAGAGCAGCAGCAGCTCGTCGACGAGCGAGGTCATCCGCCTCCCTTCCGACTCGATACGGGCCAGCGCGTATTCCGTGGTCGGTGGCAACGCGGCGCTGTCTTGGCGGGTGAGCTCGGAGTAGCCCTGGATCGCTGCCAGCGGAGTGCGTAGTTCGTGGCTGGCGTCGGTGAGGAATTGCCGCATCCGCCGGTCGGATTCGGCGCGGTGCGCGAGCGCGCTGTCTACGTTGTCAAGCAATCGGTTCAAGGTATGTCCGACGATTCCCACCTCGTTGTCCGGATCGATGTCCGCCGGTTGGACTCTCGCGGTGATGCGATGGTCTTCGCCGATAAGGGGTGTGCCTGCGACCTCGGCGGCGGTCGCGGCAACACGGCGCAAGGGACGCAACGCGTATCCGACCACCAGTGTGGTCAGGCCCGCTGTTACTAGCAGTGCTGCTACCAAAAGGATTGTATCGCTGATGATTCGGCGTGTGATGTAGCGGTTTGCCAGGTCCAGCGAGACCCCGACGATGAGACGGTCATCGGCGCCGGCACTTTGGCTGGCCACCCGGAATGAGCCAAGGCTGCCCAGCGTCACGGTGTGCAGTTGGTCGTCGTTCCACGGCTGTGTCTTGATAGCCGCGACGACATCGGTTGGGGCTGGGCGCGGGTCGTCTTCGGAAAACACCGCGGAGCCGATGACGTCGCCGTTGTGCAGTACAGCGATGACGTTTCCCGCGTTCTGTCCGGTGAAGTTCAACATAACCTGTGCGATATCGCCGTGGTGTGTCGTTTCACCGCGGCGGTATCTGGCGAACGAATGATCCAGTGCATCAAGCGATTCGGTGACTTCCGCATCATTGATCGCATTGACGTAGTTGCGGAAACTCAGCACCGTCACCACGCCGACCACCAGCACGACAACCGTGACCACGGCTGACAAACCCAATACCAGCTGACGGCGCAAGGTCCGCCGCCACCAGGGTGCGGTTGGCGCCCTGGTCATTTCGGTGGTCGCAGCATGTATCCAACACCGCGCACGGTGTGGATCATCGGCTCCATGCCGGCGTCGATCTTCTTCCGTAGATATGAGATGTACAGATCGACAATGCTGGTTCGTCCGGCGAAGTCGTAATGCCAGACACGGTCCAGGATCTCGGTGCGGGTCAGGGCGCGGCCCGGATTACGCATCAGGAAGTGCAGCAGTTCGAACTCGGTTGAGGTGAGCGGGATGGGTTTGCCTGCCCGCGCGACTTCGTGGCTGGCGCCATCGAGCGTGAGATCGCCGACTTTGAGGCCCTCGTCTGCAGGCGCGGCCAGGTAATTGGGGCGACGAAGTAGGCCGCGCAGCCGGGCCACCAACTCCTCGAGGCTGAACGGCTTGGTCATGTAGTCGTCGGCGCCCGCCGTCAAGCCGGTGACCCGGTCCATTACCGAGTCGCGGGCGGTCAGGAACAGGGTGGGGGTGTAGGCGTCTGCCTCGCGGATCCGCTCCAGGATCTGGAGGCCGTCTATGTCAGGAAGCATGATGTCGAGGACGAGCACGTCGGGGCTGACCTGCTCGAACTTCGTCACGGCCTCCCGGCCGTTGTGGGCGACCTCGACAGTCCAGCCTTCATAGTGCAGCGCCATTTTGACCAAGTTGGTCAACGCCGGTTCGTCGTCGACCAGCAGAACTCGGATCGGTGACCCGTCGGCGCGGGTGATCCGAGGCAGCTGACCGAGGATGGCCTGACGTGGCCGCTGTTCACGCGCAGAACCCGACATCATTGCCATTTCCCTCCGCTCTTCCTCGCGCACACGCCATTGTCACAAAACCGTCACGAAACTCATATCGTTCTCAAATGTGTCGGCCATCGGGCGTGACGCCGCTCACGCCGTCAGATATGGGTTCGCTATGCATCTCATCGGTGAGCTTGCGATGCCGTTGTGCTCCAAAAAGACTGGGTAACAGAGCTCTTAACCAGGGAGATGGCAGACCAAAAGTGAGGCTACACCGCTAACCGATTGTGCGTGAACGTTTTACGTAACTCTGCCGTAACAATATCCGCTGAAGAGCAGTCTCCGCGACCAACGATGAACGCGGCCAGTTTTCACAGAAAACTTTGGAGTAATCAATGTATTTCTCGTCTTTCGTCACCACGCATCCGGAGATGCTATCGGTGGCGGCCGGCGATCTCGGGGGCATCGGTTCTGCGATGGTTGCCGCGAATGCGGCCGCAGCGGGTCCGACAGGTGGGGTCGTCCCCGCGGCGGCTGACGAGGTGTCAGCGCTGACGGCGGCGCAGTTCTCCGCCCACGCGGGCAGCTATCAGGCCATCAGCGCCGCGGCTGCAGCCGTTCATTCGGCTTTGGTCAGCACCCTGCAGTCGAACGCCGCATCCTATGCGGCCGCCGAAGCCGCCAACGCGATCGCGGCCGGCTAACCAGGGCACGACGAAAGCAAAGAAAGGTAAGGACGATGGACTACGGGGCGTTACCCCCGGAGATCAATTCGGCTCGGATGTACGCCGGCCCTGGCGCAGGTTCGATGCTGATGGCCGCGGCGGCCTGGGACGGGCTGGCGGCTGACCTCAACTCCACGGCAGCCTCCTACGGTTCGGTGATTTCCGGGCTCACCGATGAGTCGTGGCAGGGTGCGGCGTCGACGTCGATGGCCGCCGCGGCCACACCGTATGTGACCTGGATGACTGCCACCGCGGCCCAAGTCGAGCAGGTGGCAAACCAGGCCAGGGCGGCGGCCGCCGCCTACGAGGCGGCGTTTGGGATGACGGTTCCACCAACGGTGGTCGCGGCCAACCGGGCGCAGCTGATGACGCTGATCGCGACCAACTTCCTGGGTCAGAACACCGCGGCGATCATGGCCACCGAGGCTCAATACGGCGAAATGTGGGCCCAGGATGCCGCAGCCATGTACGGCTACGCCGGCAGTTCGGCGGCCGCGTCGACGTTGACGCCGTTCACTGAGCCCAAGTCGACCACCAACCCGGCCGGCCTGACTGGTCAGTCCACCGCGGTGGCCCAGGCCGCCGGCGCAACCGCCGGCAGCCATGCGCAGACCGTCGCTTCGACATCGCTGTCGGCGGTGCCTCAGACGCTGCAGGGACTGGCACAACCGACGCAGACCGTGACGTCGGCGTCCGGCCTGTCGTCACTGGTGACGGGCAACGGTGCGGCGCTGGCGACCTCTGGCACCTCGGGAGCATCCGGAGGGCTGAGTGCGCTTACCAGTCTGGCGGGCTCGACGGGCACTGGTGTCGGCAAAAGCGCCGGCACGGGCGCCAGCTCGGGCCTCGGGGCACTGGACAGTCTGACGGACATCGCGTCGTCGTCGTCAAGTGGAGTCGCCGATCTGGGTTCCGATGCGGCCGGGCTAAGTCCCGATGCCGCCAGCCTGGGAACCAACGTCGGCGGCGTGGGCACGAGTCTCGCCGGTGTCGGGATGAATGTCCCGGGAGCCGATTCGCTGTTCGCCTCCCAAGGTATGGGGCAATTCGGCGAGTTGGGCGGGTCCGGTCTGGCACCTGCTCTGGGCGGTTCGACGCCGATGGGATCGTCCCTCGGCTTTGGTGCTGCGGCGACTATGGGTCACGCAAGCTCTGTCGGAACGCTTTCGGTGCCGCAGACGTGGGGGGACGCGGTGCCAGCCGCGCCGGTAAGCGCGGCCGGCGCAATGCCGGTGCCCACCAGCGGCTTTGGCGCGGCGCCGGCTGCGTCGACCGCTGCGCAGGGTGCAACCAAGGTGACGTTCCCGACGCTGGTCGAGCGCGAGGCCGACGGGATGCAGCGAATTGGGTTGCGTGCCACCATGCTCCCGCCGCCGTTGGTCGGCTAGCCCGGAAAATGGTTGTGGCCCGCACGCCGTTGGGTGTGCGGGCCACGGGGTTGGTGTTTGTCAGGCCCAGCTGGAGCCGACGGCGGAGTCGGTGGAGCTCATGTTGTTGCCGGCGTTTTGCACGCTTTGGCCGTGGGAGTTGGCTTGCTGGTAGATGACCTGGAAGTTGCGGCCCAGTTGGGTGATGAACTCCTGGCAGGCCACCGAACCCGAGCCGCCCCAGAAGTCGCCGGCGGCCAGCACATCACGCACGATGGACTGGTGCTCCTGCTCCAGGGAGGCGGCCTGGGCGCGGATCAAGGCGCCGTGGGAATCCACGTCGCCGAACTGGTAGCTGATCGACATTGCTTTCCTCCTACAAGTTTTCGGTGTTGGGCTAGCTGGACAGGAGCCGCTGGGAAGCCTGCTCTTGCTGCTCGTAGTTGTTGGCGTCGCGGATCAGCCCGTCACGCACACCGTGCAGCATGTTGACAATGTTGCGAAACGCCTGATTCATCTGGCCCATGGTGTCGTAGGACGTCATCTGCGCCATCCCACTCCAGCCCGCACCGGCGATGTTCTGCGAGGACGCCCACATCTTGCGGGCCTCGTCCTCCACCGTCTG
>Ga0210398_10001646_pt1 | contig 22665 bp, 21 predicted proteins | sample IncBWC4OmetaG_FD_161047 | JGI IMG/M metagenome (GOLD analysis project Ga0210398, IMG submission 161047) | Forest soil microbial communities from Barre Woods Harvard Forest LTER site, Petersham, Massachusetts, United States - Inc-BW-C-4-O | ecosystem: Environmental > Terrestrial > Soil >...
GCTTTTGCCGCTCCTGTGCGCGCCCCGACCCGGCTTGTCTGCCGGGCAAGGCTCGCATAAAGTCGCGCCGGCCCGAAACGAGCAAAGACAGTGGATCTGCGCGGCGCGCGCGGACAGTAGCAAGGGCGACGGTGGGGAAGAAAGATGGACGCTCCGATTCCAGCGCAAAAGGCTCCGTACGGCGTCGAAGTCGAAGCGGGCAAGCGCTACTTCTGGTGCGCTTGCGGCCGCAGCAAGGGGCAGCCCTTTTGTGACGGATCGCACAAAGGCACCGGTCTGACGCCGTTGATGTACACTGCGGAGAAGACTGGACAGGTCTGGTTCTGCGGGTGCAAGGCCACCGGCAAAGCACCGATGTGCGACGGAACTCATAATCGTCTCTAGGCCGGATCCGATTTTGCGCTCAGGACGTTCTCACGGCGCTGCGGCGCTGCTCGCGGTATTCGGCGTTGCCCTCCTGGCAAGCTGCAGCTGGATCCCGTTTGTCGGCAAGAAGCAGGCCGAGAAGCCAGCTGGCCCGACCTGTCCGATCACCGTGATTCTACACCCGCTCGCCAACACGGCGGTGTTCGCCCCGAACATCGCTCCAGGCGATCTGAAACCGTTGAACGTCGCCTGGTACGGCATCTTCAGCGATATTTCGGCGAGCTGCACAGTAACCGGGGGTACGCTTCACGTTTCGCTCGACAATGTGATTGTCGCCGAACGAGGCTCGGCGGCGCACAGCAATGATGTCGATCTCAACTACTTTATCTCGCTGACCGGGCCGAATCAGGCGATCTTTGGCAAGAAGTCGTTCTCGGTGCACATCACCGTACCGGACAAGGCCAAACGCGGCGGTGTTAGCGACCATGTGGAGGTCGCGTTCTCGACCGGCGGGCAGCCGCTCTCCAACCTCAATCTCACCGTCGGCTTCCAGGAAAGCCCGCAGGCGATCGAGTTCTACAAAAACTTCCGAGGGCGGTGACGCTGGCTTCCGGCCGCGGGCGGTGCTAAACAGGTTGCGCCGAATGCACGCCCGCAGGAGAGGTCGCGCCCCCAGGGATCATGGGACAGCGCGGCGCCGAAGGAGCAACCGCCCCGGAAACTCTCAGGCAAAAGGACTGCGGGTGTAAGGGCTCTCTGGAAAGCAGCGGCCGGCTCGTGTAGCCGCCGCTCACCGAAGGAGTAAGCCGGGCAGGCAGCGCCCGGTGAATCTCTCAGGGGAAGCGACAGAGGGGGCATCTCTTGACGGGCGTGTTGCGCCCGTCGCGACGGAGGTGCGCCCAATGGTCTTGTCGACCGATTCGGACCAGCCGACGGATTTGCGTCGCACGCCGCTTCATGCGTTGCATGTCGCGCGGGGCGCGAAGATGGTGCCGTTCGCCGGCTATGAGATGCCGGTGCAATACCCGACCGGCATCATCGCCGAGCATCTGCATACCCGTACCCAGGCCGGCCTGTTTGATGTCTCCCATATGGGGCAGGTGCTGCTGCATGGGGTGACGGCCGGGGCGCTCGAAGCCCTGGTGCCCGGCGATATCGAGGCACTGCCCGATGCGCGAATGCGCTACACGCTGCTGCTTAACGACGATGGCGGGATCATCGATGATTTGATGGCAATCCGCTTCGCCGGCGGTCTGCGGCTGGTCGTGAACGCCGCGACCAAGGACGGCGACGTCGCGCATCTGCGCGCCGGGCTTGGTGCCGGGAGCAGGGTCGAGCTGCTGGACGACCGTGCGTTGCTCGCGCTGCAGGGACCGCATGCGGCCGCCGTGCTGGCGCGCCTCGCGCCTGGGGTCGAGACGATGCCGTTTCTCTCTTGCGCGCTCGTCGAGCGACCCGGCATGACCCTGTTCGTCACCCGCTCCGGCTATACCGGCGAGGACGGGTTTGAGATTTCGGTCGCCGCCGAGCGGGCGGTCGAGCTGGCCGAGTTGCTGCTTGCTCAGCGGGAGGTGCTGCCGATCGGCCTCGGCGCGCGCGATACGCTGCGCCTCGAAGCCGGGCTTTGTCTTTACGGCCACGATATCGACGAGACGACAACTCCGATTGCCGCCGGGCTTGCTTGGACGATCGCCAAGCGTCGCCGCGAGGAGGGAGGCTTCCCCGGCGCTCTGCGCATCTTGAAGGAGCTGGCTGATCCTCCGGCGCGCCGCCGGGTCGGCATCCGCCCCGACGGACGCGCGCCGGCACGTGAGGGCAGCGCCATCGTCGACCCGGCCGGTAATCTAATCGGCGAGGTGACGAGCGGCGGCTTTGGTCCGTCGCTCAACGCACCGATCGCGATGGGCTATGTCGCCCGGTCCTATTCCGACCCCGGCACGGCGCTTGCCGTGGTGGTGCGTGATGTCGCGCGGCTCGCCCGGGTGTCGCCGCTGCCGTTTGTCCCGACCCGCTACTACCGCGGTCACTAGGAGAAAAAGAGGATGCCGACATTGCGCTTTACAACAGACCATGAGTGGGTCCGTCTCGACGGCGACAACGCGGTGATCGGCATCACCGACTACGCTCAGCAGCAACTGGGTGACATTGTCTATGTCGAGCTGCCGTCGCCGGGCGGCCGGGTCGAGGCTGGCAAGGAAGCCGCAGTCGTCGAGTCGGCGAAAGCCGCGAGCGAGGTTTACGCCCCCGTCTCGGGCGAGGTCGTCGCGGTCAACGGGGCGATCGCCGACGACCCGGCCAAGGTCAATGCGGACCCGATGGGCGACGGCTGGTTTCTCATCGTCAAGCTCGACGACCCCAAAGCGCTCGACGCAATGATGGACGAGACGGCCTACCAGAAATTCGTCGCGGAGCAGGGTTGATGCGCTATCTGCCGCTGACGCCGGCCGATCGCGCCGAAATGCTGGCTTCGATCGGCGTCACCTCGATCGACGATCTGTTTGCCGACGTGCCGCCGGCGGCGCGGCGCGCGGGGCTGGTCGACCTGCCGCTGGCGCAAGGGGAGATTGAGGTCGAGAGGGCGCTGTCGAGAATGGCGGCGAAGAATACGGCCGCCGGCGCCGTGCCGTTTTTTATCGGCGGTGGAGCGTATCGCCATCACGTGCCGGCCGCGGTCGATCACCTGATCCAGCGCGGGGAGTTTTTGACCTCATACACGCCTTACCAGCCCGAGCTGGCGCAAGGGACCTTGCAGGCGCTGTTCGAGTTCCAGACCCAGGTAGCGCTGTTGACCGGGATGGAGGTCGCCAACGCTTCGCTCTATGACGGCGCGACGGCCTGCGCCGAGGCGGTCGCGATGGCGCACCGCATCACAAGGCGCGGCAAGACGATGCTGTCCGGCGGGCTGCATCCGCATTACCGCGAGGTGTGCGAGACTTACGCGCAATTCTCTGGCGTGGAGGTTGTGGCGCTCGACCCGGCGCCGGGCGCGGTCGAAAATATAGATATCGATAGCGATACAGCGTGTGTCGTCGTCCAGAATCCCGATTTCTTCGGCGAACTGCGCGATTTGAGCGCGCTGGCGGCGCGCTGTCATCAACAGGGGACGCTGCTTGTCGTCGCGGTGACGGAGATCGTCTCTCTGGGCGCGGTCAAGCCGCCGGGCGCGATGGGAGCCGACATTGTCGCCGCCGAGGGGCAGGGGATCGGCAACGCGCTCAATTTCGGCGGCCCCTACGTCGGGCTTTTTGCCGCGCGCGAGCAGCATGTGCGGCAGATGCCGGGACGGCTGGCCGGCCAGACCGTCGACGCCGACGGCAAGCGCGGCTGGGTTCTGACCCTGTCGACCCGCGAACAGCATATCCGCCGCGAGAAGGCCACAAGCAATATCTGTACGAATTCGGGGCTGTGCGCGCTCGCCTTCACGATCCACCTGGCGCTGCTCGGCGAAGCCGGCTTTGCGCGATTGGCGCGGCTCAACCACGCTGCGGCGTGCAATCTCGCGGATCGGCTCGCCGCAGTGCCGGGAGTGCGGCTCGTCAACGACAGCTTTTTCAACGAATTCGCGCTGCGTCTGCCGATCCCGGCTGCCGATGTCGTAGCAGCGCTCGCCGCGAAAGGCGTGCTCGGCGGCGTCGCGGCCAGCCGCTTTTATCCTGAGCGCGACGATCTGGCTGATCTGCTGCTGGTCACCGCGACCGAGACGACGGCTGATGAAGATATCGATATTTATGCAAAGACGCTAGCGGAGGTGCTTCGATGACCGGCTGGAGCCAGGCGCTTGGCGCGCACCCAGCCGCGGCGGGCGACGCGCCGACTCTCAGCGGCAATCGCGGCCTGCAACTCGAAGAGCCACTGATTTTCGAGCAGGATTCGCCAGGCCATAGTGGTGTCGATCTGCCGCCGCCGCCGGCGCATAAGAGCCGGCTCGACGGGCTCGAACGCCACGAGGTGATCGGTCTTCCGGGGCTCAGCGAGCCGCAGGTCGTTCGCCACTTCACGCGGCTGTCGCAAAAGAATTACGCGATCGACAGCGGGCTCTATCCGCTCGGCTCGTGCACGATGAAGCACAACCCGCGGCTCAACGAGAAAATGGCGCGGCTGCCCGGTTTCGCCGATATCCATCCGCTGCAGCCAATATCGACGATCCAGGGCGCGCTCGAGCTGATCGATACGCTGACGCATTGGCTTAAGACCCTCACCGGGATGCCGGCGGTCGCGCTGTCGCCAGCGGCGGGCGCGCATGGCGAACTCTGCGGCATGATGACGATCCGTGCCGCGCTGACCGCGCAAGGCGATGCTCGCCAGCGCATCTTGGTGCCGGAATCGGCGCACGGCACCAACCCGGCGACCGCCGCCGCGTGCGGATACGCGATCGATGCGATCCCCAACAATGCGCGCGGCCGGGTCGATCTCGCCGCACTGAAAGCAAAGCTTGGGTCCGATGTCGCCGCGCTGATGCTGACCAACCCCAACACCTGCGGCCTGTTCGAGGACGAGGTCCTCGAGATCGCCGCGGCCGTGCACGCGGCCGGCGCGTTCTTTTATTGCGACGGCGCCAATTTCAACGCGATCGTCGGCCGGGTGCGACCGGCCGATCTCGGCATCGACGCGCTGCATCTCAATCTGCACAAGACGTTCTCGACCCCGCATGGCGGCGGCGGACCGGGGAGCGGGCCAGTGGCTTTGGCGTTAGCGCTCGCGCCGCACGCGCCGCTGCCGTGGATTGTCCATGGCGATAATGACTTGGCGCTGGTCGAGCACGCGGAGGGGGCGGCGGAGGACACGATCGGCCGCCTCAAGGGCTTTCACGGCCAGATGGGGATGTTTGTCCGTGCGCTCAGCTACATGATGAGCCATGGCGCCGATGGGTTACGTCAAGTCGCCGAGGATGCGGTGCTCAACGCCAATTATCTACGCGTGCGTCTATCCGATGCGCTGAGCCAGTCCTATCCCGGCACCTGCATGCACGAGGTGCTGTTCGACGACCGGTTCCTCAAGGATACCGGCATTACAACGCTCGATTTCGCCAAGGCACTGATCGACGAGGGTTTTCATCCGATGACGATGTATTTCCCGCTGGTCGTGCACGGCGCGCTGCTGATCGAACCGACCGAGACCGAGAGCAAGGCCTCGCTCGACCAGTTCGCCGACACGATCAACGGGCTCGCCGCGCGCGCCAAGAGCGGCGATGTCGCGAGTTTTCATGCCGCGCCGCGCTTTACACCGCGCCGCCGGCTCGACGAGACCGGCGCGGCGCGCAAGCCGTTGCTGCGCTGGCGTCCGGAAGAGCCGCAGAAGGAAGCAGCTGAATAACAATAAAATTACGCTATATATGTTGTATTGACAGAATAAGATCGCGAAACTAGATAGCCGCGGCAATGACGTGTGCCGGCCGGCTCGACTTGTGCCGGTCATCATTGGACGCCATGTTACCGGGCGTGCTTGCGACGCAGGCAAGGCCCATGAGACGGAGGACATCATGTCGCTGCGCATCAACGACGAAGCCCCGAATTTCACGATCGACACCACCCAGGGCCGGATCAATTTCCATGACTGGATTGGCGATGGCTGGGCGATCCTGTTCTCGCACCCGAAGGACTTCACCCCGGTCTGCACGACCGAGCTCGGCTACATGGCCGGGCTGAAGCCCGAGTTCGATAAGCGCGGCTGCAAGATCATCGGCCTTAGCGTCGATCCCGTCAGCGACCACACCCGCTGGCAGAAAGACATCGAGGAGACGCAGGGCCACGCGGTCACCTACCCGCTTATCGGCGATAGCGAGCTGACCGTTGCCAAGCTGTACGACATGCTTCCGGCAGAGGCGGGTGATACGTCGCAGGGCCGTACTGCCGCGACCAACGCCACCGTGCGCTCGGTTTTCGTGATCGGCCCCGACAAGAAGATCAAGACGATGCTGATCTACCCGATGTCGACCGGTCGCAATTTCGACGAGGTGCTGCGCATCCTCGACTCGGCGCAGCTGACCGCGCGGCATACGGTGGCGACACCGGTCAACTGGAAGCCCGGTGATGACGTCATTGTCGCGCCGGCGGTGTCGAGCGACGATGCGAAGGCGAAGTACCCGTCAGGCTTCCGCGAGGTGAAGCCGTATTTGCGCTACGTCCATCAGCCGAAATAATCGCCTCTCTGGGCGCGAGATCCCCGGCTCAAGCCCGGGGATGACCGCCTGCGGCGGTCACTTTGGCATCAAGTAGGATGGCGTCGTCGTCATCGGCGGCGTGTTCGGCAATACACCGCGGCGGCCGGGTTCGTTGACGGCGCCGGGCACCGTATTTGCCCCACCCGGCAGCGGCGGCAGCGCGGCGAGATGCGGCGTATCGCTTGGCGGGATGCCGGCGGTCTTGGAAATCGCCGCGATCTGAGCGTCGGTCAACTTGATGCCGTAGAAATGATCGTAAAAATCGGCCATCAGGCTCTGCAGATCGTCCTGCGAGTCGCCGGGATAGAAAACCTGGGAGAGCCAATAAAGGCCGATAAGCCGGTTCAGTCCCGCCGGATCGTCGATCCAGCCGAACGGCTGGGACGGCTCGAGCACCAGCTTGTTCTTGCGCACCGCGGTGAGGTTGGCCCATGCGGGATTGCGCCGCGCCGCCACGTAGAAGCTGCGATCCTGGACAATGATGATGTCTGGGTTCCAGTCATGCAGCTGCTGTACGGTCACGGCGGCCTGGCCGGGGGGAAGCGCGGTGGCGACGTTGATCGCGCCGGCCGCGTCGATCGACGCCGCGGCGCCGGAGCCAGGAAGCGCGGTCTCGAGCCCGCTCGGGCCGCGCGCGTAGTAAACTCGCGGACGTTGGTCCGTCGGCTGGATCAGCAAGCGTCCGCGCAACGCGTTGATCGCGTGCTCGGCCGAGCCGGCGAGGTCGTCGCCGCGATTAGTGACGCCCAACACTCGTCCAATCGTACGCAGGGTCGAGGGCGTGCGGTCAAAGCTGTTGTCGACCAGTAAATAGGGCACGCCGGTCGCTTGGCTCATCTGGTTGGCAAAAGCGGCACGCTCGGGCGTCACCGGTCCGCTATCGATGATCAGATCGGGACGAAGCTGTGTGACGGTCGCGGCGCTCAGCTGACCGGTGACCGGCAACCGGGCGTAGCGCGGCGGCATTCCGCTCGGCGGCAAATGCTGCGGCCAGCCGGCGAGCTTGCCTGGCGCCAACACATAGACCAGCACCGCCGCGGCCGGGTCGGCTGCCATCACGCGACTGACGCGCTCGGGCAGCACCACGATCCGGCCCGCCGAATCGGTGAACTCGCCGGCAGCCGCGGGCAGCACCCCGATGACGAGCGAAATAAACGCCGCGGCAATCGCGGCACGCAAACGAAGCGACATCGGTACCCTCAACGCGAACCAGAGGTGGCAGCGACTATAGCCCCCGCGAACCTCGTGGCAAGCACCGGGGCGACGGTCCTAGGCGTGTGCGCCCGGGCAGCGCTCGACCTCGACCGTCAGGTGGCTGAGACCGGCGATGTCGGCCAGTCGCGCCTTATAGGCCTGCGGTGCTTCCGGGTGGTCGGAAACGAGCGACACCAGTGCCGCGTGATGCCCGGGACCGACCCGCCAGATGTGCAAGTCGGCGATCCGGTCGTCACCCGACTCGATTCGTTCGCGGATTTGCCGGGCGAGCTGTTCCGGCCGCATGTCGAGCAGCACTGCCCCCGCGGCGTGCAGCAGGCTCCACGACCAGTTGGCGATGACCAGCGCCCCGATGATGCCCATCACCGGATCCATCCACACCCAGCCGAGAAAGAGCCCGGCACTCAGCCCGACCAGCGCGAGCACCGACACCGCGGCATCGCCTACCATGTGGATATAGGCGGCGCGCAGGTTGAGGTCCTCGTCGCCGTGCTCGTGGTGATGATGATCATGGTGATCGTGGTCATGATCGTCGTGATTATCATGCTCGTGATGACTGTGTCCGTGGTGGCCGTGCTCGTGATCGTCGCGGAGCAGCCAGGCGCTCACCAAGTTGACGCACAGACCCAGCGCGGCGATCGGGATCGCTTGGCGAAAGGCGATGCCCGTCGGGTAAAGGAGGTGCTGCACGCTTTCCCAGCTGATCAGCAGCGCGATCAACGCCAGCACGATGGCACTGGAAAACGCCGCGAGTTCTCCCATCTTGCCGGTGCCGAACGCAAAGCGCTCGTCACGCGCGTGGCGCCTCGCATAGGCATAGGCGCAGGCGGCGATGACCAGCGCCCCGGCATGGGTCGACATGTGCAGCCCGTCGGCGATCAATGCCATCGAGCCGGTCAGCCAGCCGCCGCCGATCTCGGCCGCCATCATCGCGCCACAGACCGCGACGACCATCCAACTGCGCCGCTCGTTCCGCGCGTGGTCGGCGCCGAGAAAAACGTGCTCGTGACGCCAGTCGTCGATAGAGTGCGCGTGCATCGAAGCCTCCACTTTCGCAATAATGCGAAGCTCCCCGTCTTTTATCGCTGAACTGCCCATCGTGCAAATCGAACCCTATCGCTGGCGGCTTTCCCCAAGCTTTGTCGCGCATTTGTGGAAGGCGGTGACGCAGCAGCATCACAGGGAGCTGCTGCCGGCGCTGACGCAATGCATCCCGCGTGACGGCGTCGTGCTCGATATCGGCGCGCATGCCGGGCAATTCGCCAAGCTCTTCGCCGGCCTCGCCGCTGAGGGCCGCGTCTTCGCGATCGAGCCAGGGAGCTACGCACGCGCCATCCTGCGCGCGGCGCTCGCGGCGCGGCGGCTCCCGAATGTCGCGGTGCTGCCGGTCGCGCTTGGCGACGAGATGCGGCTCGAAACGCTGCATATTCCGCTCAAGGCGAGCGGAGCCTTGGGTTTCGGTCTGTCCCATCTCGGCGCCGCCGAGACGCGCTGGCCGCGCGTCGCGGGCGAAACCGTGGCGCAGACCACGGTCGATGCGCTCGTCGAGAAGCTCGCGCTTGACCGGATTGATTTCATCAAGGCGGATATCGAGGGCGGCGAACTGCGCATGCTCTACGGTGCGCGTACGACGCTCGACCGGTTTCGGCCGCGGCTGCTGATCGAGCTGACCGAGGCGCATCTGGCTCGCGCAGGCGATACGCTCGCCGCCGCCTTCGGCTTTCTCGCCGAACGCGGTTATCGCGCATACGTGCTTGACGCTGCCGGCCAGTTCGCGCCGGTCGCCGCCCCGCGTGACGGCGATTTCTGGTTCCTGCCCGCGGCAGACCCGCTCAGCCGCGCGTGCTAAAGTCACGGCAATAATCGGCTGGGAGGCAATGTCGATGAGCCTGCATCCGCATTGGGTCGGCGCCTGGACGGCCACGCCGGCGCCCGCCGAGGGCGCGGCTTTCGCGAATGTCACGTTGCGCATGACGCCGCGCGTCAGCGTCGGCGGCGACACGGTCCGGGTGCGCATCTCGAACGCCTACGGCGGGCGCCCGCTGCAGATCGGCGCCGCGCATGTCGCGTTGCGCGCCGAGGCTGCGGCTATCGTGCCGGGCTCGGACCGGGTGCTGACTTTTGGCGGCGAGAAGAAGGCGACCATCGCCGCCGGTGCGGTGCTGGTCAGCGATCCGGTAGCGCTCGAGGTAAAGCCGCTCGCTGATCTCGCTGTCAGCTTTCATTTGCCGCAGGAGCTACCGGCGAATTTCGGCATCACCGGCCGCTACGCCCGACAGACCAATTACATCTCGCCGGTCGGCGACTTTACCGGCGAGACGGCGATGCCGGTCGGCAGGCTCACGGACGACTGGTATTTCCTGTGCGGCGTCGATGTCGTCGCGCCCAAGGAGACGCTTGGCATCGTCGCGGTCGGCGACTCGCTGACCGACGCCAACATTTCGACGCATGACGGGCACCATGGCTGGCCGTCGCAACTGGCGCGACGCCTCATCGCCCGGGGAGGAAGACCGATCGGGGTAATGAACCAGGGGCTCGGCGGCAACCGCATCCTGCACGACGTGCGCGGCGATAGCGGCCTCAAGCGCCTCGACCGCGACGTGATCGCCCAGCCCGGTGCGACGCATTGCATCATCATGCTCGGCACCAACGATCTGCGGAACCGTGGCGCCGACCCGGCGCAAGAGGTCAACGCCGCGCAGATGATCGCCGGGCTGAAGCAGTTGGCGCTGCGCGGCCAGTCGGCCGGGATCAAGATGATCGGCGCGACATTGACCCCGTTCTGGAACGAGACCTTCCTGCCCGGCGCGTGGAACCCGCGGCGCGAGGCGGTGCGCGAAGCAGTGAATGCGTGGCTGCGCGAGGAGACGGCGTTTGATGCGCTGGTCGATTTCGACACGGCGCTGCGCGATCCGGAAAACAAGCTGCGGATGCTGCCGAAATACGATTGCGGCGACCATCTGCACCCGAGCGATCTCGGCTACCGCACGATGGGCGATGCGATCGACCTCGCGCTGTTCGACTGAGCGTCTAGACCCCGGGGCTAGTTCAGCGACGCCGCTGCGCGCGCCGCGACGTTGCGCGGCAGCAGCACCCAGTACCGGCCGTCGGCATAGAAATCGGCGCCGCGCGCCTGCGCCTCCCGGCCGCTGCCCCAATAGAAATCGCCACGCAGCGGGCCAACGATGCCGTCGCCGATGTCCTGTGCGACGACGAGACGCTGCAGCCCGACCGGCCGGTACTTGTCGTGTGCGTCGAGCCAGAGCGGCACGCCCAGCGGGATGTAGCGGTGGTCGACCGCGAGGCTGCGTTCGGCGGTTAGCACGGCACCCTGATAGCCCACCGGACCGTCGCCTCTCAGCTCCTGGAAGAAAACGTAAAGCGGGTCCTTGCGCCGCAATTCCCTGGCTTGGCCGGGGTTGTCGCGCATCGAAGCGCGCACCGCGTTCTCCGAAAACTGCGCCCTTGGGATCAGGCCTTCATCGAGCATCATCTGGTAGACATTGACGAGGGGCCGGTTGTTGTTCGCTTGGTAGGTGAGCCGTTCGAGGCTGCCGTCGAGTAGGCGGATGCGCCCCGAACCGTGCATCTGCAGCACAAAGACATCATCGGCGCTCTTGAGCCATGTAATCTCGAGACCCTTGCCGGCGAGCGCGCCGTCCTCGATCGCGGCACGATCGAGATACGGCCGGCCGGGGATGAGACCGGCGGGCGCGCGGTAGACCGGGAACTGATAGAGTCCGCCTCGGGTCTTCGAGCCGTCGAATTCGACCTCCCAGTAGCCGGTGAAAAGCCCGGTGCTACTGCCCCCGCTGGCGACCAGGACGGGGACAAAATTATTTTCAAAAAATCGGCGCGCCGCGACAGGATCAACGGGCGATAACGCCGCGGCCTGCTGGCAGAGCGGCTGCCAGTCGCGCACGACGCCGAAATTCGCGCCTGTCGCCGCCGGGTCGAGCGGCGCGGAAGCAGGCTGGCCCTTGATGCGGTCGCAGGATTTGTCGAATGCCGGCACCGCCTGCGCGATGTTGTCGCCCAACCAGCCGCTGAGCTGGCTAAAGCTCGCGGGTGTCAGGCTCAGCCGCGCACCATCGCTCGCCTTTCCAGGCTCGCATGCGCCGAGGCTGACAAAGCAGCTCGCGAGGGCGCCGCAAACGGCGAGAAACCAGAGGGGGACGTGAGCGGTCGACATCACTGGAGGTTTCATCGACAGGGGTTTGACACGGTTTTTAGCCCGAAGCGCTGAAGGTCGCGTAAACCCGGCGGACAACTTGCCGCTGAACGGTGGACGGACGGCTTGCCTCGCGCGGCGCGGCAGGCGCACATTTTACCGATCGTAGTTCATAAAGGTCCGACCTCCGATATGTCCGTGGCATCATCGACCGCTGCCCTGCCCCTCGCCGGCATCACCGTCATCGATTTCGGCCAGATTTTTCAGGGGCCGTACGCGACGCTGCTGCTCGCCAAGGGTGGCGCCGACGTCATCAAGATCGAGCCGCCACAAGGCGAGCCGCTGCGCCGCCGCGCCGCGCCGGGCACGAGCACGACGCTGCCGATCGCGATGCTCAACCAGAACAAGCGGGCGGTGACGCTGAACCTGAAGCATCCGCGGGGGCGGGAGCTTCTGTTCACGATGGTGCGTCGTGCCGATGTGCTGCTCGAGAATTTTTCACCGGGTACAATGGACGATCTCGGCGTCGGCTACGCGGTGCTGAAGGAGATCAATCCGCGACTCATCTATGCGACCGGCACCGGGTTCGGGATCAGCGGTCCCGATCGCGACAACCTCGCAATGGATCTGACGATCCAGGCCGCGTCGGGCATCATGAGCATCACCGGCGCGCCGGACGGGCCGCCGATGAAGGCGGGGCCGACACTGGTCGACTTCATGGGCGGCATCCACCTTTATGGTGCGGTGATGACCGCGCTCTTCCAGCGCGAGAAATCGGGCGAAGGGCGGCTCGTCGAGGTGGCGATGCAGGAGACGGTTTATTCGAGCCTCGCCGCGAGCTTCGAATACTTCCACCGCACCGGTAACCCGCCGCCGCGCACCGGAAACCGCCAGGCCGGGCTCTCGACTGCGCCGTACAATGTCTATCCGACGGCCGATGGGCATGTGGCGATCCATATCGTGACCGAGGGCCACTGGAAGAACCTGACGATCGCCATGGGCCGCGAGGATTTGCAGAGCGATCCGCGCTTCGCGACCAATGCCGATCGCATCCGCCACATGGACGAGGTCGATGCGGCGGTGACCGACTGGACGCGCACGCTCGGCAAGATGGAGGTGTTCGCGCGTACCAAGAAGCTGCGTATACCCTGCGCGCCGGTGCGCACCGCGCCGGAGGTGATGAACGACCCTCACATGCACGAGCGCGGCATGTTGGCCCGAACAACACACCCGGAATTGGGCGACATCGTCGTGCCGACCAACCCGCTGCGGCTGCACGGTTTGCCGCCAGTGCCGCTCGTCCCAAGCCCGACGATTGGGCAGCACAACGCCGAGATTTACGGCGGCTGGCTCGGCCTCAGCGACGCGGAGATTGCCGCGCTGAAGGCCGACGGCGCGATCTGATCGCCACACGGGAAATGAGCCAGGGACGCGACGTCGCGAACGACTTTCAGCAGGCCTTCGCGCTTCATCGGCAAGGCCAGTTTGCGGCGGCCGCGGGTCTCTACCAGGCGATCATTCGCCAGCAGCCGGATCATTTCGACGCGCTGCATCTCTTGGGCCTCGTCGAGTACCAGCAGGGCAACTTCGCGGACGCCGTGCGCTATATCGGCAGGGCGATCGAGCTCGATCCGGGATACGCACCGGCGTATTCCAACCTCGGCAATGCCCTGCGCGCGCTCGCGCAATTCGATGCCGCGCTTGCCAGCCTGGATCGAGCCGTCGCGCTGCGGCCGGATTATGTCGAAGCGCATTTCAATCGCGGCAACGTCTTGCTCGACCTGAGGCGGTTTGATGAGGCGCTCGGCGTTTTTGACCGAGCCCTGGCGCTCGCGCCGGGCGACGGCGACACGCTCTACAACCGTGCCGAGACGTTGATGGCGCTGGGGCGCTTCGATGACGCCCTCGTCACGTACGACGGATTGTTGACACAGCAGCCGGATAACCCCGATCTGCTGTGTAATCGGGCGAACGCACTCTTCCAATTGCGTCGAATAAATGAGGCTTTCGTCAGCTACGACCGCGCCCTTGTGCTGGCGCCGGATGTCGCGCGGCTTCACTATAACCGGAGCCACGCCCTGCTCGAACTCGGCGACGCAGCGGCGGCGCTGCCCGGTCTCACCCGGGCGCTGGCGCTCAAGCCCGACGACGCGGACGCGCTCTACGACAGCGGGCAGGCGCTTTTCCGGCTGAAGCGTTATGCAGAAGCGGGGGGCTCCTTCGAGCGGTTGGTGTCCCTGCACCCCGACCACAGATACGCGCGTGGCGAGATCTTGCACGCCGCGGCGTCCTGCTGCGACTGGCGCGACTACGACCGGCGGCGAGAAGCGACGGTGGACACGGTCGCGGCGGGCAAGCTTGCCGCGGAACCATTTGCCTTCCTGGCGCTGTCTGACAGTCCCGCAGCCGTCTTGCGTTGCACCGAAGCCTACGCCCGGCAAGAGCATCCCACTGCGGCGCGACCGCTATGGAACGGGCAGCGCTACCGTCACGATCGTATTCGTCTCGCTTATGTGTCCGCCGATTTCCACGAGCATGCCGTCGCGTATCTGATTGCCGGCTTGTTCGAAGCCCATGACCGGTCGCGCTTCGAGGTCACGCTGATATCGCTCGGCCCGGATGAGGGCGACGCGATGCGCGCCAGGATTTCGCGATCGGCCGATCGGTTTGTCGACGCCTGGCAGATGACGGACCGGCAGGCCGCGGAAATCATCAACCGCTTCGAGGCCGACATCGCGGTCGACCTGATGGCGTACACCTATGGCTCCCGGCCTGGCATCTTTGCCTGCAGGCCGGCGCCACTCCAGGTCAACTATCTCGGCTATCCCGGGACGACGGGTGCGCCGTATATCGATTACATCCTCGCCGACCGGATCGTGATCCCGGAGGATGAGCGCCAGTTTTATACCGAGCAGGTGATCTACCTGCCTGATGCGTATCAGGTGAACGACGCGAAGCGGCAAATCGCGGAGCACATACCGAGCCGCAAAGAGGCAGGACTGCCCGCGAGTGGCTTCGTGTTCTGCGCGTTTCACACCAATTACAAGATTACGCCGGCGGTCTTTGATGTCTGGATGAGCCTGCTGCGACAGGTCGAAGGCAGCGTGCTTTGGCTGCTTGAGGACAGCGACGTGACGGTCGCGAATCTGCGGCGCGAGGCCGAGGCGCGCGGCGTGACGCCGAGCCGGGTGGTTTTTGCGCCCCGCGTGCCGTTGCCGCAGCATCTGGCACGCCACCGAATCGCAGACATCTCGCTCGACACCTTGCCCTACAATGCGCACACGACCGCGAGCGACGCGCTGTGGACCGGATTGCCGATCGTGACTTGCCGTGGGAACGCCTTTGCCGGGCGGGTGGCGGCAAGCCTGCTGCACGCCGTGGGATTGCCGGAACTCGTCACCACCAACCTCGCCGATTACGCGGCACTGGCGCTCAAGCTGGCCCGCGAGCCGGCGATGCTCGCGGCGGTCAAGCGAAAGCTCGCGCTCAGCCGCGACAGCTGCGCGCTGTTTGACACCGACCGCACGCGTCGCGCCATCGAGGCGGCTTACGAGACCATGTGGGAACGCTGTCAGCGCGGTGAGTCGCCCGCCGGGTTCGCCGTCCCGCCGCAGGACTGATGCGCGGCAGCCTATTTCTTCTCGACGTTCCAGAAAAACGGGATTGGTGAGCTGATGACCCCGTCGATATTGGCGCGATAGGCGGTTGGGATCACGAACTGACCGGTCGGCACGTAGGGGAATTCGTGGGTGTAGGCCTCGACCTGGATGTCGGTGGCGAGCTTCTTCTGGGCGTCGGGATCGGGCGCCTTGAACCAGTCGGTGATCAGTTCTTCGACCTTCGGATCGGTCGGCCAGCCGAACCAGGCGACGCCGCCATTGCCGCGCACCTGAGCATTGGTCGCCGGCGACATGTTGTCGGGCGCGCTCGTCCAGGTGTGGAAGATGCTCCAACCGCCTTTGTCGACCGGCTCCTTTGATGCGCGGCGGGTGATAAGCGTACCCCAGTCGCTCGCCGCCAGATCGACATTGAGCCCAGCCTTGAGTAGCGCCTGCTGGGTCACGAGCGCCTGCGCTTGCACAATGGGCTGGTCGGTCGCCGTCAGCAGCACGATCTTTTCGCCGTTGTAGCCGGCTTCCTTGATGAGCGCCTTGGCCTTGTCGAGATTGGGCGCGTGCTCGAGTTCGTCGGCGCCCGCGTTGGTCTCGAACGGGCCGCCGCAGACAAAGATGGCGGCGCAGGTCTTCCAGTATTTCTGGTCGCCGGCGACGGCCTCCATGTAGTCCTTCTGGTTGACGAGGTTGAGCACGGCCTCGCGCATCTTCGGGTTGTCGAAGGGCGGCTGCAGGTGGTTGAAGCGCAGCACGCCGACATTGCCCAGCGGATCGACGATCGCGACCTTGACGTTGGGATCGCCGGCGAAAACCGGTAACAGATCCTGGGTCGGCTGCTCGTACCAGTCGGCTTCGCCGGCCTTAAGGGCGCCCGTCGCGGTCGCGCCGTCGGGAATATAGAGCCACTCGATACGGTCGATCTTGGCGACCTTGCCGCCTGATGCGAGGCTCGGCGACTCCTTGCGCGGGATGTAGTCGGGGTTCTTGACGAATACTGCCTTGTGACCCGGCTCCCACTCGGCCTTGACAAACTTGAACGGCCCCGAGCCGATCGCCTCGGGTATCTGCTGAAACGCATCGGTCTTGGCAATGCGCTCCGGCATCATGAACGGCACGTTCGATGACAATTTGCCGAGCGCGTTGAGCATCAGCGGAAACGGCGTTTTCAAATGGATCGTGAAGGTGTCGTCGCCGTCGGCGGTGATTGTGTCGGTCGCGTCCAGCAGCTTCTGGCCGAACGGGTCGCGTTTGCCCCATCGCTCGATCGAGGCGACGCAATCGGCGGCGCGCACCGGCGTGCCGTCATGCCATTTAAGGCCGGGGCGCAGCGTGAAACTCCAGGCGAGCTTGTCGTCGCTGACCTTCCAGGTATCGACCATCTGGGGCTGCGGCTTGAAGTCCCTGTCGACCGAGAACAGCGTGTCAAAGACGAGATAGCCGAAATTCCGCGTCACATAGGCGGTGGTCCAGATCGGGTCGATGCTGCGCAGATCGGCCTGCGGGATGAAGCGCAGCGTCTTTGAATCCGATTGCGCCTCGGCGCCGGAAACCCAGAGCCCGACCCACATCGCCAACGCCAGGGCGAAGAGCCGTCCAATTTGCGCCAAGATTGGCCGCGCCAAGATCGCCATCATGTGCTCGCCTGCCTCGTTTCTGTGCAACTAGCACGCAAGCCGCGTGCCGACAATTGCGGGTGATCGGCAGTTGGCCGATAGTCACGGGAGCGAAAAGGAGCGAGCCATGACAGGCCAAGGGACTACGCTAGGATTGCCGCGCGCCGAGAGCCCGGAACAGGTCGGATTGTCGTCGGAGCGGCTTCAGCGCATCACCGCGCGTCTCACCGCCGATGTCGAGCAGGGCGCGATCCCGGGTGCGGTGCTGGCGATCGCCCGCGGCGGCCAGGTCGCCTATGCGGAGGCGATCGGCTATCGCGATCGTGCGGCGAACGCGACGGTGCGGCTCGACTCGATCTTCCGCATCGCCTCGATGACCAAGCCGATGGTCTCGGTTACGGCAATGCAGCTGGCTGAAGAGGGGCGGCTGGATATCGGCGCGCCGGTCGCCGAATACCTCCCCGAGTTCAGGGAACTGACGGTCGGTATGGAGCGCACCAAGCCGGCGCAGCCGATGACTGTCCAGGATTTGCTGCGCCACACCTCGGGCCTTACCTATGCCGACCGCGGCGACTCACCCGTGCAGATGCTATGGCGCGAGGCTGGTCTCGCTGACCCCGAGCAGAGCAGCGAGGAGTTGATCGGCAAGCTCGCCCGGCTGCCGCTGCTGTTCGAGCCGGGGACGACCTGGGAATATTCGATGTCGACCGATGTGCTCGGTCGCGTGGTCGAGGTCGTCTCGGGTAAAAACCTTGGCACCGTTTTCGCCGAACGCATTACCGGTCCACTCGGTATGACCGATACCGGCTTCACCGCTCCCGGCGACAAGGCGGCGCGGGTCGCCGAGCCGCTTGTCGACAAGGCGACCGGCAAGAAGCCGGCGATGCGCAACGTGACCCGCGAGAGCCGCTGGCAGTCGGGCGGTGGCGGTCTTTGCTCGACCGCGTCAGATTATTTGCGCTTCTGCCAGATGCTGCTGAACGGCGGCGAGCTCGATGGCCTGCGCATTGTCAGCCCAAAGACGGTGGCGCACATGGCCTCGGACCATTTGCCGCCCGGTTGCGCCTACGGTCCAACCGTGCGCTCCGGGTTTGGCCAGCTCGCCCCGACACCCGAAATGGGCTACGGCTTTGGGCTCGGTTTTGCGGTGCGCAAGGCGCAGGGCCTATCGCCGGTGCCGGGTTCGGTCGGCGAGTTCTTCTGGAGCGGCGCGACCGGCACCTATTTCTGGATCGACCCGCAGGAGCAGTTGGTCGTCGTCTTGATGCTGCAGGCGCCGGAGAAACGGCTCGCCTACCGGTATCTGGCCCGGCGGATGGTCTATGCGGCGCTGACCGGCCCGCTGCGTTGGCGTCGGCGATAATCATGGCGGCAGACAACGTCGCCTATCTGTCGGCTGCCGAGCTTGCCGGCTTCTACCGCGCCGGCAAGCTGTCGCCGGTCGAGGTCGTCAAGGCGCTATTCGCGCGGCTCGACGAACTCCAGCCGAAGATCAACGCGTTCTGCGTCGTCGACCGCGATGGGGCGATGGCGGCGGCGCGCGGGTCGGAAGCGCGCTGGCGAGCCGGTGCGCCGCTTTCGCCGGTCGATGGTGTGCCGGCGACGATCAAGGATCTGATGCTGACGCGCGGGCTGCCGACCTTGCGCGGTTCGCGCCTGATCGACCCGAACCAGGATTGGTCGGAGGATTCACCGGCGGTAGCGCGGCTGAAGGAAGCCGGCGCGGTGATCCTCGGCAAGACCACGACCCCGGAATTCGGCTGGATCGCGGTTGGCGACAGCCCGCTCACCGGGATCACGCGCAACCCGTGGAACCTCGAGCGCACGCCTGGTGGCAGCAGCGCTGGCGCGGCGGCGGCCTGCGCGGCCGGGATCGGCGTGCTCAATCTCGGTAGCGACGGCGCCGGGTCGATCCGCATCCCGGCGTGCTTTTCCGGCGTGTTCGGCATCAAGCCGACCTTTGGCCGCGTGCCCGCCTATCCGCCCTCGCCGATGGGGCTGTTGTCGCATCACGGGCCGCTCTGCCGCAGCGTCGCCGACGCGGCGGCGATGCTTGATGTGATCGGCCAGCCCGATGCGCGCGACCCGTTTTGGCTGCCGCCGCTCGACGCGAGCTTCCTCGACGGCCTCGAGGATGGGATCAAGGGCTGGAAGATCGCCTTCAGCCGCGACCTCGGCTACGCCAAGGTCGATCCCGAAATCGCGGCATCGGTCGCCGCTGCCGCCAAGCAATTCGAGGCGCTCGGCGCGCATGTCGAAGAGGTCGGCAAGATTTTCGACTCGCCACGCGACGCGCTGCTGACGCTGTGGGGCGCCGGCACGGCGCGCATTGTCGCCGGCATTCCGGCTGAAAAGCTCGCGCTATGCGATCCGGGGTTTCTCGAAAACACTAAGGCCGGCGCCAAGATCGGCGCGGTCGACTATCTCGGCGCCGACTTGGTGCGCACCGCGCTCGGCAAGACGATGGGCGCGTTCCACGAGAGTTACGACCTCTTGCTGACCCCGATGATGCCGGTGCCGGCGCTGCCGGTCGGCGAAGACCTCAACAGCCCCGACGACAAGCATTGGGTCGACTGGTCGCCGTTCAGCTACCCGTTCAACATGACGCGCCAGCCCGCCGCCTCGATCCCATGCGGGCTGACGAGCGCTGGCTTGCCGATCGGCCTGCAGATTGTCGGCTCGCTGCACGCCGACGCCAAGGTGCTGCGCGCCGCTCGGGCCTTCGAGACAACCCAGCCGGTCCGCCGCCCGCCGATTTGAGGAAAAGCGATGGCCGAAGCGAAAATCGTCGTCATCGACGCGCCCGATGACGCCGACATCAAAATCATCCAGGACGGCCTAAAGGCCTACAACACCGAAAAGGCCGGCTATGACGATTACAAGCCGCTCGCCGTGTTTGTCACGGACCCGGCGACCGGCAAGGTGGTCGGTGGACTCTACGGCGGCAGCTATATCGGCCAGTTGCGGATCGAGCGCTTCTTCCTGCCGGAAGATCGCCGCCGCGGCCGGATCGGCAGCCAGGTGCTCAGGATGGCCGAGGACGAAGGCCGCCGGCGCGGCTGCACGCGCGTGACGCTCAACACGCTCGAAATTCAGGCACCCGGCTTTTACCTGAAGCAGGGCTACACAATGGCCGCCAAACTCGACTGCGACCCGCCCGGCATCACCCGCTATCTAATGACGAAAAAACTTTAGGAAGCACCCCATGAAATTCGGCCTGTTCATCAACAACCAGCAGCCGCGCGACACCGACCCGGTGCTGAGCTTCCGGCAATGCGTGCAGCAGGTCGTCGTGGCGCGCGACAGTGGGTTCGACGCGATCGCCTCAGGGCATCATTACGTGTCGCCGCCCTTTATCGCGTTGCAGAACCTGCCGTTCCTAGCGCGGCTCGCGGCCGATTCCGGTGAGATGGATCTGGTCCTGGCGGTGACTTTGCTGGCGATGCTAAACCCGGTGCAGACTGCCGAGGAGATCGCGAGCCTCGACGTGATGTCGGGGGGGCGGGTCGTGTTCGGTGTCGGCATCGGCTATCGCGAGGAGGAGTTCGCGGCGTTCGGGCTGCAGGTCTCCGACCGGGTGCCGCGCATGCTCGAAGGACTGCGGCTTATTAAGCGGCTGTGGAGCGAAGACAACGTCACCCATCAGGGCCGCTACTTCAATTTGCGCGAGGCGACCTCGACGATCCGCCCGGTGCAGAAACCCTACCCGCCGATCTGGATCGCCGCCAACGCCGACAAGGCGGTCGAGCGCACCGGGCGGCTGGGCTATCCGTGGTTCATCAACCCGCACGCGCCGCTGCCGACCATTGAGCGGCAATGGGCGCTTTACAAGGACGCGCTCGCCGCAAACGGGCATCCCATCCCGGCGCAGCGGCCGATTGTCTTCGAATTGCATGTCGCCGAAACCCGCGAAGCCGCCTTTGCCACCGCGCAGCCTCATCTCGAAGCCAAATACGCGGCCTATGCGGCCTGGGGCCAGGACAAGGCATTGCCGGGCGAAGAGAGCTTCAGCGTGTCGTTCGCCGATCTGGCCAAGGACCGCTTTATCCTCGGCAGCCCGGACGACGTCATCGAGCAGCTCGAACACCGCATCGCGCGGCTCGACGCCAATTATTTCATCTTCCGCGCCGGCTGGCCGGGGATGGAGATTTGGAAGGTGCTCAAGGTCATCGAGCTGATGGGCAGCAAGGTGCTGCCGCATTTCCACAAGAAATACGGACGCGGCTGAGACTGGCGGACCACTCGCGGCTTCGGCGCGCCCAATCATGCCGTTGCAAAACCGGGTAACGCCGTTTGGCAACATCGTTGCGATCGCGCAGCGGGGCACGTTTACCGGCAATCGCGGCATCATCCATGACCCGGCGACAAGGACGCTGCTGGGTCGGCGATGGACGACGAAAGCGTGGCTGGTTTGCCTGCTCCATTACAAGGGGCGGCGGCGCGAGGTGATGCGGCGGCGCAGCTGGACCGAGCTTTTCTTTCTCGATGAGGCTGTCGCGCTCGCCGCCGGTCACCGTCCCTGCTTCTACTGTCGCCGCGACGACGCTGAAGCGTTCCGTGCGGCCTGGGCGAAGGGCCGGCGAGAAGCGCCATCGCTGGCGCCGGAGATCGATGCGGTGTTGCACGGCGAGCGGCTGGATCGCGGACGCAAGCGGTTCCACCTGATACCGGGTCCCGCCGATGAGCTGCCGGACGGAGCCATGATTACGTCCGACAGCGCCGCGTATACACTGGTGCGAGGCCGGGCGTTTCGCTGGACCGAAGAGGGCTATGGGCTGGCGGAAGAAATTCCGCGCGGCGCCAGCCTGCTGACCCCGCCGTCCATTGTGCTCGCGCTGCGCGGGGGTTATCGGCCGCGATTGAACACGGATATCGCCGCAGATTTCTCGGCCCGATCCTTGTTCCGTGGGCGCGAATGAGACCGCAAGAAGCGGATTGAAATCCGCCTCCGGGCGGCACATTTCGAATGGCATGGATCGCTATTCCGTCTTTGAAACCGCCGCCGGGTTTTGCGGCATCGCTTGGAATGGTGTCGGCATCACCCGCTTCCAGCTCCCAACGAAGAGCGCTGAGGCCACGGAGCGGCTGATGCGCCGCCGCCTGCCGTCCGTCGAACCCAGCGAGCCAGTACCGATGGTGCGCGACGCGATTGCGGCCGTCCGGCGCTATTTCGCCGGCGAGGAGGTCGATTTCTCCGGGTTCGACCTCGACCTCGACGGGCAACTGCCGTTCTTTAAGCAGATCTACGCGGCCACGCGGCGGGTCGGATGGGGCCACACCACGACCTATGGCGCTTTGGCCAAGGAGCTTGGCGCCGGGCCCGAGGCCGCGCGTGATGTCGGCCAGGCGATGGCGCAAAACCCCGTCGCGCTGATCATTCCCTGCCACCGCGTTTTGGCGGCTGGCGGCAAGGTCGGCGGCTTTTCCGCGCCGGGCGGCGCGGTCGCCAAGCGACGCATGCTCGAATTGGAAGGCGTTGACCTCGAGCCGCAGCAGGCGGCCCAGGGATCGTTGGCGCTCTAGCCC
>Ga0210398_10001647_pt1 | contig 22665 bp, 21 predicted proteins | sample IncBWC4OmetaG_FD_161047 | JGI IMG/M metagenome (GOLD analysis project Ga0210398, IMG submission 161047) | Forest soil microbial communities from Barre Woods Harvard Forest LTER site, Petersham, Massachusetts, United States - Inc-BW-C-4-O | ecosystem: Environmental > Terrestrial > Soil >...
AAATGCAGCGCGTCGGTCAGCGGATCTTGTCTCATGCGAAACCCTCAAAGGATCATGCACGCGCTGCGTCAAGATAAGGCGAGACTAATTTCCTGCGTCTTGCGTCGGATTTTTCGAATGAATTGGACGGCGTCGTTCCAATTAAATTCCGCCAGTGCTCTTGGTCAGACTACCCTAGGCGGCCGAATGAGCTTATCACATTGGCCATCAAATATTGGTGACCGCGTTAGTTGGTCTTGTTTCCGGTGCTTTGCTTCGGCGACTGCTGCGCCTTCTGCCACTCCAAGAACTGTTGAAACAGCGCCGCCTTGTCCTCAGTATTGAGATTGCGCCCAGCACCGCCGTTTTGGCTCAAGAAGCGGTCGAACGCGCTCGAATCCGCCACCGGCGCGGCGGCATGGGCATGCTCGGCAAGCCAATCGTCGGCCGCCTTGAACCGCTGCCATCCCGGAATCTTGACGTTCAGGCTCGCCTCCGACCATTTCGGGTGACGCGGCGGCTTGTGGAATTCATTGAACTTCGAGAAAAAGGCGTCGATGAAGGTCGCCATCCTGCGATAGCGCTCGGACTTCTCCGGCCAATTGAAGCTGACGAGCAAGACGCTGGCAGCAAGCGTGTCGACCGTCTCGCCGGGCGCCAGCAGATTGGGATATTCGTCGCTGGTCAGGGTCGTCGGCAAATACAAGTCTTGAAGCCGGCGATCGTACGGGATCGGCACCAGGTGCAACCTGTGGTCCTCGTTCTTGACCGCGCGCAACAGCCCAAAAACCTTGCCGGTGCTGCCAATATAGGCGTCAGCTTCGCCATCGATGATCTTCTGAATCGCGCGCGCATCGTCCGTCCAGTAGTCAAAGGTGGCGTTCATGTTGAGGCGCGAGAAGATCACCCTGGCTGCGTAATAGCCGACGTCGGTCGAGGCCACGATCCGTTTTCCCGCCAGGTCGGAAATCGATTTGACCGAAGCCGACGCCACGACATGGATTTCGTTGTTGTAGAGCTTGGCGATGTAGCGCAGCTGTGAGGTGATATCCGGAATCTTGTATTGCAGGCGATAAAATTCCGGCACGTCGCTGACCACCATCCCCATGTCGATGGCCTTGAGATAGAGGATGTCGACAACGTTGCGGACCGGACCTTTGCCGAGGACGGGAAGCACACGGATGTTGCCGTCATCGAGCACGCGGGCCATATCGGAGCCGAAGATCGAGGTCGCGCCGCCTGCCGGGGCGGTGATGATGGTCACCGTGTTGGCGTTCATGGCGTCGCGATTGGGCAGTTTCCATGTATCGTTCGGACCCGGCATGCCCTCGGGCGGAGCCGCCTGCAGCACTGCCGTTCCTAGCGCCACGCTGACCACGAACGACGTCATCAGAAGCAGCCGCGGGAGAACGCGCATAGCTGACACCTCAATCAATTTTCTCATACGCTTACCCTCTGCGCGGTGGCGCTTACTTGGCCACATCCAGTGTCGTGAGTTGTTGGAGCCGCTGTGGCGCTTCCGCCGAACCGAATTTCACGGCCCGCTCGTACCAAAGCCGAGCCAACGCGACATCGGCCCCGGCATCCTGAAAGCCGAGCGCCTTGAGCACGTTCGGGTCGAACGTACTGGCGAGGGTCAATGCGGCGTGCGCGTCGCCGGCTTCGGCGGCGCGCTGCAGCAAAAGCCGCGCAGAAGACAGGTCGCCGGCCTTGATGAAGCCGTTGGCGCGCTGGAGCATCGACGCCAGTTCGTCGCGCGGCAGCTGCCGCAGAACAAGATCCGGTGGTTGCGGCGACGGTTCACCCGCCATCACCGCCGGCGCCGGCTGCGCGACGGCGACCGCGGAGGCGGCCGGCTCGTGCGGCTCGGGCTCATGCGGTTCGGCCCGATCCGATGTTTGTTGCACCGCCTTCTCGGAGGCGGCGGCTTCGGAGCGGAGCCGCTCGGCGCGCTGCTCGATCGCTGCGGCCAAGGAATTCGACTCTTTCGGGTTGGTTGAGATCGAGCTGCCCAAAGTCGTTTGCATGAACTCGGTCGCGAGGCGGCGAACGCCGGGGACCCAGACAAACGCCCAGGCAACGAGTGCCGCGAAGCCAAACAGACCACCCGCCCGCAGCGTGATCCGCCACCAACTAGCGCCCCCGACGGAGGATTGCGGTGCTCCTGGAAGCCACTCAGGTTCGAGCGTACGACGACGCCGGGTTTCGACAATTCCGCGATCCTGGAAATCAGGAGCGGTGCCATTGCCCCGCCACGATGACTGTTCCGACAGAGGCGAAGATTCTGAAGGCTTGCCATCTTGGTCGCGGACCCAGGGCGGTGCGTACATCAACGCCGGATTTGCATCCTTGGCGGGGCGGATCGGAGAACTCATGGTCGCCTCCCAAACTCCGAAGATCCGGTGTCACAAAGCGCTAGCTCGGTCACAAAATTCCCGGTCTGGTCCCGCGCCCGAGGGTTGGAATTTTGCCGTCAAGGACGATGCCCACGTCACGGATACCGCGCACGGCGCGTTGACCCATGGCTCGACCGCCGCAGCAGCAGCGACCAACAGGCGATGGCGAATTTTTTGATGCGCGTCAAAAATCTGCGCGCTTCGACCTAACAAACGCGAAGATGTAGGCGCGGAACCGGGAACGCCGATATCACCGCAATGACGTTCGTCCGTCGGCGGATTGGCAGCGACCGCGAAAACAAATGACGGAAGAAAAGCTGCAGTCAGTAATGCCGTGAGCAATACAAAAACCGAATGGCGTGGCCGCAAAGGCCACTGCCCCCTCCCCTTCATGACCAACCCCCGCACGCTTTACGCACCAGTTACCGATGCACGGGTCCCACGCGCACCTCCTTGAGACTCCCGGTGTAATAAGGCGTCTTTGTGATCGGTGAATGATGATTTCGCAAACCATCGCGGTTCCGAGGGAACAATGCGATGGAACTTAGAGGCGAGATCAAAGTTCCATGGAACAATGCAACGGAACTTTGATGCGCGAGGTCAGGATTCCGCAGGACATTGCGATGGAACTTGATACGCCAGTTTCCGTCGCGTGCCTTAACGCTTCTTCTCTGGCGGCTTTGGGCCTTGCCGCCGCGGCAGCGCGGCGATGTAGGTCGCGATCGCGGCGCGGTCATCGGCGGAGAGCAACGCGGTGTTGCGGATGACCTCGGCCATCGCCGCGCCGGCATAATCGCCGGCCGGATTCATGCCGTCGCTGAGATAACTGGCGATGTCTTTTTCCTTCCACGCGCTGTCGTCGTCGCCCCAATGCTGCAATCCGGCCGGCGTGATGTTGGGGACGAAGCCTTTGCCATCCGGCGCCGGGCCGCCGGCGAAACGCTGGCTGTCGATGATGGCGCCGAGCGCGTTGCGCGGGCTATGGCATTCGGCGCAATGGCCCGGCCCGTTCACCAGATAGGCGCCTCTGTTCCATTGCGACGATTGCGCGGGATCGGCGGTGAACGGCCCGCCGTGGAAGAACAAAAGCTTCCACACCCCGACCAGGCGGCGGATGTTGAACGGAAAGCCAAGCTCGTGCCGGCGCGCCCGTCCCGCAACCGGCGGCAGCGTTTTCAGATAAGCGAACAGATCGCGCAGGTCGGCAAGCTGCATGTGCTGATAGGACGTGTAGGGGAACGCCGGGAAAAGATGCCGGCCGCGACGCGTCGACGTGCCTTTCCACATCGCGGTGACAAAGTCCGCTTCGCTCCAGCCGCCGATGCCGTCGGCCGGATCGGAAGAAATATTCGGCGCATAAAAGGTGCCGAACGGCGATTTGAGCGGCAGCCCGCCGCCGAGCTTTGTCCGGTCGACCTTGTCGGCATCCTCATTCGGCGTGGCGTGACAGGACGCGCAGCCGCCGGCATTGAACATCGTGCGCCCGTTGTCGAGATCAGGCGTATGTGGCGGCAGCGCCGCCGCCGGCACCACCGCCGGAACGGTCAGCCACCAAAGAATGAGCGCGATGGCGACCGCGATGGCCGCGGCACTGACGGCGAGCTTTCGCATTACCACAGTGTCGCTACGTGCCGCTCATTCCCGCGTATGCGGGAATCCAGGGTTTCGTCATTGCGAGCCAAGCGAAGCAATCCAGCGCCCTGCCTCGAGCGCCTGGATTGCTTCGTCGCTTCGCTCTTCGCAATGACAAGTACCCGCCTTCGCGGGGACGAGCGGGAGTTGCCGACCACCGCCGTCAGCTTTTCTTGATGCGATATTTCTCGTGGCAGCCGCCGCAATCGTTCTTGCCGATACTGCCAAATGCCGCCTTGAAGCTGTCGAGGTCGGTGACCTTGGCGATCGCGTCCTTGGCGTCGGCGCCGAACTTGGCGAACCGCGCTTTGAAATCGTCCAAGTTTTCCCAGATTTTGGGGTCGGCCGCGGTATCGCCGCCGGTCTTGGAATTGTCGGGGAACAAAGACGGCATCTTCTCCGCCGCATCCCCAAAGGTCGCGAACATCTTCCGCACCTTGTCGAGATCGAACGGTGCTTCGCCCTTCATCATCGCGGCACCGGCCTTGGCCTGATCGCCGTTGGCTTTCATCAGCGCCCGGCGCGCAGCAATCGGGTCCTGCTGGGCAATGGCGACGCCGACGCCCAGCGCAATCACAGCGACGGCGAACACGGCAAACCCGAACCAACCACGGATCATTTACTGGCCTCCCCTTTCGCTGGCACGTTGCGCGTGACGCGGACCGGCCGGCATTGCACGGTAAATTTCAGCCCGGGCAGGATATGGGCAAATAACCCAACGGAGAAGTCACGAAACCGTACCCCCGCCCGGTCGTATAATAAGCGATACTGCGCCCGTCGCCGCAGCGCCAAACGCCCGCCCGAAACCATGATGAAAAGCCTCTATCGCTATCGCCAGGAACGGCATTATCCGAAGCCGCCGGAAGCGATCTGGCCGTTCGTCGCCGACACCGCCCGCATCAACGAATTGTCCGGCTCGCCGATCTACCAGGTCGAGGAGCGTGCCGACGCCGATGGCCGCATCCATCGCCTCGCCAGCGTGGGCATCGGCCCGATCCGGCTGCGCTGGGAGGACGGCTACAGCGAGTGGCAGGAGAACCGCCGCATCTTTCAGGTGCGCGAATTCCGCAACGGTCCGATCCGCCGCTTCGAGGCCGCGGTCGAGCTTTATCCGGACGGCACCGGAAGCCGGGTGGTGTATTCCTCCAACATCGAGTGCGCCGGCGTGCTCGGCTGGCTGGCGTTGAAGTCCGGCCAATTCGACCGCGAGGGCAACAAGCGCCTCGCCGTGGTCGAGAAGCTGATCGCCGAGGGCGGTCTGCCGGACCACATTGCGGGCTCGAGCACCGAAGAGGCGGCCAAGCCTGCGGTGCGCCGCCGCCTCGCCACGCTGATCGCCGAGCTCGATGGCGATGCGGCGAGCCACGAACTGGCGCCGAAGCTCTCCGACTTTCTGCTGCATGCGCCGGTGGTGGCGCTGCGCGCCATGCGCCCGCTGGCGCTGGCGCGATCCTGGCACGCCGATCCGCAACAAACCGTCGAACTGTTCCTCGCCGCGCAGCGCCTCGGCATTCTGGTGATGGGTTGGGATTTGCTGTGCCCACGCTGCCGCGGCGCCAAGTCGAGCGTCAAGCATCTGCACGATTTGCCGCAAGGCGCGCACTGCTCGTCGTGCAATATCGACTATGGCCGCGACTTCACCCGCAATGTCGAGCTGACGTTTCATCCGGAGCCGTGGCTGCGGCCGCTGCCCAAGGGCGAGCTGTGTCTGCTCGGCCAAGGCACCACGCCGCACGTGCGGTTTCAGGCCGAGGTCGCACCGCATGCGCGCAAAAGCTTCGCCGTCGCGCTGGCGCCGGGTCCGTATCGCTTCCGCACCGTCGAAGCCGGTGGCGAAGCGGACGCCCGCATCGCCGACGATGACATCATCCCGGAGGTGGAAGCGAACAGCGCCGAGATCGTGCTGCGCACGCCGGGCCATAAAGGCGAATTCGTCATCACCAACGACACCGACCGGCCGTTATTCTTCGTCATCGAGGATCGCGACTGGGCGAAGGATGCCCTGACTGGCGAGCTCGTGATCGCGATGCCGGCGTTCCGGCGGCTTTGCCCCGAGCAGCTGTTGCGGCCGGGCGACGAAGTCGAGATCGGCCGCGTCGCCATCGTCTTCACCGACCTGCAGGGCTCGACCAAGCTCTACGATCAGCTCGGCGACGCTTCCGCCTACCGGCTGGTGCGCGATCATTTCGCTTATCTGTCGGAGCGGGTGGCGCGCCATCACGGCTTCATCGTCAAGACCGTGGGCGACGCGGTGATGGCGGCATTCCACGATCCGGCCGACGCGGTGCGCGCGGTGCTGTCGATGCAGGACGAGGTAGCTGGCTTCAATCGCGGCCGCAGCGATTCCGGGATCGTGCTCAAGCTCGGGCTGCACCAGGGCGCCTGCATCGCCGTCACCGCGGGCGATGTGCTCGATTATTTCGGCTCGACCGTGAACACCGCCTCGCGGCTCGAACATCAGTGCGGCGGCGGCGAGGCGATCATTTCCGAGGCGGTGCTGGCCGACCCCGAAGCGCGCGAGGCGCTCGACGGCCGCGATGTCACCGAAGACAGCGCGACGCTGCGCGGCTTGAACGAGCCGGTGCGCTTTGTGCGCGTGGGCGCGACTAAGCTCCCTCCCTTCCCTCCCCCGCAAGTGGGGGAGGGTTAGGATGGGGGCTGCCGGCATTGCCGGCCAGACCGAAACGGCGGCGCACCACGGCCGGATACCAGCGTGTGAACCAGAAGGCTCCGACGAACGCGGCGATGGTCGCCGCGATATCGACCCAGACCGGAATGGCTTCGACATATTGCGCCGCTGCGTCGGCCGCCGTCATCACCGCGAACGCCGCCGTCCAGACCGCGGTGATGCGGACGTTGGTGGTGAAGAATATCGGCGAGGTCCACAATTCCTGCGGCACGCTCTCGCGCGCATATTGCAAGGTGAAGGGCTGGCGGATGAGGAGCGATACCGCCGCGACGAGAAACAGACCGCCGTCGACGGCGAGACGCACCGTCGCCACGGTCCATTCTGGCGCCACGATCAACGTATAAAGCGTTAGCACGCCGAACAGCACGAGACTGCCAACCTCGAGCACCTTGATAGACTCTCCGCGGCGCCACTGCACAAACCCCATCAGCACCGAGACGGCAAAAGCGGCGCCGAGCCCGGCGAGCGGATGAACGAGCCGCATCAGCACGAAGAAGACGATGAAGGGTGTCAAGCCAAGCAGAATGCTCATCCGATCCTCCCGTATGCGTCAGGACGACGTGACGCGGACTGTTACCGCTTCCGGCGCGGCCGCCATGGTACGCGCGCCGCGCACCAAAAGCTGCATCATCTGGCGATGCAGTTCGCGGAAACCGGGCTTTGGCGAAAGTTTGCCGGCGAGATGCAGCACGATGAGGCCGTGGCTCGCGGCCCAGAACAGCTGCCCGAGCACCTGCGGATCGCCGGCGAGAACGCCCTCCTCCACCATCCGCTCGACAAAGCTGCTCATGGTGCGGCGCGCGCGGGTATTGGCGCGGACGAGCTCGGGAAAGCGATCCTGGTCGGGCTGCGACAGATCGAACATCAGCCGATAGGCGCGCTGATCGCGCAGCGCGAAGCGGATATAGGCCTCGCCGACGGCGCGCGCTTTGGCGAGGGCATCGCCGGGAGCGCGAGCGGCGCGTTCCATGACGTCGGCGAAGCGGTCGAAGGCCGCCGCGCGCACCGCGGCGAGGATCTCTTCCTTATCGCGAAAATAGCGATACGGCGTCATGGCGCTGCAGCCGAGCTCGTCGGCCAGCCCCCGCATGGTGACGCCATCGACGCCGTGCTCGGCGAAGCGGCGCTCCGCGGCGTCGCAGAGCCGCGCCCGAAATTCTTCGACCTTGGCGGACGAAAGATTTTTCGGCATGGCGGACGTCAGCGCGCGATCGCTTCAGATTGAAGCGATCGGCGCTCTAACCTCTTTATTTCTTGGAGCATGATTTTCCGGAAACCGGCTTCCACTTTTCGGGATCATGCTCTAAGCGGCGAACGGCTCGGCGCGCGGGAAGTTATCGACGTATTTGAGAAAGCGCGAGAGGTGACGGTCCGAGGCGACCAGCACGCCCTTGCGGAAGCGGATGGTGTCGAGCACCGCCGCATCCTCGGCATAGAGCTTGTCGACAAACTGCTTGAGCCCGGCGAGTCTTGCTTGCTGCTCGGGCGCCGGCATGCCGCGGCGCACGCCGATGACGTAATAGCTCACCGACTTGCCGGCGGCGACCGAGCAGCCGGCGAACAGCATGAACATCTCGTTGCCGCCGATTTTCAGATACTGCGCGAAGCAATTGGTGCCGCTGATGCGGCCATGCTGGGTATAGCCGCCGCCACCGACATTATATTCGATGCTGTGATCGTCGATGGTCAGCGTCTCCGGCGTCAGCGCGCCGGGAAAGCCGTGCAGCGTCCGCAAATGCTGGAAGTCGACGCCGTTAGATACCGCGACCCACGGATCGGTGTGGCGCGCGCCGCGCCGATGGGTCTCGATCGCGAGTTCGTCTTCGCTGACGCCGGGTATGTTCGGCGGGCCGTAGGACGGCGCCGTGCCGTTGAATACCCAGACCAGTCCCCACGCTCGCGCGCTGGGCAAGGTGGCGATCTTCGCGCGGGGCGGAATCTTGTCGCCGGCCGGAATGTGGACGCAGCTGCCCGCGGTGTCGAAACGCCAGTGATGGTAGGCGCAGCAGAGCTGGCCATCGACCAGCGAGCCGACCGAGAGGTCGGCGCCAAGATGCGGACACCAGGCGCTCTGCACCACGATCTTGCCGGCGGCATCGCGGTAGAGCACGACGCGCGTGCCGAGAAAATCCCGGCCAAACACTTGGCCGGCGGGAAATTCGCTCAAGAGGCCAAGCGGATACCAGCATTGATGAAATACGGACTCCGCCTGATCGGCGGGATCGCTGATCAATGCGGCAGCGTGAACGCCCACGATCGCCTCCGTTGCAGACGCCGGTTGCAAGTCGCCCGCTGTAGTTTTTACACCGTAAATTTACAGCGTAAAAGAGTCAAGCGAAATCACGAGAGCCCAGGCTTTCGATGAGGGCCAAGCTCCTATAGCCTTTGGGCACAAGCATTCATCGGGGAGGACAAAATGCGCCCGGGGCGGAACATACGGCGGCTTGCACAAGCGTCGGCGCTGCTTTTTGCACTCGGCGCATCGCAAGCGCGTTCGGACGGCCTGAAGCTCGAAACCGAGAGCTATCTGATACCGTCGGCCGATCCGGGCATTCAACTCTATGTCCGCAACAAGCATCCGGCGGGCGTGACAAGCTTCGCACCCGAGCGAATTCTTCTCTATGTCCACGGCGCCACCTATCCGTCCGAGACTGCGTTCGATCTGCCGCTCGACGGACTCTCGATGATGGACTATGTCGCGCAACAGGGCTTCGACGTTTATCTGGTCGACGTGCGCGGCTATGGCGGCTCGACGCGGCCGCCGGAGATGGACCAACCGGCGTCCGACAACAAGCCGATCGTCGACACGCCGACCGCGGTGAAGGACCTCGGCGCCGCCATCGATCACATCCTGCAAAAGCGGGGCGTGTCAAAGATCGACCTGATCGGCTGGTCGTGGGGCACGGCGATTTCGGGCATGTACACCACCACGCATAACGACAAGATCAACCGGCTCGTGCTCTATGCGCCGGCATGGACCTTCACGACGCGACCGGCGATCGGCGGCGGCGATGCCCCGCTCGGCGCCTACCGGACAGTGTCGAAAGACTCGGCGAGGGAACGCTGGCTCAAAGGCGTTCCCGAGGACAAGAAGGCCGATCTCATTCCGCCGGGATGGTTCGAGCAATGGGCCGATGCCACCTGGGCGACCGATCCGGTCGGCGCCAAACAAACGCCGCCGGTGCTGCGGGCGCCGAATGGCGTGCTGCAGGACTTTCGCACCTACTGGATTGCCGGCAAGCCGCAATACGACCCGGCCGACATCCGCGTCCCCACCCTCCTCATTCATGCCGAGTGGGACGCCGATCTGCCGAGCGATCAGGCGCGCGGCTACTTCGCCAAGCTGACCAATGCGCCCTACAAGCGCTACGTCGAAATCGGCGAAGGCACTCACACCATCATCATGGAGAAGAACCGCATGCAGTTCTTCCACGAGGTGATGGAGTTCCTGCGCGAGCCGGAGCCGCAGCGCTTGAACTAGGGCGTGTCCCTATAAATGCCGAAGTCCACAGCCGCTTTCAAGGGGCAAAGCGGACGTGATTTTGCGATTTCCGATGTCGCCTGTTGACCCCATTTCGAACATTGGATCGTATTTTATGTTGCAATAGCGAAACCTGTTTTTGCCCAGAATTTGTGCGCGGCACGATCGCGCCGAATTTTCCGATTTTCCGCCATCTAAGAAAATTTCATGGCGCGGAATAAATCGTGCCCCTGTCCAGTCTCCTCTGCAGAAGTCGCCTGAATATCGAAACGGCGGCGCGATCGCGGCCCGGGCGCCACGATTACCTCAAGAGGAGAATTAACAATGTTGAACATGCGCAATGCAGCGATCGCCGCGATTGCCTCTGCCTCGCTTTCGCTGTTGGCGATGTCGGTGGCACAGGCCCAAGGCGGCGAAAAAAAGCCGACTCATAGGGCTCTCTATGACACCACCAAAAATGCCACCACCCAAAATGCTCCCGTGGTCAATCGCGCGACACCGCCGCTGGACGGGAGATTCCACATGGAACTCACCTGGCCGGAAGGAAGCCCGGATTATCATGGTTCGAACGGCGGTTAAGCGGTTGTCGAGGAAAGCCCTCGATCGGCATATGTCCTCGCGCACCCCGCGCGGGGGACTCTCGCATCAGGCTCGCTGTGTCGGCGCCCTGAGGGCCGAGAAATTGCCGATAATCCATCACATAAAAGAGCGCGACAGTCGCAAGCCTTCTCCATCCCAGAGGCTGATGGCCGACCAACAGGGTTTATGTTGCCCGCGTCAAAAAATTTCATTGGCGCGGGAATAAACGCCAACTGGCGGCGATCTTATCGGTGACGGAGACATTGCCCGTCGTTGTTCTCCGCTCTGCCCGATCAACTCAATTTTAGGAGAACGTCAATGCTAACCATATCCATGTCTCGCCGGAGTCTTCTGACATCTGCAACCGTGGCTGCAGCCTTTGGGCTGGACAGAAAGTTGGCTTTGGTCAGCTCGGCGCATGCGGAGACGCCGCTCGAGCCGACGACGGGATTCTACAAGTACAAGGTAGGGTCCATCGAGGTCACGGCCGTCTATGACGGCATTTGGCGCAAACCCCATGACCCCACTTTCATCAAGAACGCGTCAGTTGAGGACACCAAGGCGGCGCTCGCCGCGGCGGGCCTGACCACGGAATTCATGCCGATTCCACTGACGGTGATCGTGCTCAAGATCGGCGACAAGCACGTCATGGTCGACGCCGGCTCGGGTGTTGGCCAGTGGCAGGCGAACGCGACGCACTTGCCTGCCAACATGCAGGCTGCCGGTATCGACCGCAGCCAGATCAGCACAATCCTGATCTCGCATTTTCATCCCGATCATGTTTGGGGGCTAATGGAGAAAGGCACCAACGCAGCCGTTTTCCCCAATGCCGAGTTGATCGTCAACGGCGCCGAATACAGATGGTGGACGGAACCCGGCCGGGTCGAGAAATTGGCGGAAGGCCGCAGGCCCGCCGGCAAACGCATCGCCGACGTTTTCCCCACGTGGAAGAATTGGAAACTTGTCGACGACAATACCGAGGTCGCCCCGGGCGTCCGTATTCTCGCTGCCGTCGGCCACACCCCGGGTCACTCGGCTTTCCTGGTCACGTCCGGCAAGGATCAACTGATGGTGTCAAATGACACCATGTATGTCCCTGCTCTGCTTGCTCCACATCCGGAGTGGGAAGGTGTCTACGATCAGGACGGTCCGATGGCGGTCGCTACGCGCCGCAAGCTGATCGACCGCGTCATCGCCGACAAAATGATGATCTGTGGCGCGCATTTTCCGTTCCCTGGCGCCGGCGTGTTCGCCAAGGACGGCAACGCTTACACCTTCACACCGGTCGTCCAATCCTGATCCACACGAATCCAACCCTGATCACACACGGAGAATGTCATTATGAAAACGCTTCAATCCATCCTGGCGAGCACAGCGCTGCTTGTTAGTCTCGGTCTCGCGCCAGCACTTGTGCCGGCTCCAGCCTTTGCGGTCGACAACATGGAATCGACCGACGCACCCGACCTCAGCTCGGTCCGCGCCAAGATCAAGGCTAAAGACTATGCCGCTGCCCTGACGGAACTGAGGGATATAGCCGAAGATACCCAACAGGCTGACGTCTACAATTTACTCGGCTACACCCTGCGCAAAACCGGCGATTTCAAAACGTCGCTGACCTATTACACCAAGGCACTGGAGCTCCAGCCGAACCACAAGGCAGCCCGCGAGTATCTCGGCGAGCTTTATGTCGAGACCGGCAATATGGAGAAGGCCAAGGAGCAACTCGCCGTCCTGGCGAAACTCTGCCCTGGCGGCTGCGAAGAACGCGAAGATCTGCAAAAGGCAATTAGCGCCAAATCGGCGCGTAATTGAAGTCGAGGCGGGCGATCACTCGCCCGCTTCGTTCCTCCAGCTTGGGGGCAAATGAGAGTTGAGCGATGAACAGCGTCCTAGGAAAATGCTGTCTTGCTCGCGGGCCCGCTATTGCTCGCGTGGATCTTCGTCCACGAGGGTGCGTTTCTGGCCGTGACTTTGATTCTGCGTCTGCGGGCATGGCCAAGATGGGCGTTCCCGCAGCCGCGCTTGTTCCGACGATCGCCCTGCAGCTAGTTTCAGGTTTGGCAATTGCGGTTGGCTGGCACGCGCGATTGGGGTCGATGGCGTTTGGGCTGTTTTGTCTGGCGACTGCAGCGTTGTTTCACGCAATTTTGCCAACCAAAACGAGCTGCTGCATTTCGAGAGCCTGAACTGACTAAGCAGATTGCGGAGAGGCCGCCGCGCGCCTGCATCTCAATACGACGTCTGACCGCGCAGCTCCGCCACCTCCTTGGCGGAAATCCTGGACGGCGCGCTGCCGAAGCGCTTGGTGACAAAGTTGACCAAGGAGGCGATCTCAGTGTCGGAATAGGCGTCGCCGAACGCCGGCATGGAGATGACGCCCGGCGGCCGGTGCCGTTTGGTGCCGGAGATCACGATCTGCGCGACGTTGATGGCGTCTGGATCGTTGACGGCGCGGGCGCCGGCAATGGTCGCGTAGGGCGAGATGGCGCTGACACCGGTCCAGCCATGACAGCCGGCGCAGGCGCCGGCAAAGATGCGCTTACCCATCGTGTCCGCGGTTTCGCCGCCCTGCCTGGGCGAAGCCGGCGCCGGCGGCGCGATGGTCGCCGGCTCCGACGACGCAATCGGCGGAATGCTGCGCAGATAGGCGACCACGGATTTGACGTCGGCCGGGGTCAGCAGGCTGAAACTCTGGTCGACGGCCTCACCCATCGGGCCCGCCGCCGTGCCGCGGCCGGACGCATGACCGGTTGTCAGATAGTCGGTGATCTCGTTGTCGCTCCAAGCACCGATCCCGGTGCCGCGATCGGAGGTGATATTGAAAGCATGCCATCCGGCCGCCACGGCGCCGGCGAATTTGCTGCGGTTGTCGAGCGCGAACGCCAGATTGCGCGGGGTGTGGCAGTCGCCGCAATGCGCCAGCGCTTCGGCGAGATAAGCGCCGCGATTCCATTCCGGGCTGCGCGCGGCGTTGGGCTGAAAGCGGACATTCTCGTTGAAGAACAACGACCACGGGCCCATCGCCCAGCGTTGATTGAACGGGAAGCTCAGCGTATCGGCGCGGTTGGCCGCATGCACCGGAGGAAGACTGAACAAATAGGCCTTGATCGCCAGCGCGTCGGCGTCGGTCATGTAGGTGTAGGACGGATACGGCATCGCCGGATAAAGCCGCGCGCCGTCGCGGCGTACGCCGTGCTGCACGGCGTTGAGAAAATCGGCGTCGCTATAGTCGCCGATGCCGGTCGCCTTGTCCGGCGTGATGTTGGTCGAGTAGAGCGTGCCGAACGGCAGTGGAATGGCGAGGCCGCCGGCATAAGGCGTGCCGCCCGGGCTGGTGTGACAGACCATGCAGTCGGCGGCGCGCGTCAGATATTCGCCGCGCTTGACGGCATCGGCGTCTTTCAGCTCGGCGGGAACGCCGGTCGGGTCGGCGGCGTGATAGTCCGCCAGCGGTACCGGCGTTCCGCCGGCGAATGCCAGCGGTCCGGGACTGAGAAGGCGCACAAGAACCGCGCCGGCAATCGCGGCCACGATCACGACGGCGACGAGGATCAGGACCGTTTTGCGCATGACGCTCACGCCTTGCGGGCGACCGCCAAGGCGGCGCGGTCGATCGGCAGCCGGCGCAGCGCCACGCCGGTCGCGGCGTAAATCGCGTTGCGCAGGGCCGGTGGGCCGGCGGTGGCGCCGGTTTCACCGATACCACCCGGCTCCTCGCCGCTTTTGACGACATGCACCTCGATCGGCGGCACTTCGTCGATGCGCAGCATCCGATAGTCGTTGAAATTGGATTGCCGCACGCGGCCCTTGTCGATGGTGATTTCGCCGTACAGCGCCGCGGTCAGGCCGAAGATCAGGCCGCCCTGGAGTTGGGCGACGACAATGTCGGGATTGACGGCAATGCCGGTGTCGACGACCGAGGTGATCTTGCGCAGCGAAACCTCACCGCGCTCGTCCACTTCCGCTTCGACCACGGTGGCGATGAAGCTGGCGAACGACGGCTGCGCGCATACTCCGCGCCCGACGCGCGGCGGCAGCGGGCTACCCCAGCCGGATTTTTCAGCAACGAGGGCGAGCGCCGCTTTCAGCCGCGGCGTCTTGTCCAGCATGTTGCGGCGAAACGCGATCGGGTCGGCACCCGCCTTGCGCGCCAGCTCATCGATGAAGCACTCGATGGCGAACACGTTGTTGTTCGGTCCGACGCCGCGCCAGAACCCGGTTGGCACCGCGGGCGGCTCGGCCCGCACGTATTCGACCTGCAGGTTGGCAATGTCGTAGGGAATGTCGACGGCGCTGTCGACCGCATCGATATCGACGCCTTTCTGAAACCCCGCGGGAAACCAGCGGGCCATGATCGACGAACCGGCAACGCGATACTTCCAGGCTACGATTTTGCCGCCGGACAGGCTCGCGGAAATGACGTCGCGATAGACCGGACGATAGATGTCGTGCTGGATGTCCTCTTCGCGGGTCCACACCATCTTGATCGGCGCGTCGACATGCTTGGCGACACGCACCGCGCTGTCGACCATGTCGGCTTCGAGCCGGCGCCCGAAACCGCCGCCGAGCAGATGATTGTGCACCGTCACCTTGTCGAGGGGAACGCCGGCAGCTTGCGCCGCGGTCGCCTGCACGCGCGTCATGACCTGCGTGCCGATCCAAATTTCGCAGGCGCCCGGCGTCAGCCGAACGGTACAGTTCATCGGCTCCATCGGCGCATGCGCCAAGAACGGCAACTCGAACTCACCGTCGACCTTCTCGCCCTGCGACAATCCCTTGGCGATGTCGCCGACCGATTTCGCAACGGCGCCGTCCTTTGTGCTCGCCGCCCGCAGATCCGCCCAGATGTCGGCCGAGCTGAGTTGCGCGTGCGGACCTTCGTCCCAGGTGATCACGAGAGCGTCGAGGCCTTTCTTGGCGGCCCACATATGGTCGCCGACCACCGCAACCAGGTCGTCCAGCACCACGACCTGCCGCACGCCGGGGACGCTTTTCGCGGCGCTGTCGTCAACGTGTTTGACCTTGCCGCCGAACACCGGGCTTGCAGCCAGCGTGGCGAACTTCATCCCGGGAACCATAGTGTCGATGCCATAAACGACGCTGCCGTTGGTCTTGCCCGGCGTGTCGAGCCGCTTGAGCGGCTTACCGATCAGCGCGAAGTCTTTCGGATTCTTGAGCGGCGGATCCGGCGGCACCGGCAGCCGACCGGCTGCGTCCACCAGATCGCCGTAAGCCAACGTGCGGCCGCTGTCCGCGTGAGTCACCTGCCCATTCGAGGCCGTGCAGCTTGCCGGCTCGACCTGCCATTGTTCGGCGGCCGCCCGCACCAGCATCGCCCGCGCGGCCGCACCGGCGATGCGCAGCGGCTTCCAGAAGGCGCGCACCGAATTGGAATTGCCGGTGGCCTGAATGCCAAAAAGCGGATTGCCGTAGACCTTGTCGCTGGGCGGCGCGTGCTCGAGTGCGATCCTCGCATACTCGGCGTCGAGTTCCTCGGCCAGTATCTGCGGGAGCGCCGTGTAGACGCCCTGCCCCATCTCCACCTGCGGCATGATGAGCGTGGTCTTGCCGGTATGATCGATGCGGATGAAGGCGTTGGGCGCAAATTGGTCTTTGTTGTTCGCCGATTGCTCCATTTCGTCCGCAGCCCGCAGCGGCAGATGGAAGGCGAGCGTGAAGCCGGCTGCCAGGCCACCCTTGAGCAGACGGCGGCGAGAAGGCGTTCGCGTCAGATTTTCGATCAAATTATTTTCGATTGAATGCATGGTCGCCTCCTAGACCACGATCCGATCAAGCTGATCGGATCATGGTCTAAAATGTTGCGTTGGAGCATGATCTTTTCCGAAAACCGGCTGCCACTTTTCGGGATCATGCTCTAAGTCTGCTTCTCGCCCGCGGCGCGCTTGATTGCCTCGCGGATGCGCACGTAGGTGCCGCAGCGGCAGATGTTGCCGGCCATGGCGGCATCGATATCGGAATCGTCGGGATGGGGCGTAGTGGCGAGCAAAGCCGCCGCCGACATGATCTGGCCGGATTGGCAATAGCCGCACTGGATAACTTCCAGATCGAGCCAGGCTTTCTGCACTTTGGCGCCGGCGGGCGTTGAGCCGATGCCCTCGATAGTGGTGACCGCCTTGCCGCCGACGGAGCCGACCGGCAGCAGGCACGATCGCACTGGATTGCCGTCGATATGCACGGTGCAGGCGCCGCATTGCGCGATGCCGCAGCCGAATTTGGTGCCGGTCATGCCGAGCACGTCGCGCAGCACCCAGAGCAGCGGCATGTCGTCTGGCGCGTCGAATGTCTTGTCTTCGCCGTTAATTTTAAGAGTCGTCACGGCAAATCCCCCATATGGAGTTACTGCCCGGATTTATAAAAAAATTCTCCCATTTGGAGCCGGCATGCAGGACTATAAGCGCGGCGGGCAATCGTCGTCATTTATTTCGAAGTATGGCTGCGATGCGCGGCCGCAAGGTGCCGCGCCCACTACGGCTTTGTGAAAATTGCTGGCTAGCGGAAAGGTTCCGGGGCCAAGCGGCTCCCGTGCGCCCCTTGCCGCGGCTTGAAGTGCGGGACCTGTCGCTTCCGCCTGGCTCCTAATGGCTGCCTGTCGCAGCTATTCCATCGCTCCCGGAATGCTTACATAGCAGCCACGGATGCAAGGGCATCCGGAAGCTTGCTCAACCTTGAGCGTAACGAACGATTGGAGGCCGGCGATGCTATCGACGATCGCTGAGATAATTCGAGACTTGCTGATCTTCGTCGGCGTCATCGCCGCGTTGCTGGTCGCTCTCGTCGTCGTGGTCTCGAAGCTGCCCGACACCAATCCGCTCAAGCGCGTCCTGACCGCGTTGTGTTATCGGCTTGGCGCCACATTGGCGGCCGGAGCGGTCGCCATCCCGCTCGAGCCGATACCAGGGATCGACCTGCTCTATGACGTTGGCGTGCCAATCGCCCTGATCTGGTACTGGTGGACGTTTTTCAGGGATGCTCACCGCATGACGTCCAACCAACCGCCGCCGCCCGATCGGCGACAAGTCACGTATGGGGGGCGATAGGACGCGCATCGAAGCCCGAGGACCGGCGATTTTAGAACCAAGCCCTCAGCCATAAAGCTTTCGCGTGGTGCCGCTGCGCGCCACCTCGCGCGCTCCCTTGTAGGTGCGGCCGATGAAATCCATCGACGGGTTGGAGACGCCGAACCAGAACTTCTCGCTGATGAAATGATGGCGCAGGTGATATTGCTTGAGCCAGCGGCCGACGCCGGTGCGCGGCTGATATGGGATGTGGGCGACGTAGTGCACCCATTCGTAATGGAAGATCGCCAGCAGCACGCCAAACATCGCCGACGCGACGATCGGCCAGCCGAACAGCAAGGCGAAGATCAGCGCAGTGACGGCGAGATTGGGAAGCAGAAACCAGATCGGCAGGAACAGAAGATCGAGCCGCTCCGGCTCGGCGTGATGGTCATAGTGCAGCCGGTGCTGCAATTTGCGCACGAAGCTAAAGCGCGATGGCTCGGCGTGAAAGCTGAAACGGTGAAAAAGGTATTCGCTGACATAGAATGTCAGGGCGCCGATCACGACCCACAGCAGGAGAAACGGCCAGGCGCCGGCGACAAATCCGGCGATCAGCGCCGCCAGCCCAAGCACGAGCCAGATATTCGAGCCATGGCGCAGGAAGGTTAGAACCATCTGCTGCCTCCCGGTTTGGTCTGACTTTATCATGGTTGCACGAGCGTTGCCGCAACCCATTAACGCCCGTTAACCGCCATTGGCTTTGCCGGCGGCGATCGCCTGGCGACGCCCCCGGGGCGTTCAGGAGTTCGGAACCTTTGGCGATCATAGTACCGCCTACAGGTTGCAGGTGCGGTTCGCGCGCGCGTCGGCCGGGCGACGGGTGCGGCGGACCAATCTGACGTTTCGGAGCGGAGCTGCCGTCGCGCCATGACTGACCTCGTCACCGCCCACCCATTGCCGGGCGCGACACCGTTGGTGCCATCGTTACCGCAGCGGCTTGGCAAATTCATGCCGTCCTTCGGCATTGTGCCCCGGGTGACGCTGGTCGGCGTACTGGCCGTGTTTGCAGCCGTCGCCGTCTCGATCTGGACCTCGGTCAAGATCACCGAAGCGGAAATGTACCGGCGCGCCCAGAGCGAGCTGTCGATCAACATCAAGCTCCTGGATTCCATCCTCGCCGGCTATGGCGCGCCGTCGCGCCAGGGCGATAAGCTTTATTTCGGCACTACGCTGATCAACGGCAATTTCGAGCCGGTGGACCGGGTCAAGGCCATCGCCGGCGGCACGGCAACGGTCTTTCTCGGCGATCTGCGCGTCGCGACCAACGTGCAGAAGCCCGACGGATCGCGCGCCGTCGGCACCAAGCTCGCAGCCGGACCGGCGTACGATAGCGTGTTCGGCCAACGCCAGACCTATCGCGGCGAAGCCAATATCCTGGGCGAGCCCTATCTGACGATCTACGAGCCGATCCAAAGCGGCGGCGAAGTCGTCGGTATCGCCTATGTCGGCGTCAAGAAGGCCGAATTCTTCAGCGTCCTGCAAAGCCTGGTGACGATGAACGCCCTCGCCGGCGCCGCCGCGATCCTGCTCGCCGGTCTGGTCATGTATTTCCTGGTCAGGCGCATCTTCCGGCCGATCGGAGCGATCCGGCGCGAACTGGTGGAGATGGCAACCGTCACCACCCAGCACGAGCTCGATGGGCGCACGCTGGCCGCGCTCGATGCGCATCTCGATGCGTTGCGGCAGACGCTCTACGCCTGCGGCGAGCCGCGGCGCGACGGCAATACGCTGTTGTTCGGTGCCAAACCCGTCAACGAAGACCTCGCTTTGGTCGACGGCATCGGCGCCGGCGACGGCACGCTGGTGACGGTTTTCTTAAGCGACCAGCGCGTCACCACCAATGTGCGCAAGGCCGACGGCTCCCGCGTCATCGGCACGCGGCTTGCGGCCGGTCCGGTCTATGACCGGGTGCTCAAAGCGGGCAAAACCTATCGCGGCAGCACCACCATCTTCGACAAACCGCACTTTGCGATCTATGAGCCGATCCTGGCCGAGGGCGAGGTGATCGGCATTCTGTTCGTCGGCAAGCCGCGCCTGGCCAATGCCGGCCAACAAGCCACGCACGTTTCCGCTGCGCGGTCATTGGACGAGATCGGCCGCATGCGCGAGGCCATGCGCGAACTTGGCCAGGCCGCCAAGGCACGGGAGATCGCCGAGCAGGAGGCGGCTGAGCAACGGCAGGAGGCGCGCGACGCGCAGCGCCGCTTGCGCGCCTCGCAGCACGACACCCAGCGCCGCATGGACGAAGAGCGCGCCCGCAACACCCAACAGCAGACCGACATGGTCAGCGCGCTCGCCCGCGGTCTCGCCAAGCTGTCCGAAGGCGACCTGACCGCGAGCCTGCGCGATGGCTTCACGGCATCGAGCGCCCAGATCCGCGACGACTTTAACGTCGCCGTCACCCGGCTGCGCGACGCCATCGGCTCTATCGTTGCTGCAACGCGCGAGGTCGCGGGCGCGGCCGGCGAGATTTCCGGCAGCACCACCGATCTGGCGCAGCGCACCGAGGAGCAGGCGGCGAGCCTCGAACAGACTTCGGCCGCGATGGAGCAAATCTCGGCCACGGCGAAAAAGAATGCCGAAAATGCCGAGCACGCCAACCAGTCGGCGCGCGGCGCCCGCAATGTTGCCGAACGCAGCGGCCAGGTAGTCGGACGTACCATCGACGCCATGGCCAAGATCGAGGCGTCGTCGCGCAAGATCGCCGACATCATTGGCGTGATCGACGAGATCGCGCGGCAGACCAACCTCCTGGCGCTCAACGCCGCGATCGAGGCGGCGCGCGCCGGCGAAGCCGGCCGCGGCTTCGTCGTGGTGGCGTCGGAGGTCCGCAGCCTCGCCCAGCGCTCGTCACAGGCGGCCAAGGACATCAAAGACCTGATCACCAACAGCAACGGCGAAGTGCGCGAAGGCGTCGAGCTCGTCAATCAAGCCGGCAGCGCGCTGACCGAGATCATCGCTTCGATTCAAGAAGTGGCGAACGTGGTGGGGGAAATTGCATCCGCCAGCAGCGAGCAATCCGGCGGCATCGCCCAGGTCAACAAGGCGCTGAGCCAGATGGACGAGATCACCCAGCAGAACTCGGCATTGGTCGAGCAAAGCGCCGCGGCGGCGAAAATGCTGGAGACTCAGGCCGCTGCGATGAGCGCGAAGGCCGGCAACTTCCGAATCGAAGAACGCGGCGCGCACGCTGTGGCACCAACCGCTTCCGCCGTCGCCTGACAGTCAAGTTGACGCGGGCGAAGCGCCAGCGCCGGCCCCGATCAATATCTCGGACCGAACCCAAGTGCGTCGAGCTTGATGTTCAGCCCGACGCGGACAATGTTCGCCGCGAACGTGGATGTGGTCGTGGCCTTGGAGACCGCCAAGGTGATCGGGTAGGTCACCGACAGCGTGCCAAGGTCCACATACAGGTATTCGGCCTTGAACGTCGCATAGTTCGACCAGGCATATTCAAAGCCGCCGCCGACCGTCGGGCCGGTCCGCGTCGCCGAGGCAGACCCGGTGCCACAAGACGAGGTGATGCAATTGCCACCGACCGCAAGCGAGATGCTAGACACCGCCACGCCGCCATAAGCCAGGCCACCGGCCGCGAACAGGAGCAACCGTTCCGTGGGCAGAATGCCGACCCGCCCGCGCAGCGTGCCGAACCAATTGATGTCCTGCTCGGTTGGCACCGTGAAGAAAGTGTTGGGGCTGATCGAACTGGCATTTCCCTTGATGAACGCGCCGGCGATGTCAGTCTCGAGGCCAGCCAGCCAAAAGCCGATCTGGCGGTTGTAGCCGACTTGGCCGCCAACAATGAGACCAGCGCCATTGGGCGAAACCGCGGGCGCTGTATCTCCAGCATCAAAACCGGAAAATGAACTCGAAGTCCGGGCAATGCCGGCGCCGATCTGGCCGCCAAAGTAAAAGCCGGTCCATGTGAAGGGTACAGGCATCGGCGCCGCCGAGGCCCCGCTGGCTGCCGCAGATGCGATAAGGACCGTGATCGCCAGAACCAGCGCTTTCATGGACCGCCCCCTTCGAGCCGTCAGATCGCCGCAGTTCCAAACGTATGAGCGCTGGCGGGAGAATAGCAGACCTAGCAGCAGGCTTCTGCGCCATAGCGGCCACACCCAAAAAAAATTCAGGCTTGAGCGGAGGAACTCAACGCCGCGATGAACCGCTGTTTGATGGCGTGGCCGTCGCGCAGCGGCAAGACGCGCGGAGTGTCTTCGGGCTTGATCGGAGCGCTGATAAAGATCGGGCCTTCGCCGTTGTGCAGCAACGCGCGGATTTCGGCCGCCTCGTCGATGCGCGCGATCGCGCGGGCGTCGCGGAAACGGCAGGCGCGCGCTACGGCGACCAGATCGACGCCGGCCTGCGTGTGGCTTGGCTGCATGCCGGTCTCGCCGTAATGGGCATTGTCGAGCACCACGATGGCGAGATTTTTCGGCGCCTTGACGCCGATCGTGGCGAGACTGCCGATTCCCATCAGCATATCGCCGTCGCCGGTGATCACGGCGACGCGGCGGTCGGGACGCGCCAGCGCCAGCCCGAGCCCGATCATGGCGGTGCCGCCCATCGCGCCCCAGAGGTAGAAATTCAGCGGGTGGTCGCCGGCGGCGGCAACATCCCAGGTCGCCGACCCGAGCCCGCTGACGACCAAGAGATCGCCGCGATCGACCAGCAGCCGGCGCACCAGATCCCGCCGCGTGATCATTGTTGGGGCCATTGCATCATCGCGTCCAAAGCTTGCGGCCGATCAGCCGCTGCGACAACAGCATCGCGATTTGGAGATTGCCGTCGAATGCCATGTCGCAGCCGGCGCCGACAATCTCATCGACG
>Ga0210398_10001648_pt1 | contig 22664 bp, 16 predicted proteins | sample IncBWC4OmetaG_FD_161047 | JGI IMG/M metagenome (GOLD analysis project Ga0210398, IMG submission 161047) | Forest soil microbial communities from Barre Woods Harvard Forest LTER site, Petersham, Massachusetts, United States - Inc-BW-C-4-O | ecosystem: Environmental > Terrestrial > Soil >...
CTTGGTGTCCTTTTCATCGGAAGCAAAATCTACCTGGTCGAGTTTGTTGCCATCTTTTCCCGCATGGCAAAATTGGCAGCGGACACCCAAGCTGAATGAAAATCCGCGCATGTTTCCCAAGAGGTCTTGACGTGAAATCGTTTTCGGGAAGTATTGCAGATTGGTGAATCTGTCGGGCACTTGGGCCCCAGCGGGGAGAACCGCCAAGGACAGCAATATCACGGCTGTTGCGGCCGATCTTCCTATGCGCAACGTGCAATACATCGCTCGCCTCCATCAGCGCTTGGTACTCGACTGCATGCAGTAAGCTAGCGATTTGTCAGGCCGTTGTGGTGGGGAGGAGTTCAATTTTTTGTCAGGAATCTGTCAGGAGGGTGTCCAAGAACTGCAAATTCCGACATCCAAAGACGGGTAGCACCGTGCTGCGAGTGTTATACTTGCAGTCCTGCATGGCGATTTCGTTATCTTGGCAATCCCGAAGGGCTCGGACGGCCCTGATTGTCCTCCTCTTGTTGGTCAGTCTGGCAACCGCAAGCTTGATCGTGCTGCAGGCCCAATACGCAAATGCTTCGCAGCGAGCCACTGTTGAGGGCATCCTGCACGATTATTCCTCACTCGTTGCCGACGAAGTCATCCGCAGATCGAGCGCGGAGATTGCTTATTACGGATATTACCCGCTGGTGGGGACTGTGCTCCACGAAGTCCAGCCATCGGGAAAGCTCCCTCGAGCCATAAGAGTAACCCTGCTCTCTTCAGAAGATCCGCGTGTGAAACGCGCCGCGGGGCTGGCGAAAAGATATTTCGAGATGGATCCATCCACTGGGCGATTAAGTTTTCTCAACGAGCCGGCGCCCGAGGAAGTGGCAGGCCGGCTGCGGGATAGTCTTCTGCGAGTCGCCCCGCAGCACAGCGACACTGCATACCAAGTCTTAAACGCTCAAATCGGAGGCGTTCCGCGGACATTTGTAGCCGGTTCCACGCAAGGACCGCGAGGCCAAAAGATCGTGGCCGGCTTCGAAGTTGACCTTCCGGCCCTGACGGAATGGTTTGGAACCGCTTTGAATCGTCAGCCCCTCGTGCCATCTTCCCTAGGTCACGGACAAGTGACGAACGAGTTCCTGTATGTCAGCATTCGCGACCACGGCGCCGTGGAACGCTTCCGGCTGGGCAATGAGTCAGCGCCAAAATTGACAGTCAAAAAGCCTTTTGGTGATACGTACCAGGGAGTTTTCTTAGGTTTCACGGTAGGAGCCTCCATCGATCCGCGGATCTCGAGGCAAATCGTCATTGGGGGGCTGCCGCGGTCCCGGCTGCCGTTCTTTCTGGGGCTCCTGGCGTTGAATGCGGGCCTAATTGTGACGGCCATTTTGCAACTGCGCCGAGAAATGGCTTTGCAGCAACTGCGGGACGAGTTCGTTTCCAGCGTTTCGCACGAGCTTCGGACACCGCTAACGCAGATCCGGATGTTTGCCGAAACACTGTTGCTGGACCGCATCCGTTCCACCGAGGAGCATCGACGGTCCCTCGAAATTATAGACCGCGAGGCTCGCCGCCTTACGCAACTGGTCGAAAATATTCTCCAATTCTCCCGAATGGAGAGAAAAACTGACTCACTCTCTAAGGAGAAGCGTGAACTCGCGCCGCTTATTCAGGAAATCGTGAAAGACTTTGAATCCGGAATGAATGGCAGTGGGGCTCAGATTGTGCTGCGCTTGTCATTTGGCCTGACCGCCAACGTGGACACCGACGCTCTGCGGCAAATTGTGATCAACCTGCTGGATAATGCCGTGAAGTATGGAAGAAAAAAGCAGCAAGTTATCTTGGGTCTTGAGGCGCGTGACGGCATGGCATGTCTCTTCGTAGACGACGAAGGGCCCGGCGTTCCGGTGGCCGACCGAAAGCGTATCTTCGAGCGATTTCAGAGACTAGAGCGAGACCGGCAATCAGCGATTGCCGGCACAGGAATCGGTCTATCAGTGGTACAAGATTTGGTGACCCGTCATGGCGGGCGGTGTTCGGTGACTACAGGTGATCGCGGTGGAGCGAAGTTTGTCGTCCAGTTGCCGCTTTTCAAAGGAGAGGAAGGGGCCCGCAAGGAGCAGCCGGAGGAATCGTCTTGAGCCGCATCCTGCTGATTGAGGACAACAGCGATCTGGCGTTCGGTCTCCGAAACAACCTGGAGATCGAGGGCTACGAAGTCGAGACGGTTGCGGATGGAATGACTGGCTTGAAGGCTTTCGCGAAAGTGAATCCCGACCTCGTGATTCTCGACCTGATGCTGCCAGAGTTGGACGGTTTCCGAGTATTGCGATCATTGCGCCAAGGCGGACACACAACTCCAGTCCTTCTACTGACAGCGAAGGGAGAAGAGGCCGACAAGGTCAGAGGGCTGCGGATGGGGGCGGACGATTACGTGACGAAGCCGTTCGGGCTCCTGGAGTTGCTGGCAAGGGTCGAGGCCCTGCTTCGCCGGACGCACGGCGGAGGCCCTGCCACGGAAGATATGAGGAAAGTTCAACGCTTTGGCGTCATCGAAGTCGACCCCGCTTCGCGCACCGTTCGGCGCGCATCTCAAACCGTCGAATTGGCTCCGAAGGAATTCGATTTGTTGCTTGCGCTCTTGCGAGCGAGGGGAGCTGTAGTCACCCGACTGCAAGTGATGAGGGAGGTTTGGGGATACTCCGCTGCGGTCGTCAGTCGGACCGTGGACACACATATCGCGGAGTTACGCCGAAAGCTCGAGGAGAATCCGTCCTCGCCTCGTCACATCATCACCGTACGAAAGACCGGCTACCGGATCAAGTTCTGATGAAGGTTGGCTATTCTGCCGCGAAATCCCCGCGAGACTTGTCCTGTAGTTCGCCAATTCGTTGTGCCCGACATGAAAGGGATTTCTTTCTGCTTGGCGCAAACTCTTCGGTTTGGGATTGCGGGCTGATTCGTCGGTCGCCGAAAGACGCTCGCAGAAAACGTGAACCGTGCGTTGGCCGGACTATGGGCGGCGTTTGTCGGGAAATCGCGGTGCCGTCCTGAAGAGCGGCATGGAAAAAGACGTGGCTGCGAGCTACGACCGACGCGCGGAGCTTTTGATGTCCCTGCTGGCGCAAATGGAGAAGTGAGCGCGTGAATCATGAGCGAAGCAAGCACAACCGAAACGGCTCGTCCGCGACGCACTATTCGAAGCGCCGGCGCAGCGTTAGCGGCATCGTCGTAGCAGTCTTTCTCGGTACCGACCTCGTGCCGCACGCGACCCGCGTGCTTCCTCCGTGGGACCAGCCGATGGTCAATGCCGATGCAGTCTTGCTGCTTGCGGCAGCCCATCGGGTGGTCTATGGTGTCGTGGCAGCTAGATCACGCCACGGCTCTCGCCTGACCGGCCCATGCAGCATGCCTCGGTGGGCGGCGTTATAGGCCTTGTCGTTTGCATTCGCCGGCGCGGCGGTCACCTCGAATGGCGGACCTGCTTTCCGGCTCCACTGGCATCCGCTCGCACTCATCGCCACCGCGATGCTGTATGCGCGGCTGCATGGCAAACCCCGCGTATGCAGTGGAGCAAACGCCCGGCGGCTATGAGAAATTCTTTTTTCTGAAATTGGACGTTCGCTAAAAAGGAGGTTGGAGTGGTCCTTACGAGTATGCTCCCGTTTCGAATCATCGGAATCGCGTCTCTTCTGTTTGCGAGTAGGGGGGCGCCGCCTTCTGCCTCTGCGGCCGAACCAGTGGTGATCACAGTCTACGCGGGCGAGACGGGCAGCACATACCGGCCAGTATGGAATTATTTTGGTGCCGATGAACCGAATTACGTCTATGCCCGCAACGGCGAGAAACTGCTTCACGAACTGGCCGCTCTGAGCCCCGTGCCGATCTACTTTCGCGCTCACAATCTGCTGACAACGGGCACAGGCGAAGGGGCGTTGAAATGGGGATCAACGAATGTCTACACAGAGCTGCCGGGAGGCATGCCAGTGTACGACTGGACCATCACGGATCGTATTTTTGACGCGCTCAGTCGGAATGGCGTGCGACCTCTTGTGGAGGTTGGATTCATGCCGGAAGCGCTATCGACTCATCCGCAGCCCTACCGGCATGATTTTCCGCGAGGGGATATTTTCACCGGCTGGTCGTATCCGCCGCGCGATTACGACAAGTGGCAGGCGCTTATTACCGCGTGGGTCCAACACCTCCATGAGCGGTATGGCGAGGGCGTGAAGGAGTGGCTCTGGGAAGTATGGAATGAGCCGGACATCCCCTACTGGCACGGTACTCCCGAGGAATACAACCGGCTCTACGACGTCACTGCGGCGGCCATACGGCACGTGTTGCCGTCAGCCCGGATCGGCGGTCCGGAAACGACGCGACCCTCGAGCGCTGCGGCCGGTGCCTTCCTGAGCCAGTTCCTGGAACACTGCGCGCGGGGTAGAAATGCTGCCACTGGAGGAATTGGCGCGCCGCTCGACTTCATCAGCTTTCATCCGAAGGGCAGCCCAAAATTTGTGGACGGGCACGTGAGGATGGGCCTGGCCACCCAACTGTCCGCCGTAGATCGCGGCATGCAGATCGTTACGTCTTTTCCGGAGTGGAGGAGTACGCCCATTATTTTGGGAGAAAGCGACCCGGAGGGGTGTGCCGCCTGCCAGGGCATGCAGAACGGCTACCGCAACGGACCGCTGTATGGAGTGACCATTGCAGAAGCTACCGCGAGAACCTACGAGCTGGAACGTGGACACGGTGTCAATCTCATGGGGATTGTTACCTGGGCCTTTGAGTTTGAGGATCAGCCCTATTTCGCCGGCTTCCGCGAACTGGCCACGAACGGAGTGGACAAGCCGGTACTCAATGTCTTTCGCATGCTGGGCATGCTGGGAGGCGACTGGGTCAACGTGCAAAGCAACGGAGCCCTACCATTGAGCAAGAGCCTTCGGGAGGGTGTTGTTGATGCGCCGGACATTGATGTCATGGCCACGCGCAGGCCGCGCGAACTCGACATCCTGGTGTGGAACTATCACGATGACGATGTCACGGCGGATCCGGTGACCATTCGGCTGCAGATTGAAGCTTTGCCGGAACTAAAAACCCGTGTCGAGGAGTTCCGTATGGACACGAGCCATAGCAACGCTTACGCCGCCTGGCAGAAGCTGGGCAGGCCAAATCATCCGACCACCGCAGAGCAAGTGCAGTTAGAAAAGAGCGGGATGCTCGAAGCCATGGAACCGCCGGCACTGCGAATGGATGGCTCAAGGCCACACATCGGAATGCTGGATTTCACTTTGCCTCGACAGGGCGTGGCGCTGTTTCGCCTGTACTGGTAGTTGTCACAAGGCGCTTTAGCAACCGGTCCGGCGTCAAGGATCGGTTCAACACAAACACCGGCGGCTGCTGATTTCTCAAAGATTCGTGCTCGCTGCGGTATCCGTCGACTCCTCCAAAAACCTCGAATGAAATCATCCGGTGTTCGCGTTCTCAGTTGCGGCGCGTTTCACGGCTCCGATCGTCTCACTGCCCCGGTATCAATTCGCCAGAGACAGGTAGCCCCTGCCATGTTGCCGGAGCCAGAAGATCGCATCTGCGTCAAGCCGAAGCTTTGCTTTCATGACCGTGTTCGGAATTGAAACGGCTGACGACATGTCCTACGATATCTCCTTCGGATGAAAAAGAGCGAACTCACACGCAAACAAGTATCCTCCGTCCGCTGTCCTACATGTGGTGTCCCTCCCGGGGAGAGTTGCGTGCTGCATTCAGGTGCTCCGCGCTCAGAGCCCCACGTGGACAGGAAGTTTGCCGCCATCGAGGCCATTGAGAAGAAATCAGCTTAGCTCCCGATAAGCGCTCGGCGCGATTGGCAAAACTCGGGCGCTCGACACCAGAAGAAGTGCGCGAGCGCGTGCTGGCGGAATTTCAATGAATCGTTCGTCACCAGCGATCTCGACGATGAAACGATCCTCAAGGTGATGGCGGCGGGCATAAGAGCTATCCCACAAACCTTTAGAATTTGGTTGCCGTAACCCGCTCGTTTTACATGCGCTCGACCGGCGCCCGCTTCGCCACTCTGCAAAACACAGCCATCACAGATTCGTAAGACGTGTGCTTCACCTATCGCTCACCTCACAACGACACCGCCGCTCATGCTGGGTGCAAATTGTGTATGAACCTCGAAGGACGGGACGATCAGCATGCCCGAGTTGCGTTGGACTCGGAAAATCTGTCCCACTACTCCGTCAGATGTCGTAGGCTTATCGTCGACGATAAGGGGAATCGGAATCCATGTCAGCGTGAATCTGTTTCCGTTCGATAGCATCAACGGCGCAAAACTTTCGGTCGACATGTGGGGCTGAGCGCGGAGCGCCTGAATCCAGCACGCAGCTATTGCCGGCAGCGACGCCGCATGTAGGACAGGGGATAGAGGATAGCTGCTTGGCTGTGAGATTTCTGCTTTTCATTTTCGTACAATAAGATAACACTGGCCGCAAAACTGTTCCATTCTGCACACTCCCGCTGCTAGACATTGCGCGAACAATCGTAATTAAGATGAATGCTGATAACGTCCATAAACTTTGTTTGTCTGCTTGCACTGTTCATCGAAGGCCAGACACGCGTGAGTCGAACCACCACTTTTGCTGTTCTTTACATAGGCCGATGGGAGAGACTCGCAATTAAACGGGAAACGAGGGCTTGCTTGGGCCGCCTGTTGTCTTTAGAGTTTTCAAAGGACGGGAACATAAGACCGATTCAAACGTATTTACATGCAGCGGAGGTTCGCGATGGGAACGGTGCGACAAGACGTGCAGTTTGCGCTGCGGATGATGCGCAAGAACTTGGGGTTCACGACGGCGGCGGTGCTGTGCCTGATGCTTGGGATTGGAGCGACGACGGGGATTTGTACGGTGGTGAACGCCGTGCTGCTTCAGCCTTTGCCGTACTCGCATCCCGAGCAACTGGTTCGAGTGTACACCGAGTTTCCGACGTTTCCGAACGGCGGGCTGCACCGCTTCTGGACTTCCGGGCCGGAATTTATCGATTTGAAGCGCGACACGCACTCCTGGGCGTCACTGGATGCGTGGGTCACGGGCGGAGCAAATCTTGCTGGCAAAACGCAACCTGTCCGGGTTACCGCAGCCTATTTGAGCGGTGGACTGCTCGAGACGCTTGGCGTGGCTCCCGTTATGGGACGTTTGATTGCGCAATCGGACGATGTGCCGGGAGCCGCGGTGGTCGCGGACTTATCTTTCGGCACCTGGCAGGCTGTCTTTGCCGGAGATCCAAATGTAGTGGGGCGCGAAACTCGGCTGGACGGATTGAGGTGCACGATAATTGGTGTCATGCCAAAGGGATTTCAGTTTCCGCCAGGCGAACAAGATCCGGCTCAAGTTTGGACGGCTTTGCAGCTGGACCCGGCCCACCCGGGTCAGCGCGGTGGGCATAATTATTACCTGCTGGGGCGACTGAAACCGGACGTACCCGCGGCACAAGCGCAGGGTGAGCTAGCAGCCCTGGTACAGTCTTATGGGGAACACCGGGCCCCGAAGACGCACAGCTTTGACCCGAAGAATCACACGATCGTCAGTTTCCCGTTGCAGGGGGAGGTCGTTTCGGGTGTGCGGCCTGCACTGCTGATGCTGCTGGGAGCGGTGGCGTTCGTACTGCTGATCGCCAGCGTCAACGTGGCGAATCTGTTGCTGGCACGAGCGGAAGCGCGGCGGAGGGAAATTGCAATCCGAGGCGCATTGGGAGCGAGTCTGGCGCGTCTGGCGCGTCAATTCGTAACCGAAGGAATCCTGCTGTCGTTCTGTGGAGGCCTGTTGGGCGTGGCGCTGTCGTTTGCAGGAGTGCGCCTGGTTCAGCTCACCAATGCGGGAGGAATACCACGCGCCGATGAAATCACAATGGATTGGCGCGTGCTGGTGTTTACGCTGGTGACGAGCGTGATTACGGGAGTGCTTTTTGGCCTGGCCCCGCTTGCGCCCTTGATTGTCAGCGGAATCTCCGAATCGCTGAAAGACACGGCGGGAAGCACGACGGCCGCGGCCGGAGCGCAGTTTTTCCGCCGGGCGCTGGTGGTCGGCGAGCTAGCGATGGCCTTGGTACTGCTCATCGGCTGCGGCTTGATGGTGCGGGCGTTCTGGAAATTGCAAGAGGTACACACCGGGCTTCGTCCGGACAATGTAATTACGATGCACGTGTCGCTGCCGAGCGGAACCTACACGGACGCGGCAAAGATCACAGATTTCTGGACGCGGTTGGACGCACGGCTGACGAATCTCCCGGGAGTGCAATCGGCTGCGCTGGTCAGCGGACTGGCCCCGATGCGCCCGCCGAACATGAACGACACGGAAATCGAAGGATTTGTGATGACCAAAGACGGGCCGATACAAAACGTGGATTTTTATCAGGCAGCGAGCAAAGACTATTTTGCGACGATGGGAATTCGGCTGATGGATGGCCGTTTGTTTGACGAGCGCGACGGGGCGGACGCGCCGCAGGTCGTCATAGTGAACGAAGCCATGGCTAAGACCTTCTGGCCGAATCGGAACCCGGTCGGGCGACGCGTGCGTCCGGGCGGAACCAAGGAGTGGTGCACTGTCATCGGCGTGGTAGACGACGTGAAGAACTCCGGACTCGACCGGCCGGCGGGAACCGAATTGTATCTGCCCTACCGGCAGCCGGCGGCGGCTGGTTATACGGACATGTACGTGGTGATGCAAGCGCAGGGCGGCGATCCACGGTCGTTGGCGGGAGAAGTTCGCCAGCGGTTGAACGAGATCGATTCGTCGCTTCCGCTCGCGGATGTGCGGCTGATGGAAGACGTCCTTTCACGGGCGCAGGCGCGGCCAAGATTTCTGACGTTGTTGCTGACGCTTTTCTCCGCTGTCGCACTGGCTATCGCGACAGTAGGGATCTACGGGGTGGTCTCCTACTCGGTGGCACGGCGGACCAAGGAATTTGGATTGCGCATGGTGCTAGGCGCGCAGACGGGCGATGTGCTCGGGCTGGTGATGAAGCAAGGCGCGGGCATGATCGCCATAGGAGCTGCGACGGGACTTGTGTTGGCACTTTTTTTTACGCGGCTGATGGCCAGCCTGCTCTTCGGAATTGCGCCAACCGACCTTGCGACTTTTGCTAGCGTGACCGCTGTGCTCTTTGGAGTCGCGCTGGCAGCGTGCTATATACCTGCGCGGAGAGCGACGAAGGTGGATCCGATCCAGACGCTCCGGTACGAATGAGAGCGGGAGTCTTTAGCCCGGGAGGGCTTGGCCGAAATCAGGTATTCTCGAAAGTATAAGGCGGAATTGTTGCGTGAGCCCCAAGCGTATTAAAACGTACGAGCTGTCGGAGCCCTGATAAGAGCGGTAGAAACTTGCGGTTGGCGAACTGTTAATTCGCACACTGTCTCGCCCTAACCAAACACCACCCGCCGTCTGACTCTTCAAAGACTCTCGCTCGCTGCCGTATCCGGTCAACGCCGGAGGGCACGATAGACCGTGAATCGGTCTTAGTGGGCTAGGGTATCTTTCAGTACCATGCCACCCTTCATCACGAATTTCACCTGCTGCAGCACGGCGATGTCAGCAAGCGGATCGCCCTCCACGGCAATTAAGTCGGCGAACTTGCCGGCTTCGATCGCGCCGACGCGGTCCTGCCAGCCCATCAACTCCGCGGCGTTGAGCGTCGCGGCGCGAATCGCTTCGAGGGGCGGCATGCCGCGCTTCGTCAGCGCGACCAACTCGTCGGCATTTCTCCCTTGCTTCGCGGGACCGCTGGCGTCGAAGCCGGATGCAATTTTCACGCCAAGGTTCATAGCCTGCTGCACGGACTGCTGGATACCTCGGAGGAATGCTTCCCGCCGTTCGCGCTGTTCTGGAGTCATCGGTTCGTTCTTGGTGCGTTCGAAACTCGCATCGATCCCGCCGACCGTAGGTACTAGAAACGTTCCTTTGGCCTTCATCATCTCAAGGTCTTCCCGATCGGCACGATGACCGTGCTCTATGGAATCCACTCCGGCTGTCACCGCATTCTTGATTCCTTCCACGGTGGTCGCGTGTGCCGCTACTCTAAGGCCTTGTTTGTGCGCCTCTTCCACGACAACGCGAATCTCATCCACGGTGAGCGTCGGGTGTTGCCAATCCGCATAGACTTTGATCAGATCGGCGCCATACTCGATTTGCTCGCGGACAGCGCGTCTCGCTTCCTCGACGCCACTCACCATTTGCGCACCGGTGGGAAAGTTCGTGAGGTCAGGCGAGACTCCGAACGGGTTGTACTGGCCAACTGCCGCAATGGCGCGCGTTGCCACCTGCATTCTCGGACCTTCTACCAGCCCTTGTTCGATAGCGTCGCGCAGAGCAACGTCGGCGTAACCTGAGCCTTCGTTTTCCACGTCTCGCACGGTGGTAAAGCCCGCATATAACGTGACGCGAGCGTCGGCTGCCCCCTCAAGAGCTCGGAATGCCTGCGATTTTGTCGCCAGACCCAGCAAGTATCCATCCGGCGTGCTGGCGAATCGCGCCATTAAGTGAGTGTGGCAGTCGATAAGGCCGGGCAGAACCGTGGCACGGCTGAGGTCGACTACCTTGGCGTCATGCGGAGCGTGCCCCTGCACTTCAGCAAGTCGGCCAACTTCCTTGATGCGATCGCCCTCGATCCAGACGGCCCCACCTTCGATGAAGGCGCCCTTTCGAACATCCAGCAGCTTTCCGGCCTTCACAAGAACTGAGGGTGAAGGTTGTGATTGTGGAATTGCAAACGCTGGAAGAAGTGCAAGGGCCAAGGCAAATGCGAAGGATCGCTTTTTCATGGTCCCCTGATTATCATAAGCTCGAATCGGGAACAAGAAGATGGAATTGGACTTCAACGGCCTCTTCGTGACCGACCCGCTCGGGCAGGTAGCTATAAATCCCGCAAACCGTTATCCGTTCCTTCAATTCGGGAGTACTAGCGACAGCAATGTCATTATTCTGTTCACAGCCTCGGCTAACCAAGCCGGGTATGGGGGGGCCAGGTGGGTCCATATCATTGTGATGACCATGTGACCCTGAAGGATTCTAACGGGACGCTGCCAGCCAGCCTCGGCACCGGCTTTGACACTAACTGCAGCTATCCATCATCCGAATGTCACTTCAAATACGACTAACGCCAATCCGAAGTACAACTGGCTATTCCCTGCACCGACATCAAGCGGACTTTTTGACGTAGAGTCATACCTGACGCGGAACGCCGGTCTCACGAATCCGATCCAGTCAGGCTGAAGGTGGCTTGCCGATACACTCAACCGTTCGCGCCGACCTGTCTCTGGCTACTTGCCATTTCGCCAATAATTCCCCGGAATTCCCCGCCTTGCTACCATGCTTCGATGCGCTCAGCAGCAGGTTCCGCACGGTATCTGCCCGGACTACTGCTGAGACGGCTTATCATGTACTCGTAGAGGTATCTCCATAGAGCCAATCCGGTCCGTCGAAAGATCGTGGACTCCAATGCGCAGATAAACCTCGCCTGCGGGGACGTCGAGCTCCTGATGCAGCGGCAAACCGGTCCGCATGATCCGATCATACTGTTCTGATTGCAAATTCAACTTAAAAGTGCGGTTTACGACATTGAGGATTTTGCCGTCACGATCGTACGCGATGGCGACAAATTCAACGGACAGATGATGCAGGCCGTCGGATCCCAAGCTCACGGCCAGCTGGTGTACGTCAGCTGCGTAATCGATCCAATAGCGCTTTACGGCACCGCGCAATTTTTCTCCCATCAATCCAGCAGGCCCTGCCTGAGACTCTAATCCTTTTAACGTCGGATCGTCCGAGGGCAGCACGCGCACCTTGAACAAAATCTGAGAAGAAGGCGGCGCGCCTCGTTGTATAGCTCCTGCAGTCGGGCTCAATGGTGCGTTCGAGCTATGAGCACTCGGTGCCTCCGCAAAGTACCCTTGCCGATACGCGAGCTGGTGGTTTTGCTCGGGGAGCTTGACCTGGATCTTGCGAAATCTTCCATCGAACTTCCCGTCATCCGGAGAATAAGCCAGCGTGTAATAATTTTCTCCGTTCTCAATCGCCCTGGCCACTGCGGCTTTGATTGCGTTGGTGTCGTAGAATGCCTGTCCGCCGGTTTCTTCCGCGAGTTTTTGCATCGTGGCGTGTTCAGCTTCCGTAGTCTGCACGAACTTGGCGCTGTCGCTGGCGAAAGCACTTGGATTGCTCTTGTTCGTGCTGGTCGGATTTCGGGCGCGCTCTCCTCCACCGCCGCGAACACCTCCACCACCACGAGTGCCTCCGCCGCCATTTCCTCCGTGCGAGACGCCCGAATAATTTGCGTTTGGATTCGCCGCATTAAACATCGACGCCGTAAAGAGCCCGCGAGCATCTACCGGATAAACCGCCACGCGGCTTGCGGTCAGCAGCTCGCTGGTCGCACGAAGCTGCTCGTCGTAATCGCGGACCACTGAAAACGCATTGCTCAAGGTGCTATCCGGTTCGAGACTCAATGGAAACGATCCCGAGAACCAAATCAGATTCTTTCGCCCGGGAATTCCGCCCAAGTATCCTGCCAATTGTCTTAATGCATCCAGTGTTAGTTCTACCCGCAAGTCCATCTGGAACGCCGCCTGATCCGCCTGAAATTGTTGGAGACTCGCGATCACTTGTGCCGATGCCCCGACGTCCTGCATGCCACTTACCAAAGTCGCGGTGCTGGAATCGTCCGCGTTCGGAAGCAGCGGCGACTCGCCCGGCGTACTCTTTTTATCACCCAAGGCCGCCAGCAATGGTGCTCGATCGGACGTAAATCCTTGCACCAGGCGCAGCTTTGACGCCAAAGTGAAAATGGCGATACGCGTCCTTGTCGGAACATTTCCTAGATATTCGATCATCTGCTGCCGCACGTACATTTGGTCTTTCGTCGGCGTATTCATCGCGTCCAGCAGCAGCACGTTGGCCGCGGCATTCACCGTGGTCCCGGGAAAGTCACTGTAAGTATCGGGCGGAAGTGGAGGAATCTTCTGGATCTGTGCCGCATCTGCGGAATTGTGTTCCTCAAAAACTTTGATGGTTTGCTCCCGTCCATCCTCGAAAACCCGGAACACCTCCGGTCGCAATCCTTTCACTGGCTTGCCGTCGTCGCTCACCACCACATCCACAACCACCAGATTTGTGGCCGCTTGAATGATGCTTCCATTTTGTGGAGCCGCGCTCTTATTCTCGAGTGTTGAGGTTTGTGTAACTGGGGAAGTGGACGCGCCGCTCTGCGCGCACAATTCAATAGCGAACGCCAGCAACGGCGCGAGAGCCATAGGTAAGGAGAGTCGCGAAAATCTCATACGCTAAACGCCTCCCCTCCAGCTGGGAAGGGACCCTCGGTCGAAGGGTTGCATCAATATTACGTTACTACGTCAAAGTCGTTTTCGCAGCACTTGTAAGAAATCTGTCAGCGTGGATTTATGCAACCGTAACAATCCCGTCGTCTGGTTCCCACAGGACATGTCGTACCCTACGCCACCTGGAGTGATTGAATCGCGGTATGCGAGGACCCCGCCAATCGACGCGGCGTATCCCAGTGGTGGTCCGCCGTGAGAGCTACCTTGTCTCGAGTCCTCGCGCACGTCTTGATTTGGATACCGCCCCCTCATCGGGCGTGCGCGAGATTGGAATGCCATCGACGATGTTCACAGCTTATCTTCTCCTCCACGTCTCGAAGATTCACGAGCCGGCCGAAGAGGACCAACTCCAAGACCATCGCCCGCCGCCGTCCAGGACGCGGCGAACGCCTTATACGCCCGTGTCACGACCAATCGCCAATCCCCCACTCGTTTCGCTGGCAACCACACTGTCGGGTCCTCTATCAGCACTGCCTGATTTCTCAAAGATTCGCGCTCGCTGCGGTGTCCGGTCGACCTCTGCAACTGGCAGGGGCAGAGTTCGAAACTGGTTTGGTAAATTTGGCGTTGTCGATAGGGACGTTTTGTTGCACGTTTTCTATCTGGAAGATCGTGGTGCTTCCCGGTTGAGAGAACGTTACTCGAAAAGGAATCTTTAGGTGGTCGACCTCACGGTAGTCGGCGTAGTCGACTTCCGTGGGATCTAGGCCGACGGGGGACTCCGCGTAGCGAACCGCGCGCAGGAGTAGGCCGGATTGCTCATCGAAGTAGAGCTTGGTGGCGGGCTGATCTTCGTGGATACCGTACAACACATAGGCTGCGCGGCCGGAGATGATTTCCGGATATTCGATGCGTAGCTCCTGATAATACTGACGGATGTGCAAGGGGAACTGCAGGTCGGCGTCCATGCGAGCGGCTTCCAGATGGGCGCCGCACATATCTCGCGCTGGACGGCCGGGAACGGCAAACCAGCCTGCTTGGCCATCGAAAACGGTCGAACTATCACCATTAGAGAGATGGCGGACGATCGCCTGTTTTTCGGGCATTTGTGTGAAGATTTCGACGCTCACGGACTGGCCCTGGAGAGCTGCGGTGCCTCTTTCTATCCGAGAGGTGATGGCCCCGATCGAGGAGGTCCCTCCGAGAGCGTTGACGTAGTTTTGGAGTACCTGAGTAATTGTGGGCAGATTGGTGGGAAGCTTTGGTGCTTCGGAATCGGCGGCATTGGAGGTGCGCGGCAGCGCAGTGTCGACTACGGGCGTAGAAATAGGGTCGCGGGCGCCGCGATGGCAGGAGTAACAGGTTACCTCGCGGTGGTCTTCGAAATTGTTTTTGTTGAGAGCAAACATCATGCGCATCATGCTTCGCGCGGTTCGCTTCGGCTTCTTGTCATCTTTTTCGAAGTGGCCCTCGACGTGACAAAAATTGCACTGCACCCCGAGGGATGAGGAGATAAATTCCATAGCAGGAATCAATTGCGCGGCCGGAGCGCCCTTCAGCACTTGAATGTTTTTGAAGACGTCTTCGGCCCTTTTCTTGGAGTCGTCCGCGGAAACAGCCTCTGCGGTTTGACCAGAGGCGGATGCTTCGTTGATAGCTGCTTTGAGCTTTGCCGACAGCGCTCCGGCTTCTGCCGTTTTTCCCTGTTTCTGGTACAAATCAATCAGAGCGCGGGCGGCGGGAAGATACAAGGGATCGAGACTGACGGCGCGTTCCAAGTGCGCTATGGCATGCCCCGTATCACCTGCCAGAATGTAAGGTGGGGCGGCACTCGCTTCTGCAAGAGGGGAATCGGGGTCAAGCTGTAAAGCGCGTTCGAACGCGACTTCCGCTGGCGATGTTTGCTTTGCGGCAAGCAGGGCGGCGCCGATCCATTCGAAAAAGTCGGAGTCATTCGTGAATTGGTGTTGAACTTCCGCGAGGATCCGATAACCCTGCATCATGAAAGACGACGAGTGGCGCTGTATCCCGACGTCGATGTAGGCAATTCCCAGGTTCCGGCGCTGCAGAGTGGGCGAAGGTTCGCGCCATGCGGCGATGCCGATGTCCGATGGAGGATCGGCTTGTGACGCAGGGCGCCGCTGTATCCGGTGGTCAGTGAAAACACTGTGGCCTCCGTCCTGAGCGTTACGCCGCGGCATGTGGCAGCTCAGACAGTCGCTGTCCCTGGCCGGATGAGGAGCAGGTAAGGTCGCTGTATGGCAAGAAAGGCACCGAACCCGGTAGTACTCCACCGGCTGGAGTGGCTTGCTGTGGGGATCGTGGCAAGTGCCGCACCAAAGACGTCCGCCGCTGTTGCGGGCGCAAGCACTGAGAGCAAGCTGCTCGACATGGCTTATGACTTTTAAACCGCCGACAGCCGCGCCTGGTGGCAAGGCGTCGTGATAGACGGTGAAGGTATCTTCCAAGCGTTGCCCGGGGACAAAGTCGCTGATTTTCTTGCCGGGGTTGGGGACACGTGCGACACCAAACAAGTGACACTGTTCGCAGATGCTATCGCGAGCCGCAGGCTCGAGATTTGCAGGATTAATGATCGTGCCCGCATGAGGATTCGCGAGATGCTTTTCGACCGGGCCATGGCAGCGTTCGCAAGTGATGGCTTCCGCGGGGAAAACGGGTGATCGATATTGATTCGGAGTGCCGGAAACATGCAGCGCGGTCCCTGAATGACAGAGAACACATTCTTCGACGACCGGACGCGAGAAATCGGGGTCGGCGAGATCTTCATATCCAGGTGCCAGGTCATAAGATTGGCGGCTGGGGTAGAAGGCAACGGGAGATTGGAAAAGATGCCCGGCGATGTCGGCGAGATAGCCGCTGGCGTGAGTGCCGGAACCAATCACGTAATCGATGCGGTAGTCAATCGTCTCGCCCGCATGTTCCCAAAGCTGCCAATAACCCGTCGAGGAGGAATGCATAGTTATTTTTGAGCCGTGGGCGTTGACCTTGCCGTCGGGTTCGTGGCCAGCGCGCCGCAAGGAATGCGCCATCGTGGAACGCGCGTCTCCCGCGACCTCGGCAGGGTGACACAACATGCATCGGTTCGATCCCGTGGGTGCACTAGACACTTCGAGGGCAGAAGTCTGCGGGTCGCCGTTGACGCTGACGCGGCGAACCGATGGATTTTGGCCGGAGGATACACTGGACAGAAGAACTAAAAAAGCCAAGAGCGGCAGCCTAAGGGGCTGCCCGGCCATGACAGCGCAGGTTCGCCGGGCGATGCGGATACTAGATCGAAAGGCTGCGTTCTTGGTTCTGACCATACGGCAGAGACAAGTTTTACCGAGTTGTGCGTGGGTACCGCAAGAGGATTTAACGGGTGGCGGCCAGTCTGGCGCGTGGTGTCTATTGCAACTCCTGCGCTTGCCCATAGAGAAGTGGAACTCTTGCGGCGCACTCAAGATCCGCACGACTTGTACATTGAGCCTCGCGGAAACCGATCTTCCACCCGGGCTCATTTTCGCGGATGCAATTGAGAAAATTAAGCCCTCCTGTCCTCCTCTTGACAATCAGTAGGAGAGGTGTATTCTTCCTCCTGATCCTCAGGAGGAATGAGCCCATGGCAGACAAGCCGAGTGATCGGGTTCCAGGCACTCTGGACCTGCTCGTTCTGAAAACGCTGGCGCTCGAACCCAAGCACGGATATGGGAAGGCCGTCCGGCTCGAACAGATGAGCAAGGGCGTTTTCCGCCTCCATCGAGGTTCGCTGTTTGTCGCCTTTGAGCGGATCGAACGAGCGCGGCTGATCAGCAGCGAATGGAAAGCCACCGCGAGTAGCAGGCGTTGAAAGTATTACGTCCTAACAGACCAGGGACGAAAGAGGCTCAACAGCGAAACACAAGAATGGGGAAGGCAGCTGGCGGCAATCGCCAGAATCTTGGAGGCGTCGTAACCGAACCATGTCATTGCTGCGAAGCATAGCGAGCGGACTCCGATCGCTGTTCCGAAAGGAACGGGTCAGCCAGGAACTGGACGAAGAACTAAACGGCTTCCTGGAGATGGCGACCGAAGAAAAGATGAAGCAGGGGATGACCCACAAGGAGGCGCTTCGCGCGGTGCACTTAGAGAGGGGGAGCTTCGAAGTTACGAAGGAAGTCGTCCGCTCTGCCGGCTGGGAATCTTTTGTCGAGACGTTGTGGCAAGATTTGCGCTTCGCTGTTCGCATGCTGCGCAAGAACCCGGGCTTCACTGCGGTTGCCCTGCTCACGTTGGCCCTCGGCATCGGCGCCAATACAGCTATCTTCAGCGTCGTAAACGCTGTCTTGCTTCGCCCACTTCCCTATAAGGATTCAGACCAATTGGTTCAACTGATCGAGCACGATCAGAGGCGCGGAGTTGATTTCGATTGGGTCTCCTTCCCGAACTTCCACGACTGGGGCGAGCAAAGCAAAGCCTTCCAGTCCATGGCTGCGTACAAGTTTCACGCGTTGAATCTTACAAATGTGAGCCAAGCCGAGATGCTTTTCGGCGTAAGGGTTTCGGCCAACCTGTTGCCCACGCTCGGCGCCGAACCGATTTTAGGTCGCAACTTCAGATCCGACGAGGATCAGCCAGGCCGCGACCATGAAATTATCCTTGGCTATGACACTTGGAGGCAAACCTTCGGAGCCGACCCAGAGCTGATAGGCAAAACGCTCACGCTCAGCGACGAGCTTTATACGGTCATTGGCGTGATGCCTGCGAGCTTCAATTTCCCGCCCACGGTACCCATTACATCGTCGCTGCCTTCAAGAAAAACAGGATTTTTGGTTCCGCTTGGTCTTGCTTTTAATCCGGACCAGCGCGACTGGAACATGCTTGGGGTCGTCGCCCGTCTCAAACCGAGCGCCACCATCGCGCAGGCTCGCGCCGACTTGGACACGGTCGCGCGCAGTTTAGAACTCCAGTATCCCGCTCAGAATCGGGGAATCACAGTGCGGGTCGAGCCGCTCCTGAATCAAGCCATCGGAGACGTCCGCCCTGCTCTCTGGATTTTCCTTGGAGCCATTTCCCTGGTGCTATTGGTCGCGTGTGCGAATGTAACCAATCTGTTGCTCGCCCGCTCGACGATTCGCCAGAAAGAGATTGCACTGCGCGCATCCCTCGGCGCCAGCCTATCGCGGTTGGTTCGCCAACTCCTGACGGAAAGTCTGCTCTTGGCTGTTGCCGGCGGCGCATTCGGAGTAATGCTTGCTTATGGCGGGATCTTCCTGCTCCCTGTCTTAAGTCCTGACAACCTGCCTCGCATTGCAGACGTTTCAATCGACGGGCGCGTTTTGATTTATACGCTGGTCGTTTCCATTTTGACGGGCATTATCTTCGGCCTAGCTCCATCGTTGGGCGTTGCTGGTTCCGATGTGAGCCAACCGTTGAAAGGCCAAAGGTCAACGCCAACCGTGAAACATTCTCGTCTGCGCAACGCTCTGGTGGTTTCGGAAGTTGCCTTGTCTCTTGCTCTTCTTATTGGCGCGGGTCTAATGCTTAAGAGTTTTGTGCGAATGGAGCGAGTCGATCCGGGCTTCCAAAAGGAGAAGGTTTTAACCGTGTGGACGATCCTTTCTGAGGCTAAGTATGCGCCGCAACAACAGGCCGCGATCTATCAGCAAACGTGGCAACGGATTCGGACTCTGCCGGGCGTGCAATCAGTCGGTGCTATCGACAATCTTCCGCTAAGCGGAATTCACGGAGGCGGTCCTTTTACAATCGAAGGTCATCCCACTGAATCCGATATAGACGCTCCCAGCGCTTATCGTTGTGTAGTGAGCGCGGACTATTTCCGGACAATGGGCATCCCCCTGCTTCGGGGCCGAGAATTCACTCAGCGGGACCGAGACGGCACTCCTACTGCGCTGATCATCAACGAGACCGCAGCTCATCGTTACTGGCCCGGTCAAAATCCCGTCGGTGGCCGCTTGAGTTTTACTACTGGCCGGACGAAACCGACTTGGCTTGAGATCGTTGGGGTCGTCAAGGATGTTTTGCAGGATGGCCTGGAGCTACCGGCGAAACCCACAATCTATCTTCCATTCCTTCAAACACCACAAGCGTTTATGGTAACCGTGGTGCGCACGGATGTTGATCCGGCCAGCCTGAGCTCTACGGTCCGTGGAGCTGTCGCCGCAGTGGATAAAGACCAGCCGGTCCTCATGGCCCGCACGATGGCGGACATTTACTCAGACTCTGTCGCCCAGCGACGATTTAACACGGCCCTCATTGTTGCCTTCGGGACGCTTGCCCTGCTGTTGGCAGTGGTAGGGGTCTACGGCCTAACGGCCTTCGCCGTGGCGCAGCGTACGCACGAAATGGGCGTCCGAATCGCATTAGGCGCGGAGCAGCGGCATGTACTGAAGCTTGTGCTGGGCCGAGGACTCCGGCTTACCTTTATGGGCATCGCATTGGGGGTGGCAGTGGCTTTCTTCCTGACCCGGTTCTTTTCAAAGCTGCTGTTTAATGTTCCGCAGACTGACCCCGCGACCTTCATTGTCGTTTCCCTGTGTTTGGGAGGGATCGCATCGCTCGCATCTTATATTCCCGCGCGGCGGGCGATGCACGTTGATCCAATCGTGGCCTTGCGTTACGAGTGAGAGCCTATGTCACTGCTGCGAAGTCTATCAGACGGATTGCGATCGCTGTTTCGAAAGAAACGCGTCGAAGGAGAGTTGGACGAAGAACTGCGCGGCTTCCTGGAGATGGCAGCCGAGGAAGAGATGAAGCAGGGCATGAGCCGCAAGGATGCGCTTCGCGCCGTGCGCTTGGAGCGGGGGAGTCTCGAAGTTACGAAGGAAGTCGTCCGCTCTGCAGGCTGGGAATCTTTCGTGGAGACGTTGTGGCACGATTTGCGCTTCGCCTCCCGAACGCTACGCAAGTCGCCCCGATTCACGGCTGTCGCCGTCCTGACGCTCGCTCTGGGAATCGGAACGAACTCTGCGATTTTCAGTGTCGTTGACGCCATTCTTCTGCGTCCACTCCCTTATCCGGAGCCTGATCGTCTGGTTCGCGTTTGGGAGTCCTCGGTAAAATACGACAGCCCACGAAATGTCGTGAATCCCCTCAATTTCCTGGACTGGCACGATCACGCCCAATCTTTCGAATCTATGGCGGCCATTTCCAGCCTGACGACCAATCTCAGTCGTAATGGCCAGCCCATAGCCGTGCAAGGCATGCAGGTCACTGCGGAGTTTTTCGACGTCTTGCGTGTTCCGCCCTTTCTGGGACGCACATTCAACTCCTCGGACGGAATTGCCGGACAGGATCACAGCGTCATTCTCAGCTACAAACTTTGGCGGTATCAATTCGGCGAAGACCGAACAATCATCGGTCAAAAGATCGACGTAGATGGCCTGCCTTGCGAAGTCATCGGCGTCATGCCGGAGAATTTTTCCTTCCCCAAAATCAACGCAGAAGTCTGGACTCCGCTGCCGTTGGCTCGCACTGAGGAATGGAGAGGTGGACGATTCCTCGTAGTTGCGGCGCGCCTGAAACCGGGCGTCTCCATCGATCAGGCCCGTCAAGATATGCTTCGCGTCGCCGACTTCACCGCGAAAGCTCGTCCCGACTACGACAAAAATTGGAGCACCAGCGTTTACCCCATGCTCGAAGACGCCACGCGAGACGTTAGTCGTCCGCTCTGGGTGCTGCTGGCCTCAGTCGGCTTTCTTCTTCTGATCGCGTGCGCCAACGTCGCCAATCTCTTGCTCATCCGCGGAACGGGCCGCGTGCGCGAGATGGCAGTCCGCTCAGCGCTAGGTGCCGCCCGCTCTCGCATCGTCCAACAACTTTTTGTTGAAAGTTTGCTTCTGTCCGCCACCGGAATGTTTGTTGGATTGATCTTCGCCCATCTCGGCCTGCGTGGACTTCTTGCGCTCATTCCGCAAAGTGCGCCCCTGCCCCGCAGCGAACCGATCTCCATTGACGGACGCGTGCTACTTTTCACTTTCTTCGCTTCCCTACTCACGGCAATTCTCTTCGGCCTGGTTCCAGCTCTTCGCATTTCTCGCGTGGACCTTCAGAACGCACTCAAGCAAGGGACTCTTCGTGGCGGTGGTGTGGGGGGCCATCAAACTCTGCGCCGCTGTTTTGTTGTTGCAGAAGTCTTCCTCGCAATTCTTCTTTCCGTCGGCGCGGGACTCCTGCTGCGCAGTTTCGCTCGCCTCATCGCGGTCGATCCGGGCTTCAACCGCCAGTATCTGCTCACGATGCACATTTGGACGGCGCCCTCGCGCTATGGCGACGACCTCAAACGTTCACAATACTTCGGCCACATCCTCTCCGAAATCCGAAACACTCCCGGGGTTCAATCAGTCGGCTCTACGCACTTCCTGCCACTCACCGAAAGGGCCTCCGGCTCCTGCTTCTCGCCCGCCGACAAGCCCGCACCAACTCCCGCGGAATCGCCTACGTCTCAATTCCTCATCATCAGCACGGGCTATTTCCCCGCAATGGGCACGGCTATTCAGGCCGGCCGCGACTTTGGAGAACACGACAATTTCAGCTCCCCTCACGTCGCCATCGTCAATCACGCTTTCGTGAACCGCTTCTTCTCGGGCCAGAACATTCTTGGAAAGCAGCTTCAAGTCTGCTGGAAATTCAAGGAACCGGTGGAAATTGTCGGCATCGTCTCCGACGCGCGCCAAGCGCATTTGGAAGATGCACCTGAGCCAACCATCTTCCTCTCCAATTCCCAAGTGCCGATGTATTTCGCAACAATCGTCGTCCGTGCCGCTGGCGACCCAGATCAGATTGCGCGTTCTGTCGAAGCCGCCATCCACGATGTCGATCCCGACCAGGCGGTCTCCGACATCAAGACGATGGAAGCGGTATTTTCGGATTCCGTGTCGAGCCCACGCTTCCAAGCGATTTTGTTGCTCGTATTTGCTGGCCTCGCCGTCACGCTCGCCATGATCGGAGTCTATGGCGTCGTTTCGTATTCGGTCAGCGAACGCACCCATGAAATCGGAATCCGCGTCGCCCTAGGCGCAGCTTCACGCGACGTCTTCCGCATGGTCCTTCAAGAAGCACTCATCCTCGCCGGAATTGCCGTCTGCCTGGGTCTTGCTGGCTCGCTGGCCTTGAGCCGCGTCCTGCAAACGCTGCTCTTCGAGGTCACGCCGACCGATCCCGCAACTCTTGCGTCGGTCTGTTGCGCCATTCTCATTGTCTCGGCACTGGCAGCAATCCTCCCCGCCCGCCGAGCAATGCGCGTCGACCCTATCGTCGCACTTCGTTACGAGTAAGTCATGGTCCTCAGGGGCCCACAACGAAAGATGAAAATGGGCCCGAGATGGCGTAGCGTTTGTGCAGCCGCGTTGGCGACAGAGGCCGTTTC
>Ga0210398_10001649_pt1 | contig 22658 bp, 17 predicted proteins | sample IncBWC4OmetaG_FD_161047 | JGI IMG/M metagenome (GOLD analysis project Ga0210398, IMG submission 161047) | Forest soil microbial communities from Barre Woods Harvard Forest LTER site, Petersham, Massachusetts, United States - Inc-BW-C-4-O | ecosystem: Environmental > Terrestrial > Soil >...
ATGCTGGTCACCGTACTGGAAGTAATCCCGATGTCCGGTTCAGGCAACGTGGAGTTGGGGTAAGTCCAGGCGGTCAAAGTGGAGGGAGTCGCCACATTGATCGTGTTGGTCCCGCATCCACTCGTGTTGTAGACCCCGTTCAGGCTCGGCTCCCCGATCACGCCGGCGATCGTGACACGACTCGGGCAGGAGCTGATCGCGGTGGTGGAGGTGATGGTTGTGCCGGTGGAGGTAACAGAAATTCCCGCTATGTTTCCGGCGTCCGCGGTCCAGGAAGGTACCGCCAGAGAGTGGCCGAAGAGCACGTAGTGATAGCTGTCTTTCTGGCCGTAGGGGAAACGGGCCGTGCAGTCGCCTCCCGCCGCGCAGGAAGTAAAGTTGCGCGGCCACACCTTGGAGAGTTCGAGGCTGTTCTTCCAGTCAATAACGCCCGGTTGCTGGAGACCACCCGCAATGGTGGGGAATTCGCACAGCTGCGTTCCACTGTCGATGCATGAAGTCTCCTGCACCGCGTTGCCGATTTCGAGATGCAGTACGATTTTCTCCGGAAGTCCGCCTGGCGTTGTCACGACGGTCTGCGAGAACGCCTGCTCCACCATGGCCAGCGGATCGTTGCCGTTGACGTCCGGCGATGGGAACAGATCCTCCCCGTCGGGCTGGCACACGCCGCTTTGTACGTCGCCGCACATGTAATCGAGCTGAACGAACAGGTCCTGCTCGCCATGGGCCGCGCCCGGCAACGGCACCCACGATTGGGTCTTCACGTCAAAATAACCCGGCTGGCCGGCAAAGAAATTCGGAGCCGAGGGGCCATTCTTCCAGGCGTCGAGAATGCCGTCATTGTCGGTATTGGTCACGGGCGTGGAGACGATCACCGCCGCGTAGGCGTTGCCCGGACTCAGCGGCACCGCGTACTGACTCGCGTGTGCCGAGATGGAACCGGAACCGGCGCTGGTGTTGGTGTTCCAGCTTCCGCCCGAATAATAGAGCGCCGTGGTCTCCGGGGTTCCAGCCACCGCGTCGTAGAATCCCTGCACGGGCTGGCTGGTTGCGGTCGTGGAAATTCCCTGCGCCAATGAAGCGCCGGGTACCGCCGAGCCGTCGTAAAGGATGACCGATTTGAGCGGGAAGTTCTGCGACAGGACGCGATAGATCACAACCAGGCTCGCGCCCTCAGTGACTACTCCGTTCGTTCCGATTCCGGTGTCGGGCAGCGAGACCGCGAACGTGCCTGAGCCGAGACGTTCCCCGTTCCAGCCCGTCTGCACCTGGAAATAATTGTTGATGTCGGCGCGATACACCCGCAGCGTTCCGCTGCTGGCGCCATCGCTGTACTTCGGTATGTCGCTTCCGACCTGCGTTCCGGTGATGGGATAGCCGAGGAATGTTCCTGCGCCGCCGGAAGGCGTTCCCGTCTGTTCCAGGGTCGTCCAGTACAGGTAGCCATCGACGATGTCGGCGCCATTGGGAACGCCCGCGCTGCCTGGGCCCGCGGTATTCACGGGGATGGTAATGGTTCCATTGACCATGCCGCTGGGCGGCGCCGGGACCTGGCGCAGAGTCACTCCACCGGAGGCATAATCTCCGGTGACAAAGTAGTTGTTCTCAAACGTGAGCGGGCTTGCCTGCTGCGGCGGCGCCTCGCCGGTCGAAAGCATCAGCGCGACAGTGGCTCCGAAGCTGACCTGCGCTCCGGCGGCCGGACTTTCGCCGACCACGCTGCCGGAAGGCTGGCTGTCGCTGTATTGGCTGCCGACCGTTCCCAGCGTCAGGCCCACACTGCTGAGGGTCGAGGCCGCGGCCGATTCCGTCATCCCGACCACGTTGGGCACGACGGTGCCGGTCTGGCCATTCGCTCCGTTGGCAATACCACTGAGATTGACCGTCTGGAACGAGACCGAGGAGGCAAGGTTCAGACTGTTGCTGTAGAAATCTGCGCCATCGGTGAGAAGGCCGAGGGCGGTGCTTTGCGGCTGGAAGTAAATCCCCTGAACGCACGTCCCGCCAGGAGCCAGCGGCCCCTCGATGCTGCTGCACGTGGAGTTGATTAAGTCCAGGCCAAAGTTCGCGGTCGATGGCGAGCTTACCGAGACGGCCAGCGATTCGTTGCCGACATTTTGAACCGTGATGCCGATGTCGCCGGTTCTCGCGCCGGCGGTCGTCTGGCCAAAGTTCAGCGAGGGCGCCCGAGAGCGCCCGAGCTGCAGCACCTGGCCGGAATATGTGTTGTCGACGAAGATGTTGCCCGCTGCATCCACCGCTACACTGAGCGGGTCATTGAGTCCGTTCAACACGGTGGTCTGGACGCCGCCAGGGGTGACTTCCACCACCTGGTTGTTGCCGGAATCGGCGATGAAGACATCGCCCGCTGCGTCGACCGCAACACCATAATCTGTATGCAGCCCGCTGGCCGGCACCACGGTCTGAACGCCACCCGGCGTGACCTCTACCACCCGGTTGTTGCCGGAATCGGCAATGAAGACATCGCCCGATCCATCCACTGCCACACCCGACGGGTATTTCAGTCCGCTGCCGACGGTGGTCTGTACACCGCTGGATGTGATCTCCACCACCCGATTGTTATCGCCATCGCCGAAGAAGATATCGCCCCGTCCATCCAGCGCCAGACCGTTCAAACTAGGGGACAAGCCGGTAGTCGGCACCGTGGTCTGAACGCCAGCGGGTGTAACCTCCACTACCCTGGCGTCGTAGCTGTCCGTGATGAAGATGTTGCCCGCGCCATCCACTGCTGCGCTGGATGGGCCATTTAGACCGGTAGCAGGGATCGCGGTCTGAACCCCGCCGGGGGTGATTTTGAACACCTCGCTGTTATGCGAATCTGCGATGTACAGATTGCCGGCCGCATCCTCCACCGTCTGATACGGGAGGCCGAGTCCGCTGACGGGAACCGTGGTCTGCGTGGCCGGAATAAACGCAGCGACCGGCCCCTGGCCGACGCCATAGATCGGCATGGTCGCTGCCAGGCTGCCGTTGCTGGCATAGAGTTGCACTGCGCCTATGCGCAATCCAGGCGCGAGCGGCGTAAAGCTGACATTCACGCTGCAGGAGTTGCCCGCAGCGATCGTGCCGGTGCAGGTGCCGCCGCTGGCCTCCGCGAAATCAAGTCCGGTTACGCCCTGCGTGACCACCTGAATCGCACCGATGGTCGTGGTCGCCGCCAGATTGAAGATCACCGACTGCGAACTGCTGCACGTTGATCCCACCGGCGGAGTGAATCCCGAGGAACAAACGTAGGAAGCGCCGAAATTCTGCTGACCAAAACTCGCGGTGACAGTGACCCCGGAGTTGAGGGTCACCAAACATGTCGGGCTCGTTCCTGAACTCGCGCAGGCTCCGCCCCAGCCGAGGAATGCCGAGGTACCGGTTGGGCTGGCGGTTAGCGTGACCTGGGAATTCGTCGTAAAGTTCCCGGAGCATGTTCCCGAGAGGCTTCCACTGGCGTCGATGCAATCGATCGATCCGGGATTGGAGCTCACCGTGCCGGATCCCGAGCCGATGGCTGTCACAGCGAGCTGGTTGCTGGCCGTTGCCATGCCGGTCCCGCTGAGATTAATGGTCTGCGTCGCGGAAGTGGCATTCAAAGAGTTGTCGATGACATAGGCCTGGTCCGTCAGGCCGCCTGTACTTTGCGGCTCGAACTCGAAATTCTCAGCGCAGAGTGCGCCGGGAGTGAGCGAAAACGAAGTGCAGGTGGACGAGAGTTCGGCGAAGTTGATACCGGCTGAGAGCGCCCCAACCGAACCGGCCAACGTCTGGTTGCCGATATTTTGAACCGTGACCGAGTCCGGGCCAACGTCGCTGCCCACGCTTGCAGAGCCAAAGCTAACCAGTGGCGGCTGGGACTGATCGATCTCAAAAAACGGGCCATCTGTCGCGACGAAGAGCTGTCCTGTGGCAGTGAGGGCAATCGCGTAGGGGTCCGGCGCTCCCGCGGTCAACAAAAGGATTTGGCAGGCGTTGGTGGTGCAGCCAGCGGGAACCTCCACCACGCCTCCGGCATCGCCCTCGCCGTCGACTGTGAGAGTGAAGTCCGCTACGATCACGTCGCCGGCGGCATCGACCGCCACGCTTGACGGACTCGACCAGCCGCTGCCGATATTGATCTGGCAGCCCGCGGTGGTGCATCCGGCCGGAATTTCTACGACCTTCGAAAGACCTGAATCGGCCACGAAGAGGTCGCCCGCGGCATCCACGGCCAGGCCCTGCGGAGTCGAATTGCCGCCGGGGTTATACAGCATGATCTGGGAGCCCCCATTGGCCGGAAGCTCAAAAACCCCGGAGGGATTGTCGGAGATGAACACATCGCCCGATCCGTCCACCGCCACGCCCGCCACATTGGGGTGCACCGTCGGCTCGTACAAGATACTGCCGCAGGATGTGCTGGCGCACCCTGGCGGGAGCTCCACGACTTCGCCGAACATGCCAAGGCCGCTGTCGGCAACGTAGAGATTGCCCGCTCCATCGATCGCTGCGGCCACCGGAGTGTCGAAGCCCATCGCCACCGTGGTGGGAGAGCCGGTGTACGGCGGCGCAAGCTTCTGCACGGTTAGGCTGTTCGCCTGGTACAGATTGCCCGCCGCATCGGTCGTTAGGGGGCCCGCCAGATTGGGCGGCTCAGTGACCTGGCTGCTGGGGAAAATCGCCGACCCGGGAGTCAAAGGAGGCGTAAAGGTCACGGTGGGACCAAAAGCAGCTTCCGGCGCCTCGCCCACTCCGTAGATCAGCTGGGTCGCCAGCACAACGTTAGAGTCACTCAGCAGTTCCACCGCTCCGAGGCGCAATCCCGGTGCCTGCGGGGTAAAGGTGACGGTCACGCTGCAGGAATTGCCTGCCGAGAAGGTATTGATACAGGACCCGCTGTCGATGACCGAGAAATCCAGCCCAGTGAGTCCCTGGGTGAGGGCCTGGATCCCGCTCACGGCGGTAGTCCCCGTGAAATTGAAGGTCACCGAGAATGTTGCGCTGCATGGCGCCGGGCTGGTTGCGCCCCCCGGGCAAACGTTGGCGGTGGTAAAAACTCCCGGAACAAAACTGGCGCTCACATTCAACGCCTCGTTCAGGGTGACGGTGCAGGTGGGGTTCGTCCCCGCTGTTGCGCAGGCGCCACCACCCCAGCTGACAAATGTCGATCCCGCAGCCGCGCTCGCCGTCAGGGTCACCTGGGCCCCGCTCGCGTAATTTGCCGAGCACGATCCCGTGACATTCCCGCTCGAGTCGGTGCAGCTGATCGCGCTTATATTGTCCGTCACCGAGCCGCTGCCCGTCCCTCCCTCTGTCACCGTCAGCAGGTACTCGGTCCCGTAAGGAAGGCTCTGGCCGGTGAGGGCGACCGATTGAGAAGAAGAGTTGTTCAGGGAGTTGTCGTCAAAGATGGCGTAGCCACTCACCTCAAAAGGCGAGCTGGTCACCAAACCGCTCGTCAGCGGGTCGAAGTCGACACTCACATTGCAGGTCTCGCTGGGGGCGAGCGCGAAAGTTGCGGTGCAATCGGCCGGTGTGCCGGTGCCGGGAACCTGGTAGAACGAGGGATTGGTGAAGACCAGCCCGGGACTGAACGCATCCAGCGCCTGATTGCCGATATTCTGCAGCGTGAGAAATTTTGGACTGTCGCCACTGATATTGGCTACCGACGATTCAGAAAAGCCCAGGCCGTAGAGTTGCTGGAGAACCGTGTCTACCCTGTTCAGGCCAGTGTCGCCGATGTACATGTTGCCCCGCGAATCCACCGCCACGCCGGAAGGCGAGAAGCCGCCTGCCAGGGACGGTTGGGATCCGGTTGCCACAATGATTTGGCAAGTGCCGGTCATGCAGCCGGCAGGAACCTCCACCACCTCGCCAAGCCCGGCATCCGTGACATAAAGATTGCCGGCAGCATCGAGCGCCACGCCTTGCGGACTATTCCACCCGCTGCCAACCGTGACCGGCGTTCCCCCGCCTGCCGGGATCTCCAGGACCTTGCTCTCCCCCGAGTCGGCGATGTACACATCGCCCGCAGGATCGACCGCTATGCCGCCTGGCTCAAATGAGCCGCCGGGGTTGTAAACAACGATTTGCGAGTTGGCGTTGTAGGCTGGAACCTCGACGATTTCGCGCAGATTCTGGTCGCCGATGAAAACGTCGCCCACTGCATCCACCGCTACCGCGGTCGCGGCTGCAAGAGAGCCCAGGCTGATCTGGCACGACTGCTGCGTGCAGCCGACGGGAACCTCGGTCACCGAGGGCCCGTACTGGCCGATAAAGACATCGCCGGCGCCATCCACGGCCACGCTCTCCGGAAAGTTCAGCCCGGTCCCCACCGTGCTCACGGTGTCGTTCGCCGTCACCTCCACGACATTCCCGCCGCCGGCGCCGCCGGTATTGGCGATGAAGAGATCGTCTGCCGCATCGACCGCCACGCCCTCGGGCGACTTCAAGTTCTGGCTTCCGGTGCTTTGGACGTACGACGTCAGCGGACTGTAGGCAGCCAGCGGCGCCTCGCCGGTGCCATAGATCAGCGTGGTCGCCAATGGGATGGTGCTGTTACTGCTGCTGAAGAGTTCGACTGCTCCCTGGCGCAGTCCAGGCACCCCCGGTGTGAAGGTGACGTTCACCGTGCAGGTGCTCCCTGCGGAGACGGTACCGGCACAGGTGCTGCCCCCGGCCAGCAGAAAATTGAGGCCGATTGCGCCTTGCGTCACGACCTGGGGAATGCCGAAATCCGTGGTCGTGGAGACGTTGTAGGTCAGCGTTTGAGTAGTGCTGCACGGTGCCGGCGTGGTCGCCCCCGACGGGCACACGTTGATGTTGCCGAAGCTCTGCGAAGTTCCCCATGTCCAGGTGTCGCCGTAAGTGACAGTCACGCTGGTGTTGCTGTACCCACCGAACATGACCACCTGGCTCTGCGCGGCATCGTAGGCCATCGCGTTCGCGTCGCGTGCCCCGGGGACCGGTGCCGTCGTCTGTTGCGTCCAGGTAAGGTTATTGACAGTAGTTCCGCTTAACACCCATGTGTCATTGAGATACGAGGTGACGGTGGAGACGTTCTCTCCCCCGAACAGGACCACCTCGCCCAGGGTCGCGTTATACGCCATGGCTGCGCTGTCGCGCCCCGGCGGGGTGCCTGATGGGCTCAGCTGAGTCCAGCTGGTCCCGTTCCACGCCCATGTGTCGGACTCTTCTGCGCCGCCGGAATCGCCGCCAAACAAAATGACTTCGCCCAGCGCCGCATCGTAAGCCATGGCAGCGCCGTGGCGCGCGGACGGTCCGGAAGCCCCCGAAGTCCAGCTCGTCCCGTTCCATATCCATGTGTCGCCGAGGTCGCCATGACTCGTGCCCATGCCACCAAATAAAACAACCTGGCCGGTCGCCGCATCGTAGGCCATGGCGGCGCTGCTTCGTGCCGGCGGGCTCGTTGACAACCCGGTAACCTGAGTCCAGGTGGTCCCGTTCCACAACCATGTATCGGCCACCTGGTCGAAGTCAGGGGGGGTAGTGGACCCTCCGAACATCACCACCTGGCCCTGCGCCGCATCGTAGACCATCGTCTGATTCGAGCGCGCTGAGGGGCTGCCGGAAGACGGTGTCACACTGGTCCAGTTGGTCCCGTTCCACAACCACGTATCGTTGACGTCGCCGGCATTCGTGAACCCTCCGAACATCACCACCTGGGAGTGCCCGGCATCATAGGCCAGGGTCGTGCCGAAGCGTGCGGTGGGTAGCGACGTCGGAGACTGCTGATTCCAGACGGCCGCGAGCGTCTGGGCCTGAGCGAGGCTGGAGAAAAGACCGACGAGCACCGCCGCAACAATAAAACTCCCCGCCTTGTACGCAAACACGCGCTTCGCCCTTGCTGCGATCAGGTCGAAATTCGGATCAGTCCGGGCCTGGGAACAGGGCATGGCGCCTGGGGAAGGCGAACCAGCGTGCCGGTCGTTCATCATTTCTGGTCTCCTGGGGTCCGGTTTGCTCAAAACACAGTCTTTTGGCCCTCGCATACGGACCCTCATTGCACAAGAATTCGTTCAATACTGACTTCTTCGGGGGGAAAGACGTACACCGACACAGTCCCGGCGATCCTGTCGGATATCGCCGGGACCAAACTCAAATTGCCATTGGGGGAATGGCTGCACCTGCGGCCGTTTGGCCGACGAAGGAATTACAAATCGACTGAAGTGCGGGGAAGCCTTTGGGGATCAGTGTATCCACAATGAGCAATGGCACCGGAGGTTGTCAAGGAATTTAGATCGTGGAGGAAACTGGGGGACGGACCTGCAGAAGAACGAAGATCCTGCGGGCTCTCTTTGGAAAAAATGGCACGCGCTTGAATGCCGAAGGAGTACGCAACGAACAGGCAAAACAATGGCATGGGATTGTGGCGAACCGAATTCTGACGGTTCAACTCACCGAGCCATTACCCAACCCTGACGGGAGTGGCGCTCCTGCATGCGCGCCCCGACGGCTGCATCATCGAGGTCGGCCAGTACACGCAGCTTGCTATCGACTGGCTCCAACAGCCACCGTTAATGCCGCAGTCCCCCCGGGAGTGCTACCATCGCTCGGACGAGCGTAATACACGGGTCCCTGCCTTCACCGTTCACCCGTCCCGAGCAACATCCCCGGCCCGCAAATCAGGACAGTCGGCTCGCATCCCTGGATTTCCAAAAGATGTCCCGCGCGGGACCCCGCGCCCGTCCAATATCCAAAGAAAGGATGGCAATGACATGCCCGAAGCTACCTGGAAACCTCACGAAAAACACGGACAGCTGACGACGCAGAGCGACTTACCTGACAGCGTCTACGCATTTCCGAAGCAGCGCAAAGAACCGCTGACCGACGCCGAGCATGTGCGCAACGCAGTCGCGCGTTTCGATCAGGTCACCGGCGTCTCCGACTCCGACCGTGCTTTGGCGTTCGCAAACATCGAGAAAGCTGCACAACACTACGGCGTCAACCTCAGGGAAACGTCGTGGCACGACCTCGGGACTCATCCCCAAAAGAAATAAAAGCCGGCTGCAGCAGCAAGAGGAGAATGATGGAACCACGCACCGATGTCGAACGCATCGCTGGCTTTACCATCGTTGCGGCTGCCGTTGCAGTCGTCCCACTGCTCGCCGTCCTCATCCCCGGCCCGGCCGCTTACGCGCAGGACAAATACACCCTCCAATCGCCGAGCGGAATCGCCTTCTCCGACTTCAGGGGATATGAGGACTGGGCCGTGGTTTCCTCCGCACGAACCGATCAAATCCTCAAGGTGATCGTCGCCAATCCAACCATGATCAAGGCGTTCAAGGCCGGCGTTCCGGGCAGCGGCCGGACTTTCCCGGATGGCTCCATGATCGTGAAGCTCCAGTGGACGCAGAAGAAGAGCACCGAGGCCCCCTTCGACGTCGATGTGCCAGACGCCTTTAGCCAGGCTTTCGTCATGGAAAAGGACAGCAGGAGATTTGGGGCAAGCGGAGGGTGGGGATATGCGGTGTTCAACTACGACCCCCCATCGGACAAGTTCTCGGCCGACGCCAAAAGCCCCTCCAACTGCGGGTATGCATGTCATACCCCGGTGAAGGCCAAAGACTATATCTTCCATCCATACGAGAAGCGTTGAATCGCATTCCGAGCGAGGTGAATTATGAAAGCAATCGTCGTCCACCAATATGGCGGTCCGGAAGTCCTCAAGTTCGAGGATTACCCTGATCCGGTTCCCGGCCAGGGCGAGGTGCTGGTGCGGGTCGCCGCCTCGAGCGTCAATCCCATCGATTACAAGCGGCGTGCCGGGTTAACCAAAGATTTCTATCCCCTCCAGTTCCCGGGCCTCATCGGAGTCGATCTTGCGGGCACGGTCGTCAAGCTCGGCCCGGGAGTGGAAGGCTTTTCCATCGGCGACCGCGTCTTCGCCATGGCCGACAATGCCTATGCCCAACTCTGCGTCGTGAAGGCGGCCGCCCTGGCGAAGGTTCCCGAGGGTCTGGATCTGATCCAGGCCGCGGCGCTGCCATTGGTCACCGTGACCGGCAACCAGCTCCTGGCAGCCACCGGAATCAAAGCCGGCCAGACGGTCATGGTCGTAGGCGCTGCAGGAAATGTCGGTCGTTCTGCAGTATTCACTGCAAAAGACCGCGACGCGACCGTGATCGCGGGCATCTTGAAAAGGCAGATGGATGAGCTGAAGAGTATCGGCGCCGACCAGGCCGTCGCAACCGACGATGACACCGCGATTGCGAATCTCCCGCCCCTCGACGCGGCAGCGGACACGGTCGGCGGCAAAACCGCCGAGAAGGTGATCGCCAGGGTCAGGCCAGCAGGAGTCTATGCCTCGGTCGTCGGGCCACCGCCGAATGCCGCTCAGTACCCGTCTGTGAAGCTGGAGCACGTATTCTCCCACTTCGACAGGAAGACCCTCGAGTACATGGCCGCAGCCGTGCGAGATGGCAAGCTGGTCATCCCCATCCGCGAACAACTGCCACTGAGCGAGGCCGCCGAAGCCCAGGCAACAGCAGAAAAGGGCGGTGTCGGCAAGATCCTGCTCGTCGCCTGACATTATTTTGCGAAGAGAAGACGCGAAAAAGCAAAAGGAGCTATCCATGACCGCGGTCGAAGTCGCACAGAAGAGCTATGAGATGCCCCCGAAAGAAGGGATCAGCATCGCGCATTTTCTCACCGTCGCGGACATCGAGCGATCGGCTCACTACTACGAAAAGGTCTTCGGCGCTCGCATTCTAAGCCTGGGCGACGGCAACGCGCCTGCGTACCTTCAGCTTGCGAATATCTGGATGATTCTGAACCTTGGCGGCGGCCCGACCGCGGATAAGCCGACCGTAACGCTCAGCGTCCCGGACCCGAATCACATCAACAGCTTTATGAATTTCCGTGTTGCGGATATTCAGGCTTGCTACAAATTATGGAAAAGTCGAGGAGCAGAGTTCATCACCGAGCCGATCCCCAAGTACGGCGAGATTCGCTGCTACATCCGCGATCCTGACGGTTACATCATCGAGGTCGGACAGAGCACGGATCTCACCTACGGCTAGCGCTGTCACGCGACGCAAGTGTCGTAAGAGCCCCAGCCCCGCGCAGGTAGAAGCAAGGATCATGGTGGCTGAGGCCGAGGCTCTCGCAAATTGGGTTGCTCTGCACAAGCTAAGATCCGGGGAAACAGATTCGATTTCAGAGAGGAGAACGAAATGGCAACAAAAGGAAAAGTCCTGGTGCTGGTCTCGAGCGGTCGTGGGTTGCCCTTGAAGGATGGCAAGGTTTATACCGGCGCTGGCTACTATCTCAACGAGCTCACGGTTCCGGTTCGCGCCCTGATGAAGGAAGGTTACGAAATCACTTTTGCCAACCCCAAAGGCAACGCGCCCCAGGTGGATGTGCACTCGGAGGTCGCCGATTTCTTCGGCGGAGACGCTGCCAGGCTTGAGGACTATATGTTATTCCGCGACGGCCTGAAGGGGCTCAGAGATCCAAGCCGCATCGCGGATGTCATCGCATCGGGGCTGGATCAATATGACGCTGTTTTCGTCCCCGGCGGCCATGGCCCGATGGAGGATCTTCTCGATGATTCCGACGCGGGCACCGTAATGAGACACTTTCATGCAAAATCCAAACCTACAGCGGTGCTCTGCCATGGCCCGATTTCACTTCTCTCGGCTCTTCCGAATTCGAAGGAGGTAGTCGCCGCACTGAGCGCGGGCGATACTGCCGGAGCGCATGCCAAAGCAAAGGGTTGGATCTATTCCGGGTACAAGATGACGATCTTTTCGACGGCGGAAGAGCAGCAGCGGGAGCCGCTTGAGATTGGTGGTAAGGTTCTCTTCTACCCGGACTTCGCCTTGCGTACCGCGGGCGGTGACGTAAGTGTGGCCGCTCCATGGAAGAGCTATGTCCTACAGGATCGCGAGTTGATCTCAGGTCAGAACCCGTTCTCGGACGAAGCGCTTCTGAAACTTCTTCTACCGGCACTTGACCGGGGAAAAGCAGCCGCTTGAGATTGGCGGTAAGTTTCTCTTCTACCCGGACCTCGCCTTGCGTGCCTGGCGCGCCCAACTCCCCCTTCGGCGATCCAGAACACCAGGCGTTACCTCGAGGACTTCGATCGGGTGCGCGAAAGGCAACCGCGGGCTCGTGATCTGGGGCAAATACGAAACATCGTTTGACCCGAGCGAGCCGGAAAGCTACCGCAGGGATGTTCCCAACGCCGAGGTCCACATTGTCGACGGCGGCCATTTCGCCCTGGACACGGCTGCCGATGAGATCGCTGCGCTGGTCCGCGCTTTCATGGTGTCTTTACACTCAGGGTTGAGGGCACGCATGTTGGGTGAGATCGCCAATAGTCCACGGGAGGAGAGAGAAAATGCGTCGTGACATTATTCCCGGAGGCGTTTTTCCCGACTATGAACTGCCTGATCACACGGGGAAACTGCGCAAACTCAGCGAGCTGCAGGGTGACGATCCGCTGATCCTCACGCTCGCGCGCGGCCATTACTGCCCAAAAGAACACCAGCAGCATCTGGAACTCGCCGCCTTTTACCCGAAGATCGCCGTGGCATACACGCAGATCGCCACGATTTCAACCGACGACCACCACACCCTGCAGGAGTTTCGAGCCTCTCTCGGGGCGCAGTGGACCTTCCTTTCCGATCCCGGCCGGACGATTCAGAAAGATCTCGACATTCAGGAATACACCGATCCCGAACATAACCCGATGATTCCGCACACGCTCGTGCTCAAGCCGGGTCTCGTCACCCATAGCATCTACAACGGTTACTGGTTCTGGGGACGTCCGTCTGTGGTCGATCTGTGGCACGACCTGCGCGCCGTCTCGAGCGAGATTCGCCCGGACTGGGATTTGAGCAAACCTGGACTCCGGGAGGCCTGGAATGCCGGCGACTTTTCGCAATTCCACGGCTGGAACAAGCAGTCCAGTATGCCGGCCTGATCGCGGCCGCCTCATCGCATATTCTTTCGATTTCGGCTCGACAAGAGCTGCCTACGGCTCGATCTTCGGTGAGAAAGCGCAGGAGCTCCGATTCAAACTCCGGAATCCCGCTCTCTTCGAGCCTCGGCTTGTCCCCGGCGATCCTGGCCTCCAGCAATCTGGGTTTCTTCGTGGGCGATCGAATAGACCTGTGACGCATCAGACACGCCACGGCGAACGCCGTCCCATCCGATAATCGAGATACAGGACGTGGGCCTTGATCTGATCGCCCATGCGGTACCGGGGAAGGTCTGCCATTTTGAGCATCTGCAGGATGCTGCCCGGATTACCCTCACTCCACTCAACGAGCGAGTGCAGCGCCAATTCGAGGTTTGAGGCCCACAGGCCGGTCCTTTCGGCTTCCCGCTTCGCGAATTCGAGAGCGACTGCCGGGAGGAAGTTTCTGACCTCAGACCGCTCTGAGCGATCCGCGCACATGGGCTGCAGATTGCCGATGTCCTCCATGTGCGGCGTTCGGGCGGCAAAGAAGATGGGCCTTTGGCCGTAGTCGCTGAACTCCTTAATGATGCCGGTGACCACGCCGGACGGTCCTGCGAGATGATCGAGCACCAGCACAAATGGAAACCCGACCAGAGCACGCTGCACGATGCCCTTGAGGGATGAAGTGCTGAGCGAGTTGGCATCCGCCGGCAGGCGGAGGTCGCTCTTGTCCAGACGGCGAAGATCCTGGATGAGCGCCATCATCAGATCGCGCGGTGAACGAATGCGCGGGACATAGAGCGTGAAAGGTTGGTCCTGAACGAATGCGAGGAGCAAGCGCGTTTTCCCGACACCTTCAGGCCCAAACACGAGCATGGATTTTCTCTTTTGCACTTGCGCACGCAGCCGCGCCAGCTCTTCCGTCCGTTCGACGGCGGCAAGGTATTGTGCGTCCGGCGACCGAAGAGCAGAGCTCGCCATCAGGGAGTGCCTGAGCCGATAGGGAGTTCCAGGTAGTCGGTCATTTCGCTCTTTTGTCACTCCATTCCGACGGGCAATAAAAAAGCAGTGAAACCTCCCGTTCCAGACGATTCAGGCGCTCGAGGGCCGACTGGACAGCAGGAGCCCCTTCTTCTTTGACTTTCCTCGCCCGTTCGAGGGCGTGCTCGGCAATGCGGCTGATTTCGTGCAGCAGCCTGCGAATCTCAACCGACAGGCGGTCCCGGCTATCCTCGATGCGATGGAGAACATCGTTCTGTACGCGCGAGCAGTTCGTCTCCAAAAGGTGAAGCATAAATTCGCGAGCTTCAGCCGTGATGATTTTGCGTGCGCCCACCAATGGCAAGAAGGCGTCGGCAAGCCAGCGCAGTGGCGATGGAGGCTGTGCGGTTCCGATGAAGTCTTCGAAGACAAACCTCGAGCGCACACGCAGCCCTTTCTCCGGGTCGAGCGCATGCGGCATCCGTGTTAGTTCGCTCAGGCCAGCATCGGCAAGCCTTTTCAAAAAGCTATTGCCCATGTCCACGAATCGAAGGGCCACGATGCGATATTGACGCTCGCCTTCTTCCTGTTCCGGCTTGAGCCACGCCATGACCTTGTTCCGCGCGATGTCCTGCGCCAGCTGCATCGCCCCGCGACGGTAATGAGGTCCAAAACTGCGAGGCAGGGACGATCGAGCCTGCTCGAATTCGCTTTGCGACTTCGTCGACGCGGAACGAGAAAACTCCTTGTGACGATCACCCAGGAGATCGGAAATCCGCTGTTGCTCTGCCATCATCAGGAAATGGAGCTCGCGCATGGAGCGTTCCGCTTCGCCGATGGTTTGCTTCATCAGTTCGATGCGCCGTTCGGAATCTTCGACTGGACGCTGCAGCGCCTCCCGATCTTCGCTGATAACCGCCAACAGTTGCTCGCTTAAGCGCTGGAGACCCCGGTCACCCGCGGCGCGAACGAGATTTCTGCCGGAATCTTGAACGAGATGTTGCAGGCTCGCCAGCAATTTCTCCCAATCCCGCAAGGGGCCGCGATTCTCGATTCGTTCGGCGGCACTCACCTCAAGGACCTCGCCCATCGGACGATGCAGCCGCTTTTCCAGAATCGCGCGCGTAAATTTGGTGGCCGCCGCGCGCTCCGGGTCGGTGGTGCGGTCGGCTTTGTTAATCACAAGGATTAACTCCTGAACCTGCCTGCCGACTGCTTCCACAAGGGCCAACTCTTCGCCGGCAATCGGCGGATCGGCTCCGACGACAACCAATGCCGCATCGATGTGAGGAATGAACGCCTGGGTCGTTGCCGTATTTCCGGTGAACACCGATCCCAGCCCCGGCGTGTCTACAAAACACATGCCCGAGGCCAACAGCGAGCTGGGCACATATACTTCCGCGCCGTCTACTCCTTTTTTGTTCTCGGGGTTCAGCTCTTCGGTCACGTATTCCTTCAGGTCGGCCATGGCAACATCCTGCCAGGAACCGTCGCACATGCGAACGCGCGCGTGAAGTACATCGCCGAATCGAATCACCGTGGGGACCGCCGTGACTGGAACATACCCGGTCGGAACGACTTCATGGCCGACAAGAGCGTTGAGCAGAGTGGATTTGCCTCGTTTGAACTGACCGACACAGGCTACATAGAAACGCCCTTCGGCAACGCGCGCCGCGAGTTCACGCGCTTCCTCGGCGACAGGTGCCGTCTCAAGTTCCTCAGCCAGATCGGCAAGCCGCAACAGGCGGGACGCGCCATCTGCCGTGGCCGATCTCTGACCCGGAAGGTTGCCGTAATCCTGCACTTCCGAAATAGTTTCCAATTCCTGCATCGCTTATTTTTCTTGCCGTAGAACAGGTTCCTGACGAAAGTAGCGGATCACTTCGACAGTCGACACCGCGATGAGACCCTCGTCCACCATTTTGTCCAAATGAGGAAGAAGCCTGGCGATCTGCTCTTCTTTGTCGATGATGCTCAGCATGATTGGTGCATCACGCGAGAACTTCCAGTGACTGGAGTGGCGGATGCGCGTACTGGTCCCATAGCCCTCAATGCCCTTGTAGACGATGGCGCCCGCCATTCCCAACTCCTGGCATTTGATGAAGATCGCCTCGTGCAGGGGCTTCCCGTTCCACTTGTCACTCTCTCCGAAGTGAACCCGCAACATGCAAGCCTGGAATTGCTCTTTCATAGTGCAGCCTCCGCTCAGGCCACTACCTCTCCGGATTTTGTGGAGTCCCCCCCTGAATCGACGTCGATGGGACGATGCGAATACTTAATGACCTCCACATCCGACAACACAACCAGACCTTCTTCGACCATCTGTTCGACCAGGGGCAGGAAAGCCCGCAGCTTTTCTTCTGTATCGATAGCTGAAAGCATGATGGAGCAATCGTGGCTCAGGTGCAGCGGTTTGTCCTTATGGATTCTCCGGTGTGCTCCGTAGCCAAGGATGCCTTTGTAGACCGTCACACCGGCAACGTCGTTCGCTCGCATGGCCTCCACCAAAGCCTTATAGAGCGGCCTGTCTTTCCATCGATCCGACTCTCCTATGTAGATCCGCATCATCCGAGCTTTGCCCTCAATCTTCTGATGGGAAGCAGGCTGCACTTTTTTTGCTTTGGAAGACTGCGCGGGTTTCGCGACGGTGGTCTCCTGTATCTCGATCATGCCGCTTCCGGCCAGGTCCTCGAGCTTGCCCAGCAGTTCGTTCACCTTTTCCCGCGACTCGATGAACTCGATTTTTACCGGCAAGTGATCGGAGATCTCCACGAAGCTCGATGAGTGCATGTGGTGGTCCGCTCCGAATCCGGCGACACCCTTCAGAACCGTCGCCCCCGAGACTCCTCGAAAAAACAGGAAATCGAGAATTCTGGAATAGGTGGACAGTCCGTGCTGGGTCGCACCCTCGCTCAGGTAGATGATGACCTTCACTGCTTTTCCGGCACTTAGCATGTCGATTCGTCTCCTTATGAGCGCAGCCCTCGCTGCGCGACAAGAAACTCGGCTGCGCGGCCGACCGCGCCCCATCCGATTCGCTCAGACTCCGGTATCAGCTCATTCCGCAGTGGCTCCAGTTCCGCGCTTAACTGTAGTCGATAACTCTCCATCGCGCTGTCGATTCTCGGAATCAGCGCAGCAGGCAGTTTGGGGCGCAACTTCAATCCGTGTGGAATGCAGAGAGTCACACTCGTGCTGAACCACTGTGTAACACAGGCGCGCTGGAGGCGGCTAACCAGCTCAGGAATGCGCAATTCCTCCTCCTGAAGGATCTCGGTACAGACGTCGTCGCAGGCGGCGTTGCCGTTCGAGAGCGGAGCAGCCTCGTTGACCAGTCTCATAAAATGCTGGCCGCCACTGGCGCTTCCTGAACCGCTGCAAGACCCCGGACATGAAAATTGCAGAGGTATCGAGTGGTAAACGACAGGCTGCTTGTGCCTTCTCATGAGATCGCCTCCGCGATCAGGACTCCGCACCAGATCGCGACCAGCCCCAGAACGAGGCTTGCCAGCGAGTACAACGATGCGATGAAGAACGCCCCTGTGCGAATGGACGAGAACGTTTCCCACTCATATGCGGAGAACGTGCTATAGGCTCCGACAAATCCAACAGGTACCAGATAGCGCCAGGCCGGACTGAGTTCTGTCCGCTTCCCCAGAAAAGTAAGAGCGAAGCCGATGACGACACAGGCGGTGAGATTAATGACGAAAGTTCCGTAGTAAAACTTCGTCCCATACCGGCCCGAGATCGTCGAGCCTACCCAGTACCTCGCAATCGAACCAATTGAGCCGCCCAACGCGATAAAGAAATATTTCTGCAACGTCCGCTTCTCCTTAATAGATTAGGCGCGTCTTAGGCGCGTTTTGTCGCCAAATCAGAATCTTCCGCTGAACTCCAGTTTCGCAGAAGATTCAAATCACTCTTTACCTGAGCTGGATCCTTTGCCCCTTCCGACAGGCCACTCGTGCGATGAAGCTGTGCGCGATAGGCATCGGCATAGGAGTTCACGACGGTCTCGATTTTCCGAATCGCCTGATCGCTCCATTGCCGCAAGGCATAACCGTAGAGATGAAGTTCTTCGTGAAGAACCGCTCCAATTCCGTCACGCAGGCTTTTCGCGATCGCGCTGCGCACCGCGCGGTCACCAAGCCACTTCCATCTCCCGGCACTCGTCTCATTGGGCAGAGCCGCTAACTCAAAACGTGGTGCATCACGCAGGATCGCTGCAGCGTCCTCCTCCGACGGTGCTTCGGTATTTCCAAGTTCTTCTGCGATCTGCTGCAGAGTACCGACCGCCCGCGTCATGGCGGTGCGAAGCTGTTCTACCCGTTGATTGAGAAACTCCTGCACCACATCGTGAATCCATTCCGAGAACTGCAACGCGGCGACCGACTCGCCATGGTTGGAGTGGATCCAAATGAGCGCGCGATCCGCCACTTTGTCGATGACCGCCTGTGGCGACTCACCAAATTCGAGGAGGCTGCGATCAAGCGAGGTTCGGAGTTCCCCAATTTCACCCGTAACCACCCGCAGCCGGGATTCCAGTTCGGGGAGCGGCACCGGAGACCTGGATTTGTCCCGGTCTCCCTGATTCAGAATGGTGTCGAGGGCGGCACTGACAGAATCGCGGAGCGCGCCGATCTTTCTTGCCATTGACGCCTCCCGCAAAGCCTGGGCTTCTTCAAAGCGTGGCAGCAATTCTCGTTCGAAGAAATGGTCAAGCAGGACAGAGGACGCGGGAAGAGAGCTCACGGCATGGACATTGACGCTGATTCCGAGTTCTCGCCTGAGTTCATCCTTGATGTAGGCAACTGTCCGATGCAGATCGCCTTCTGCCAGCAGGTCCGACTTGCTGAGAAGAACCAGCGCCGGAATCCCCGCTTCGTAGAGCAGTCGCAGAGTGCCGATGTCTTCATCATTTAAGGTAGTGCCCGCATCGATCAGCAGGAAAGCCAGGTCGCAGACCGGCAGATAAGCCAACGTTTCCGCCGCTCCCTTCCTGGCCAGCGACCCGAGTCCGGGCGTGTCCACAAGAACAATGCCCTGCTTCAGCCGGCGCGAGGGTACCTCAACCAACGCACGAACGACGTTTCGCAAGTTGCCCGGATTCCCCTGCTCGGTCACCAGCGAGGCAAGCTGCTCGACGGGAATAATCTCGCTGCGACCGTCGCCGAAGGTCACCGCGGCACGAAGGGATGCCCCATAACGCAACTTCGTGGGCACAGCCGTAATGGGATTGACCCCCACCGGCAGGACGCTGGTGCCCAGGAGGGCATTGAGCAAGGATGACTTGCCGCTGCTGACTCTGCCGAAGAGCGCAACCTCCAGGTTATTGTCCTCCATGCGGGTAGCCAGTGAGGCGATGCGCGGCCGGAATTCGACCAGGCCCTCGCGGGTGATGATCTGTTCGATCGCGCGCAGGAGCGCCACGTCATAGCCGGTTTGTTCCAGCTTTTGTAACCGCGATTCAAGGTTTGCGGTTAGTTCCTGGCGGAGATAGCGTTCCATTCCCTCCACCAGCGACCGAAGCTCGTGCACTACCCCATTCAATTCGTTGACGGCGTCTTCGGGAACCGATCCCGATCCCCGCATGTAACTGGGCCGCAGCTCTTCGACTGCGATGTCGATGAACGCGAGATTTGTCAGAACGGCCCGCGTGGCCGGGATATCGGGCGGAGTCGGCTTCATGTGCTGCCAGTCCAGAGCGCGCAGCAGTTGCCCGCGCAGCCGACGGATGTAGTCTTCGACCAGGCGGACCTGGGCTGGGGCGACGTCGACGATGTAGCGTGGAAACGGCGACTGCGATGTTGCCTGATGGAGAATACGCTCGACATCGCTCAGGAGTTTGTCAATGTAATGGCAGGTGATGCGCAGACGATTCTGCTGGGGACCGTTCAGCTCCCCGGGAAATCGGCTCGCCTCCCGATCGTCCGCTGCGTGTTGGGGCATGACTCCTCCAGGTGTTCGAAGCTTGCAGGAGTCATTTGCCCATCGAGCGATTGTGGTGGACTCCAACACTGGCGAAACAACTACGCTTTGACCGAATGCTTCCAGCGCTCGTACATGTTGGCGCCGGCATATCGTGCCTTTGAACCCAGCTCCCTCTCAATTTCGAGCAGGCGATTGTATTTCGCAATGCGTTCTCCGCGGCTGGCCGAACCGGTCTTGATCTGTCCCATGCCGGCGGCAACCGCCAGATCCGCGATGCAAGTGTCGTCGGTTTCACCCGAGCGATGCGAAACAACCGCGCCGTGGCCGTGCTCGCGCGCGACCTGGATACAATCGAGGGTTTCGGTCACGGTTCCGATCTGGTTCAGCTTGATCAGAATGGCGTTGGCGATGCCGTCCTGGATTCCCTGGGCAAAAAGAGCGGGATTCGTGACAAAGTTGTCGTCTCCGGCGAGCTGAATCTTGTCCCCAGGTTCCTTTGTGAGCTGTTGCCATCCAGTGCGGTCATTCTCCGCCACGCCGTCTTCGAGCGACCAGCAGTCCGCAACCGGCAAATGCAGAGCAAATCGCCCGAAACTCCGGCGGATCGCGGACGACACCGCAATCAGCGTCAAGCCGAAGCAAAGAACACACGAAGGCCATGGATACGACATGGACTCATGCTCCAAATTATGTTTGGGATTCCCGTCACAGACATGTCTCCGTAACAGGGAATCCCCTGCCAGGAGTCATCATCTGTCCGGCTCGATTAGAAGGAGGACAGCGGTTAAGGTGAACTCCGTCACCTGCTGGTCTTCCATTTCTTTCTATGCCTGGACGCTGCGTCTGTCAACATCACCGCTGTAAAGGGCCCGGAGGAGCAGCGTCGACAGCCGAAGACTGGCGAGGTGTCCCATCTGAACTTTCATACTCAAGGCAAATCTTGAAATGCCCCCAGGAAGTCTGAAGATTCTCACAAGTAAAATTTGCGTCTGGTGATGAAGTCCACCATTAACCGCCTTCATGGCTGATGACTCCTACCCTTACGGGAAGCCATGCTATGAAGAAATGCCGGTACCGCGCAAATAAGCCCCGCAGCAACCGTACCTCTTCTGCCTGCTCTCTCATCCTCGCCTCGCTCTATGAAATCCGGAGGGCGGTTTGAACCTTCCGACCGGAATGATTCCGCCCCAACAAACACCCGGCATTGCATCATGGTTTGCGCCAGTCCCAAAGCGCGCAGCAGCATGGATTTGCCGCCGCGGTTCACTCGTCATCACCGCCAGCATTTTCCATCGGCGGCGACGTCGTTCAGGACTTCGCGACTTTCCATAGTGAGGCTAAGCGAGGGGTCGTAGACCATAATCCGGCTCAGGTTCGTAGCGGCGGACGGTGACGCGCTTGGTCCAGAGAGCAATCGATGAGTTAGTGAAGCGCGCGAAAAAGGCCGGCGATGTGCGAAGAGAAATCGACGCCTCCGATCTGCTTCGGGCGGTGATCGGCGTCTCCTGTGTGGGCACCGGCGGCGATTGGCCGCAAAGCGCCAGAAGACTGGTAGACATCCTCATCGCCGGTTCTCGCCCAACCGAATAAGCAGTTCACGCGACTCGCCAGGCTACGCACACCTCCCACGGCTTAGAACTCGAGCCGTAAGGCGAACTGCATTTGACGCGGAGTTCCTGTTCCGACCGGGCCGGGATTCACGGTACCGATAATCTGCCCAAATGTGGATGATGAAAAATCAGCCAGAGGCTGGCCGTATTGCGCGCGATTGAAGAGGTTGAAGACCTGGCTGCTGAACTGACCTGAGATTCTCAGTCCATTCGATTCGAGCGGAAGGGTTACCGATGAGCGGTCGGTCTCTCTGCATTCTCGCGTGAAAGACGACGGCTGCGTGGGGGATTATGGTGCCGTGACGGGCGCCGATGCCCCGGAGATCAACTGCGCAATGGAGTCGTGGAGTTTCGGTTCTTCGAGAACGTAGAAGAGTCCGCCGCGTCCCTTCTGCCGGGTGTCGCAATGGCCGGCGAGCGAGCCGACGGGATCGGTAAGAGTGTCGCCGAGGCAATCGATGCCTTTCCAAAAGAAGCCAAAGCATTGAGGCATCCTGTCGCAACAACGATTCAACACAGACCAGGGATGTATCCCTGACGAGCAAAGTCTATGAAATCACGGGTCGCAAGTGGCTGATTTCACGTCGCCATGAAACTCTGACGTAGCGAATCCAGCATTTTCAGGCTGCGCCGGAGGATGTTCCAACTGGAACTCTCATGGGACGCCAACAAATTAAGATCGCGGGAAACAATCTTGGGGAAGAAATTTCGGACCTGGGTCCAGACCGCGCGGCGCACCCAACTCGCAACCGCCCAGCCATGGAAAAATAGGAAACATGGCAGCCAAGATAGACTCGAATGTGGAAACGCCCGAAATCCTCAGTACACCGAATTTTCTTCGCGACATGATCGCGGAGGATGTGCGCACAAAGAAGTATGGCGATGCGGTGGTGCAGACGCGATTTCCACCCGAGCCGAACGGCTACCTGCATATCGGTCACGCCAAAGCCATCTGCCTGGACTTCGGGCTGGCGGATGAGTTCGGTGGCAAAACGAACCTGCGCTTCGACGACACCAATCCCGAGAAAGAAGCGCAGGAGTACGTCGATTCGATCCAGAAGGACGTCCGCTGGCTGGGCTTCGACTGGGAGCGGCTGTGCTATGCGTCGGATTACTTCGGCCAGCTGTATGAGTGGGCGATTGAGCTGATCAAGGCAGGCAAGGCGTACGTGGATGACTTGTCGGCGGACGAGATCCGGCGGCATCGCGGGACGCTGACGGAGCCG
>Ga0210398_10001650_pt1 | contig 22657 bp, 17 predicted proteins | sample IncBWC4OmetaG_FD_161047 | JGI IMG/M metagenome (GOLD analysis project Ga0210398, IMG submission 161047) | Forest soil microbial communities from Barre Woods Harvard Forest LTER site, Petersham, Massachusetts, United States - Inc-BW-C-4-O | ecosystem: Environmental > Terrestrial > Soil >...
GGTCCGTGGGGAGATCAGCTCACTCAGGCCGTGCGCGACGGCACGGTCAGCGAGGAACTGCTCAACGACAAGGTCATCCGGCTGCTCCGGCTCGCCCGCCGGGTCGGCGCCTTCGATCCGTCCGGCGCCACGCCTGACGGGGCGAACGGGGCCGCCGCGGACGGGGCCGACGGCATCATCGCGGACGGGGCGGACCTGGCCCGGCGCGCCCGGCTCGTCGACCCGGACCTGCTGCGGGCCGTCGCCGCCGAGTCGTTCGTGCTGCTGCGCAACGAAGGCGGCGCCCTGCCGATCGACCCGGCAGCGATCGGCACGATCGCCGTGATCGGACCGAACGCGGTGTACCCGGCCATCCAGGGCGGCGGCAGCGCCGGCGTCACGCCGGTGAGCGTCGCCGCCCCGGCCGATGGCCTGCGCGCCGCCCTCGCGGAGCACGACAAGGTCGTGATCGCCCCCGGCTGCCGGACCTGGCACACGCTGCCCGAGCCGCCGGCCGGCTGGCTGCGCGACCCGGTGACCGGCGGCGACGGCGTCCGCCTCGAGTTCATCGCCGGGGACGGCACGGTGCTCGCCGCTGAGCACCGTGGCTCGGTGAACCTGACCTGGTGGGACGCCCCCGACGGCATCGGCTGGGGAAAGCCCGGCCGGATCGCGGTGACGGCGATCTTCCGCGCGCCGAGCTCGGCGGACTACGAGTTCGGCGTCGCCGGGGTCGGCGGCCTGACGCTGTCCGCCGACGGCGTGACCATCATCGACGGCGTCACCGCCGTTCCCGAGGACCCGGTCGAGGCGATGACCAGGCCCGGCGAACTGCGCGCCGTCCGCAGGCTCGAGGCCGGCACCGACACCGCGCTGCGGCTCGAGTTCCGGCCCGCGGCCGACGGCGCCGGACCGCTGTCGGTCCGGCTCGGCCTGGTGCCGGCCGCCGCGGACGAGACGCTGCTCGCCGAGGCCGAGGCGGCCGCCGCGGGCGCCGACGCCGCGATCGTGGTCGTCGGCTCCGCCGAACTCACGGAAAGCGAGGGCTTCGACCGGGCGACGCTGTCGCTACCCGGCCGTCAGGACGAGCTGGTCAGCCGCGTCGCGGCCGTCAACGCCACCACGATCGTCGTCGTCAACTCCGGCATGCCGGTGCTGACGCCATGGGCCGGCCAGGTGGCCGCGATCGTGCAGGCGTGGCTGCCCGGGCAGGCGTTCGGCGACGCGCTGGCGGACGTCCTGCTCGGCGCCGCCGAACCGGGCGGCAGGCTGCCGGTCTCGCTGCCGGCCGCCGAGACGGACGCACCCGTCCTGCACGCCGCGCCCGAACCCGACGGCACGCTGCGCTACGCCGAGGGCCTGCTCGTCGGATACCGGGGCTACGACGCCGCGGGCATCGCGCCCCGCTACCCCTTCGGGCACGGCCTCGGCTACACCACCTGGGCGTACGAGTCGCTCGACGGCCCATGGGGCGTACCCGAGGCCGCCGATCTCGAGGTCTCCGTCACCGTCAGGAACACCGGCCAGCGGCCGGGCAAGGAGGTCGTCCAGGTATACCTGGCCGGTCCGGGGGAGCAACCCGGCCGGGGCCGCCCGCCGCGCGCGCTCGCCGCGTTCGCCGTTGTCAGGGCGGCCCCCGGGGAGCGGGTCACGGCCAGGCTCACGATCCCGGCCCGGGCCTTCGCCCGCTACGAGGAGGACCTGGCCAGCTGGATCTGGCCCGGCGGCGTCTTCACCGTGCACGCCGGCCGATCCTCACGTGACCTGCCGCTCTCCGCGCCGGTCCGGTCCGGCATGGCCGGGTTAGCCCGGAGGAACGGGCGCCGGAGAGTCGGCCGCGTACGTTCGGGATAAAAATTACGGAGCCATGCCGCGGATGACAGTCTCGAGGATCTCGCGGTAGGTGGCCGCCGGGTCCGGGGTGAGCACGAAGCCCCTGAGCTCAAGCGAGACCGCGCCGTGCACGACGCTCCAGATCTGCTGGGCCGCCTCGAGCGCGTCGGGAGCGGCGATCACGCCCGCGGCCGCGGCCACTTCCACGGTGCGCACCAGCGCGGTGAACGCGCCGTAGGCGTGCTCGTGCACCTCAGGTGAGTGATGCTCGTGCGGGATCGCGTCCTCGAACATGATCGCGTAGAAGTTCGGGTTCGCGAGCGCGAACTGGCGGTACCGCAGGCCGCAGGAGCGCAGCCTGGCCGCCATGTCCGGCTCCCGGCCCGACTCGATCGCCTCGCGCAGCCGGTCGAACCCCTTGATCAGCAGGATGTCGACGAGGCCGTCCTTGCCGCCGAGCCGGTTGTAGACGCCCATCGGGGCGATGCCGGCCTCGGCCGCGACGGCGCGGACCGTCACCCCGCCGGGGCCGTCCCTGACCAGGATCGCCTCGGCCGCCGCGCACAGCTCGCGCTCGACGTCGGCGCTCGGCGTCCGGCTGCGCCGCGCGGGTTCACTCATGCCTGCCATCTTCCCTCATCCGAAACCGTTCCGGCTCCGCCCTTGACAAGTTATAGAACGATGTAACACAGTTATAGTACAACGTTCTAAGCGAGGAGGGAAGCACATGGAAACGCGCAACGACCGCCGGTGGTGGATCCTGGCGGTGCTCTGCCTGAGCGTGCTGCTCGTGGTGGTGGACAACACGATCGTCAACGTCGCGCTGCCGACGATCAGCCGCGACCTGCACGCGTCGACCGAGGCCCTCCAGTGGGTCGTCGACGGGTACACGCTGGCGTTCGCCGGGCTGCTGCTCGTCGGCGGGAACCTCGGCGACCGGCTCGGCCGGCGGCGCTTCCTCCAGCTGGGGCTGGCGCTGTTCGGCCTGACGTCCGTGGCCGCCGCGGTCGCCCAGACCGGCGGCGAGCTGATCGCCGCCCGCGCCGCGATGGGCGTGTCCGCCGCGCTGGTCTACCCCGCCACGCTGGCGATCCTCAACACCGTGTTCACCGTGCCGCGCGAGCGCGCCACCGCGATCGGCATCTGGTCGGCGGTGTCCGGGCTCGCCGTGGCGATCGGCCCGGTGTCCGGCGGCGCGCTGCTGCGGCACTTCTCGTGGAGCTCGGTGTTCTACGTCAACGTGCCCGTGGTCGTGATCGCCCTGGTGGCCGGCCGGCTGCTGCTGCCCGAATCGCGCGACCCCAAGGCCGGGCGCTTCGACCCCGTCGGCGCCGTCGCGTCCATCGCCGGGATCACGCTGCTGACCTGGTCGATCATCGAGGCCCCGAAGTATGGCTGGCTGTCGGCCTCGACGCTCGGCGGGATCTTCGGCGCTCTGGTGATCCTCGCCGCGTTCGCCGCGTGGGAGGCCCGGCGACCGGACCCGATGCTGGACGTGCGGCTGTTCCGCAACCCGCGGTTCAGCGCCGCGAGCGCGGCGATCGCGCTGGCTTTCTTCGGCCTGTTCGGCTTCATCTTCATGATCACCCAGTACTTCCAGGTCGTCCGCGGCTACGACGCGCTCGGCGCCGGGCTCGCGACGCTGCCGTTCGCGATCGTGACCGCCACGTTCTCGCCGGTCGCGATGATCGTGATGAAGCGGGTCGGGACGAAGGCCGTGGTCACGGCCGGCCTGCTGCTGATGAGCTCCGGGTTCGTGGTGGCCGCGCTCACGCCGGTCAACGGGTCGTACTGGACCTGGATCGTCGGCGGGATGGCGCTGATGGCGTCGGGGCTCGCCTTCACCTCCGGCCCCGCCACCGAGGCGATCATGGGCGCGCTGCCGCCGGCGAAGGCAGGCGCGGGCTCGGCGGTCAACGACACCACCCGCGAGGTCGGCGGCACGCTCGGCGTCGCGATCGTCGGCTCGGTGCTGAACTCGGGCTACGGCTCCCACGTGGTGAGCGCCCTGACCGGGCTCGGCGCGCCGGCTTCGGCGGCTCACGGGGCCAGCCAGTCGGTCGTGGCGGGCATGGCCACCGCGGCGCACTTCCCGCCGGCGCTGCAGGGCGCGGCGGCCGAAGCGGTGCGGCAGGCGTTCATGACCGGCGTGCACCATGGCTCCCTGGTGACGGCCGCGACAGCGGCGGCGGCCGCGGTGGTCGCCCTCGTCCTGCTGCCGTCCCGTGCGGCGAGCTCGCCATCCCTAGCCCGAACGGACCCGGCTGACTCCCGGACCCGCCACCTGACTCCCACCCAGGCCGCATAGCGCCGGCGTCCGCTCGACCTGTCGATCGCGCAATCGACCCGCTCTATCGGTGTCGATTGCGCGAGCAACAGGACAGGCACCTGGTCCAGGACTCCCGGGACTCGCGGGGCGGTGAAATTCGTTCGACTTGGGCAGGCGCTGGTCGGAGGATGAGCACCGTGGCCTCTGTTATGTGGGACGCGGAGTTCGCGGCGGTCTACGATGACGTTTACGCGTGGCAGGCCAGGCCGTCCGTGGTCGATCCGATCGCCGGGGTCCTCGCCGAACTGGCAGGCGGCGGTGCGGTTCTTGAGTTCGCCGTCGGCACGGGACGGATCGCGCTCGCGCTCAGCGCGCGGGGAGTTGCCGTCACAGGAATCGAGCTGTCGCCGCACATGGCCGAGCGGCTGCGCGCCAAGCCCGGCGCCGAGGCCGTCCCCGTGATCGTCGGCGACATGACCACGACCCGGGCGGACGGCATGTTCACGCTGGTCTTCCTGGTGGCGAACGCAATCATGAACGTCACCACCCAGGACGAGCAGCTCGCGGTCTTCAGCAACGCGGCCGCGCACCTGGGACCGGGCGGCCGCTTCGTGGTGTCAGTGATCGTGCCTCGGCTCCGGGACGTGCCGTCCGGGGGAAAGGGCCGTATCACCACCCTCGACCCGGACCATGTCGGAATCGAGACGTTCGACGACACAGCCAGCCAGATCGCCTGGTCGCATCACTGGATGGAGGTCGGCGGACGCCTGTTCCGGCATTCCGCCCCCTACCGCTACGTCTGGCCGTCCGAACTGGACCTGATGGCCCGGCTCGCCGGGTTCCGCCTTGAAGACCGCTGGGCCGGCTGGAATCGGTCGCCCTTCACCGCCATGAGCGCCCGCCACGTGACCGTGTACGAAAAGATCTGAGCCGTCGGCGTGCTTCGGCACGGGCGACTCGATTGGGTCTGGGTGACGCTGGGGACTGTGGGGCTTGTTGGTGAACGCCGTTGTCAAAGGTTGTATGTCGCGTCGATGGTGAGACGGCGGGTTGGTTGTTGGCACGTGCCCCTAGAGCGGAGGGTTGCGCATTGACAGGATCGCTCGCGGTGCCGAACACGCACCTGCGCGGAGCCGGCCAGGTCGCCGGGGGGTATGCCGCCGGATATTTCACTTTTATCCGGACATTCTTCCGCGCGCGCCACGAGCCGCGGGCTACCGGTTCGCTGATTGGGTGTCTTTTCGGGGGCTATGGCACCCGAAAAGACACCCAATGATGGCCACCAGCCCCCTCCATACCCCAGCCGGGTATCTGCGCCGAGACTTGTGCGGTAACGCCGCCACTGTCGGCGGCTGGGTCATCTCGTCCTCGCTGCACTCATGGGGTTAGCACGATCTTGCCGGTGTTCTGGCGGGACAGGATGCGGCCGTGCGCCTCGGCCGCCTGGTCGAACGGGTAGGTGGCGTCGATCCGCGGCGTGAAGCGGCCGGCTTCCCAGAGCGCCAGCACCTCCGCCAGTTCCTGGCTGAGCATGGGCAGCTGGTCCCAGAGACGCCCGATGTGGACGCCGCTGACGGTGCGGTTGGTGTTCATCAGCTGCAGCGGCGTCAGCAGCGGAATGCCCACGACCCGCGACGCCACGTGCAGGGGGTTGCGGCGCTGGCCGCTGGCCAGGTTGGCGAACCCGTAGGCGACCAGGCGGCCGACCGGCCGCAGCAGCTTCAGCCCCTTCCGCCAGTCCGCGCCGCCGAGCGGATCGAGCACCACGTCCACGCCCTCGCCGTTGGTCAGCCGGCGAACCTCGGCCGCGTAGTCGCTCGTGCGGTAGTCGATGGGGTGGGTGCAGCCCTCGGCGCGCAGCGCCTCGTGCTTCGCGGCCGAGGCGGTGCCGAACGTCACCACGCCGTCCACGGTGCGGCACAGCTGGAGCACCGCCATCCCGACTCCGCCCGCGGCCATGTGCACGAGCACCCGCTCGCCGGGGCGGAGGCAGGCGACGCGGAACAGCATGTGGTAGGCGGTCAGGTAGTTCACCGGCAGCGCGGCCGCCTCCGCGAAGTCCTTGCCCTCCGGGATGGGGACCGCCTGCTCCGCGGGCACGCACACCACGTCCGAGTGGCCGCCGTACCGGGTCAGCGCGACGACCCGCGAGCCCACGAGGTCCGCCGCGACGCCGTCGCCGGCCTTGTCGATCACGCCCGCCGCCTCATACCCCATCACACACGGCAGCTTCGGCCTGTCCGGGTACAGCCCCTGGGCGGCCATCACCTCGGCGAAGCACAGCCCGGCCGCGCGGACGCGGATCCGCACCTGTCCGGGGCCCGGCTCGGGATCCGGCGATTCGCGCACCTCAAGCCCCGCGGGGCCGGCCGAGCTCGTGATCCATACCGCCCGCATGATCGACCCTTTCCACTCGGTACACCCACACAGTACGCGCGGACGGCGGCGGGCAGCCTGGTACCGGCAGTCCCAGGAAAGCGGGACGGCTGGCTAACGATGCCGCCTGCCCGCAGGCTGGATCCATGACAACGACACTGATCACGGGAGCGAACAAGGGCCTCGGCTTCGAGACCGCCCGCCGGCTCATCGCCGCGGGGCACACCGTCTACGTCGGCAGCAGGGACGCCGAGCGCGGGCAGGACGCCGCGGCGCGGCTCGGGCCCGGCGCGCGCATGGTGGTCATCGACGTGACCGACGACGCGTCCGTCACCGCCGCGGCGAAAGCCGTCGAGGCCGACGGCGGGCTGGACGTGCTGGTCAACAACGCCGGCATCGAACGGCGTACGGCAGAGAACGGCGTGATCGGGGCCGCCGAGATCACCGCCGGGGAGATGCGGGAACTGTTCGAGACGAACGTCTTCGGCGTGGTGCGCGTCACCCACGCGTTCCTGCCGCTGCTGCTGCGGTCCGCCGCGCCGGTCGTGGTCAACCTCAGCAGCGGGCTGGGCTCGATCGCGCGGGTCACCGACCCGGCCTCGCCGGCCTACGCCTACCCGGGAGTCGCCTACCCGGCGTCCAAGGCCGCGGTCAACATGATCACGGTCCAGTACGCGAAGGCGTTCCCCGGCGTCAGGATCAACGCCGTCGAACCCGGCTTCACCGCGACGGACCTGAACGGGCGCACCGGCACGCAGACCGTCGAGGAGGGCGCGGAGATCATCGTCAGGATGGCCCAGGTCGGCCCCGGCGGCCCGACCGGCGGCTACTTCGACGCCCGCGGGCCGCTTCCCTGGTGAGCGGGTCCGGGGGTAGCAGGCCGCTCGGCTAACAGATCGGCACAACGCCAGCGGTGGCCGGCGGCCGCCCGCTACCGTGACGATGCACATCGCCCCGGTACGCACTGATAAAGGAGCCGGCCATGGCCGCCACGCTTCGCGAGACGCTGCTCGCGCCCGACGTACAGCCCCAGGTGGTCGCCGACTGTGAGGCTCTGGTCAACGGCGAGGTCGCCGGCATGTCCGGTGTCTCCGGGACCGCGGTCAAGCTCGCGTACAGGGCGGTGCGGACCTACAACCCGGGCCACATCCACTACATGATCGAGACCCTGCTCCCGCACATTGCCGACGCGCTTGACCCGTACTGGGCGGACTTCACCGCGGGGGGCGGCGGTGCGTTCGGCGACTACCTCGCCAAGCACGAGGACGGCGTGTCCGAGGCGCTGCTCGCGATCACCGACGAGCGCGGCAGGAACTCGGGCCGGCCGGTCATCGTGAAGGCCTACAACACGGTGCGCGGCAGCGCCGCCAAGCACGTGAAGGCCGCTCTGCCCGCGGTCGGCGCGCTGGTGGAGAAGTACGCCTGATCCCGCGGGCGGAGTTCTTACATTTCATTGAGTTTTGGCGATAGTAGCGTTTGATTAGGTGCCACACCGGTAGCCTGTGGTCGTTGTGACGCGAACTGGCTACGTACTCGATGACCGCTACCAGTTGAATGAGCCCATCGCGGCCGGGGGCGTCGGTCAGGTGTGGCGGGCAGCGGACCTGCTGCTCGACCGGCCGGTAGCGGTCAAGCTCCTGCGCCCTGAGTACGCTGAGCACCCCGAGACGCTCGAGCGCTTCCGCGCCGAAGCAAAGCACGCCGGCTCGCTGACTCACCCGTGCATCGCCCGCGTGTACGACTACGGCAACGCCGGGCCCACCGCGTCGCCGTACCTGGTCATGGAATACGTCAACGGCCCGTCGCTCGCGGACATGCTGGCCGTCGACCCGGTAAATCCTGTGCTCGCCCTGGACGTGGTCGCGCAGGCCGCCGCCGGGCTCGACGCCGCCCACCGCAGCGGCCTGGTGCACCGTGACATCAAGCCGGGCAACATCCTGCTGGGCGAGGACGGCCTGGTCAAGATCACGGACTTCGGCATCGCGTCCGCGGCGGGCTCGGCCCCCATCACCGGGCCAGGGGTCGTGATGGGCACCACGCAGTACATGGCGCCGGAGCGCATCGCGGGCGGCCAGGCGACGCCCGCCAGCGACCTGTACTCCCTGGGCATCATCATCTACGAGTGCCTGACCGGCCTGCCGCCGTACGACGGCGGCACCGCCGAGGTCATGGCCGGCCATCTGTACCTGCCGCTGCCACCGCTGCCGGACGGCGTGCCGCCGGAGCTGGACGAGCTGATCGCCAGGCTCACCGCCAAGAACCCCACGGCGCGGCTGGGCAACGCCGCGGAGCTGGCGGCCGTCGCCCGGCGGGTGCGCGACATGCTCGCCGCGGACGCGAGCTACTCAGCGGGTGCGGGCCTGGCCCTGGGAACGGGTCACGCCGCGGTCTCCCCGGCACTGTTGCCTGACGACCGGCCCGTGCGGCCCGGCGGGCCGTCGCAGCCGCAGTCGGGCCGGGCGTTCCTGGCGGGACGGCGGCGCGCGGCGGCGTTCGCCGCGGGCGCGACCGTGCTGGCGGGCGCCGGGGTGGCCTGGCTGCTCGCCGCCGGGACGCCGCACGACACGCCCGCCGCGGAGCACGGGACGACGTCGCTGCCCGCCGCCGCCGTGCCGGGGTCGCACCTCCCCGCCGCCGCGCCGCCGTCCACGGCCCACAGCGGCAGCCCGGTGGGCTCGCCCGGGACCGGCGCGCCGCGACCCGGCCACGCCGGCGCCACCGCGCACAGCCCGCAGGCAGGCACCACTAGCGGCCAGAGCACGACGGCCACGACGAGCCCGGGCCGCAGCCCGACCCCGGGGTCTAGCACGCAGGGAAGCTCCACCAGCCCCGCGCCGCCGGCCACGACGTCGTCGCCGCCCTGCCAGATCTCGCTGCTCTCGATCTGCGTCGGGTAGCGGCCGGATCGGCGCGGATGCGGGGGGGACAGTCAGCACGGGTCCGTTCGGGATAAATGTTTAGCCGGCACAATGATCCTCGAGCCCGCTGCATAAGTCGTGATCATCTAGCGCGGCGGAAGTCTTGTCCGACACCTCTCCTATGGGCAACACTTTGGGATATTGCGTTCCCACTTCAAGGCCGAGGTGAGTAAAAGCGTGCCAGTCGAGCAAGAGGCGCCGCGCGTCGTCCCCGTCGATGATTTCGTCAGGGACGAGCTGTACCCGGGATACAAGCAGCCCTTCGGCAGCCAGCCGTTCGTGGCGGGGCCGGTGCGCCCGTTCAGCAAGGCGGACAACGCCCGCTACTGGCTCCGTGACTCGCTGCACTTCAGCGAGGGCATGGTGCCGGCCTCCATCGCCACCCTCGACGACGCGCAGACCTGGGGCGCGCAGCTCGGCGCGGAGATCGTCGGGGTGCCACCGACCCGCGGGTCGGTCAACCGGCTGGCCGGGACGCACGTGTACATCGGCACGATCGACGTGGACACCGAGTGGCAGGTGCAGGCCCGCGCGGCGCGGTTCGGGCAGTACGTGACGCCGATCCTGCGGGACTTCGACAGCTACTGGGCTGCTCGCGCCGGCGAACTTCAGGCGGCGTACGACCATCTTGACAACCTGGATCTGGCGGCGCTGGACCCGGGCCAGGTGTGGACGGCGGTGAAGGACGCCTACGCGTTCCACCGCCGGGCGTGGTTCATCCACTTCGAGGTGATGTACGTCCTGACCGCCAACTACCTGGCCTTCTACGCGCTGGCCGAGGAGATCGGGCTGGCGGGCTCGGCGGTCTCCGGTTTCCTGTCCGGCCAGCAGACCTTTTACAGCAGGACCGACGAGGAGCTGTGGCGGCTCGCCGGCCGCGCCCGCGAACTCGAGGTGACGGGACCGCTGCTGCACGCCGACCCGGCCGGCATGCGGGCCGAACTCTCGGCGCTGCCGCGCGGCTCCACCTGGCTGGCCGAGTTCGACGCGTTCCTGCGGACCTACGGGCAGCGGACCGAGGAGACCTGCCGGATCGACACGCCGTCGTGGATCGAGGACCCGTCGGCCCCGCTGTACGCCATCGGGGCCTTCCTGGCCAAGCCGAGCGGATTCGACTTCTTCGCCGCTCGCCAGCAGGCGATCGCCGAGCGCGACGACCAGATCGAGGCCGCGCGCCGCGCGGTCAACGGGTCAGATCTCGCCCGGTTCAACGAGGCGCTGGCGGGCAACCAGGCGGCCAACTTCGCCTGGTGGAACGAAGAGCACAACTACCTCATCGACCGGCGCGCCGCCATCCCGATCCGCCGCGCGACCCTCGAGCTAGGCGCGCGGCTCGCCGCCGACGGCAGGATCGAGCGGCCGGAGGACATGTTCTTCCTGTTCAAGCCCGAGCTGTACGCGCTCATGGAAGAAGGCGTCACGACGGCCGGCGCGAAGTGGCCGGACCTGGCCGCGATGATCCCGGACCGGCGGGCGTACTTCGAGGACTGGAAGCACCGCGGCCCGGAACTGCCGACCATGCTCGGCACCATCCCGGACACGGTGCCCGACCCGATCATGATCGAGGTGTTCGGGCTGTCCGGGCGCTTCCTCGAGACGCTCAGGGGCGGCTCCGGCGCCGACGCTGCGGCCCAGGTCGCGGAGATCAGGGGCTTCCCCGCCGCCAAGGGGGTTGTCGAGGGCGTCGCGCGGGTGATCACGACGGTGGCGGACCTGCACCTCGTCCAGCCGGGCGACGTCCTGGTCTGCGGGGGGACGACCACGGAGTGGACGCCGGTGTTCGGCATCATCACGGCGTGTGTGTGCGACACGGGCGGGTCGCTGACGCACGCGGCCATCGTCAGCCGCGAGTACGGCATCCCGTGCGTCGTCGGCACGGCGGTGGCCACGCAGGCCATCAAGACCGGCGACCGGGTTCGCGTGGATGGCCGCGCGGGCACGGTGCAGGTCCTGGCGAGCGGCCAGTGAGTGTCGAGTGAGTGTTCCAGTGAGTCACCAGTGATCGTCGATCTCGGCGACATCAGGGGCACGGACGCCCCGCGGGTAGGGCCGAAGATGGCGCGCCTCGGGGAGCTGGCGTCTCTCGGCTGGCGGGTGCCTGACGGCTACGCGATCACCGCGGGGGCACTGTCGGACTGGCTGCCCGCCAGGGCGCGGGCCGAGCTGGAGCGGCTGTTCACCGCGGCGCTGCCTTCCCCCGGGTCGGGCGGCGTGGCCGGGGCGCCGGCCGTGTCGGCCGTGTCGGCCGTGTCAGCCCTGTCGGCTCGGGCGCGGGAGCTCATCGAGAGCCAGCCGCTGCCGTCCGCCCTCGCGGACGCGGTGGGCGCCGCGCACGAGCGGCTGGAGCTTCGCCGGCTCGGCGGCGGCACGGGCCGCGGCGTTGGGGGCGGCGCGGCGCTACGGGTCGCGGTGCGGTCGAGCGCGGTGAGCGAGGACGGCGCCACGGCCAGCTTCGCGGGCCAGTACGAGACCTACCTCGGGGTCAGCGGGATCGCCGACGTGCTCGCCCACGTCAAGAAGTGCTGGGCCAGCGGGTACTCCGCGCACGCGCTGGAGTACCGTCGCCGGCTCGGCGGCGCCGGCCCGCAGCGCGCCCACGACCTGGCGGTTGGCGTGCTCGAGCTGGTGGACGCCCGGTCCGCGGGCGTCGCGTTCACCCTCGACCCGGTCACCGGCGACAGGAACACGCTGGTCGTGGAGGCCAACTGGGGGTTCGGCGAGTCGGTCGTGGCCGGGCACGTCTCTCCCGATCACTGGACGGTCGACCGGGACAGCGGCGAGATCGTGTCCCGGCGAGTGGGCTCGAAGCAGGCCTGGTCCGTCTTCAGCCCGGCGGCCGACCGGGTCGTGCTCGAGTCGGCCCCCGCCGACCGCGCCGGCCAGCCCTGCCTGACCGACGACGAGGTGCGATACCTGTGCCGACAGGCCACGCGGATCGAGGAGGCGGCGGGGGGCGTGCCGCAGGACGTCGAGTGGGCGATCGCCCGGGATGTTCCGTTCCCTGACGGCGTCTTCATCCTCCAGCACCGCCCGGAAACGACCTGGAGCGCCAGCCCGGCGGACGCCGGGCGGGCGGGCGCCGGGCCGGCCACGACGGCCGCGCCACCGGCCGCGGCGGGCTTCGACCCCGTGCGGTACGCGCTGCGCAACGTGTTCCGGGTCCCGGGCACGTGACCCCGTCGCCCTCGCGGGACGAGCCCCCGGCGCACGGGCTGCCCGTGACCTCCGCGGCGGACGTCGCGGCCGCGGCCGCGCGGACTGGCGGCACCGTACTGCTCGCCCGGTGGCGCGACGCTGATCTGCAGGTCACCTACAAGGACGAACGCGCGAACCTGGTCACGGTCGCGGACAGGGAATCACAGCAGACGGTCACGGAGACGATCCTCGCGGCCTTTCCCGACCACGCGATCGACGGCGAGGAGGGCGTAGCCGGGAACCCGGACGCGGAACACGTCTGGTACGTCGACCCGCTCGACGGCACCACGAACTACGCGCACGGGCTGCCGTTCTTCTGCGTCTCCGTGGCGCTGCGCTACCACGGCCAGACCGTGGCCGGCGCCGTCTACGACCCGGTCCACGACGAGATGTTCGTGGCCGCTCCCGGCGGCGGGGCGACCGTCAACGGGGAGCCGCTGCGCGTGTCCGGGGTCGCCCGCTTGGACCGCGCGCTGGTCGTCGCGCAGGCTCAGTCGGTCGACGAGGCCGAGATCCGCGCGTACGCGACCCTCGTGGAGCGGCTGATGCAGGTGACCGGCGGGGTCCGCTCCCTCGGCTCCCCCGCGCTCACGCTGTGCGCCATCGCGGCGGGCAGGCTCGAGGCCTACTGTGAGTACGCGATGGACGCCTGGGACATCGCCGCCGGCCAGCTGATCCTCCAGGAGGCGGGCGGCACGCTGACCTTGTTCGACGGCCGCCCGCACACGACGGCGGACCGCGCCGACGTCGTCGCGAGCAACGGCCAGATCCACACCGAGCTAATCACCGCACTAAAGGACCTCGCCCATGACTGACTACCAGTACCCGGCGACGCTGCCGGTCACCACCACCGGCGGCTGGGCGCGGCCCGGCTGGTGGGACATCCTGGCGGACGCCGAGAAGGAGGGCCGCTTCGGCCCCGCGGACCGCCAGGAACTCCTCGACGACTACTGCCAGCTGGCGATCTACGACGAGGAGAGCGCCGGCCTGGACATCCTCACCGACGGCGAGCACCGGCGGGGCGGCTGGATCGAGGGCATCACCGGGAAGATGTCCGGCCTGGCGCTCAAGCCCACGCCCCGCAAGCTCGGCGCGATCGGCTGGGACCAGCTGCCCGTCTACGAGGTGCGCGAGCCGCTGGACCAGGTCGAGTCGATCTGGGACTTCACCGCCGAGTACGAGTTCCTCCGGGCCCGCACGGACCGCCGTCCGAAGATCGGCATGCCCGGCCCGTACGGCATCACGACCGAGCTGGACTTCAGCCCGGTCTACCGCACTCGCCGGGAGTGCGCAGACGCCCTGGTTCCCGCGATCCGGGCCGACATCGAGAAGCTCGTCGCCGCCGGCTGCGACTACATCCAGATCGAGGAGCCGCTCACCCCCTCGCACGCCACCGAGGACCGGACCCCGGAGAACCTGGTGGAGACCATCAACAGCGTGGTCGACGGCATCACCGGGTGCACGTTCATCGTGCACATCTGCTTCGGCTCGTTTCGCCGGCTGCCGTACGCCAAACGCACTTACCGCTGGCTGTTCCCCGCGCTGCTCGACGCCAACGTGCACGGGTTCAGCCTGGAGTTCGGCGCCCGCGAGATGGCCGAGATCGACCTGGTCGGCAAGTGGGACCGAGACCGGATCCTGTCCGCCGGCCTTATCGATATCAAAACGCACTATTCGGAGACAGCGGACGACATTATCGAGCGCGTTCGCACCTGCCTGGAATACCGTGACCCGGAACGGCTGGAAATCTCCACCGACTGCGGCCTGCGCCGCGTCCCCCGATATCTGGCGATAAGCAAGATGTCCGCGGCCGCCGAGGCCGCACGACGGCTGCGGGTCAGCGGCTTATCTAGTTTTTTCCGAACGTACTTGTGTTTCACGCCCATTGACAGGGCTTACACGGCCCATCACGCTATTCCTATCCCTTCGTGAATCGAGGAGGCTTCACATGAGTGCAACGAGTACCGGCGCTAGACGCGCGCCCTCGTTCGTCACCCGCATTCCGACTGACAATTCGCTGCCCCGCTGGCGCGCCTGGCTAATCAACCACCCGATCGGCGGCTCATTGCTGGCAGGCGCCGTCGCGACCCAGTTCGCCACGGTCTTCGGCATCTGGTTCGGCGGCTTCGGGCTCCCTCAGCTGAACTGGCCGGTGGTCAACGGCGAGCTGATCCTCGGCCTTCCCGCCGGCACCACGCCCACGGCGGCGGTGTACTTGGTCGGCGAGCTCTCCCACTTCGCCGACGGCGTCTTTTTCGCGCTGCTGTTCGCGCTGCTTTTCCACCCGCTGGTCCCGCTGCGCAACACACTGCTCGGAAACCTCATAAAGGCACTGCTTTACGGCACCGTGCTCGCCATCATCAGCGCCGCCTGGTTTGTGCCGGCCGTATACCTCCCGCACCACGCGGGCTTCCTCAGCACCAGCCTCGGCTGGAAGATAACGTTCGGCATCTTCCTGTGGCACTGGATCTACGGCTACTTCCTCGGCACGGTCTACTGCCCGCAGCCGCAGGACCTGAGGGAGCCGGTGGCAGAGCCGCCAAGCTCAGCGCCGGAGACGGAGACGATTCACGCGACACCGACGGGCGCCGGGCCGGTATAGCCGGTATAGCGGTCAGCCGTCCAGGGTGGTCTCGGCCGCGGCGTTCTCGGCGATCTCGGCGCGGGTATCGCGGCCGAGCCACCAGAACGCCGCGCCGACCCCGATGAAGGCGAGCACCGGGATCAGCTCGGCCACAGGTACGCGAACTGCTCGCCGTACGTCCAGCCGTTCGCGAGCGTCCCGCGATACTTTGCGATCAGCAAGATGTTTGCGGCGGCGGGGGCGGCGGGGGCGGCCCGCCGCCCCCGCGAAACCGGCTGACCGCCTGACCGCTCGCGCTCGCGTGGGTCGGCGGCCCGCTTCTTGCTGTTATCAGATTCTCTCGGTTTGCGTGCTGCTTCCCGGCGTCGACCGAACGCGCCGCAAAACCACAAGCCCCACGCGGCGCACGCCAGGCAGCCGCCGCGAACCCGCTGCCCGCATGTATGGCCCATAGAGCCGGTTATAGGCGGCTGCATGGGCCATACATGCGAGGGCCGCGCGGCCGACGCGCCGCTTCTTGCTGTTATCACAACCCACCGCCACCGGCTCGATGATGAATCTGACAGCGAGCCGGCTATAGGCGGCTGAATGCCACGTTCATCCGCAAGGCGGATGTCCCGCGCAGTGTTCACTGGCCGGGCTGCCCCGTCGCACACGGGACCGATCTCCCGCCGCCCACAAGGCCGTCGCCCCCACCGGGACGCCGGACGATACCGGTGGGGGCCCACGGTGGTGATCAGCGGCGACGTGGCCACCGGGCTCAGGAGGCTGAAGCAGCAGACTCGGCGCCGGCCGACATCTGTTCGAGGACGGCGGCGCCCAGGTGCCGCTCACGCTTCTGGAATCCAGGGCCCACCGCAACGGTGTGGTCGCGCTCCGGCATGCACACCAAGGCTGATCATTCACCGACGGTTCTGCCCTCGTTCCGGGCTCAGAAGGTCCCAGGGCACCACGGTGACGGGTCCCAGGACATAGCGGCCGACAACCCCGTTAGCGAGCCCGGCCGGTGCTCGGTGACCAGCCCGGCCTCGGCGAGCGAGCCGAGCCGGGTGCCGCCAAGGTAGGCTGCGCCGAGCTCGCGCACGCCGAGCGTGACGTCCGCGGCGCCGTCCGTTCGCTGGCACGTAGCCGAACTGGAGTCCGCGGCGTACACGTGCCAGCGGCCGGCGTTTTCCGGCAGCAGGTCGTCGCGGACCTCGATGATCACGTCGAGCGGGCAGGAATAGCGGCGGGCGGCAAGGGCGACGGGCAGGTCGACCAGACGTACCCAGAGCCCGTCGGTCACTCGCACGCGGACCCGGCGCGAGTCGGCGAGCTGGAACTGGAGCGGGTCATCGGCGGGGCGGCGCGGTGCTCGGACCTCTGTCACCAGGTCGCGGCTGAGCAGGTCGGCCCACAGCGCCGCGCCGGCGGCGGGATCCTCGGCGATGAGCTCGCGGATCGTCATGGTGCAGTCCGGCAGGCCGTCCTCGTCCGTCCAGCGGTTGTCCCCGGCGTACAGCGCGTAACCGCGCGGACCGGCGTCGTCCTCGGCGAGCAGGCAGGACAGCGGGGTGTAGCCGCCGCCCGGCTCGCGCGTGACGCGATCCCACCAGATATCGGACCTGGTGATCAACCCGGGACGGGACTGGTGCACGAGGTCGTAGACCTTCGCCAGCTCGCGCCTGACATCGGACGGTGCGGCGATCCGCAGCCGGATCGCGGGGTCGGCGGGTGCGTCCGCGGCGAGCGCCCCCTCGCCGCGGCGGATGGTGAAGCCGGCCCGCCATGTCGCCACGCCGTACCCGTACCGCCCGTACAGGGGGGCCTCCGTCGGCAGCAGCGCCGCTAGCGGCTCGCCCTGTTCCCTGATATCCCGCAGCTGGCGCCGCATGAGACTGTCCATGATCCCGCGCCGCCGGTAGGTGGGCAGCACGCTCACCCAGGACACGCCCGCCGTCGGCACCAGCCCGCCCGGCACTCCCATCTGGAAGCTGAACGCGGTGGCGGTCCCGACTGGATGCTCACCGTCGAAAGCCGCGATGCAGCGGCCGAACTCAAGGCGGGCCATCTCATGCGCCCGGTGCGCGTCCGAAGGGGGCGGCAGGACGAACGCGTGATCGGTCACCGCCTCGAACGCGTCGTATTCGTCTTCGGTGATCGGCCGGATCGGGTACGGGTCAGCCACGCTCACGTCCTATCGGAGCCATCGGGGATGCGGCCGAGGTCCGCGGGACTGACGAGCTCGATCTCGGGTCCGCGGCATGCGTCCAGCAGGGATCGGAACTCGGCGTCGTCGTTGACGGCTTCGCCCTCGCAGTCCTCGAAGTACTCACTCAGGAACGTGCTCACCTGCCGCGCTGGAATTGCCGACGGGAGCGTCACCCCGGTCGGCGGGATGACGCCGAGTAGCATGTGGTAGCCGCGCGGCAGGTGGTCGCGCAGCCTCGGCTGGAAGTAAGGAATGCCGAGCAGCCGGACGCCGAACGCGCCGTAGAAGCGCAGCCGCGCCGCGGGGTCACCATGATCGGGGTGCGGCGCGTGGTAACGGGGGTCATCGATCTCCAGGACAGCCAGGTTCTCCCCGTCCCGATCCAGCCACCGTTCCTTGAGCGCGGCCATGAGGACGCTGCCGATCCCTTTCCCGCGAAGGCCAGGCCGGACGGCGAGGTACCCGAGCAGCAGGACCCTGGAGTGCGGGTATGCCTCGCCGAGCGCCCCGCCGACAACGAGCCCGTCGTCGGCGCGGGCGATGATGGCCAGCTTCTTGGCCGGGTTGATCACCGTCGGGGAGACGTACTCTTCCGGCCGGAAGGAGGGCCGCAGCACGTCGTCGTGCAGCTCGCGGAGCAGTCCGGCGGCGCCGGGGGACTCCTGGTCGACGAGCCGGATCTCCATCCCGCCGCGGGTCATCACCACGGGCTCTCCTCACGCTTCTGCCGCGAGTTCATCGGCATCCTGCTTGCGCTGCTCGGCCCAGCGGCTAAATCCCTTCGCCCAGGGCTGCGTACTGGTCCTCTCGATGAGGTCGTCGACCTCGCGGTAGTAGTCGGAGTCCGGTTTCCCGAGCACCGCGTCGCCCGGTCCGGGTGGCAACGCCGCACCGGCAATCGCGGCTGCGGACGCCTCCGCCTTCTCTCGGCTCGCTTCCCCCAGGGCTTGATCCAGCTTCGCCTGGTCCGGTTGCCAGGTGTCGCCCCACTCGCCGAGCATCACCTTCAGCCGACGGCTGGCCTCGGCCACTCGCGCGTCCAGGGATGATGCCTGGTCATGCAGCACGGGCTCCGCCAGCACCTTGACCGCGTGCAGCTGTATCTCCCGATAGAACGCCCGGGTGTAAGCATCGGCGCCCGAATCCAGGTTGGAGGTGACCTGCAGGGCCACGCCGTAGAACACAGCGCGGCCGTAGTGGGCTAGCGCGCCGTCCAGGTCGCGTGCCCGCAGGTGGTCGCCGCGGGCCCGCTCGATGTTCGCCAGCAGCTCGGTGTCGCTCTCCTCGTCGGCTGCCTCCTCGGCCTGATCCCACAACGGGTCCGGGTCCCCGCCGCGTTCGGAGACGACCTCGCCAGTCAGGTACCGCGCCCACGCCACGTCCCAGCCGTCCTCCTCGGCGAGGAAATACGTTTCGGCGCGCCGGTAGCAGGCTTCCGCCGCCGCCAGCGCGTTACCGTCCGGCTCCAGCTCGGCGCGGAACCGGTGGCCCTCGGCCAGGAACAAGCAGATGAGACCGAGCGGGTGCAGGCGGGTCTGGTCGTCCGGCTCGGGCGCTGCGTTGTCTGGTTCGGGCAAGGCGCCGGTGAACAGCTCGTCCAGTTCCGTGATGTCAAGGCACTGGCACAACTCCTGCAGGATGGGGATGACGCCCGCGCCCTTTCGCGCGGTCGCCTTCAGGCCCGCGGCCCGGTCCGGCCCTCCGCCGGCGAGTTCGGCGTGCAGCCGCTCCAGCGACGACTCGTGCTCTCGCGGATACGCGCCGCGGAACTTAGCTAGCAGCCGGGCGGTCTCCGGCATCTTCGCGACCGCCTGCACGCGGGGGCGGTGCGCATAGTCGAGTAGCCGGTCGCAGAAGTCGAAGCTGACGTACAGGTCCCACCACCAGTACGCGTCGAGGAACAGCGTCGCGAAGGCGATGCCCGCCCGGTCGGGCGTGATGTGACCGAAGTGGTAGATCCACTCTTCGGCCCGCTCCCACCAGATGTCGTCTTCCATCCGGAAGCGTTCATCGAACGAGCCGCTCACCGCCTCCCCCACCAGGGCACGGTAGAACGCCTCCGCCCGGGCGTGCCCCTGAGTGCGCCGCTCAGCGGTGAGCGGAAGGCGATCATGAACGACGCGCACGTTGGCCGGGTGCAGGGTCAGCTGCGGCGGGGAATCCTTCCCCGCAGGGCCGGGCTTGGACACCCGTTCCAGGAGCCCGCGGTCGACCAGCTCGCTGACCAGATCGTCCGCCTCTTCACGGTGGCGACGCTGGTCAGCGTCCAGGTCACTGTCATCCTCCGTCGTGGCGATGGCGATGGCCTCGTCTAGGGCCAGCGACAGATCCAGCGCCACCGCCGTCTCGTCGGGAAACAGCGTCGGCTTGGGGTGCAGGACGGTCATCAGCTGCAGCAGATCCCTGGCCTTCGGCGACAGGTTCTCGATGCTCGTGGCGATCAGCGCCTTGTGCTTTCCTTCCGGGGAATCCTCACGGCCGATCGCGTCCAGCTGCCGACGGATGCGGGCCGGCACCCGGCGCGGCGAGTTGCTTGCCTCCACCTCGATATCTTTCGCCGCGGCGTACAGACTGATCGGACGCAGGCCCAGGGCCTCGGCCAGGATCCTGGTATCGGGGTCAGGCCAGTCCTGGACGTCGGGGGCGTCGCGCCGCATCTGCTCCAGCGCATCGCTAACGGCGTTGTAGTCCGATACGGTGATCACCGCACCGGCGTCCCAGCCCACGTCGCTGTCCAGCCGCTCCCGCACCAGGCGGCTGTTGGTCTCCGCGATGACGACGGCGCACGGCACGTCCCAGGTGAACAGCTGCTCGAGCGCATCCAGGTTGCCCGGGTCCACCTGCTTGCCGCCGACGCGATCGGACTCCAGGAACAGTGCGATCAGTACCGGCGGCAGCACCGCCCGCGCTACCCCCTCCTGCCCGGCGATGCGATCCAGTTCCGCGCTCACCGCCGCGCGCGCCTGCGCAGCCGCTTCCGCGTCGGCCAGCCGGACAGTGACCGGGCCAATCAGGCGGCTGTAGGCGCGCTCGACGGGGACGTCGTTCAGCAGGGCCCTGAACAGCGTGGTCTTCCCTGTCCCGGGCGCCCCGAAGATGAGGGTCGCCCCGCCGGTCCGCTCACCCAGGCGCAGCAGCCGCTCGCGGGCCTGGCGGAACTCCTGGGTGTGATCGACGATCGTCCGCGTGAAACTGTAGTCGCGGACCCACTTTTCCAGTGCTCTGCCCAGGTCCTTGCCGAAGTCCCCCGCCGACTCCACGGTCATGTCGCTGACTCGATCCACCGCCACCCGCCTGCGGAACTGACGCTGGCGATCCGCTCGGTCATCGCCCTGTGGCGCCTCGCCCTCAAGCCCGCCGGCGACCTTCTCGCCCAGCAGGTACATCAGCCTGGACACCCCGTGCTCGACCGCCGTCTGGAATTCGATCTCCGTGAAGGAAGTCTGGTCGTCCGGCGGATGATCCCCGTAGCGGATCCCGACGATCCCGACCAGCAGATCACACTCCCGCACCTTGTCAGCGCAGGCCTCCCGTGCCGGGGCGTCCTCGGCGCCGAAGTCTTCCATCATGACCGGCTCGAAACACCGCAGGCCCTCATGCCTGAAATTCTCGATGACGTCATGCGCGACATCGCGGAAACCGCGCAGCCCGAAGCCCGTGGAGCTGACGAACACCTGCCAGGGGCGTGCCTTCGTGTCCTCGTAGCGGCGGGTGGTCCCGTCCATACCCCACTCCCCTATCCGTATTTACGTGTGTCGTTGTCGCGATGCTTGGCCCAGCGCCGCAGTCCCTTCACCCAGGGCTGCGTCCCGGTCTTCTCGATGAGGTCGTGGATCTGGCGGTAGTAGCCGTAGCGCGGTTTCCTGAGCACCGCATTTTCCGCATCCATCCCCACTCCCTAGTTCGCGCCTAGCCGGGTTCGAGGCCCTGGCCGGACACCTCGTCAAGCCACTTGGTGAGCTCCTCCGTGAGCAAGTCATCGACCTCGATGGCCAGCCCGCGCAGGTCGTCGATGTCCGACGCGTCGTCAGACCTTTGCAAGTACCAGCGCAGGATGGCCGCCATCCGCGCGTAGCGGTGGGAATGCTGCCTGAACTCGCGGATGCTGCGGACGTTGCTCAGCACGCCGGCGACAGCGGGCAGGCCGATGGCGCAGATCACCAGGGCCTGGGTATTGCCGGAGTGGAAAGGCCATATCCGCAGGCTGTGCAGTGCCGCCGCGATTATCGTGGCGCCCAGGACGGTGTAAAGCAGCCTGCGCACCGCGTAATGCTTGCGCATCAGCTTCTTGCTGGTCCGGTCGAAATAATCAACCTGTCCGCTTATCCAGTGACCGCGGATGAGGGACCTTAGGGTTTCAGGGTCCTCGACGAGAGTCTGCTGCCTGATGTCGCCCTCGGCCAGGACCGCCATGAACGCGCGCCGGACCCAATCATGCTGCCCGGGTTCCTTCTCGGTCCCGCCGATTTCGAACTCGGTGTCAGGGAGGCACCCGACGGCAAGAAGGTAAAAAGCAGAGCGCAGGCGTTCCGCGAGGAACCGGTAAACGAACCAGTGTTTGTTGTTGTTCTTCCATACCCGTTCCCTGTAGACGATGGCGACGGCGGCGATCAGCAGGACGAGTTCCCCGATCGTGAGCTCCCAGAGGCCGGGGAAGACGACCGCCTGGAGGGCGGCGATGATCGTGGCGAGAGCAGTGCACCCGAAGAGGCCGTACGAAGACCACACGAAGTCCCGCTGAGCGTCCATCGCTGCTTGATCGGCACGGTTGAGGGGCGGCCCGATCTGCTCAACGATTCGATTGAGACGAGGCCAAGCCTCCCGGTACTGGGCCGGGGCGAGAAGATTTATCGTCGGAGCCGCAGACCGGTCCATGTGCAGGGAGCTCTGACTGTTGAATTCGCCAAGCCGCTCCAGGTCGCCCTCAAGCCGTTTCTGCGCGGCGCCGGCAGCCACCTCGTACGGCGGCTCCTCGTCCACTACCAGCCGGTGACCGGCGTTCGTTTTAACGATGATCCGCAGCGGCCCGTAGGCGCCGACGACGGACTCTTCCGGCGCGGGGGGGCCGAAGAGCGCGGAGCCGAGGACCGCGCGGGCCGACCTCGGACGGGTCGCCGGGGACGGACCGGAGCTTACACACCGGATGGCTTGCTCACGCATCCAGCGGATCAGGTCAGCCGTGCCGCCCGTCCCGCGCGACGCCTGGCCGTCCCAGAGGGCGATCACGACATCGCTGTTGCGAACGACCTCCTGTCCCGCCCAGCGGTAGCCCGCTTCGCGCTGTTCCTTCGACGCCTCGGGCGGCACGAGGC